>Ga0187770_10001217_pt1 | contig 13505 bp, 12 predicted proteins | sample 0116_SJ02_MP02_2_FD_133154 | JGI IMG/M metagenome (GOLD analysis project Ga0187770, IMG submission 133154) | Tropical peat soil microbial communities from peatlands in Department of Meta, Colombia - 0116_SJ02_MP02_20_MG | ecosystem: Environmental > Terrestrial > Soil > Wetlands > Peat | place...
AGGTGTTGGAACGAGGATCCCACTCCGCCGCCCCCCACGGGGAGCAGCGAGCGGTAGAGGACGGCGCCCAAGAGGGACGCTTCCGCGAGCAACACGGCCGCGGTCACGGCGGCCAGCGAGAGTCCGACCACCGTGCGCCAGGGGACCGGTCGGACCGGCGCCGGTCGCCGGCCCGGTTGCGCCCGGAGGCGGCCGAGCAGGAACAGGTAGGCGACGGTCGGCAGGAGGAAGACCGCGACCATGGCGAGTCCGAGGAGGCCCGCCTGGTCCGGAGAGTAGAAGGTCGCGATGGCGAGGGTGTAGATGCGAGCCTCCACCGTGTAACAACGCGGGCCGCAGAGGAGGATCGGCGGCGCGAAGGAGAGGGCGGAGAAGAGGAAGGTGAGGAGTCCGCCGACGGCCGCGCCGACCCAGGTCGGGACCCCCCACGTGTCGATGTAGGCACGGGCGGGGCTCCCACCGAGCGTCAGGACGGTCTCTTCCAGCTCCGGCGACGCCGCCTCGCACCCGGAGGCGGTGAACAGAATCACTATCGGCACGTTGAACAGGAGGTTCGCGCCGACGATTCCCGGAAGGCCGCTACCGAACACCGCGAGCGGAGGCAGGACGGACGACACGAGCCCGGCGGGGCCGAAGAGGTCGAGGACTCCGAAGACGACGATGAGGCTCGGCAGGAGGAACGGGATCAGGAGGAGCGAGCGCACCAGCGAACGGCCGCGCCAAGAGTAGCGGCCGACAAACACTCCCGCCGGATATCCCAGCGCGAGAGCGAGGGCTGCGGAGAGGCCCCCCTGGAGGAGCGAGTTGTCGATCGACTTGAGGTTCAAGGGATCGACCACGGCTGAGCGGAGGGCGGGGAGACCTCCGGCCGAAGCGAGCGACCGGCCGAAGAGGATACCGGCCGGGAGAAGCGCGAACAGGGCCACGAACGCGATGACGGGAAGAAGGAACAGGAGGTCCCTCGTCCACCCTCGACCGAGCCTCAGGACATGATCTGATACCATTGGTCAATCCAGCTCGGAAGCTCCGCTGCGAGCTCGGACGGCGTCGTGGCCGAGTTGAGGCCCACGATCGAGCTCGGGTTGAGGGCGTACGAGACGAAGGACGGGGGGAGCGGGATCGTCGAGTTGGCCGGGTACTCCCACTCGTTGGTGGGAATCTGAGCCTGGACCGTCCCTTGAAGGAACCAGTTCTCGAACTCCTGGTCCAGAGCGAGGTGGTGGGTGCCGCTCACGATGCCGATCCCGTAGATCGTTCGCCAGCCGTACTCGGTCCCGTTCCACCAGGAGACGGTGGAGTTGAACAGGCCCGGCGTCCCATAGTAGGCGGCGTACGCCGGGTCGGTCGAGTAGCTCACGACCACCTGGTTCTGCCCCGGGTGGTCCATGAAGTCGTCGTAGAACGCTGTGCCCCAGTCCGGCGCTGGGGTCGGAAGCGGCCCCTTCACCGACGTCCAGAACGCTGTCCAGTTCTGGTGGAGCACGACCGTGTAGTACTCCACCTCCCAGGCGAGAAACTCCTGGCCGGTGATGTCCGTGGTCGGGTCCTCGGTCACCAGTTGACGGGCCCAGGAGGAGTTCGAGGCGAACTCCGGGAAGGTCGCGCGAGCCACGGCGCCGCCGGTGGCGTTGAGGAACGACGGAGTGTAATCGAGGGCCAGGTAGCCGTACTCGTACGGGACGGCCGCGCGGTCCGGCGACAGCTCGTCCGCGAGGGCACCGGGCACGTCGCGGAGCGCGGGAGGCGCGTACGGGACCAGGAGATGGTGGGACTCGGCGAGTGGGGTGGTGAGCTCGTCAAGGCCGATCACGAGGTCGGCGACGGGAGAAGCCGCCTCAGCCACGAGGGAGTTCAGGATGCCGTTGGCCGGGCATTCGAGCTCGATTCGGACCCCGTGAGAGGACTCGAAGGCCCCGAAGACCGTCGACCAGTCGGTAGGGTTACAATCGGTCCCGTTGAGAAGGGTGGGGTAGGTGTAGACGACGAGCGTCGTTTCGGAGGTGGAGGTCACCACGAACTCGTAGAGGCCGAACCCGGCTCCGACCACGACGAGCGCGATGGCGATCGCTAGGACCATCCGCGCCGCGCGCCCCGGCCGCCGGAGCGGGCGAGGCCGTGGGGTCTCTGACCTTCCGACCGTCATCCCCTCACGGGGCCGGTCGAGAGTTCGCTTATTTGCCGCATCGCGTTCCCTTCGCGGGCATTGTCCCGAGCAGGTTCTTGGGGTCGACGAAGGTCTCCCTCCGTCCTCTCAGCCGGTTCCCAGCTCCCCCTGCAGTGGTACGAAGGAGAGGAGGGGATTAAAGGTTGCAGTTGGCCCCACTCGTTATACGGGCCTTCCGTCTGGTCGTTCGGGAACCCCGACATGCCAGACCCGATCGAGAAACTCCGCTCAGGAACGGAACTTTTGAAGCGCGGATTCGCCCGGATGCAGCAGGGCGGCGTCATCATGGACGTGACGACCGCGGAGCAGGCCGCCATCGCGGAAGAGGCGGGGGCGGTGGCCGTCATGGCGCTGGAGCGGGTGCCGGCCGACATCCGAGCGGCGGGCGGGGTGGCGCGGATGGCCGACCCGATGAAGATCCGTGAGATCAAGGAGCGGGTCTCCATCCCGGTAATGGCCAAGTGCCGGATCGGGCACACCGCCGAAGCTCGCATCCTCGAGTCGCTCGCGGTCGACATGATCGACGAGTCGGAGGTGCTCACACCGGCCGACCCGTTCCGCCACGTCGACAAGAAGAAATTCAAGATCCCGTTCGTCTGCGGGGCGCGCAATCTCGGCGAGGCACTCCGGCGGGTCGACGAGGGGGCCGCGATGATCCGCACGAAGGGCGAGGCCGGGACCGGCAACGTGGTCGAGGCGGTCCGTCACATCCGGCAGATGAACGCCGGGGTCGTGGAGGTCCAGAAGATGCCGAAGAAGGACCTCGGGGCCTGGGCGAAGCGGGAGCGCGTACCCGAATCCCTAGTGCTCGAGGTGCGCAGCCTGGGCCGCCTGCCGGTCGTCAACTTCGCGGCGGGAGGCATTGCGACGCCGGCGGACGCGGCGCTCTGCCGCATCCTCGGGGTGGACGGAATCTTCGTCGGGAGCGGGATCTTCAAGGCCCAGCACCCGATGAAAGTCGCCCGCGCCATCGTGGAGGCGTCCCTCCACTTCGACCAGCCGGATCTGCTCGCGCGCGTGTCGAGCGGGCTCGGTGAGGCGATGCGCGGGCTCGAGATCCCGACCATCCCGCCCGAAGCGATGCTCCAGGGACGCGAGGCCGAGCCGATGGCTCCCGCGGCCCGCGGCGACGCGACCGAGGAGTAGGACGGGGGCCGTTCGCCGTTCCGATGGCCGTAAGACCGTCGGCCCGTTGACCCCCTGGCCGTGCGGATCGTTCAGGTCAGCCCGTACTTCCACCCCCATGCGGGTGGGGTGGAGTCTCACGTCCGCAGCCTCGCCCGCGAGTTCGCGAGGGAGGGGCACGACGTCACGGTGGTGACGTCCCGCTACCGTCGCAGCCTTCCCCTCGAGGAGCGGACCGAGGGATACCGGGTTCTTCGCACGCGGACCCTGGGAGTCGCGTTCAACACCCCCCTCGACATCGGCACGGGCCGCACGCTCCGCCACCTGGACGCGGACGTCGTCCACCTGCACTACCCTCCGCCGCTCACCGCCTTCTTCGCGACCCGGGCGCTCGAAGGGACTTCGACCCCGATGGTCCTCACCTACCACTGCGACCTCTTCCTCGAGCGGCCTGGTGGCGCCATCGCCTGGCTCTACCAGCGAACCTTCCTCCCTCCCACCCTCGGCGCGGTGCGTCGCATCATCGTCCACACCCAAAGCTACGGGCGCACGTCCGCGAACCTTCGCGACCGCGACCTCGCCATCATTCCCTCGGTGGTCGACCTGAGCCGGTTCCGACCGGGGCTCGACACGGAGGACCTGCGACACGACCTCAAGCTCGAGGGGAAGCGGGCGCTCGCCTTCACGGGCCGCCTCGTCCCCCACAAGGGGGTCGACGTCATCCTGCAGAGCCTGCGGGAGCTCCCGGACGACGTCGTGCTCCTCGTGATCGGTGCGGGACCCCGGCTGTCCAGCCTGGTGCGGCTCGCGCGGCGGTTCCGCGTGGTCGACCGTGTCCGTTTCTGCGCGCGGGTCTCGGACGACGACCTCCCGCGGTACCTCGGACTCGCCGAAATGTTCGTCTTCCCCTCCCAGAACCGACTCGAAGGGTTCGGCCTCGCCGTCGCCGAGGCGATGGCGGTGGGGCTCCCGGTCGTCATCGCGGACGTCCCCGGGGTCCGGGAGGTGATCGAGCCCGGCAAGGAGGGGCTCCTCGCCGAGCCACTCCTCGCGAGCGACCTCGCGTCCAAGGTCCGGCAGATCCTGGACGACCCCACCCTCCGCCAGTCAATGGCGGCGGCAGCCCGGCGAAGGGCCGAGGTCCGTTACGGCCTCACGACGGTCGCGGGGCAGCTCATCCGGCTGTACGAAGGCCTGCGCGCAGCTGGTTGATCTGGACCTTCAGGCGTTCCGCCTCAGCCCCCGCGGCCTTCTTCCAGTTCGACTCCGCGGAGGCGTAGAGGATGCTCCGGGAGGCGTTGACGATCAACCCGCGGCCGTGGGCGTCCACGCCCTCCCGGACCGCGGTCGCAAGGGAGCCGCCCTGGGCCCCGATGCCGGGAACCAGGATCGGGATCGAGTTGCCGAGGGTCGCGCGAGCGGCGCGGAAGGCGTCCGAGAACGTGGCCCCGAGGACCACGCCCACATTGCCGTGCGCGTGCGCGAGCCGCCGTACTTCGCCCACCACGGCGAGCCACAACGGCCCGCGCGGCGTCGGGATCTCCTGGAAGTCGATCGCCCCGGGGTTCGAGGAGTGCGCGACCACGAACGCCCCGTGGGAGCCGTCCTCAAGGAACGGTTGCAGGGTCTCCCATCCCAGCCAGGGGGTGACCGTGAGGGCGTCGAACTTGAGGGCGCCGAATGCCCCGTCCCGGATGAGGCGCATCGTGTTCGGGATGTCGTTCGCCTTGAGGTCGAGGATCCGCAGGCGGGTCGGCCCGATCCGCGCCGGGAGCGACTCGAGCGCGCGGAATCCGGCGGCGCCGTAGCGGAGGTAGGCCCCGAACTGCATCTTGTACGCCGCGGCGTGGGGGTAGGTGGCCTGGACGATGCCCTCGAGGAATCGGTCGAGCTGCCGCGCGGGGGGAAGGCGACGGAGCGGCTTCGGCATGAGCGCGGGATCCGGGTCCAGTCCCACGCAGACTAGCGACTTGCGTGCCGCGAGGAGGCGGTCGACCCGATGGATGAAGCGGAGCGACAAGGTCCGGGGCGGGTGAGCGAACCCACCAGAAAAGTCTTGTGCGCACCCTCGGGACGGGTCGTTCTCGACGTTCACCGTTCCCCGCCGGACGAGAGCTTTATCGGCCCGGGTCGTTCGCAGGTCCCGGACGATGGCCACCGCCGAAGCTCCTCCGACTCCCACCGAGGTCCGACTCCGGGACCTTACCCCGGCGACGACCCCGGTCGAGACCGTGGCCCGCGTCGTGTCGTTCGAGCGGCGCGAGGTGACCCGAAAGTCGGACGGCAGCCGGCGTCCCCTCGTCTCCGGACTCCTCAGCGACGGCACCGCGACCGTCCGGTTCACCTGGTGGGACCCTCCCCGCGAAGGAATCGAGCGCGGCTCGGTGCTCCGCGCGGTCGGAGCCGAAGTGCGCGAGTTCCGTGGTCGGCCCGAGCTGGTGTTCAATTGGCGGACCCGGGTGGGCGCGGCCAGCCCCGCCGAGCTCCCACGGGTGGACGCCGAGGACGTGCCGTTCCGGACGGTCCGCGACCTGAAGGCCGGCGACGAGGGGTTTCGCCTCGAGGTGCGGGTCGTGCGGGTTGGCCGACGAACCGTGACGGTCGGGGAGGAACAGCGGGAGGTCCACGATGGGCTCGTCGCCGACCGGACCGGACCGGTCGCCTTCTCGGCGTGGAGTGACTTTGGCCTCCATGCGGGCGAAGCGGTCCGGATCTCCGGGGCGTACGTCCGCGCGTTCCGTGGTCGGCCCCAGCTCGCGCTCGATGAGCGGGCGACCGTCGTGCGGGTCGACGGTGCGGGGCTCCCCGACCCGGCGGAGCTCTTGCGGGCCCCGCCCCGCTCGATCGCCCAGGTGGAGGACGAGGGAGGCGGCGAGGCGATCACCGTGGAGGGGCTCGTGGTCGGTCTCCTCCCTCCGAGCGGGCTCATCTACCGGTGCCCGAACTGCCGCCGCTCCGTAACCCGGGGCCTATGCCGGGTCCATGGCCAGGTCGAAGGGCAGCCGGACCTCCGCGCCCGGATCGTCCTCGATGACGGGACCGGCGCGCTCACTGTGCAGGCCGGTCGGAGCGAGACCGAGGCCCTCTGGGGCGTCACCCTGGAGGAGGCCAAGCGCCGGCTTCGCGAGCAACCCGACCCCACCCTCATCGAGGAGGAGTTGTTCGAGGCGCTGCTCGGCCGTCGCCTGAGGGTTCGCGGGGCAGGGACGAAGGACGAGTTCGGGGTGACGCTCGTTCCGGAGTCGGTCGAACGAGTCGACCTGGACCTGGACGCCACGGCGGAGGAGCTCTCGCGACGCCTTGGGGGGAGCGCGTAGGTGGCGCTGCGCGAACCGGCCTGGCGGGTCACCGCCCGGGAACTCGAAAGCTCACTCGAGGAGGAACGGGGAGAAGGCGAGCGCGCGACCAGCTTCCTCCTAAGCCCATTCGGCGCGCGGATGAACCGGGTCTTGGTGGCCGGTTCCCTCTCGCCGGCGGAGCCGATCGGCCGGGACGAGAACCAGCCGTTCTGGCGGGCCCGGCTTTCCGACCCCACCGGCGCGGTGGCCGTCACCGCCGGGTCGTTCCAGCCGCGGGCGATGGCCCAGCTCCGCTCGGCGAGCGCTCCGCGGCCGGCGCTCGTGGTCGGGAAGGTCCACCTGTTCCGCGGTCGGGACGGGGTGGGGTTCGTGTCGGTTCGCGCGGAGGGAGTCCGTTCCCTGTCGGAGACGGAGGAGCGGGCGGTCCTCTCGGAGGTCGTGCGGCAGACGCTCGACCGGCTCGACCTCATCGAGCGGGTCGAGAAGGGACCGACCGCGACAGACGAGGCCCTCGCAGTGGAAGGGACTCCGCTCGCCTGGGTCCGCGCCGCGCGTGCGTCGCTGAAGCGGTATCCGAACGTCGACCGGGCGGCGTTCCGGCGGGAACTATCCGCCGCCGTCCGCCGGGTTGCGGGATCGAGCGGGCCGGTCGCCTCCACTCTTCCGGCCTCCCCGGCCGTCACGATTACCCGGGCCCCCCCGGCCGGCCCGCCCCCGCCGCCCCCGTCCCCCGCGGAACGGGCCGAAGAGTCGCTCTTCCTCGACCTCGTCGACGAGGTGTCGGAGGTATCGGTCGACGGCTACGCGGACCTCAAAGAGGTCCTGGAGCGGGGAGGGGCCCGCGGCCTCGGCTCCGAACGGGCGGAGGCCGTTTTGAACCGGCTCGAAGAGCAAGGGGTGCTCGAGGAGCCGATCGTCGGCAAGCTCCGGCGGTCGTGACGGCCCTCGCCGGGAGGGCATATATACCGCCCACGCTCGGAGGCGCGGGGGAATGAGGAACACCTGTCTCTCCGAAACGGTGACGAGACCAGCGACGAGCTGACCCCCAACTTTTCACGACGGTAGTCGGCGATGGACGAACGACGATTCTCCCGGACCGCCCTTCTCTTCCTCATCGTGGTAGTACTGATCGGTGGGGGCATCGGCGCCGGGGTCCTCTACGTCGTGAACCACCCGAAGGCCGCCTCGGGACCACCGAACGCCCAACTGGGCGACAACCTCACGGTGAACTACATCGGGATGTTCGGCGCGGGTCCCCAGCAGGGACGGGTCTTCGACACCTCCTACTACTCGGTCGCCACGAACAACGCGACCTATCCGAAGTCCCTCGAGTTCACCCTGCGGGGCGGGGCCTCCTCCTACACGCCGCTCGCCGTCAACAATCTCGGCCCCTCCTCCGGGCTCATCACGGGCTTTTGGCAGGGCCTCCTGGGCCTACCGGTGAACCAGACGCGGGTCGTGACGATCCCCGTGGGACCGCTCGGCTACTGGCCGGTGAACCAGAGCTGTCTCCTCTCGCGGCCGCTCAGCTACCAGCTCCCGACGGTCGCCTCCTACACTCCCTCCGCGTTCACCTCGCAGTTCCCGGGGATCACGGCTTCGACCGGCCTCGTGTTCTCTGACCCGCTCTACCTCTGGAATGACCTCGTCCTCTCCCAGAACGCCACCGAGGTTGTGGTGGAGAACCTCCCGTCCATCGGCTGGACGAGCGCGCCCTTCGGCTGGTCGGTGACCGTCACGAACGTCAGCTCCTCCTCCATCTCCCTCTCGAACGACCTCTCGCCCGCGAACGCGGGGCTCGTCCTCGGCCACTCGACGACCGGCTTCACCTGCGGGAGCGCAGGCTCGAAGACCCAGTTCATCGTCTCGTCGGTCAACCTCGCGACCGGGACGTACGTCGAGGACTACAACTCCGAGACGACCGGCGCGACCCTCGTGTTCTACATGACCGTCGTGACGATCAGCTCGTAGCCGGGGCGTCCGGCCCTATCCCCCGAGCGTGACCTTCCCGCGCTTGAGGAGCTCTTCGAGGTGCGCCTCGGCGGCGTTCGCGAGGACCTCCTCGCTCGTGGACCCGTGGCCGCGCCCGCTGTAGGCGCGCAGGGTGCGACGGGCCTCGTCTCGGCGAGCCCGCGACCGGGCGAGGATATCCCGACCTTCCTTCTCGAGCTCGGCCGCTTCGCGGGAGAGGGCGTCCAACCGGGTGACGAGCTCGCTCCGCTCTCGGCCCTTCGTCCGAAGCTCCGCGATGAGGCCGCCCGCGGACTCGAGCTTCTGGCGGACCTCGGCCATCTTCTGGTCGCGGAGCGCCTTCGTGTCGTCCAGCTCCTTCGTGAGCCGCTCGACCTCATGGCGGGCGGCGAGCACGGCGGCGTCGGCTTCCTTGCGCTGCCGCTCGTGTTCGGCGGCGACGGTCGCCTGAGCTTCCGCCTTCTTGAGCTCCCGGGTTCGCGAGCGCAGATGTTCGATCAGCGCGTTCTCTTCGTCCAACGGGAGCGCGCGGGTCTGCTGCCGGAGCTCGAGTTCGGCGATCTCACGGCGGATCTGGTCGGGACGGGCCCGCTCCCCGGGTCCGATCGCGATCTTGAGCTCCCGACGCCGGATGACCGCCTCCTCGGCCTTCGCTCGGGCGCGGTCCCGCTCCTGACGGAGCTCGGCGAGCCGCTTCCCCAGCTGGCCATGTTCATCGTAGAGTCGCTCGACCTCTTCCTGAGGTGTCCTCCGACGGTCGTAGAGCGCCTTCTGCTCCGAGGAGATCTGGCGGAGCACGGTGACGAGCTCCTGCCGCCGACGGAACATGAGGTCGAGGCGGTTGTCGATGCTGCGGAGGCGGTCGCGGTCGTCCCGCTCCTCCCGTTCCTCCTGGTCGGACAGCATCGCCCGAGGAGACACGGCCCGGCCGAGGCGCCGAACCTCTCAAAAGCCCTTCCCCCCGCGCCCGGGCCGCCGCCGGAACCCCCGGGTGCGCCCCGAAACCGCGGACGAGAGCCCGAAAGGCCCGCCGAGCCCTATGGAGGGCGGTACGGGCCTCGACCGGGGGAACGCCGCCCACGTGTTCCCGGCCGACGGGCCGGGCGGACCGCGAACCGCTGGGCCGCGAACAGCGCCGCCGGGACCGCGGCATCGATGTTGACGACCGCGATCGGCGCGCATGACTGGAGCATCGCGGCGAGCGCGGCCTCGCCCCGCCCGCCCCGCCCGTAACCTACCGACGTGGGGACCCCGATCACCGGGGCGCGGACGAGACCGGCCACCACGGTGGGAAGCGCTCCTTCTCGGCCCGCGAACACGATGTAGAGGTCCGGACGCCGCTGTTCGAGCCGCTCCAGCGCCCGCATCAAGCGGTGGATCCCCGCCACGCCGACGTCGTGGGCGCTGGCGACCGAGATTCCGAGCTCGGTGAGGAGAGCGCCGCACTCGTCGGCGAGCGGGACATCGCTCGTCCCCGCGGTCAGCAGCGCCACCCGCCCGCGATGGTAGGAGACGCCGAGAGGTCCCGCCAAGCGGTAGAGCCGACCGTGGGCGAGCGGCCGAAGCGGGAGCCCGGAGCGAGCCGCGGCCTCCAGTGCCCGCCGCTGGGCCGGGGTGATGCGGGAGATGATCGCGCCGAGTCCGCGGGCCGCGAGCACGCGAACGATCGCCTCGAGGTGGTGGACGCTCTTCCCCTCACCGAGGATGACCTCGGGCACGCCCACCCGTCGGCCGCGGTCGCGGTCGAGCCGGGCCACACCGTGCACCTCGATTTCTCGAGGGTTCTTGCGGCCGGTGCGTCCCGCTGCGGCAGTGGGCATAGGATTCCGACCCCAAGCCGTGATATATCGCGTTCCCGTGGCACGCCGACCTCGTTCTATGCCGGATTTCTCCCTCACGCCCGAGCAGGAAAGCCTGCGCGACATGGCGCGAAAGTTCGCGCGTACCGAGATGGCCCCCCACGCCGCGGAATGCGACCGGCTGGCCCGCTTCCCCGAGGAGATCTACCGCAAGGCGTACGACCTCGGACTGATGAACCTGAACGTCCCCGCCGAGTATGGCGGGAGCGGCCTTCCGCTGCTCGACCAGTGCCTCATCGTCGAGGAGCTCGCCCAGGCGTGCGGCGGGATGACCACCTCGATCATCGCAAACTGCCTCGCCTTAGAGCCGATCCTCCTCGCCGGAACCCCGGAGCAGAAGGAGCGATTCCTGTCGCCGTTCTGCAAGGAGTACCATCTCGCCTCGTTCGCGCTCACCGAGCCGTCGACGGGCAGCGACGCGGGCGCGATCCGCACGAGGGCGCAGCGGGACGGGGAGTTCTACGTGCTGGACGGTGAGAAGTGCTTCATCTCGAACGCGCCGAACGCCTCGCTGTTCACCGTCTTCGCGACCAGCGACCCCAATGCCCGCCACCGGGGCATCAATGCCTTCGTCGTCTCCCGGTCGGCACCCGGGGTCACGGTCGGGAAGGAGGAGGAGAAGATGGGGCACCGGGCCTCCTCCACGAGCTCGATCAAGTTCGAGGGCGTTCGCGTGCCGGTCGCGGACCGCCTGGGAGCCGAAGGGGAGGGGTTCTCGATCTCGATGCGGACGCTCGACCAGACGCGGACGCCGATCGGAGCCCTCGCCACCGGCATCGCCCAGGCCGCGCTCGACCACGCGGCGAGTTACTCCTTAAAGCGCGTCACGTTCGGCAAGCCGATCGGTGAGCATCAGGCGATCCAGATCAAGCTCGCGAACATGGTCCAGGCGGTCCACGCCGCGCGGTTCCTCACCTGGCACGCCGCGTGGACGATCGACCGCGGAGGAAGGGGGACCTTGGAGTCGTCCATCGCGAAGTGCTTCGCTTCGGACGCGGCGTTCCAGGTGGCGGACGAGGCGATCCAGACGTTCGGCGGGTATGGTTACATGAAAGAGTACCCCGTGGAGAAGCTGCTCCGGGACGCCAAGCTCACTCAGATCTACGAAGGGGCGAACGAGATCCAGCGGACCGTCATCGCGCGGGAGCTCCTGCGCGGATACTCCTAGGCGCATGGAGGGCCGATGGAGATCGTCGTCTGCGTAAAGCCGGTTCCCGACGCAGAGACCCGCCTTCGGGCGAGTCCTGATGGAACCGTGATGGACAGCGAGGGCGTGAAGTTCGTGCTGACCGGCTACGACGAGTCGGCGGTCGAGCAGGCGCTCCTCCTCAAGGAGTCGGTGCCGGGTTCCCGGGTCCACGTCGTCGCCCTCGGCCCGCCCCCCCGCACGGAGGAGGTCCTCCGGGCCTCCATCGCCCTCGGCTGCGACCAAGCGACGTGGGTCGAGACGCCTGCCGCGGCGGTCCCCGAACCGCTCGTCGCGGCCCGGGGTCTCGCGCGGGCGATCCAGGCCGTGCCGCACGACCTCGTCCTGTGCGGGAAGCAGGCGGGGGATGACGAATCCGGCGTGGTCGCCGGCGCCCTCGGCGAACTGCTCGGGGTGCCGGACCTCGGGTTCGTGGTCGACATCCGTTGGGATGCGGCGGCGGGGCGGCTCCGTATCAAGCGAGCCGCCGAGGCGGGGCAGGAGACGTGGGAAGCCCCCACCCCGTGCGTCATCGGTCTCCAGCAGGCCTGGAACGACCCCCGGACCGCGAAACTCCCCGCGATCCTCAAGTCGCGCAAGGCACCGATCGGGAAGGCGGCGGCCGGCGAGATTCCCACGGGAAGCGGCCGCATCGTTCCGGTAAAGTTCGAGCTCCCGCCCCCGCGCACGGGGGCGAAGATGGTAGAGTACAAGACCCCCGAGGAAGCGGCCCAGAAGCTGGTCCGGCTCCTCAAGGAGGAGGCCAAGGTCTTCCCATGACGCCGACCACCCTCGTGATCGGTGAACTCCATCAGGGACACGTGGTCGAGTCGACGCTTGAGGCGCTCGGGGCCGCATCGGCCGTGGGTGCGACGCTCGAGGAGGTCACGGTCCTCTTGATGGGGAGCGGCGCGAAGGCCGCGGTCTCCGAGCTCGCCCAGCACGGCGCCCGACGCATCCAGCTCGCCGAGGATTCTCGTCTCGACTCCGCCCCCGTGGCCGCGAGCGCGGTGGTCGCGGCCGCGACCGCCCAAACAGTGGGGGCGAGCATGGTCCTGGTGGGGGGCACCACGTTCGGCCACGACCTCGCGGGACGACTTGCGGCCCGTTGGAACGCGGCGGTGGCCACGGGCGTGACGGAGGTTCGACGCGGGACGGGCGGGATCGAAGTCCGACGCCCGATTTTCGGCGGTCGCGCGACCGAGACGCTCCGCTTGGAAGGGGACCGCGCGATCCTCGCCCTCCGTCCCCATTCGTTCACCGTGCCGGACGGACCCGCGGGGGAGGCGAAGGTCGACCCCGCGCCGGCCCCTGAGATACCCCCGGCCCTCCTTGTCCCCCGACGCACCGGGGTCGAAGCGGTGACCCAGGGGGCCGGCCCGAGCTTGGGCGACGCGGCGATCGTCGTCTCGGGAGGACGCGGGGTCCGGGCCCCCGAGAACTTCCACTTGATCGACGAGCTCGCCGCTTCGCTCGGCGCTGCGGTGGGTGCTTCTCGGGCCGTCACCGATGCCGGTTGGCGCCCCGCCTCGATGCAGGTGGGCCAGACCGGGAGGACGGTCTCGCCGCAGCTCTACATCGCGGTCGGCATCTCGGGCGCGATCCAGCACCTGATCGGAATGATCAGCTCGCGCTGCATCGTGGCGATTAACTCCGACCCCTCCGCCCCGATCTTCAGGGTGGCGGACTACGGGATCGTCGGGGATCTCTTCCAGATCGCCCCCGCCCTCACGAACGAGGTGAAACGCGCCCGCGGGGCGTGAACCGCCGTAACTCCGGTCCCCCGAAGAAAGGGGTCGGTAGGGTTCCCCCCAGGCGCTGGTGGGAGGGCAGCACGTCCGTCGGTCGGGGAGGGGGAGATGGTGCGATGAACTCCGGCCGCATCGACCCGCCCGTGGCCG
>Ga0187770_10001218_pt1 | contig 13501 bp, 11 predicted proteins | sample 0116_SJ02_MP02_2_FD_133154 | JGI IMG/M metagenome (GOLD analysis project Ga0187770, IMG submission 133154) | Tropical peat soil microbial communities from peatlands in Department of Meta, Colombia - 0116_SJ02_MP02_20_MG | ecosystem: Environmental > Terrestrial > Soil > Wetlands > Peat | place...
CGGGTGGTTCAGCGCCAGCTGCTCGAACGTGTCCCACGCCGTTAACGGCTCGGTCGCCAGGAAGTTCGTGAACCCGCTCGCGCTCGTGTTGTAGGCGTTGCCGGGGAGCAGGCAGGGTCCGTCCCCGTGGGCGGCCGCCGAGCCGGGGAAGCCGGGCACGCCCGCGCTCTGCGCCGTGAACCAGCCGCAGGGTTCGACAGACGCACCCAGCGAATCTGCGACTAGCTGGTTGAAGAACGGCCAGGTCACTCCCTCGCCGCTCGCGTTGAAGGTGATGCATCCGCTCGCCGCCAACGCCGACGCCGGACAGTAGGTGCTGTCGTTGATCAGCATCGAGCCGAGCACGTGCTGCGGCGTGTTGTTGAACGGATAGTGGAGGTGGTTGTCCCAGCCGCTCCCGATCGGGAGCAGCGACTCGGCCTGGATCCACCCGTTGAGGGTTCCCGGACTCGGAAGGTCGGAGAAGCCTAAGGTCCTGGCGATCGTGAACATCACGTCGGACGGATAGACGGGCCAGCTCACCGTGGTCGCAGGGTCGTAGAAGCGGGCCTCCGGGTCAATTGGATAGGTGAAGTACTCCGGGGCCCCGCTCGGACCGTTCACGATCAGGCTGTTGCCGTAAACGGCCTGGCAGGAGACGGACGGGGTCGACTGGGCCCCGTTCGCGAGTCCCGGAACGCAGGTCGACAGCTCGGGGACGAAGTCCGCCGTGCTCGACCCGTTGTAGGCGATCAGCGTCTGGTAGACGTTCCAGACCGCCTCGGCGCTGACGGTATCATAAGCTACGGCAGGGTCTTCGCTCGACTGACCCTGCGGAGCAACTTCATAGATTTCGAGGGTGCCCGGGTGAGGGCCTCCCCCGGCACTTGGATGGACGTCCGTCCGGGCATTGGCAGTCGTGGTCGCCATCGTCTTCGAGCTCGCCGGCGCTGCGGCCGAAGACCCTCCTCGGGCGGATACCACCGTGCTGACCGGTACCACCATGCTCAAAATGAACACGGCGATCACGGCCACGGCGATTATCCCGACACTCCACCATCGGCGTGACGCGTTCATGTTGCGTTTCCGTCCAAAGCTGGAATTCCAGCTTCGGGCACCCGAGCCGCATGCCCCATATATATCTTTCAACGAAATCTTGCCACCGTGGGCGCAGAATCTCCGCCCATTCAGATTCGAACCCGGGACGCCTTTGCGAGCCGAAGGCGACCCCGGAGGCCCGAGTCTCAAACTTCGCCCCCGAAGTCGGCGGCGCCACCTCCATCGCGCGGAAGACGGGGGATGCGTGACCCGAGTCGCCCGAGATACGGTCGTTCCGGGTCCAACGTCCCCCGCCGGGCAAACTCCTCGCTGAACATGTAAATAGACCGTTCCCCTCGGAGGATTGTCCGGTAGAGTCCCGGGCCCGAAGGTCGACCATGCAGATGTGGATCTACGTGGTGCGGCGAGCGATTCTGCTAGTACCCATCATCATCGGAGTGATGACCATCACTTTCGCGCTGGTCAGCTCCCTACCGGTCTACGACCAGCTCCTGGCCCACTACGGCCAACCCCCCAAGCTGCGTCCCTGGCTGTACCAGGATACCGTCCCCTGTAGTGTCCTAGGGGAGAACGGGACGGGGATGTGCCACAACTTCTACCGCGACCAGCTCCTCGATAAGCTCGGGCTCAATCAACCTCTTCCCGTACAATGGGGCCTCTACATGATCCGTAGCTTCACCTTCCAGTGGGGTACGGTCAACAACTATAGTACTGCGGGGCAGTCGGTCCCAATCTCCAAGGGTCAACCGGTCACCACCGTCCTCTCCTGGTTCCTCCCGTACACTCTGGAACTCGCACTCCTCGCCCTTGCCATCATTCTGGCGATCGCGATTCCGCTCGGCAACCTTTCTGCGGTCTACCGCAACCGCCCGGTGGACCAAGCGTCCCGGGTGATGTCGTTCTCTGGGTATGCCATCCCGGCCTTCCTGTTAGGTTCGTTGCTCTTAATCGGTATAGTCTTAGGAGTCTCCTCCGTCGCGGGTTCGGTCGTCCATTCTCCGTGGTGTCCGAACGGGGAGCCTTGGTACAACGAGTTCACCGGATCTTGGCCTCAGCAGCTCTGCTTCCCCAACCAACAGTATCCGAGCTGGCTCAAATCCGGGGTCATCAGCTCTCCCACGGGTTTCCCGACCGTGGACGCGGCCATCCATGGCCAGTGGTGGCTCGCGCTCGACTCGCTGTTCCGATTGATCCTTCCCGCGTTGGTCATCGCGTTCGGGACCATCGCTAGCCTCCTGCGGTTCGTGCGGAACAGCATGCTTGAGGTGATGAACCTCGACTTCGTCCGCACCGCGCGGGCGAAGGGGGTCCCCGAGAAGACCGTCATCAAGAAGCATGCGGGCCGGAACTCCCTGAACGTGACCATCACGGTCCTCGGCCTCACCTTCGCCTTCTTCATCGGCGGCTTTCCGGTCATCGAGAATGTCTTCCGATTGAATGGCGTGGGGTACATTCTCGCGATCTCGGTCAACATGGCGAACTACCCGATTGACTTCGCTTTGGTCTTCGGCTCAACGTTGCTGTTCACGTTCATCCTCGTGAGCGCCAACATCATCGTCGACGTGCTCTACGCCTACCTGGACCCGCGGGTCCGCCTGGGGTGAGGCCGGTTGACCGCTTCGGGGGGGGCCAACATCCCTGCGGCCATCGCGACACCCACGCGGCGCCACCGGCCCAGCCCACGGCTCGACCAGTGGAAACGGACCTGGCACTTCCTGCGCCGCAACGGCCTCGCCCTTTTCGGTCTGGCGGTCATCTTCTGCCTCATTGGGGTTGCGGTCTATGCGCTCACGACGCCCATCCCGTGGGACCAGCTGACCGAGTGCTACGGCACGAACAACCAGGTCATCACATTCCACGAGATCGGGCTTCCGGTTGGCCTCGCATGGTCCGTGACCATCCAGAACACGACGCACGACAACGTCGGGACCGACGTCAACTTCTCGCTCGCCAGCGGTCCGGCCTACGCGTACACGGTCACTCCGCCCGGAGGGTTCAATGCCAAACCGGCTTCAGGGCAAGTCGCCGTCGCGGAGACTCCGCAGACGATCGACATCAAGTTCAGCCAGGGCGTCGGCGGGGTCCCGGTCTCGCCCCCTGCGGTCTCCTCCTCGGCGAGCTCGGGTCCGCTCAGTTGTACGGTGTGCACCTACCCGACGGGAACACCGTCCCCCGGCCCTAACTGCTACGCAACGCCGAAGGGTCTCCCGTCGCTGATCAACCCGACCATCAGCCTCTCCCCTCTGGTGGCCGGGCCCCTCCCGTTCGGGGCGCTGACGGTGACCCCCGAGAACGCCTACTTCTACAACCTCTTCAACGGGCTCCTTCGAGGGTCGGACTACTCGCTCCTGATCTCGGTGAGTATCGTCGGGGTCGGAGCGATGGTGGGTCTCGTCGTGGGCGCCGTCTCGGGCTACTGGGGAGGGGTCGTCGATGAGACGCTGATGCGGCTGGTCGACATCTTCCTCTCGATCCCGCAGATCCTGTTCGTGATCATCGTGATCGCGGTGGTCACGGAGGATTACAACACCGTTCTTGGACTGAGCCCGCTCGCGACCCGGGTGTTCCTCCTGATCATCGGCTTCATGGTCGTCTGGTGGCCGTTCTACGCCCGTCTGGTCCGGGGCCAAGTGCTGGTCGTCCGCGAGCAGAAGTTCGTGGAGGCGGCCCGCGCGAGCGGCGCCTCGAAAGGGCGGATCGTGCTCCGCCACATCATCCCGAACAGCATGTACCCGATCTTCATCCAGATGTCCCTCGACGTCGGGACCGTGCCGTTGCTGACGGCATTCCTCGTCTTCCTCGGGTTCCGGATTTGGCCCTACGTCTACTTCCCGGAGTGGGGGACGATCTCCGCGCTCGCCACCCAGAACGTCCTGGGGTACCTCGGGGAGTGCGCCACGGGGACCTGCTCGATCCCCTGGTGGCAGCTGTTCTTCCCCGGGCTCGCGCTGTTCCTGTTCGCCATCAGCGTGAACTTCCTCTCCGACGGCCTGCGCGATGCCCTCGACCCCCGTCTGCGTCGGTGAGGTGACAGGAACCACCATGGCGACCTCCGGAGCATCCGTCGCGGAATACCCCGTGCCGACCGAGATGCCGCCAGCGCCCGAGGTGGAGGGGCCGCCGGCCGCGGCCGGCGCGTCCGACCACGGTGTCGTCCTCGACATCCGCGACCTCAAGACCTACTTCTTCACCTACGATGGGGTCGTCCGCGCTCTGGACGGCGTCTCCCTCAAGGTCCGCCGGGGGGAGACGACGGGGCTGGTCGGAGAGACCGGCTGCGGCAAGAGCGTCACGGCGTTCTCGGTGACGCGGATCATCCCCGACCCTCCCGGCCGCGTGATCAGCGGCAAGGTGATGTTCGGGAAGGCGAACCTCCTCTGGGACCTCGAGAACGAGGCGAAGTTCATCCCCATCAAGGGAACGAACCGAGTGAAGATCAAGCGGTCGTTCCGCCGGATTCGTGCCTCCGCGGAGCGGCTCTCCTCCATCCGCGGAAAGTCGATCGCGACCATCTTCCAGGAGCCGTCGCAGGCGATGAACCCGATCTTCTCGGTCGCCGACCAGCTGGGCGAGGCCCTCATCCTCCACGAGGGGACGAAGGTGATCGACGAGCTCCTGGCGGCGAATCCGCGGTCCCCGGACGTCGGGGCCGCGATCGAGGCTCTCGTGGTCGCCGCCCAGGAGGGGGACCGCGACACAATGCGCGCCAAGGCGATGGCGGTGGGGGCCGCAGTGAACTTGACCTCCTTCGGCCGACAGGCCTTCTACATCGCCCGGGCCGCCGGAGCCGACACGGAGAGCATCCGCCCGAGCGTCCTTCGGGCGATGAAGCGCCTCCGCCTGAGCGGGTTCCAGCGAGGATACCTCGCCTCTCAGCGGCGCCTCATCGCGTTCCACGACGACCTCAATCAGGTCCACATCAACGAGATGGTCGAGGGCAAGTCGAACCGGGCCGGACGCCGACGATTGGCCCGTCGAACCTCTCGGGAACGGATGACCCGGTTCTACTACGGCATCCGCGGCGTGCATGCCCGGGTCGACAAGCCGCTCAAGGAGGAGCTGTTCTGGCGTGTGGTCGGCCTGCTCGAAGGGGTCTCGATCGCCAACCCGGTGCAGGTCGCCCGCGGCTACCCGCACGAGCTCTCCGGGGGGATGCTCCAGCGGGTGATGATCGCGATGTCGCTGTCGGCCGAGCCCGCCGTCCTGCTGGCCGACGAGCCGACCACGGCGCTCGACGTGACGATCCAGGCCCAGATCCTCGAGCTGATGCGCGACCTCAAGACCCGCGTCGGCACGGCGATCATGCTGATCACGCACGACCTCGCGGTGATCGCCGAGGTCGCCGACCGCGTCTGTGTGATGTACGCGGGAGTGATCGTCGAGCAAGGGCCGGTCCACGAGGTGTTCCGGCGGCCGCTCCACCCCTACTCCCAAGGGCTGCTCGCCTCGATCCCGCGGGTCGACCAGCCGAACAAGGAGCTGAGCTCGATTCCCGGGTCGGTGCCCGACTTGATCCGGCCCCCACCGGGGTGTCGGTTCCATCCGCGCTGCGCCTACGCGATGCCGGTCTGCAAGCAGGCCCGTCCCCCCATGACAAGCGAGGGACCCGAGCACGAGGTCGCCTGCTATTTATACAAGGGACCGGTGGCCCCCGAGTAGGTTCTACCTGCGGGGTCTCCCAGGATGGACGACGGTTCGTCACCCATTGTGGTCTCCGCCCGTAACGTACGGAAGTACTTTCCGATCCGCGCCGGCCTCTTCTCGACCCGCATCGGGGATGTCCGGGCAGTGGACGGAGTCAGCTTCGACGTCCACGAAGGGGAGACGGTCGGGCTGGTCGGTGAATCCGGCTGCGGCAAGACGACGGTCGGTCGGCTCCTCCTCCGGCTCATCGACCCCTCTTCCGGCCACACGTTCTACCGTCCGCCGGCCGAGGTCGAGGAACGCCTGGACGAGCTCTACGCGCGACTCCCCACGACCTCGGAAGGGGACGGGGCGGCGAAGGCGACGTCTGCGGATGCGAAGGCGGCCCTGAAGGAGCTCGACCAGCTGGCCCACCAGTACTCGCTCTACCGCAAATCGCCCCGCCAGATGCGGACGATCCGTGGCAAGCTCCAGATCGTCTTCCAGGACCCGTTCTCCTCCCTCTCCCCGCGGATGCTCATCCGCGACATCATCGCCGAGCCGATGACGATCCACCACGCCGGCTCTCGCGCCGAGCGCTACCGCCGGGTCGCCGAGCTGATGCGGGACGTCGGGCTCAATCCCGAGCACGAGTGGCGCTTTCCCCACGAGTTCTCGGGCGGCCAGCGCCAGCGGATCGGGATCGCCCGCGCGCTCGCGCTCCGACCGGAGTTCATCGTCCTGGACGAGCCGACCAGCGCCCTCGACGTGTCGGTGCAGGCGCAGATCCTCAACATCCTCAAGCGGCTCCAAGCCGAGCAGCGTCTCGCCTACCTGTTCATCTCGCACCACCTGTCGGTCGTCCGCGCGATGAGCCAGCGCGTGATCGTGATGTACCTGGGGCAGGTGGTCGAGCGGGCCCCGACGGAGGAGCTGTTCTCGCGGCCGCTCCACCCCTACACCCAAGCTCTCCTCTCCGCCATCCCAATCCCTGACCCGGACCTCAAGCGCGAGCGGATCGTGCTCAAGGGCGACGTGCCGAGCCCGGCCGCGCCGCCGTCGGGCTGCCGGTTCCACACCCGGTGCCCGGCGGTGATGCCGATCTGTTCGACCCTGGAGCCGGTGACGATCCAGGTCCGCCCCGGGCATTTCGTCGCGTGCCATCTCTACCCGGCCCCCTCCGCGACCCTGGAGGGGGCGGCGGCCGTCCCCTCCTCCCCTCCGCCGCTCACTGCCGCGTAGGCCAGCGACCGATGGCGTCGCCGAAGGACGCTGCGGCCGTCGGCCGCGACCGTCCGCTCGAACCGGACGAGGAGGCGGCACTCCTCGTCCAAGTCGACCGGGCCGACGCCGAGAAACGGCGGGCGCTCTCCGAACCGGGCGCGAGCTGGCACGACTGGTTCTACTACTCCGCGGCCAAGTGGTGGATCCTCTTGGCCTTCTTCATCGTCGACACCTGGGTCGTCGTCGGATGGCTCGAGACGGGGGTCGCCATCGCCGCCGTGCCGTCGCTCATCGCGGCGGTCTACCTCGAGGCCCTGGCCTACCAGGTGCTCTGGCACCGGCCCACGGAGTCGCCGAGGGAGTTCCGTCGCTCCGTGTTCCGGCTGGTGTACTGCGGCCGCTGGACCCCGGAGGCCGAACGCCTGCGTCGCGGGGAGGCGGCGGGGTTCCCTGAAGAAGGCCCGAGCCCGGAAGAGTTCCTCTGAGCCGGCGCGGGTCCCCTAAATACGGAGGCGTGCTCGGGGCGGACGTGGTCCGTCCCGCGGTGCCGCTACGGCTCGCGCCGTCGCTCCTCAGCGCGGATTTTGGCGCGATCGGAGAGGCGGTCCGGGCCGCGGAAGCCGCGGGCGCGGACGCGTTCCACTTGGACGTCATGGACGGACATTTCGTCCCGAACATCTCGTTCGGGCCGGCGATGGTCGCGGCGGTGCGCGCGCGGACGCGCCGACCCCTCGACATCCACCTCATGATCGAGGACCCCCTGCGATACGTCGAGGCGTTCCAGAAGGCGGGCGGCGATACGCTCGTCTTTCACGTCGAGGCGCGCGCGGACCCCGAGGAGGTCGTACGTCGGGTCCACGCGCTCGGCGTGAAGGTGGGCGCCGCCATCCGACCCGACACCCCGTTCTCGGCGGTCGCCCCGCTGGCGCCGAAGCTCGACCAGATCCTCGTGATGAGCGTCCACCCCGGTTTCTCGGGCCAGAAGTTCATCCCCGAGGCGCTCCCGAAGGTCCGGGCCGCTCGCGCTCGCCTCGAGGAGCTCGGGTCGGCAGCCGACATCTCGATCGACGGAGGCGTGACGGTGAAGACGGCGCCGGACGCCGCGGAGGCCGGGGCGACGTTCTTCGTCTGCGGCAACTCGGTGTTCACCGGAGGCTCGGTGGCCGACAACCTCGCCGAGCTCCGGGCCGCGGTCGACGGAGGCGCGCGACGTGCGGTTCGATGAGCTCGCCGGCGCCTATGAGCGACTCGAGGCGACCCCGAAGCGCCTCGAGATGCGGACGATCCTGGCGGAGCTCATCCGCCCGCTGAAGCCGCCGGAGCTCCCCCGCGTCCTCTACCTGTCGCAGGGACTTCTCCGGCCCGAGTACGAAGGGGTCGAGCTCGGCGTCGCCGATTCGCTCGCGCGACGGGCGGTCGCCGCCGCGACCGGGGTCGAGGAGGAGACGGTCCGCCGCCGGGCCAAGGAGTCGGGCGACCTCGGCCTCACGACGTTCGAGCTGCTCACGGCGCAGCGACGCCTCACGACCGAAGAGTCGCTCACGGTCGCGAGGGTCTACGCGGACCTGGAGCGGATCGCGAAAGCCTCCGGTCCGGGCTCCCAGGAACAGAAGGTCCAGCTGCTCACGAACCTCCTCGGGATCGCCTCGCCGCTCGAGGGAAAGTACCTCGTCCGGTTCGTTCTCGGAACCCTCCGGGTCGGGGTCCGGGAGATGACGATCCTGGACGCGCTCGCGGAAGCGTTCGCCGAGGGGTCGAAGGAGGCCCGGGCCCAGATCGAGGCAGCGTTCAATCTCTCGAGCGACCTGGGGCTGGTCGCTTCCGCCCTCGAGGAAGGAGGGGTGGCGGCGTTGGGCCGGATCTCCCTCGAGGTCGGCCGGCCGGTACGCCCGATGCTCGCCGAACGCGAACCGACCCTGAAGGACGTGCTCGAGCGGCTCGAGGGACGCGCGGCGCTAGAGTACAAGTATGATGGTCTCCGCGTCCAGGCGCACATCCCACGAAGCGGGGTCCCGCGCCTCTTCTCGCGACGGCTCGAGGAGATCGGCGCACAGTTCCCCGAACTCATCGCCGAGCTCCCGAAGGCGATCCGCCGGACGCCGGCGATCGTCGAGGGGGAGTGCGTCCCGATCGACCTCGAGACGGACGAGATCCAGCCGTTCCAGGAGGTCTCCCGCCGCCGGGGTCGCAAGCACGACTTAGAACGGGTCCAGGCCGAGGTGCCGGTCGCCCTGTTTCTCTTCGACGTGCTGCTCGCGGACGGCGAGCCGTCGTACGGGGAGGACTTTCCGGCACGGCGGAAGCTCCTGGAATCGATCTTGAAGCCGACGGACCGGGTCCGTCTCGCCACCCAAGAGGTCGTCAGCTCGGTCGAAGAGGCGACCCGGTTCCTCGACCGCGCGGTCGCGGGCGGCGCGGAAGGGGTGATGGCGAAGTCGCTGAGCCCCGGGAGTGTCTACCGGGCCGGCGCTCGCGGCTACTGGTGGATCAAGTACAAGCGGGACTACACGGCGGGCCTGACCGATTCGATCGACGGGGTCGTGGTCGGAGGTTTCCTCGGCCGGGGACGGCGCGCCGGACGGTTCGGCGCCTTCCTGCTCGCCGTCTACGACCCGAAGAAGGACCGCTTCGAATCGTTCACGAAGGTGGGGACGGGCTTCGACGACGCGGCGCTCGCGGAGATGCCGAAGCGGCTCGCCCACTTCGAGACGGAAGAGCAGCCGAAGGAGGTCGACACCGGGGTCCCGCCGGACCGATGGTTCCGCCCCGGGCTGGTCCTCGAGGTTCGCGGGGCCGAGCTCACGCTGAGTCCGGTTCACCGCGCCGCAATGGGGGCCGTTCGCCCGGAGGTAGGCCTCGCGTTGCGGTTCCCCCGATTCACGGGGAGGTACCGGGACGACCGGAGACCGACCGACGCGACCACTTCCCACGAACTTCTCGAGATGTACCGTAGCCAGGTCCGCCAGAGCTCGGCCCGTCCCGAGGAGACGGAAGAGTCGCGGTGACCCCGGGTCGAGGAGCGGTAGACCGTCCGTTGGACCGCCTACGCCTGCGCCCAAAGACATAAGAAGGCACGGACGCGTCGCCGAGGGACGGGAACGGGCCATGCTGGTCGAGATGACCGAACTCCTGGGGCGCCAGATCTACACTCCTGACGGACGATTGCTGGGCGAGGTCGACAACGTGGTGGTCGACGTCGAGTCGGCAAAGATCGACGGGCTCTACATCGACGAATCGAGCCCGATGTTAGTTGAGGATTCCCGCCCCACCAACGTCCCCTACCGCTGGGTCTCGGCGGTCAACGACGTCGTCCTCCTCAAGTACTTCCCGCGGCGCATCTCGGTCAAGAAGGCCCCGCGTGCCGCGGAAGAGGAAACCGAAGAGGCGACCCCTGCGCGGTAGGCGGCGCGGGGATAGCCAAGCCCGGTAACGGCGCAGGACTTAAAGGCCGTCCAACGGCGAAGAGATCCTGTCGCGCTAGGCGTTCGCCGGTTCAAATCCGGCTCCCCGCATCGCCTCCCAGAGCGGCCCGAGGTCATCTCGCATCGTGAGTGATCGTCGACCCACCCAGTGATCTCGGTCCCCCGATGCGAGAGCGTCATCCGCGCTCGAGTCTAGCGGAGGTCCGTGCGACGATCGGAACTCATCGGCAAGCTCGCTCGTATCCCATCCTTCCCCCGGCCCTCGGCAAGGCTCGAACAGGTCGCCACCTCACCGGAGGCGGCGGCGGAACTACTGTTCACCGCGGAGCGGCTGGACGGGCTGGGCGGTCGCTCGGTCGTGGACTTGGGGGCCGGGACCGGCCGTCTCGCCATCGGGGCCGCCCTCTTGGGTGCGGACCCCGTCGTGGGGGTCGAGGTCGACCCGGGGGCGGCGGAGAGTGCCCGGGCCGCGGCAGTAACGCTCGGCGTCGAGGTCGAGTTGGTTGTCGGGGAGGTCTCCGAATTCGACCGGGCCGCTGACCTTGTGATGATGAACCCGCCGTTCGGTGCCCAGCGGCGTCACGCCGACCGCCCATTCTTCGCCGCCGCGTTCCGCCTCGCCCGACGGAGCATCTACTCCTTCGCGCTCGAAGAATCCCGAACCTTTATAGCGCGACACGCGGTCGCACACGGCGCCCACGTCCTCGAGACGCGGCCGGTCCGCTGGGAGCTGGAACGGACGTTCCCACACCATCGGCGTGACCGGGTCGGTCTGGCGGTGGACCTCTGGGCGATCAGCACCGGAACCCGAAGATGACCGAACCCGAGCTCCCCAAACTCGTCCTTCCCGGCGATTACCTAGGCGCGGCCGAAGAGTTCCTCCCGGGCCGCGGCACCTACGAGGACCGGGGCCGCATCTACGCCTCGATCCTGGGGACCCCCAAGGTCGACCCCCGAGACCGCAGCGTCCACGTCGAGCCCCGGAACTCGATCCCGACGATCGAGGAAGGCGACCTGGTCTACGCCCGCGTCGACGAGATCAAGACCGCGATGGCGGTCTGCACGATCATCGGCACGACGACCAGTCGACGCACCGTCCCCGGCGAGCCGGAGGCGACCGTTCATATCTCGAAGGCGAAGGAGGGGTACACCGAGTCGCTGAGCGGCGAGTTCGCGGTCGGCGACATCCTGCTCGCCCGGGTGCTGCAAGCACGTCCGTCCATCAAGCTCTCGACCGCCGCCGGCCCGCTCGGTGTCGTCTCGGCCCGCTGCCAGCTCTGCCATGCGCTCCTTTCCCTCGGGGCCAAGGAGCTCGTCTGCCCCCGGTGTGGGCACCACGAACGGAGGAAACTCGCCCACGGACCGCGGCCCGACCTCTCGGGGCGCCATGAACCCGGCGCCGTCTGACGAGGAACGGCGCCTCGCCCGCCTCGTCCGCGCGCACGACCGCTGGCGAGGACGCGAGGTCTTCAACCTCCTCCCGAGCGAGAACGCCCTCTCGCCGGTCGCGCGACGCTATCTCGGGAGCGACCTCGCCGGGCGCTACACGCTCCCGGTCACGACCACCTTCGAGGGCGAATCGCTCGACAACAGCTACACGGGGACCCGGTACACCGACCAGGTCGAGACGCTCGCCAACGCCGCGGCCGCGCGGCTGTTCCGGGCGAAGTTCGCGACGACCCGGCCGCTGTCGGGGCACATCGCGGCCCTCTCGACGCTCGTTCCCCTGCTCCCTCCGAAGTCTCGCATCCTCGCGATCCAGCCGAACGAGGGAGGCTACGACGGCTACGCCCCCGGGTACATCCCGGCGGTCTTCGGCTACACCGTGCGACCGCTCCCGGCCGACGGGCCTGGGCACTCGGTCCGCGTCGACCTCGCCGTCGATACGGTCCGTCGCGAGCGCCCGAACGCGGTCGTTCTCGGTCAGAGTTTCTTCCTGTTCCCCTACCCCCTCCGGGCCATCGCGGAGGCAGCGCACGAGATCGGGGCCCTCGTCTTCTACGACGCCTCCCACGTGCTGGGATTGATCGCCGGCGGAGAGTTCCAGGACCCGCTGCGCGAGGGCGCGGACATCCTGTACGGGAGCACGCACAAGTCCTTCCCCGGACCCCAGGGCGGCCTCCTGCTGACCGACCGTGAGGACCTCTTCCAGCAGATCGACCCGGCGCTCGTCTGGAGGGTTTTCGATAACGCCCATTGGAACCGGATCGCCGGACTCGCCCAGACCCTTCTCGAGCTGGAGCGGTGCGCGCCAGAGTACGCGAAGACCACCGTCGAGAACGCTCAGGCCCTCGGGCGGGCGCTGGCGGGCCTGGGGCTCCCGCTGGCCGCGGAGGCGGAAGGGTTCACGCGGTCCCACCAACTGCACCTCGACCGCGCACGACTCCGGGAGAAATTCGACCTGGGCACCGGTGCCCTCGCCCGGCGCCTCGAACGGCAGCGGCTTCTCATCGACCTTGTAGGGCGGGTCGGCACAGCCGAGGCCGCGCGATGGGGACTCACGCCGGCCGACATGCCGCGGCTCGCCGACCTGCTGGTTCGAGGCGGGGTACGTTCCGAACGGGTGGGCCGGGAAGTCCTGGAGTGGAGACGGACGTTTACCGCCCTTCGCTTCGCGTGACCTTCCCCTTCCGACCGTAGCTCGCCCGAGCGATGCGCTCATTCGCCGGAGGGTCTGGCGGGGTCGATGGCCTCTCCCGTCGCGCTCACCGGAACTCCCGGAACCGGAAAGAGCGCCGTTGCCCGGCACCTCGGTCCCCGGATGCGGTCGGTCGAGGTGGGAACCCTCGCGCTTCGCCTCGGGGCCGGCCAACGGAAAGCGAGAGGGGTCGAGGTCGACCTGGGCCGGCTACAGTCCGCGCTTCGGCGACCCCACGCCTGGAACGGGGTGGACCTCGTGGTCGGCCACCTCTCTCATCTCCTTCCCCTCCGAGACGTCATCGTCCTCCGATGCCGGCCCGATGAGCTCGCCCGGAGGCTCGCTAAGCGCCGTCGCGGTACGCTGCTCGAACGGCAGGAGAACGTAATCGCGGAGGCGACCGATGTGGTCCTCTTCGAAGCGGTTCTCCAGGGCGGCCGTGTTTGGGAGATCGATACGACCGAGCGGTCCATCGCGGACGTCGCGCGCGAGGTGGCGGCCCGCGTCCGCCACCGGGGCCGCTCCCGATACGGCCGGGTCGATTGGTTGAGGGACC
>Ga0187770_10001219_pt1 | contig 13498 bp, 12 predicted proteins | sample 0116_SJ02_MP02_2_FD_133154 | JGI IMG/M metagenome (GOLD analysis project Ga0187770, IMG submission 133154) | Tropical peat soil microbial communities from peatlands in Department of Meta, Colombia - 0116_SJ02_MP02_20_MG | ecosystem: Environmental > Terrestrial > Soil > Wetlands > Peat | place...
GCCGTAGAGTTTTTCCTTGCAGGCGCATCAGCCGTGCAAGTCGGCACCGCAATAGCCTTGGAGGACACGGATGTTTTCCAATCCATAACTAAAGGCGTGGGAGTTTACTTGAGAAAGAAACATTTTGGGAGTGTGAAAGAAATTGTCAACCTCGCTCATCGCGGCTAACACGATTAGAACAACGGAAATCGTGCAAGTCCGAACTGAAAGCCCAACCGTGAAGACGTTCATCATGGTCGACCGGTTATGCTCGAAAGCCAAACCCGGCCAATTCTTGATGCTGTGGATCCCAGGCGTGGACGAAATTCCAATGAGCATAATGGACGCCGGTAATGGTCTAGTTTCCGTGACGGTAAAGCAGGTCGGCGACGCAACCAAGCATTTGCACGGCATGGAAGCGGGGCAAACTGTTGGCGTGCGGGGACCTTTCGGGAACAGCTTCACTGAGAGTCGAGGCAGAGTCCTGCTGGTGAGCGGCGGCACGGGGACAGCGCCTCTGCTGTTTTTGGCAAAGCTGCTTTCAGCTAAAACTGAACGGCTATCCTTCGTTGAGGGCGCAAAAACCAAGGATGAACTGTTATTCGTGCGGGAGCTCGGCGGTATTTGTAACGAAAAAAGCTTGATTACAACAACAGAAGACGGCACCTACGGTTTGCAGTGCATGGTAACCGAGCCCTTAGCGAAGCTGTTGGACAGGGAAAAATTCGACATGATCTACACTTGCGGTCCAGAAGTTATGATAAAGAAGATTTTTGATTTAACAGAGCAACGCAAACTGCCCCTGGAAGCAAGCCTTGAACGTCTAATGCGCTGCGGCATAGGCTTATGCGGAAGCTGCGTGATCGGCAAGTACCGAGTCTGCAGGGACGGCCCAGTGTTCACTGCTGCGCAGCTAAGGGAGGTAAAAGACGAGTTGGGAATTTCAAAAATAGGCTTTGACGGCTCCAGAATACCCGTCTAAGCAAAATAGACCTTTTCCCACAGTTATGTGGCTATGTCCAAAAGTCTTTGAATCTGAATAGCGTAGAAATGAACCAATTAAATAATGACACTGCTCAGAGCGTTCCAACGTTGGAACAACTTGTTCCATCAATAGAACTAAAAGTCTCAACAGACAAATCTCTGCTGCAGTAGGTATAGTGCGAAGAAGAGCCGAGCCAAGATTGGGTTGTAAATTATCTTTGGCGTTTCTATTCATCTGTTTGTTCTCAGCTTCTTTCATAGGCATTGTTCAAAAAGCTAACGCAGAGCAGAATGTTGGCGCTCCCTCCCCTGGACTTGCTCTGTATTCGCCTACCAACACAACCTACACTTCCAGCGTCGTAAACTGCAGCGGCGTATTAACCATTCAAATGGGTGAAGGTGGCGGTCTTAGCTACAGCATCGACGGAATTCCTAAGGGTAGTCCACCTTGGCAGCTCAACCCAAATCATTTTTGTGGTTCAGTTTATTACATAGGAGGATCATTTCAGCTGCCTCCGCTGCCTAATGGCTCACACTGCTTAAACCTGACAGTTGAAGATGGCTTCTCATCATGGGTTGTCACGGTCTATTTCACAATTAACTCAAGTCAACCGATACCGCCAACGCCTGCGCCAACTTCAAAAGCAAACCAAACAACAACACCCACTGAGACACAAACCGTTCCAGAGTTTACAGCCTTAGCAATTTTGCCATTGTTTCTGTCCTTGTTCTTTGTTGCTGTGATAGTTAGGCATCGAAAAACCGCGAACTTGAGATGTTCATTTGATAGTTACTTGAACCTTTCAGCGATTTCATTTTCACTCCACCCTCTCCTGTTCCAAAACGTCGTTTATCCATTTACCTTTTAAAGTGCTAAGGCCATATGCTTGACCCCTAAGTCAATGCCTATGAAAAAAATAACAAATTTAATTGATACTTGTTCAGGAGTGGCACGACCGTTCCTTCTTGCAGCAAGATTCGGGAATTTGAGATTGAGTAGTGAAAAACTTTAGGAATGCTTTGCTAAATGGTGAAAATGAAGCGTTCAAAATCTAAGAAACGCTACCTGAGAGGAAAGAGCGTTTACGACTACCTGCGCTATCATTTTCCGGTGCCCCGAAGATTCTTGGAAAAGCTCGAACCCTACTTCAAAGAGGACTTCCAAACCGAGCTAGCCGACGACGACAACAAAATAGCCTTGACTTACACTTACCGCAAAAAACCGAAGGCAAAATAGCGTTTTTGGAGGCTTCTTCGTGGCGCCAATGTTTATTAGTGTCAAATTCCCTGATTTCGCTTCGAAATCAATCGGTGAATCTATTGCGGAAGGTGACCGTAAGTGCTCCAGCACATTTGCATTCAGGCAATTTTGACTTAACAGGCGACTTGGGAAGGCTTTACGGGACGGTTGGTTTTGCGATAGATCTCCCCCTTGAGGTTGAGGTTTTTAGGGCGAAGGGAATTAAGGCTGAGGACAAGTCAGCGTACAAGTTTGCTAAGCGTTTTGTCGACAGATTTGGGTTAGAAGGCGCAGAAGTCAAAATTAAGAGGGAGATACCCAGATTTGTCGGCGTTGGATTCCACACGACCTTGGCGCTTTCAATCGGTGCTGCGTTGTCAAAGTTGCACGGTTTAAACTTAAGCGTTGAGGATGTCTCTTTGATCATGGGCAGAGGAACCATAACCGCGCTGGGAGTTTACGCTTTCAAAACCGGCGGGTTCATCGTTGAAGGCGGCTTCAAGGTTGGCAGCCGAACAAAAATGGTGCCGCCGCTCATATTCCAAGGCGCGGTGCCCAAAAACTGGTTCTTCGTCGTTGCTATTCCCAACGAATCAAGACAGGAAATAGCCGAGATGAGAGAAAACGAAGACGAAATCCTTGGCAACCTTAAGGTGATGCCGAAAGAGCTGTCTGACGAGCTTTCAAGGCTTGTTCTCGTTAAGCTTATGCCTGCCTTCGTCGAGAAAGACCTCAAATCGTTCGGTGAAGCATTGACGGCGTTTAACCAGAAGCTCGGGAAATTCTGGAGAGATTATCAGGAAGGAACGTACTGCAACCAAGTGGTGGAAGAAGGAGTGAAAATCATGCTAAGCAAGAGCCCGTTGGCTTGCCAAACCTCTTGGGGCCCAACCTTTTACTCCATTGTGAAAGGCAAACGGGATGCGGAGAATTTGGCTGAGGAATTAAAGCAGTATCTAGACAAGAGTGGGGGCGGAGAAGTCTTCGTCACGCAGGCGAACAATCAAGGAGCTTCTGTTTTGGAGGGTTAACTATGGTTAAAGCTGTTGGGGTAGACTCGGGAACAAAAACGATGGATATCTACGGGTTTGACGACGAAAACGGGAAAGTGCTGGTTGACTTAGCCTTGTCCCGAGAAGCGGTAACTGAGAACCCCGGCGTAGTTATTGACAAGCTCAGAGAAGCCCAGCAGGCTTCAGGCAGAATAGATGCGATTGCAGGACCTGCGGGTTACGGCTTGCCACTTCAAAAAGCTAAAGATGCAAGTTATGAAGACATTGCGTTGGCAACATTTGTGACGCAGGCAGATGTTGAAAGGAAGCTGAAAATCGTTGGTTTAAGACAGCTCATGCAGCTTATGAAGAACACGGAAGACTTGAACATCTGGTTCACTCCCGGCGTGATTCAGTTGCCAACCGTCCCAGAATACAGAAAAGCCAACAGGATAGACATGGGCACCAGCGATAAGGTTCCAAGCGCCATCTTAGCTGTAAAAGACCAAGCGGAACGGCTGAAGATTGGTTATGACGAAACTAGTCTTATCGTTGTGGAGATAGGATTCGCGTACACGTCGGCGATGGCTGTAAAAAACGGCCAAATAGTTGACGCAATGGCTGGAACAGCGGGGTTTCCCTCGTTCTCAGGCATGGGTTTCCTCGACGGCGAATTCGCGTACGGCTTGGCTAATACGGTTGAAGACTTTTCAAAGCTCATGTTGTTCTCTGGTGGAGCAGCAGCAGTTGCAGGCTTCGACACCTCAAAACCCATTGAAGAATTCATTAACGGCGCAAAAACCAGCGAGAAAATTCGCGCTGGTCTAAATTTGATGCTTGAATCCATAGTTAAAGATGTTGCGTCACTTTTGCCGTCAGTTAAGCCTAAGGAAATAATACTCAGTGGAAGATTCACAAACACTCCCGAGTTTAATACTATTGTAAAAAACAGGCTTGAGGCTTTCTTCAGCGAAATCGGGGCAAAGATAGACGTAGTAAGGATTCATGGTAACGCAAAGATCGCCAAAGGCGCGGCTGAAGGCGCGGCGATGCTTGCAAACGGCATAGCGCATGGAAAATATGAGGAAATAGTTAACGTCATGAAGCTAAGGGAAAGCAAAGGCGGAATATTCGATCAGGTGCATCTAGACGAGAAAATAAGGAAGGAACTTGACGTCTTCAAAAAATACTAGCAAGCCTTTTCTTTATTAAACCAATTTTTGTCAGCTTTCTAATTGTTTGCGGCTACATAGTAGACGGTTAACGGGTTGAATAAAGAAAAAGAAAACGCAATCGTGAATGAATCAATAGCAAAAGTTATTTAAGCAAAGAACAAGAAAATAGCATTTTTGCGGTTTAATTGGGAGGAGGTGACTGGTTGAAGTTTAGTGATGTGGTTATAGCTACAGCTTCTTTAGATTTGTTTGGTCTGATACTTTATGCCATCTTATTGGTTGCTTTTGTTCCGCTGAAACCTAACACGACGAGTGACTGGCTATCTTACATCATCTCGTATTTGGTTGTGTCATTTGTCGTGGGATACGTGTTTGCTTTGAAAATTCAGGAAGAGTCGAGGATTAGAGCGGTTCTCAGTATTACAGTTTTATCTAGTTTTCTGGCGATATTTTTCTTCGCGATTTGGATTGCAAGCCCATTCGGAAGCCCATGGTTCAAGGATTCGTTAAGTACCTCCCTCAATACTAGCGGCTGGACAGATTATCAGTGGTCAGCTTACACGGCACTCTTGGTTTCGCTGGATGTTATCATCGGTTTTGTACTTAGTTTCATCGGGCTGTATGCTGGTTCATTGCTTAGAAAGCCAAAGAAAACCTGAGAAAAATCTGCGCTTGTAGTCACTGGTAAAAAGTCAGATTAAGGTAGGTGAATATCCTTTCTTTATTCTTTGTTTTGGCAACTGCAAGAGACAATAGAAAGACAATAGAACCGTCTTTCACTTTCTCATTATAGCCTTAGAATGTACTCGGTAGAAGTTAACATTTAGAATATGAGTTAGGTCGCTATGGAGTCGCTCTCTTAAAGTTTATTTATCCCCCTAAACTTTTGGTTAGGTTGCTAACACTCGAACCGTAAAAACCCCAATTAGAATAGTGCGGTAGGACTGAAAGCTCCTATAGGGTAGACTTGCGCACACAGACAAAACAAACAATGAAAACCCAGCGCTAAATACATCCTTAAACCAATTTTTTTAAGTCTTCAGGCTGGATGTTTCGGAAGCCTTTGATTTTTTCTCCGTTCGCAGTCATGTTGTAAAGCTTGATTTTCCCTTGCATTCGCCGTGCTAGCCATTCAAGCAGTTCTCTGCTGATCCTCAGCTTCTCTCGCTTCACGGCTAGGGATTTCACCTGTTGTTTAGAGTACTTGCCAACCGTAGACCCGAAATCCATTCCTGCCAGCACAATCAGTTTAGCACCCATGGCTGCAGCGAGGAAAACCGCTCTGTCCCCGTCGGTGAACCCCAAGAAATTGTAAACGTTAGGGCGTGGCTTAACCTGCGTGCTTCCGATTGCGCTGGAGAAGGCGGGAACGTACCTTCTTAGCTGCTCAATGTTGTCGCCGTGCGCGTGGATAACTACAACTGACCCTTGCTTTTGAGCGGAGACGATATCGCTTATTATTCCGTCCAAGTCTGTTAGAATCACGTCTGGAACGGCGCTTGATACGTGCAAAAACGCGGTTGTTGCTCCGTCAGCCACAAGAGTCACAAATTTCTGCAGAACCCCCTCACGCATAACCTGCTTCAGGTTTTCCTCAAGGGAAGGTCCAGCACCAAACACCAGAGCTGACCGATTTGCCACCCGTTCTCTAAGCACTGAAACGTCAGCAGCCTTTCCAGCTAACAGGTTGCTTAGCAGGTCGGCGGCGTACTGGTCTTTAGCTTGGTCGTAACCGAACGTTTCAATAATTCTCCGATACCATGGCCACCAATCGTTCAATTCAAGCGTCATACTTATCCTGACCTGCCTTTACGTTGGACACCGTTAAAAGGTTAACTGGAGATACTTATGGGGTTGTTTTAATATAGGCTCCTCTATTGTTCGCGGTTGTACAGAACACTTGCCCACCTGAGCTTTTCTGCAAGAAACGCTGCACTTCCAAGGAGAGCTTTTCCGCCGCCTTTGTGCCTTCTACCAGCCCGTAAACTGTTGGTCCCCATGAGCTTTGCCCTGCCCCGGAAGCCCCGTGCTTCAGCATGTATGATATGCATTTGGCTGAGATGGAACTGGAGAACCTTCCGCCTTGAGCTGAAGCGAAGCTGTCGCCGACGATGTTTTGGATTTGAGTCAGAGCGCCGCCGAAAGTCTTAGTGTCTTTTTCTTTCAAAGCTGGAAGGAGAGACATAAGTATTAAGCGGCTTATGCGCCCAGTCTGTTCCATGGTCATAGGCGGCAAAGAGCTAAACGCGTTGGCCTCCTCTCCGCCTGACAAGCCGCGTTTAACCTTCGGGATGGCTACAGTGAAGAACCAATCATCAGGGAAGGAGGCTTGAAAAATCACTGGCGGAAAACTACCAGAGGAGATTACCTTGTTCTTTCGGATTTTAACACCCCCCTCGACAACGAACCCGCCTTTATCAAAAACCGCTGTCCCCACGCCAGACACCTTGCCCCTTCCCATGGTTGCGGCGAGCTCTTGAACTGAAGCATCTATGTTAAACAGCTTTGCAAGGGCAACGGCGGTGGCTAAAGCGAGTTGAGTTCCAGAGCCTAAGCCAACATGCTGGGGAATAGTCTGTTTAACGTTTACGGCAAATTTAGGCTCAACGTTGTATTTCTCGAGAAAAAGCTCCACGAAGGATCTTAACAGCTCACTTTTTTCACCTTTAATGGAGAGGCTTTGCGATTTTTCAGCTTGGAGAATCACGTTTGGGTTGTTTATGGCTACGCCCATTCCGCCAAAAAGTCGTCCCAATTCACCTCCCAAATCGATGATTCCCAAATGAAGCCTGGCCGGAGCTTTAACGTAGACCTTCATGTTTAACCGCCTTAATTTAAGGTTAAATGACCTGCGGAACTATAATAAGTATGAAGCGGTAAACTTTAAAGTTAAGTCTCGGTGCCTGGACTCGCTGTCGAATAACTGGAACAATATACGGGTCAATTTTTCAATGTGAAGTCGGCAAAGTGAAAGAAATTTTAATTCTTAGGGCGCTTATTTACTAAAATTTGTGGTTGGAGCCTGGTAGGTTTCATTTTTCTGGTCCTAACTTCCTTTCTTCGCGGATAGACGGGGAAAAATAGCTTCGCATTTGAGTTTTCACGCCTCTGGTAACTGTGGCATCGAGAATGGGCTACGAATGTCCACCAGCTCTAAACGAAAACTAGCAGATAACTCACTTAATACTTGCTGCAGTACAGTATATAGACTATTTAGGCAGTCTTCGTGTTTCATTCATTCCATTCTTAGTACGAGTATGTGGTTCAAAATCTAACTTCGCGTTTTATTCCACCCGAATCAGCTTCATGTTGGATGGCAAATAGGCAAGGCTTAGATGCTGCGTTCGTATATTTTGCCGTTATGAACCTGTTGGCGGTGAAGCCACAATTCCAGCGGGTTAGCGCAGGCTTGTTTGCATATTGGGCACCTGAAAACTTGCTTTAGCATTCTTAAACCTAAAGTTAATTATCAAACGAGCAATTATATTAAACAATGTGACTGTATCAATACAACAGCAGGCGAGCAAGCGCAGTTGATTTATTGCTTTGTTTGCCTTCCAACACGTCCCAAGTCCTTTTAATTGTATGCTATTACATGGTTAGACGGTTAAGCCCAAACACTTTATGCGCATGCGTCTGAGGTTGTATATGCAAAGTGTATATGCTTTCCGTATATGCTTCACTTACCTATAGGGTACTCCTGCACGCACAGACAAAACAAAGAACAAAAAACCCATCGGTAAATACATACAATGTTTTGAAATTAGGTTTCAAGAGCTTTTTCTGAAGCATTAGCGTACAATGACCCAAACTTGTTAATGAGATGTTTCTGCGTGTAGACCGAGGCGTGTAACTGGAAGAAATCGCCCATGCGCTCCGTTTCCACCCCAATCCCCAAAACCACAACTCCTTTCCTCAACAAGTCATCAACGCACTCTTTTAACACTTCAGGGATGTCAGGGTAGCCGTAAGGCCCACCGTCAGAGACAACTACTAAGCACCGCTGCTCTTCAAACCTTTTAGCCAGCATTTTCCCAGCAATCGTAACTGCGTCAGGAAGGAAGGTGAGCCCTTGAAACTTCAAGCCGCCGATTCTGGCCCTAACCCTCTTCGAATAAGACTCCGTGCTGTCCTTAAGGATGTACAATTTGTCGTTAAAAGCGAAGAACGTCCAAGAAGTCGCGTCAATCATTAACTCTCTTGCCGCTTCAGCCACAGCTATAGCTAACGCTCGACCGTACTCGCCTTTCACCTGCATGCTGTTGCTTACGTCGAAGATCAGCGACCAAGCGAAACTTGGCTTAAGATACTGATCAAGCACAAAAACGTCTGTCGCCGGCTTGTTACTCGCTAAAGATTGAATTACAGCAGGTAAATCCAGCTGTCCCATCTCTTGCCTTGGGTCCTCATCAAGATAATTAAACGCTGACCTGAGAATGTCAAGAAGCCGTCGGCTTGCCCCCTGTACTAACGTTCTAGCTCTGAGATACTGAGTGTAATCTTCTTCTGGAAAAGAAACCGACTTGAACTTGGTCAAAGCGACATAGGGGCTGATTTTTGACAGTATCTTCTCTTCCCTCTGCTTCTGATAATAGCCCGAGTTAAATGCTTGTAATGATTCGGCGTCCTGTTCGGGTCTCCAACACTGGTCCATGTTACCCACTGTGGGCATGGTGCCGCCTAAGCTCGTTAGGGACCGCACGAACAAGTTTTCAAAATCATAATTTCCCGGGAAATCCGTGTAGATGCTGCAGCGCCCGTTGCTTTCGGTGTGTCGAAGCGAGGGCGCTTCTAGAAATGGGCCAAAAGGCTCAAGTAAACTCTTTATGCTCTTAGCCTTTTCATCGAATAATTCTTCCAGATTAACGTGTTCACCGCCAATTGAAGCCAAGAACGTTTCTTTGAGGGCCATTAAATCGTTGAATAATTGATCCACCACTTTCTCTTCTTCCACGCCGGGAGAATTTTTTATTAGCCCCATGTTAAGTTTCGTCAGCAAGGCACTCATGACTTTGGTTGAGGTTGTAAAGATTCTTTCTGAAGATTTTATTCTTTGATAAGCGAGCGCGTTTGCATAGGCAATATCAAATAACCTGTCAGGGTACAAAGCCTGCATGTACGCGTTGATGTAGGTGTCATTGATCAGCGACTTGGTAAACGCTTCAACTATTGAGTCTGACCCGTTAGGAGCGATTTTTTCTTTGGAGAACGGAGCCAGAGTGTGAGCTGTTAAATGCAAAACCGACGCCCTGAACAGTCGCCCTATCCTCGTTTTACCCGTGTTGCTTGCATCAAAAGCGTGTTCGAGAAACGAAAAGTTCCCGTCTTCCAAGCTGTGGACAAATGGAAGCTTAATCGTGAACCCGAAACTGTCAGTTTGCAGCACAGGCTGAGTTAAAGCTGGGTCCTGAAGTATCTTCACTTTCGTCTCATCTTTCTGGAGCGAAATTGCCCACGCATAATCAATAAACCCCAAAATATGGTAACTCCCAGTTACGATTTATTGAAAACTGCCTCAATGATTCTTCTAACATCTGCTTGGACTTCAACGTTATCGCTGGTTAAGCCGATTATCGTTTCTTCAGCTGCCGGAACAGGGTTCATTCCGTCGAAAACCAGCATTCCCCAATTGATCAGGTCGCCTAAAGAAGGCCCATAAGGCAAATCTCCAGCTTTGTACTGCCTTCTCAACTCGGCACCAGCCTGAATGATCTTGTAAGCTGTGTCCTGATCAATCTTTGTTCTTTTCCGAAGCATTTCAACCTCGTGCGGCGAGATCGTTTCGCCTACGCTTAAGAAATCGAAATTTATCCAGACGGCCATGCGTCGCCTCATAGCAGCGTTTAAGGGTTTTGTCCCTGAGAATTCGGCCGTAGCGGGGTTCATGCTGATGATCATGTACCCGTACTTGTGGCGCTCAATCACTTCGCTGTCTTTTTCGTTGAGCACAAGGTGACCTCGAGTGTCCAACACCGGGTTTAACCTGGTGGCGACGTCCTGCTTCATCATGTTGGCTTCGTCGAGATACATGATGCCTCCTTTTCTCAGCCACTGAGTCAGCAAGCCATCCACCCAGTTTTCCTTGCCTAACCCGATGAATCGTCCAATCAGGTCGAATGAGGAAGTTGATAGGCCACAGTTGACCTCCCAGATTGGCAAACCTGTGAGTTCAGCCACAAGGTAAACAATGTGGGTTTTACCGGTTCCTGACGGCCCGATTAAACTGCACTGCTTAAAATAGTAGAGCGCGCGAACGATGCGTTCAACGTAGTGTTGCCCATGGTCAAGGTATTCGGGCGTGCCTTTCGGAATCATGTCGTCTAAATGGGCGAAGCTGAAGTTGGGGTGAAGATCGTACTTCTGTATGGCGTATTTTTCGTACAGGGGCGACCTGGACATGGGACGCTCCTTATCCAACGACACTGTCACCTTGAACTTTTCCTCTTTATGCGAGGAGACCTCTTGGATTCTGCTTGCCTCAGCTTGCTCTTTTAGCCCTTGGTGCCCATAACTCATAGACGGGCCTCTACTTAATTCGATTTTTGAAAACGGGTAAATAAATATTGTGTATTATGAATTGATACTTGATATATTGTGCTGTAACACCTTAGGCGCAAGAAAGCTACGATCGTAAAAACATAAGTTCCTAACCACCTATGCTCGTGGTTTCTAGAGAACAGACAAGCATTTCCTCATCAGCAACAATTGCACAAACTGCCTAAGACGGTTTTAGCCAACTCTTGCCGTACGCGCGATTTTGTTTATACAAGCAACTACTACAAACAGTTATCGGGAAACAGGCGTCTCTAACGCTTTTGCTGCTTCGCAAGAGGCGGGTACAATTTGGGGTTAATTTTGAAAAAGTTTAATAACTGTTTTATGAAAATGATGGTTCCAAAGGAATCGTTTATTCGAGTGGGAACAATTTGAAAAAACTGATAACAGCCTTCATGCTCGTAATTTTAGTCTTCAGCGCATTTGCTGCCTTATCATCACCAAACGTGAAAGCGCAGACTTTAGAGGCCAGAATCCTTAGCTACAGATGGTACGTTTCTCCAACAAGCGACATAACAGAGTGGGTTGGGGATTTAGTCGCCGTCGGCGAAGTACAAAACACAGGCACAGCAACCATTGGAAACGTGTTCATTTTAGGCAATGCTTACAATTCCAGCAAATCACTCGTTGACTCATGGGAAGAGCCGACGCTAGTACAAAACATACTTCCTGGCGAGAAGGTGCCTTTCATCGTAGATTTCTTACCTGAAGACAGCCCTACCCGAGACCAAAGCTGGGTATCATCAGTAACGAACGTTACGCTTTCCATCCTCACCGTTGTCAACAGCACTGAAGCATCATATTCAGGCTTGACTGTTCCGGCCAGTTCTCTCGCGGGTTTTGACAACAGTGGAGCATACACGGTAACAGGAACAGTCGAGAACACCGGCAGCCAAACGACAGGAGACACATGGGTCATAACAACATTCTACAACGCTGCGGGATCAGTTGTGGCCTTAAACTACACCGACTACCTAACCAGCTCTCTCTCACCACGCAGCGAGGTATCGTTTACCGCAACACCCGCGGACAACACAGCTGCCATATCAAACGAAATAGCAAGCTACTCCGTAATACCCCAATCAGAACCCTTAATTTCCGGTGGCTCGCCAACTCCGAGCGGCGGCTCACCTACAGCAACCGCCACTTCTCCAGCAACCAGCACATCAACACATCCCTCATCGACGCCTTCCAAATTGAACCTCACAGTCACGTACGCTGTAGTCATCGCTGTGGTGGTAATTGCAGTTGCCCTTGCCGTTTTAATGCTCATTAGACCACGCCGCAAGCACGGTCAATTCGAGCCACCACCTCCGCCTCCACCGCCTCCGCCTCCGCCATAACCTTTTTTTTTCAAAAAGGCTTTCTCAAGCTCAACGTTCTTAAGCAACCCGTCGGCAAGCTACGATCGCTCCTAAATTTTTTAACGCACGTAAGGTAATAGTTACTTTATGATACGAGGAGTCAAAAATGATACAAAACTTATCCCATAAATCAAGGAAAAAATGAAGCAGGGACAAAAAGAGATGAAAAATTACGTCTGTAAAACAAGAAAGAAAGCGCAGGATAGGACCAGTCTAGTAGAGACAAATGATACTAGGCACTCGCTGAAGCATGGGAATTACTAAGCGGAAGCGTAAGAGAATCATTTGATGTCTGTACCCGCCTTCTTTTGCGGTGCTACCCACGGATCATATGCTTTGGAATAATATGCGTACGCTGGGAAATACCTGACTCCACTTCTCTGTGAGACACATACGTCAAAATATTCAATCTCGCTTATATTAGACACGGCATCAATAATTGCGTTAAAATCTTCAATCCCTGAGTATATAGCCTGAACTAGCATGTCATAATCTCCCATTGTGTGCGAAACAACGATTACATTAGTCATGTGCGAGGTAACTTCAAAAGTTTTGTTGGCATCGGCATTTGGGCACAATTTTATCAAAAAGAGAATTGTCTCTTCAAAACCGCATTTCTTAATGTCTAAAACAATTGAGGCTTTTTGGATAACGCCGGTTTCTTTAAGGGAATTATATCTCCTTATGACTGTGTCTGTACTTGTGTCTAGTTGGTTTGCTATTCGGCTAAACGGCATCTGTCCATCTTTTAGTAAACAGTTTATTATTTGTTTGTCTAATTTGTCCACGATCATGACCTCGCTGCTTTTTCTAGCGAAATGTTCTCAGGTCTTGCCAGTGCTTTTTCCGTGTTAGTCCATATACTGGCTTTCACTTCAAGAACCGCTGGGTGCCTTCTAACCTTTCCGCGGACTGCCTGTAACTCAGCAACGTCGGTTAAAAACACCCACACAAAGATGTTATATGTCCCGACAGTCCTTTGGATTAAACCAACGCCCTCTATTGCTTCCAAGTATTCCAAGACTTCGTTTATGCGTGAAGGAATGGCTTTGATCCCTAAGTTTGCGATACAATTATAGCCAAATCTTCTTAAGTCAACTTGAATAATAGCTCCTGCGATTATGCCACTGTCTTTGAGCTTCTTTAGTCGCACACTAAGTGCGTTTTTTGCTATGCCTAATTCTTTAGCGTACTCTGACAAGTTTAAGC
>Ga0187770_10001220_pt1 | contig 13497 bp, 21 predicted proteins | sample 0116_SJ02_MP02_2_FD_133154 | JGI IMG/M metagenome (GOLD analysis project Ga0187770, IMG submission 133154) | Tropical peat soil microbial communities from peatlands in Department of Meta, Colombia - 0116_SJ02_MP02_20_MG | ecosystem: Environmental > Terrestrial > Soil > Wetlands > Peat | place...
CCTGACAGCGTCGGCGATCGAAACCTCTTTTTCTATGACTTGGACCACAGGTCACCACCTAATAGCAGTACGCTATCAGCTTCCCTCCGATACCCCGTTCTCGCGCTTCGATGTGAGTCAGTATCCCGGCAGACGTGGTCAGTATCAGGAAACCGAAGTTGCGCGCCGGCAAATACCGCTGTTCCCATCTCTCAAGATCAGTTTTGTGAACAGAACTTCGCGGCTTGATCACGCCGCATCGGTTGATATTACCGAGCAGCTCGATCTTGAATACGCCTGTTTTCCCATCTTCGACAAGCTCAAAATCGCCTATATAATTCCCTTGCTGCATGACGCGAAGCACGTTACCGATAAGCTTGGATACGGGCTTGATGCAGCATTCTTTCTTACCGACGCCCTCGGCGTTTTTGATCGCTGAAAGAGCGTTTGCGAGCGGATCTAGCAGAACCATTGTTGCATGACCTCAGTTATACTTCTCAAACTGCATGTCGCTGGCGATCTCTCGGAAGCATTGTCGACAGAGGTATATCTCGTACTTCGTGACAAGTCCTTGCTTGCGTCCACAGCGCCTGCATTCATGGGCCTCACGCCGTGTTTTTTCGACCATTATCCCAACACCACGTTATAATTGTTTTGAAGGAAAGAAATTGCCTGCTCACGCGTGACTCGATGTCCAATGGGAACTCGTCTGTGCGCCGCACGACGCCGAGCGATGCGATAGCCTGGCTTCTTGAGTGATACAATTACGTCCATGCCAAATATGCCTATTTGGGGGTCATAGGTCATCCCTGGGAAATCGGTGTGATCGACGATGCCGAATGACACGTTGCCGGTCTCATCAAACTGAAACTCGTGCACGAAATTCTGCCTCGTCTCAAGCGCGCTGTGAAGAAACGCGCTTGCCCGTTCTCTTCGCAGAGTCGTTTTGCATCCTATTGCCTGACCTTTTCTTATCCCGAATATGGGTTGAGTCTTCTTTGCTGACGTTCGCACCGTGGCTTGCCCGGTAAGAGTTTTTACGATATTCTCCGCGTTGATCAGCTTTTGGCCCCCCTCACCGACGCTTATATGAACGGTCACCTTGTCAAGCGTCGGCTTCGTCATGGGGTTATCAGTTTGTTCTTGTTCCGCACGGGCTTCAACCACGATCAGTCACCACCGCTGCCCGTCGCAAAGACGTAGTCGTCTATAGTCTCAAATTGTTTGCCGTCTCGTTCAATTCGTACCATATTCGGACGCGAGCTCGCCATCTTCCTTAGTTCTACTATCGTGCCGGTCTCACCAGAGTGTTTTCCTCCAACGATCACGGCTTTGCTACCGGCTTTGCGCTCGTACCGTTCAACAACGCGGTAATCAGGCAGTGAAAAGACAAGTGAGTCACCAGTGTTGTATTTTTCTTTGAGGAGTACATTCGTCCCATCGTGCAAGTTGTACTGAAGCTTGCCGCCTTTCACGACGGTCTTGTTGTCAATACGGACGAGCTTGCGCTTCGCTTCCTCGTCGCCTATCTCAGGTAGCTCGTACTTGCCGCGGGGGTTGGGGAGCATGCGGTAGCTTTTGCCGGCAGTCGCTAACACGTCGAACAGGCCGACGTGCGCTTTGTGCTTCTTCACCACGCGCCCGTTCACTGTCACGCTTCCGTTATGCAAAATCCGCTTCGCCTCTTTTGCGTTGTCGGCGAGGTGCAATATGTCCCTCAACACGACTAATATTGGAACGGCTTCTCTCGAGTGTGCGCCGGGAGAAGGAGCGGTGACCCAGTGACTGGTCTTTTTTGGGATTGGCCAGCTTTTTGGTGCGGAGATTCTTTTTTGATGCACGCTATTCCTCCTCTAGTTTACTGGTCCTGAGTTTGTCTTTGAGTTCAAGCTTTGTAATTATCACGTTTGAAGGATGAACGGGTCGTGCCACCTCAGACCCATCGGCCTTGTGCACCGTTATGCCGTCAATTTCGATCGACTCCTCTTTGAGGTTAACCTTCGCCACCTTTCCTTCATGATCGCGAGAGTCCCCACGAAGCACCTTTACTGTGTCTCCCTTCCGTATTTGAACCCTTCGGCGCTTATATTTATCCGCAAGCTTCTTTTCGAGAGCCGCGTGCAGATACTTCTGACGAACGTGGAGAGGAGCATCAATTCGTGCTTTCCGCTGTTTCCGCGGTTGCTTAGACGTAACCCTATTTACCAATCTGAACCCTCACACTATCATTTGAGCGACCGAAGCAATCTTGCCGAAGCGTTCTGCGACTTCGCGGGCAATCGGCCCCTTGATCTCAGTTCCGCGGGGCTCCCCGTTGTCATCGGTGATGACGGCTGCGTTATCTTCAAACTTCACTCTGGTCCCGTCGGGCCTTCTGAATTCCTTTTTCTGCCGCACAATCACAGCCTTGAGAATCTGTCGGCGCATGTCAGGCGCCCCTTTTTTGACCGATACTATGACCATCTCGCCTAATCCCGCCTTGGGTTGTCGCTTCTTGACCCCCCGATACCGTTTGACCGCGATAATCTCAAGGGTTCTTGCCCCCGTGTTATCGACGCAGTCAATTTTCGAGCTCGTTGCGAGCGATCGAGGAATTTTCGCCTTTAGGCTCTTCATAGTACTTTAATCACCACGAAGGACTTAGTCTTGGACAACGGCCGGCACTCTGCTAGGCTAACGCGGTCTCCCTTTTTTGCGGCGACGCAATCCGGATTATGAGCGTGTAGTTTCGACTTCCTCTTTTCGTACCTTTCGTACTTCGGAATGTATTTCAGGTACTCTCGCTGCACCACAACGGTTCGCGCAGTTTTGTCGCTCACCACCGTTCCGTCGATCACCTGCCCCCGCACAGAAAGCGTCCCGTGAAAAGGGCAGTTGCTGTCCTTGCACTCCTCTGTGGGCGCAACTACGTCAAAGCCAATATTCGTTCGCATGTTGTCACCTGTTGTGCCATTTTCGAATACTCTTTGCAGCGCGGTCTTCGGGGCGTCCCAGGACAAGATCCCCGGCTACTCGCACTTTATCGCCTTCTGGCAGCGTGAATTCAAACGTATTGCGGTGCTTGGCGGCCGTTTTTTCCTGTCCGCAACATTCTAATTTGAAAATGTTTCTGCTTTCGTCAATGATCCGCCCACTCAAGCCTACGGCGTCCTTGTTAGTGCTCTTCACCAGCGTCACGCGCAAACCAATGAGCTCGTGATTCACGAAGTTCTGAGGAGTAATTCCCATCTAGCACCTACGCACCCGATCGTCGCGTGTTCTTCTCTTCGTTCATAATTGTGCGGATTCGAGCGATGGTCCGTCGGAGCTCCTTTGGTCTTCCCGGGTTCTCTGGAGCGCCGCCTGCAGACACAAGCGCCCTCTCTCTTAAGAGCTCCGCGATCAGATCGTCAAGCTGCTCGCTTCGTTCATCCGGTTTCATCTTGCGTATCTCTTGGCTCCTCAATACTGCCATTCGTCTCCACCTCTTCGCCTGGTATTTGCTCGATCAGTCGTATGTCGTCAGGAAGTTTAACTCCGGGAGGCACGATGAAAACTTTGACCCCGATGATCCCAAGTTTCCGTTTCGCAACTGCGTAGCCTTTCATTACCAGCTCTTCAGCCGGTTTTCCGCAGTGCTTTATGTATCCTGCGAGGAACTTCTCGGTTCGCGATCGCGGGCCGGTGATCTTTCCCGCGAGGATTACTTCGCATCCAAGCGCCCCGGCGTCCATAACCCGCTGGAGCGTCGATTGTCCTGCCTTTCTGAAATACCAGCCCCGCTCAAGCGCGTTAGCTAACCGGTGCGCCATTATTTGCGCGTTTAGCTCGGGAACTTCAATCTCCTGGACATCGAGCTGTGGGTTGTCGAGTTTGAAATTCGCATCGAGCTCTCTGGTGACTCGTCTGATCGTCTTACCGCTCTTTCCGATGATCATTCCGGGTTTCTCTGCGTACAAGGTGATGTGCGTGCCGATAGGAGTGCGATTGATCTCCATGCCACCATAGCCGGCGCGCTCTAGCTCCTTGTTCAAGTACTCGTTCATCTGGGATCTCTTCAAGCCCTCCTCTATGAATTTTTTCTCAATCCCCATTTTCAAACTCCTGGAGCACTATTTCGACGGTTACCGTGGCCGTGTTCTTTGCGGTGGCGCGTCCCATCGCGCGAGGCATTCTGCCCTCAATGACGCGCCCTCTCCTCGCCAAACTGTGGACTATCTGCATTCGATCCGTATCGAGCCCTTTGTATTCAGCATTCGCTTCCGCGCCCTTTAAGACCGTGAGTATGTCCCGGGCCGCTTTCTGCGGAAATCGGCCTGCGTCCCATCCAATTAATCCCGCGCGATGTCCAACGCCTGAACTGTGGCGCTTGAACGGCACGGGCTTCTTGAGCTGAGTGATCCCTTCCAAATGGGCTTTCGCTTCCGCGAGCGACTTTCCCCGTAGCTCCCTGCATATCTCCACGCAGTGTCGCGGCGATACGTGAAGCTCATGGCCTTGGGAACGGGCCGTTTTCTCGTTGTCGAACTCCACGGAATACTTTGTGAACGCCATTAGATCACTTCAGTGGAACATATCTACTGGATCGTGTCGCTCCCACGCCCGGACCGCCGTGTGATACCCGTCGCCGTGTGAGCGCATATTCCCCAAGATAATGCCCTATCATCTCCGGCATAATCTCGACGATTGCGAACGTCTTTCCGTCGTGGACTCCGATCGAGGTACCGACCATCTCAGGGACAACGATCATGTCTCTCTGATGGGTGCGGATGGTTTTTCCCTCTCGCATCTTTTGCAAAAGCTTTTTTTGATCTTCCGTGAGTTCTCTCTTGAGCTTTCTTCGTTGACGTGCAGGAAACAGCTGAGCCAATGTATCAAGCTCCATGTCCTTGAGCTCCTCAAGAGAATGCCCCCTATACGAGAACTCTTCCTTGCGGCGAGGCGCTTCCACTTTTCTTCTCTTAGCCATACTATCACCAGCTCTTGGTTTGACTATCGTTTACCCGTGCGGCGAGCTGCAATGCTGCCAACTTTCCGCCCAGGGGGAGCGTTGCGGCTGACTGTTTTTGGGCGGCCCGGATGTTGCCAACCGCCACCGCCGAATGGGTGGTCTACCACGTTCATGGCAACCCCACGCACGCGAGGATATTTTGCTGCTCTTGAACGGATCTTATGGAACTTCTTACCTGCTTTGACAAAGGGCTTGTCAAGGCGTCCCCCACCTGCCACCATTCCTATCATTGCTCGACAATGCGGATGGAGCCATTTCATTTCGCCACTGGGCAGTTGCACGACAGTTTTTTGCACGTCGTGCGCGATCAGCATGCCATAGACGCCAGATGCCCGTGCGAAACACCCTCCGTCGCCAGGCTGCGATTCAATACTGCAGATCGGCACCCCTTCCGGGATTTCGGCAAGCGGCAGGATATTGCCAGCTTTGACCTCTGCTGACGCTCCGCACGCGATTTCATCGCCCACGCAAAGGCCCTCTGGTACTAGTACCAAGCGCTCCGTTCCGTCTGCCAACTCAACTCGCGCTATGGGGGCGCTGCGTGCAGGGTCGTGAAGGACCTCGACTACGCGCGCTTTCACATCTTCATCCTTGTCAGCTTTGATCAATTTCAAGGCTGCCTTATAGCGGTGAGACGGTGCGCGATAGGTCGGTGTTCCCTTGCCCCGATTTTGCGATATTATTCTCTTTCCCATATCTCGACTCCGTTAGAAGATTCCAAGTTTTGATGCGATCTCTTCAGCAGAATCGTCGCTAGAAAGCGTAATAGTAGCTTTTTTGAAACCTTTCGGTGTGACGAGCGTCTTCACGTCGACGACCGTGACGTTGTAGATTTCTTCCACCGCTTTTTTTATGTCGTCTTTCGTATCTTCGACGTCAGCGATGAACGTGAGCTTGTTCTCTCTGTCAAGCTGAGCTGTCGCCTTCTCGGTTACATAGGCGTGTTTCAACATAACCCTACCCTTTCTCTAAAGCGTTTATCGCCGACTGGGTCCATATTGTGAGTCTACCGGCGTGCGTACCCGGAGCTAGAAGCTCGATATTCAACTGATCCACCGCTACAACATCAACCCCGGGCAAATTGCGCGCCGCCGACACGGGCCTCATGCTGATGATAAGGACGCTCTTTTTGTTCTTGTAGCGTCGGCCCCGCCGCTTGCCTTTCCCAGCACGTACGCGTTTACCGCGTTTCGCTTTCTCTACGTCTTGCCAGACGTTTAGCGCGGTCAGTACTTCTGCTATTTTGCTGGTTGTGGTCAACTCTTCAAAGGCATCTTCAAGGATTAGTGGAAGGGTTCCTTCAAACCGATGACCGCGCGCTTTGACTAGATCAGGTTTTGCGGTGGCTGCGATTGCAGATCGCATCGCTTTCTGCCTTTCCTTCCTGTTTATCTTGTCGCTAAATACCCTCTTTGAGCTTGGCGGATGTGCTTTTCTCCCGCCAACCGCTTGTGGCACCCTCGCGACCCTGCTTGAGTTCTTCAATCGCGGGACTTGCGCGACTCCGCGCCCCGAACCCCACGATTCCGCCGAGGTCTTAATGCCGGCCGTGGACTCCGGTCCATAGGCCTGCCTCCTATTTGCCTGCGAAACGACGACTGCCTTTTTTATGAGATCTGGGCGGTGGACTTCGTCGAAAAGCTCTGGAAGATCGATTTTCTTCCTGGCCTTGCCGTTCAGACTCAAAAGTCGCCCCCTCATCTCATCTCACCCCTTGCTTCGATCGAACGCTCACGTAGCTCAGATCAGGAACCGTGTGTGCAGTTTTGTGTGGCCTGGTGGCCGATCTCATTCTAATGAGCCTCTTGGCAGGTCCCGGAACTGATCCGTGAAGAAGAACGTACGCGCCTCGAACGAGCCCATATTTGACAAATCCGCCTGCAGGAGTCACTACAGCTCCGTCCGGCCCGATTTTAAGTATTCGCTTATTGTACTCGGTTCTTTGTTGATAGCCCATCTGGCCAAGTTGCGGGACCGTCCACCTAACACGCGCCGGGTTCCACGGACCAAGATTCCCGATGTGGCGCCCCTTGCCGCCCCTGAACGCTTTTCGATCCTGGATGGTGACGCCCCACCGTTTGACTGGCCCCTGAACCCCTTTGCCCTTTGTCACTGCGATCACGTCGACTAGCATACCTTCTTTGAAGACGTTCTCAGCGGCGATTTCTTCTCCCAAGATAGCGTCCGCGTATGCATACGCTGCGCTTACGTCGTCTCCACCAACAGGCACCTCCATCAGTTCAGGCACCTTCTTTGGAATGCCACTAACTGCCGCTGGCGAGGTATAAATCAGCACGCGGATCTCGTCCGCACCGTCGAGACTCCCATCACGGCGCACTGCCTTCTTAGGAAGCGGCCTGCGCTTCGCAACTTCGCCTTCGATATTGCCGGCCCAAGCTTCGAGCACAATGCGCTTTCCATAGGGCGTCTTACGATACGTCCTCACGGCCGCTACTTTCATCGCGGGAGTTTCGACAACCGTGGCGGGCACGCTTATCTCCAAACCTTCAGTTGGGCTATTAGGTGAATCGTCGACCAAGATCACGTGCGTCATCCCGGCTTTGTAGCCCGCGAATCCCAGTATTCGCGGCTCATCTTGCTCTGGCCACGAGCGGATTCTCGGCACTTCGCTCTTTGCCCTCTTTCGCGGGCTGTAGGCGAGCGATCCGCGTCTCGGACGATGTCTTTTTGTCATTAGTTTACCTCATGTTGATTCGTGCAGCGCGATATTGAACACGCTCAACGTGGCCACGATAGCTTCTTCTGTGCGCACTGTTTCTGTCCCTTGCTGCGGAATCGTATTGACGACAAAGTCTGAAGCATCCTCCAGCGATAGCCCTGCTTCCTGGAATAAGGCTTCTACTCCACGGTTGGGAGCTCCAAATACGAAAGTCATCAATTCGGCGCTTCTCCTTCTTATTTCATTGTGTATTGCGGGACTTATTGGCTGTCCGTGCCTCGACGTGGCTATGACCAACCCCTCCAACGCGTCTGCGATGCAATCAGCCACCCGGACCGAATACCCCCAATAACGCGGCGGCTTCTGAGTCAGTTCGACTTCAAGCGGATCTCGCGAAAAGATCTTAACTGTCACGCGCTCCCCTTTGCGTAAAGTGGCTGTTCGCAAAAGGGCCGGGCAATCCAATCCGATTTCAACCCAAGCGCAGTCAGTTCCGACGTCTATCACAATTCCTTCTCGAATGTCATCACGCGGCCGAGCGTGATGAGGGGTTTTCAACGGGGGGACCACCCCGACGGATCGCAACTCATTTGAGCGCGGGAAAAGCAGCTTTCGAAGGTATTGCGGCGCCTCCATATACTGCAATATCGACGCGATGAATTGGCTGTCATCGAACGCAGCGTCACGGTAAATCGTAACGCGTTGCACCCCGAATATTGCCGCCGCCCGAGCGACCTGTCCGACCTTGTACGTCTTTATTTTATGATCGGCAGTTTCGATGGTCAAGGACGAGGGCACTGCGAGCTGTATCTTGGGGTACATCTTCACACGTTTTGCGTCATAACGCCTGACCCGTGTAGTTTTTAAAAGTGCAACAAAGTTACTTAAAGGTTTCTGACGCTTCTACGGCTCGCGTCAAGCGATTCCGATACTCCTAAATAAGGTTAAGCCTATATGAGAGGGCAGGAATGGACGACGCCAGCGGCGCAGCCCAAAAGCTCCACGCTGCAACTTTTTCAGTTGTTGTCAACGTGCTTCTGCTCTCCGCGAAAATTATCGTAGGGGTTGCAAGTGGCAGCCTAGGAATGCTCGCCGAAGCGGCCCATTCGCTGCTCGATCTTCTTGCTTCGGGCTTTGCTTACACGGGCATCAGAAGCGCAAATAGACCACTCGATGAAGAACATCCCTACGGGCACGAGAAGTTCGAAAACTTTTCAAGCCTGGTGCAGACCGCGCTTCTAGGTGTTACAAGCGTATGGATCTTCTATGAGGCGAGCCTGCGACTTCTCACAGGATTTGCTATCCAGATAGACAATACGCTTTACTACGCCATCGCCATTATGGGTCTTGCAATTATCGCAGATTTCTGCGTTTCAAGATATCTGTTTCAAAACGCCCGAAAATACGGAAGTTCAGCCTTAGAAGCCGACGCTTATCACTTCTCAACGGACATCTATAGCTCGGCAGCTGTGCTTCTCGGCTTGGCTGCCGCTAAATTCGGTTATGTCGTCGTCGACCCTTTGGCCGCGATCTTCGTCGCGATCATTATGCTGACGACTTCTGTCCGGCTCGGGCGAAAAACGACTCGGATCCTCGTGGACGCCGCCCCACCAAAGGAAATAACGTCAAAAATCAGAGACGTTATAACGGATAACCGCGACATAACTGCCTTCCATGATCTTCGGGCCCGGCAAGCCGGCAGCAGCATATTCGTAGACGCAAGCATCCATGTCCGGCCGAACCTTAGTCTTGAAGAGGCTCACAACATCGCCAACAAACTGGAAAAAGACATAAAAGCGTGCGTGCCAAACGTTAAGGAGGCCATTATTCACATCGAACCGGAGACGTCGACGCGAGAAACGACATGATCGAAGTAGTTACGCCATCGAGACTTCATATCACCCTCATTGACTTGAACGGCTCGCTCGGACGCATTGATGGGGGCGTCGGACTCACTCTCGACTTTCCATCAGTGAAGATCAACGCGCGAGAGGATGCTCAGCTGTCGGTTCTAGGAAACACAACGTTCGGAGACCGAATAAGAAGGGCAGCGTCAGCGATCATGACGCGGCACGACGTCGGGGGCGTAGCGATCGAGGTCGTCGACGAATTTCCTGCTCACGTTGGACTAGGCTCAGGAACCCAAGTCGCGCTAGCAGTCGGAACGGCGATAAGCGAACTCTACGACCTGCGCTTGACGCCAACGGCCATTGCCCAACTAACGGGAAGGGGGGGTACCTCTGGTATCGGCGTCGCAGCGTACGAGCGGGGGGGCTTCATCATTGATGGAGGTCACAAAGGCAAGACGGCATTCTTGCCATCGTCGGCTTCTGGAAAATATGCCCCGGCCCCAATGATTGTCCATCTCGATTTTCCGGATTGGACGATCGTTCTTGCCATACCAAATCTACACGGCGCGAGCGACAGACGCGAGGTCGATATATTCAAACAAAAATGTCCGCTGCCGCTCACCGAGATCCAGGAGCTTTGTCACGTTATTTTGATGGAATTGCTTCCGGCAGTTGTGGAACGAGACATCGAAAGTTTCGGCCAATCGATCGATCGAGTTCAGATGCTAGGTTTCAAGCGCAGGGAAATTGAGCTACAGCCGTTCTGCGCGCGTCTCGTTCAATTCATGAGAGATAACGGGGCGCTTGGTGCCGGGATGAGTTCGTTTGGCCCCACCGTATATGGGATAGCTGACGGAAAGCGGCTGCAACCTGCAGTCCAGCGTTACTTGGACGAGACTATCGGAGGCGCAGTCTACGCAGTAAAAGCGCAAAACAGCGGCGCGCGCGTCCGCGAGACCTCGTTGTGCTAACGGACTCCGGATTCCTCGCGAGGAGGTCAAAAAGATTCGAATGAAAGATCTGAACGTTCCGCTGTCGAAGGCACAGCGGTTGTTATTGATGACAGACGGCTCAGTTACGACTCTGCTCGAAGTGCTGACCGGGAAACCTGTTGTGGTGAAGACGTTGCTTCAACAGGTCGTCAGAGCGGACACCGAAAGAGCCGCGGCGTTGGACGTAGAGGAGGGCGATAACATAAACTATCGCGTCGTTGTTCTCAAAAACGACGACGACCGACCGCTGATCTACGCCGAGTCCTACACGCCTATCGCACGCGCGCAAAAAGAGTTCAGACATGACCTAATGAAAGCTGACATACCGATAGGACGAATCTTAACGCAGCGAAGAATTGAATCACGACGGGAAATCAGAAGAGTCGATACCACTTCGAACGACGAGCTTAGCGACTTGTTTGGCGTCCCTCATAACGTGCTGCTGCTGTCTCGGACATACGATATCATTAGTCACGGAATGGTGCTAATGCGGATCACTGAGACGTTCCCTTCCACGAGTTTTGTAAAAAACGCTGTGGAAGGCCCTTGACCGCCCGCCAAGAGCGGACCCAAACTGAAGATATTAGCTTTGTGTTTCCCATCGGAGCACATCTCCTCAACACCGTAACAGCTCCCTGGTCGCCGCACTCTCTTTAATACCACGGCGATTACGCCGCAAACAGCAACCCAAACATCGCTGACACAGTTTCGAATCCGGGCAAATGTGTTGGAGCGCACTGACCTGCGTTGCCTGTCGTATTGACGTATGCGGTTGAACTGGTAGATGCCGTAGCAGACGGGGAAGCAGATGGCGTCACAGTCGCTGAACCATACCACAGTTCTCGACAAGTTTGACAAGAGGATGTTTATCTCAGTCAAACGGTGTTTCTCCGATTCCGTACCGGTCTACATCCGATCCAAGATAATTTGTGTAGTAGTTACCGACGAATCCGCTAAACGAATTGCCGCTGAAGGGATAGTTGAGCCTCGTTGTGAAGTTGATGTTGTTGCCCTCTTGCGCATAGAAATTACTTTTCTCGGCCAAGAAGTTAGTGAAACAGAACGTGTTAGCTTGCGAGTCACCGATCAGCACACCGTTTTCAGCATTTACCTTGAAGATATTGAATGAAAACTGGTTATTGTCGGCCCGTCGCGAAGACGCGCGCCAAATTGCGCGTTCGAGCTGAGCGTTTGTTTGAAAACGCGTTATTCTGTGAGTTGCATAGAGATACCTCAAAGTTGTCGTCGTTGCTCAATTTACAGTGCGTGACGTTGTTGGCATTCGAGTTAAACATATAAATGCCGTCGCTTCGAGATGCATTTCGGCCTCCACCCTCTTCATTCGAGGCGCTGTTATTCGAGAGTTTGTTTCTGCACGACCCCTCTAAGTAGATGCCAAAAACCGTTATTGTTGACGTTGTTGTTGCCTATCAGATTGCCTGTGGCGCCAGCTAAGTAGGCCCCTAAAACGCCGCCATTCACCACACCCGTTATAAGCACGCAGTTCGATGTGCGCCTAAACGCGACCCCCATCTTTCCCGCGGTTATGACTAAACCCTGGATCGTAATGTTGCTACCGCTCGGCAGGAAAACGTCTTTGCTCGTTTCAGCAGCCTTAACTACCGTTGCTGATGCCCCATTTGAAGAAACAACAGTGTGGGGCTTATCGACCACGATGTGTTCGACATACGTTCCAAGCTAAACGAGTACAGTGTCGCCTAGCTGTGCAGCTTTAACAGCTTCCGAGATCGTCCGATACTGTCCTTCCGCTGCTACCTAATTTCAGCGGCGTTGCCCAAAGGATCGCTATCGATATGCACGCGGCAAAAACGAAACACGGTGCAACTAACTGCATGACTTGTTCGCGTTCACAATTGCAGGAAAAAACAAAAATTCGGCGATTTCGGAGTCGAGTGAGAGCAGTGCTGCATCAGACTCTTGTAACTGCAGTTTGCCGAATATATAAAATACCAAAAGGGGACAAAAACGCCCAAAACATCAAACGTTGGAATACGGGGCTGCGAGACGCACGCAGAACAAGATTCCTGTAGAAAACTAATCTGAATTGGCCGCGTGGGCAGAAATTGCTTGGCTAAGAGGTTACAACTAAGTGCACAGGGGGGAGTTCTGAGGATTGATACATGTTGTTACCCGCATAGCTAACCGTCAGCGTGTGTGAGCCGCTTGTGGCCGTCCAATCAAAATTGGCGGTTGCAAAGCACCTGCCTTCTGTCGGCGACTGCGGATGCACCTGTCCCATCGATTTGCCGTCGATCAAAACAGTGACGGTGGCCCCGTTACCGCAAAGTATGTGCCCTTGTGCAATTACCTCAAATGCCCAACTCACCTTCGTTCCCTGCGCTATAGGGCTTTGTGTTTGCGAGAGGAAGGTAGGGCCGCCACTAATCGAGGTGGCAATTTTCCCCGATGCTGGGGGTAATGCAGTCGGCGTCGCGCTAGCGCCGGGTGACGACTTGACGCTTGAGGCCGTCTTGACCGCTGACGAACTCGACTTTGTCGTAGTTGACGCATTCGTTGATGACGTATTTGAGCTCGAGCTCGCGACTTGTGGGCTAGTTTGAGTTGGCGAAGAACAGCCAGCTACCAAGATAATGGCGATCACCGTCGCGAGCACTAACAAAGAGAGACGACTTTTCTTCATTTTGTTTGCTCAGATATCGTAACTACACACGGCCCGTATATATTAATGATGATAACGCTCGTGAGCTGTCGCTTTACAGATTTATGCGCGTCCGCACCAATGCGGTTGAAGGTGATGGCGTAACATGCCGCTGACAGACGCACACGCGTGTTTCCCTCCTTTAAGCTCCTCTCTGCCAGACAGCGCCGTCGGTGCCGCGCACAAAGACGTCGATCACACCATTAGCCGGTGACGTCGCAGCGGGTGACGACGTCAGATTTCCGCCGAGGGATGCCCACGCTGACCACGCTGACCCTTGGAACGACTTGTGCCAGAGCGCGTGGTCGGTGCCCTGTACAAAGGCG
>Ga0187770_10001221_pt1 | contig 13494 bp, 10 predicted proteins | sample 0116_SJ02_MP02_2_FD_133154 | JGI IMG/M metagenome (GOLD analysis project Ga0187770, IMG submission 133154) | Tropical peat soil microbial communities from peatlands in Department of Meta, Colombia - 0116_SJ02_MP02_20_MG | ecosystem: Environmental > Terrestrial > Soil > Wetlands > Peat | place...
AGCGTTCACGCGGCTGCTCGCGCTGGCGGGGTCGCTTGATCTGCAGGAGCCCAGCCTGGTCGCGTATGAGCCGCGGCCCGGCTGTCAGGCGTACTCGGCGTTCGTGGCGTGGCTTGCGCTCAACGGATCGCGGGCTGACCTCGCGGTCGCGTTGTTGGCCAACCTCGCGGCCTGGGGGGAGAATTGCCGCCGGCTGGCGGCGCCGCTGCGCGATCGCTGCGACACGTCGTTCTTTGAGTTCTTCGCCGAGCCCGCGCCCGGCTTTGAGCACCAGGCCCTGGCGGTCGCCGACCAGGGGCTCGCGGCCGGCGACCCAGCGGACCGTGCCCGTCGCGCGGCGCGTCTGCTGCAGGCCTACGAGCTGATGTTCTGGGACACGCTTGCGGATGCGCTTTAGCGAGGAGCTGCGGCAGGCGGCCGCCGAGGTGTGGCAGGCCCAGCACGAGCACCCGTTCATCCGCGGGATCGCCGACGGCACGCTCGATCCCGACCGGTTCCGCTTCTACATCCGCCAGGACTACCTGTTCCTGATCGACTACGGGCGCCTGCTCGCGCTCGCCTGCGCCCGCGCGCCGCGGCTCGAGCTGATGGAGCGCTTCGCCGACCTCGCCCACTCGACCCTGCGGACCGAGATGCAGCTGCACCGAGCCTACGCGGCGGAGTGGGGAATCTCACCCGAGGAGCTCGAAGCCGAGCGCCCGGAAGTGGCGACGCGCGCGTACACGGACTTCCTGCTACGCACCGCAGCGCTTGGCGAATTCGCTGAGCTCGTCGCCGCGCTGCTGCCGTGCATGTGGGGCTACAGCGAACTCGGGCAGCGGCTCGCACAACAGCCGCGCCCGCCCCAGCAGCGCTACGAGCGCTGGATCGACATGTACTCCGGAGACGAGTTCGCGGCGCTTGCCGGCTGGTGTCGCGAGGTCTGCGACGACGCGGCCGCGGGCGTTGGCGAGGACGGCAGACAGCGGATGACAGAGGCTTTCCTTGCCAGCAGCCGCCATGAGCTCGATTTCTGGGAGCAGGCCTGGGGCCACACGCCATGAACCCGTTCGCCAGCACCCGACGGCCGCCGCGATTGAGTGTCGTCGTTGAACATCGAGCAACGCACGTCGCGAACTGCTGCTCGCAGAGCAGAAGCGGCTCTCGGCAGCCGCGACGTGCCTGGTCCTGATCACCGACCGGCAGCGATTGGCGGCCGTCTCGTTCGACGGGCGAATCCGCGAGCGTGGCCGCGGCCGCCGTGGGTGTCTGAGCCCGTCCGCGACGGCATACATAGGATGATGGTTGAGTCCTGCTGGCCTGCGCTGCTAGCGGGACTGTCCGGGCAGGACGTAAACGGGCGGGTACCACATCGAGCGGCGACTGCTCCCCCGCGGAGAGGAGGGTGAGATGGCGAGCGTGCTGCTGTGCGGAGCGACGGGCACGACGGGATCCGCGGTGCCGCGCGACGCGAACCGCGCGCCGCCGGTGTCGAGATGCGTGCGATGACCCGCAGCCCAGGCGCGGCCGACCGTCTGCGCGAATGGGAGCACTGAGCCCAGCAGCGTCGGGGAGCCTTCCGGTTCGCCAGGGAGTTGCGCAAATATCAGACACACTCGATCTGACTCTCCCTCCGGACGAAAGAGGGCAGCGCGTGTGCCGGCAGCGATGAGATGAGCGCTACGTCTGGCCAAGCGATAGCCCGATGATCGCGGTCGCGGCGACCCTCGATACGTTCCATGCCTAAGCAAGACGGGATCGTGCTTGCTGGCAATGGCCGCCCAGCAAAACTCGGGGCGGCGTCGCGATCGCCCATATCCAGCCGTGCAGGACCTGGACGCGCGACGACTGCTTCGGTTCTCGCAGCTGCTCCGGCCCATTTTCTTTCGGGTGGTGGTCTGGATCTGGGGATAATGCGCGGCGAATGGTTTCCGGGCTGTAGAGGACGTGGATGGCGGCGGTGATCGAGGGCCCCGCAGGAGGTGGTAAGGCACGGCTTCTGGAGACCGCGCGAGCGCTCGCGCGAAGCGCTGGCTTGTCGGTTTGCTGGGCGTGTCCAACTGAGCTGGAGCGCGACCCCGGGGTCGCCAGCCTCTCGTGGCGGCTTGATTGATGGCGCGGCAAACGACGACTGGGGCCGCGGCGAGAGCAAGGTAGCTTGCTCGAGCGCGACGCCGAGCAGGAGAGCATCACCGCTTTCGTCGAGTCGGCACGCCGAGGGGCTGGGGCGTGCTTGGTGATCAGCGGGCCGCCGGGAATCGGTAAGACGGCCTTGGCGGCACAGGCGGCGGTGGCTGCGCGCGCTGCGGGGATGCTGACGTTGACCGCCCGGGGGACGCAGCTCGAAAGCGATTATGCGCTCGGCGTGGTTAGGCAGCTGTTGGAGCGGGCGGTGCGAGAGCTGCCGGCGGCCGTGCGAGATGAGCTGGCGAAGGGCGCGGGAGAGATTGCGATGGGTGCCCTCGGGCTGGCGCGGGCGAGAGAGTCAAGCGCCGCTGACGGGGGCTTTGCCGTGTTGCACGGGCTCTATTGGTTGGTGGCGGACCTTGCCGTCCGTGGCCCGGTCGCTTTGATCGTCGATGATGCGCATTGGGGGGATGATCTGAGCAACCGGTGGCTTGCGTTCCTGGCGCAGCGGGTCGAGGAACTTCCGGTGTTGCTCGTCATCACTCTTCGGAGCGCTGAGCTTGCCGATAATCCCGTTCTGGGGGAGATCGAACTCGCGTCCGCCTCGCGGGTTGTGCGTCCCCGTCCGCTAAGCGCGCCGGCATGCGCGGTGATTGTCGAACAGGCGCTCGGATCCCAGCCTGAGCCGGAGTTCACCTCAGCATGCCACCAGGTGACAGGGGGCAACCCGCTGCTGCTGAGAGAGCTGCTGGCAGTCCTCGCCGGCGAGAGCGTTGCGCCGACGGCGGCCGCAGTCGAGCAGCTCGAGGCCGTCGGCCCGCAGGCGGTCGTCGGGTATGTGAAGCGGACGCTGTTGCGGCTGCCACGGCGCGGACAGGAGATCGCGTGGGCGGCGGCGGTGTTCGGGCCCGGGGCTGAGCTGGTCCACGTCGCGGAGCTTGCGGGCCTCCATCGCCACGATGCGGCTGATGCGGTCGATCTGCTCGTCGGGGCGGGTGTGCTGGCTAGCGGCGACCGCCTCGAGTTGTCCATCCCTTGATTCACGCCGCGGTTTACACGCGTATCCCGACCGGGAAGCGCAAGCTCGCGCACGCGGCCGCCGCCCAAATACTGTCACGCCATGACCAGCCGGCCGAAGCGATCGCGGCACACCTGCTACAGGTCGATCCACTGGGGGATCGGTGGGTCATCCCGCGGCTGGTAGAAGCTGCGGATCAGGCGCGCGCCCGTGGCGTGCCGGCGGTGGCCGTTCGCTACCTTTCGCGCGCGTTGCGGGAGCCCGGGGCGGCGCACGACCCCGAGTTGCTGTTGATGCTCGGAACTGCAGAGGCGCGAGCCGGCGCGCCGGAAGCCATAAAGCGCCTGCGCACCGCGTTCGAATGCGCGGACGGCCAAGGTCGGTGGCTCGCGGCGCTTCGAGAATATTCGCTCGCCTGTCGTCGGCTAGGACGTTTCCATGACGTGGTGGCGGTGTTCGAGGACGCGCACGAACAGCACGCGGAAGGTGACCCAAGCCTCGCGCTGCTCTTGGACGCCGGGATCTTGCTGGGAACGTTCAGCGACGTCAGGACGCCCGCGGCGGCTCCCCGTGCCGCCGCGATTCGCAAGAGCTCGAAGCCGATTCAGACGTTTCGGGCGAAGTGTTCGCGGTTCTCGCCGCGTGGGTCGCCTCCAGCGGGGAGCCGGCGGATGCAACCGTGCGCTGGGTTGACGCTGCGTTGGAGCGCGCGGCGGGGCCGGTCGAGCCAAGCGCCCTGCCTCTTCTCGTCTTGTCGCTCATCCTTATTGAAGACTTCGAACGAGCGATTGGCGTCACGACCGACTCGATCGATGCGGGCACCGCCGATGGCGATATCCCGTCGATCAGCGCGAGCTTGACCTGGCGCGCGTGCGCGCACTATCGCTGCGGCAACATCCCGGCAGCCGAAAGCGACGCGCGTATGGCCGTGGAAACTGCGCGTAAGTTCCCACGTGGCATCTACACCCTCTTCTCCGCGGCTGCGCTCGTGGAGGTGCTGGTGGAGCGCGGTGAAATCGGCGGGGCCGCGAGCGTGTTGGAGGAGGCCGGCGATCCTGGCGACGCTGAAGGCATGCTCTTCAACCTCTTCCTGATCCACGCGCGCGGCCGCTTGCTGTCAGCGCGAGGAGAGCATCAGAGCGCGGTTGTGTGCCTGCGCGACGTTGCCGAACGCACTAAGCAGGCTGGCTGGTTGAGTCCGGCTCTGGCATGTTGGCGTTCTGATCTCGCGTTGGCGTTAGCGGGGTTGGGGGAGCGTGAGGAGGCGTCGGCGCTGGCTCAGGAGGAGGTCGAGTTAGCACGCGCGTTTGGCCGTCCCCGCGCGCTGGGAGTCGCGTTGCGGGCCCACGGGCTAGTCGAGGGCGGGGCGCTGGGCGTGTCGCTCTTAGCAGACGCAGTGTCGGTGCTCGAGCGAAGCGCGGCCCGCCTTGAGTACGCGCGAGCGCTGGTGGATCTTGGCGGGACGTTGCGTCGGGTCAATCAACGGGTCCTGTCGCGCGAGCGGCTAAGTGACGGAGCACGGGTCGCGGCACGTTGTGGCGCGAGCACGCTGGTTGAGCGAGCGCATCAGGAGTTGCTCGTCGCCGGCGCGCGTCCGCGGCGATTCGGCCCGGAGTTGCGTGATCAGCTGACCGCGAGTGAGCGGCGCGTCGCCGACCTGGCGGCCTCGGGTATGACCAATCGAGAGATCGCCCAGGCGCTGTTCGTGACCATGCGCACCGTCGAGACTCACCTCACGCACGTCTACAGCAAGCTTGACATCAACGGCCGTGAGCCCCTCGCAGCTGCGCTAGCGGCGTCAGTCCGATGAGGTCAGCGACGTCGATCAGCTAAGCGGCCCCGGACGGAGCGGTAGGTGGTTCGGGTGGTGCCGCGGCCGCGTTGAGCGACTATCGCGCTTCACGGCACTAGTGCGATCCGCTCGCCTGGCTGGTCGGTGCTGGCCCAGATCCTCTGGAGGTCCGCCAGCGGCTCGGACGTGCTTTGAGCGCGATCGCGCCGGCGCGGATGTGGTCGACGAGGGAGGGCAGCTCGGCGAGGTAGGCCTGGGAAGAAACGGCTCCCTGGCCGTTGCCTTGGAGGGAGTCGGCTCACACAGAGGCGGGCGCAGTTGCCGCCGATGAGCTTATCGACGCCGGGCTCCTGAGCGACGGTCTGGCGCTCGAGTTCGTTCACCCGGTGGTGCACGCTGCGATCTACGGGCGCCAACGTCAGGCCTAGGTAGCGTTGCGCGATCGCGAACCGCGCGGTTACTGACAGAGCCAGGCGCGCCGATGACGACGTTATCGCGCTTCACCTCTTGGCTCTCGAGCCGGCGGGCGACGCCAACGTCGTGGCTTGTCTTCGCCGGGCTGGTGAGGTCCTCCTGACGCGCGGCGGCCCTCGTGTGGCGGCCAACTACCTCCCGCGACTCCGTGAGCCTCCGAGCGAGGAAGAGGCGCGGCGTCGATTTATCGCCTTCGGGCGCTCTCTTCCGTCGCCGCGACCTTGGTAGCGGGTACGCAACTGGCCACCCGGATCGATGGGGAACTGATCACGTCGCCACGGTGGACCCAGCTTTGGTCGCCACGGCGTTCAGGCGACTGGCTCGATATCGCGAGGCACCGACCGCCGAGAGCTTGCGAGATCCGGGTGTCCTCGCGGATTTGCCCGGCATCGCAAATGCCGACGCGCTTCCGCGCGAGGTCGCGATCGGCTTCCAAGGACATCTGGGACGCGTTCATCGGCATGCCCAGACAACTGGATCGGCGCTGGCGTACTGCTTCGGAACGTCTTCTTGCTCCCAGATCTCCTATCGCGTCGGAGCGATCCGTGAGACAGAGGAAGATGCTCGGATCGCGGTTGAGATCTTTGCGGACTTGCGCTCCCGGATTAATTAATCAAGCGAGCGACGGCAAAGATCGTGGTACCCACCACGACGCGATGCGGCCGACGCGCGTGTGACGCTGCGGCGAATCACCAAGTCACCAGCGCCGTGGCCCCTTTAGGGGCTCAAGAAGGGACACGACATGAATCGCAAGATCTTGACGGGCTTACGGTGCTGAGCCTAAGCGCGGCGCTAGGGGCCACGTTCGCCATCCGGGGCGATGCAAACCAGGCGGCCTCCTGACGCGAGTGCGAGACGCCTCGACCTAGGCTCACCCTCACCGAACCAAACACGTCAATGCGTCCGTAATGCGATCGACGAAGCAGGGCCTCACCCCACCGCGAACAGAAGGACCACGACGATGACAACCGCGCTCAACGGCGACGGCGCGGTCTTCGAACTCGGGCCGCCACCGATGCCACGGCCGCATCCCCGAGACGGTTCGACCATGAGATGCCCCGTGTGCAACGCGCCAGCGAGAGCGACGCCTCTGCAAGTGGCACGACCCACCGTCGGCTCGGATGGCGCGTGGTGGGAGGCCGGTCCGGCCAAGCCCCTCGCTTCGACGGTCAACGCAGCTCTGGACCTTGAGCAGGTGCACGGTTTCTTCGAGCAGTACCGCGAACACACGAACATCCCGAGGCACGCGTGGCAACGCCGCATCGAAGACGTGTACGCCGAGATCGAGGCAACGGGAACGTACAGCCACACGAGCGACGAGTTGACGGTCGGCGCGAAGATCGCGTGGTATAACCACGCCCGCTGCGTCGGGAAGCTGTACTGGCGCTCGCTCGTTGTGCGCGACTGTCGTCATGTGACGACGCCCGACCAGATCGGCGCCGGTTGCTTTGAGCACCTCCGCGTGGCCGCGAACGGCGGGAAGATCCGACCCCTCATCTCGATCTTCGCGCCGGACCGCCCGGGCGAGCCAGCCGTTCGCTCGCGCAGTGCGCAGCTGGTTGCCTATGCCGGCTATCGCACCCCGGACGGCTCGGTGATCGGCGACGCCGCCAGTGTCGAGCTCACCCGGCTTGCACAAGACTGCGGCTGGTCCGCTGGCCGGTCGGGAGCGTTCGATCTCCTGCCACTGGTGCTCGAAACCCCGGACGGGGACGTCACCGCACATCCGCTCCCACCCAAGCTCGCGTGCGAGGTGCCGATCGAGCATCCGACGTTGCCCGGCCTCGCGAAGCTCGGCCTGCGGTGGTACGGCTTCCCGACAATCAGCGACATGGCGCTGACGATCGGCGGCATCGTCTATCCGTTCGCCCCCTTCACCGGGTGGTACGTCGCACCCGAAATCAGCGCGCGCGACTTCACCGATCCGTACCGCTACAACCTTCTTCCCGAGATCGCGGCTTCGTTGGGGCTAAACGCGGAGGATCCGCGCTCGCTGTGGAAAGATCGCGCCATGATCGAGTTGACCGCGGCCGTCCTGTGGTCATTCGAGCGTGCCGGTGTCCGCATCGACGACCATCACGCCGCCACCGAGCGCTTCCACAGGTGGACGCAGGCGGAAAGGCGCCGCGGCCGCGAGATCGACGCCGAATGGGCTTGGGTGGTACCGCCCATCTCGGCCTCGGCGACGCCCGTATTCCATGAGAGCTACTCGTCCGCGCACCGCCTGCCGAACTTCTTTCGAACGCCCAAGATCAGTGCGACCGGTGCGACCGCTGGAGTGGAGGCGTCATGCGGCAATTGAGCCACGCTCCCGCGCTCGTGGTCGTCGACGTCCAGCAGGGCTTCGACGACCCGGTGTGGGGCCCCCGTAGCAATCCCGGCTGCGAACGCAACGTCAGTGCACTACTACGTCGCTGGCGGCGGGCGGATTGGCCCGTGGTGCTCGTCCGCCACGACTCGGTGAAGGCCGGCTCGCCGCTGCGACCGGGCCAGCCGGGCAACAGGTTCAAGGAGGTGGTCGGCGGTAAGACCGACTTGGTCGTCGTGAAGTCGGTTCACTCCGCGTTTCACGGCTCGCCGCCACTGCACGACTGGCTGCTCGGTCACGGCATCAGCACGATCTACATCTGCGGCATCACGACCGACCACTGCTGCGAGACGACCGCTCGCGTGGCGGCTGATCTCGGTTACGAGGTGCACTTCGTGCTCGATGCGACCTACGCGTTCGACACAGTGGGCCCCGGGGGCGGCATGGTCACGGCCGACCAGCTAATGCGGATGACGGCGTGCAACCTGGACCATGAATTCGCAGCCGTCATCGACACGGCGACCGCTTTGCAAGCCTGATGGGACCGGGCCGGCTGATGCTCGACCACGTCACCGGTGGTAGCGGCCCGCGTGGTCGACCTGCCGGGTTGCAGCCATGAGAATGCTGCCGATATCTCCAGTAACTCCGTGCTACGGCCTGAAGCCAGCGCAACGCTCGAGAACAGCGGAGCTCGTCCCGCGCGGGATGTCCGCGTGCGGGTCGGGCCTCACCCCACTGCGAAAAGAAGGACCACCACGATGACAACCGTACTCAACGGCGACAGCGCGGTCTTCGAGCCGAGCAACCACACCGCCCCGCACGTCGGGTCTTACGCCGCCCCGCTGCCAGCGTCCGAGCCTGCTGCTGCTGGCGCTGGTGCGGACGGGCCGGTCGAGATCCCGTACGCGATCCGCTGGCTCGTGCCGAAGGGCGAGCGCTTCGCGAATTTCGACATCCTGAACGACAATGACACGCAGCTCGACTACTACCGCCGCTTTGGTCATATCTACGCGGTGGGGATCCCGACGAAGAAGTGGCGGCTTGTGGTGGTGTCCGATCCCGAGTTGCTCGATGAGGTGGCGGGTGACGAGGAGCAGTTCGGCAAGCCGGTCGAGGAGATCAACTTCTTCGCTCAGTTGAGGCACTCGCGTGGCGACGGTATATCGGTGATCGGCGATGGCGAGCGCTACGAGCGGATCCGGCGCTTGATGCTGCCGTGGTACGCGCCCTCGCACCAGCGCACGCAGCTTGAGCGGATGAAGGACCAAGCACGGAAGCTCGTGGCGATGTGGACCACGATCTCGGATGACGAGCCGGTCGAGGCCCGGGCGTGGATGGAGCGCTACACGCTCGAGGTTTCCGGGCGCGGCGCGTGCAGCTACAACTTCGGCCTGCTCGATGGCGTGGCCGCGCCGCATCCGTTCGCGGCGGCCGTGCCGGAGAGCACGAAGGAGAGCATCCTCCGGGTGGCCGAGCCGTCCCCGGACTTCACGGTGTTCGCGGGCCGGGCGCGGCGCGCGCGCAAGGAGCGTTACCGGCGACACAACGAGGAGCTGTTCAGGACGGCGGATGCGCTCGTGCGCGGGCGGATGCACACCTGCCCGCTTGGCCAGCAGACGGACCTGCTGAGCCGCCTCGTCTCGGTGCCGGACCCAGAGACCGGCGAGTGCCTCGACACAGACACGGTCCGCGACCAGATCCTGATGCACCTTTCGAACGGATTCAACGGACCCTCCATCACGGCCGCCTGGATCGTGTACGTGCTCGCGACGCGCCCGGATGTCGAGGAGAAGCTGATCGCCGAGATCGGTTCCATCTCAGGCGGCGATCCGGACTACGACCTCAAGTACGACGACCTTATGTCGTTGACCTACACGACACAGGTGATCAAGGAGACGCTGCGAATCTACCCGCCGCTGCCCGTCACGATCCGCCGCAGCCTGAAGGACGGGACGCTCGGTCGCTACCGCATTCGCCGAGGGGACATCATCCTCGTCGGCACGCTCGCCGCGCAGCGCGACCCGCGCTACTGGGGACCTGAAGCCGATCGGTTCGACCCCGAGCAGTTCGCGATGGAGAAGGTAGTCGACCGGCCCCGCCACGCGTTCATCCCGTTCTCGATCGGCAAGCGGCAGTGCATGGCGCAGGAGCTCACTTTCATGATGCTCCGCGTCCTCCTGTTCGAGATCTACATGCGCTACCGACTACGGCTCGCGCCGGGCGCGAAGGTAGTGAAGAACACCGTAGTGAGCACGAAGCCGGCGGCGGTGCCGGTCGTGCGGCTGCCGCGCCAACCAGACGTCCGGGCGCGGATGCCGGCCGCGCTGCGCGAGCGCCCGGCCGATCGGGACCGCACGATCGGGCGCGACTGGGGCAAGCCCACGGAAATCCCGCAGACCAGCGCCTTCCGCCATCTGCTGATCGCGCATGGGAGCAACTTTGGATCCAACAAGGAGCTGGCGGAGCGGTTTGCGCAGCGCGGCCGCTTCCACGGCTACACGAACGAGGTGCTCACGCTAAACGAACTCGCGGAGTCGCCCCCGGATGGGACCGAGCCGTGGCTGCTCGCGATCATGACCTCCACATACACGTCGAATCCACCCTCGAACGCGACCGCGTTCAAGTCGTGGCTCGACCACACCGAACCCGGGACGGAGCGGTGGCGGAACTGCCGTTATCTCGTGTGGGGCCTCGGAAACAGCCAGTGGAATGCATTCCTCGCCTTTCCACGCTACGTGCATCGCAAGCTCTCGGAGCTCGGCGCCACGCCACTGGCCGAGTTCGCCTACGGCGACGTCGGCTCGCCGGGCTGGGAGCGTCTGCACCAGGAGTGGAACACGCGGGTCTGGCCGGTGGTGCTGGAGCTCTCGGGCGCGCAGGAGACAGAGGCGGCGACCGCACGGGCCGCGGCTGAGATGACCGCCGCGGGCGCGCTGACCCGCGCCGACTCGAACACCGCAATGGCGATGTCGCTCGGCCCGGCCGACACCGCTCCACGCGGCGTGCTCGTTCCGAAGATCTTGACGAACACGGTAGGCGTCCAGACCATCGAGGCCCGCGTCCGTGCCTGTCGTGAGCTCCAGGCGCAACAGTCGCCCAAGCGCACGCGTCACCTGGAGATAACGCTTCCGCCCGGCGTCAAGTACAGGCCCGGCGACCACCTCGGACTCTGCCCGAGGAACGACGAGGAGCACGTTGAAAGTCTCGCGCGTCGCCTCGGCGCCGCGCTCGACGGGCTGTTCGTGGTCCCCCACACGCTGGACGTTCGCGCGGTGCCGAAGGGCGTCGTCCTTCAGGTCCGGAACGTCCTCACCAATCTCGTTGACATCACTGGGATGCCGACGGTCGAGCTGCTCGACCTCCTGCTCAGCAAAGTCAATGACCCGGTCGAGTGGGAGCGCCTAAACGAGGTAAAGGCGGCGCTGGAGGACCTGGATGGTCCAGACTCGCCACTGCGCAGAGCGATCCGCGCCGGTGGCTACGACGTACTCCAGTTGCTCGACGAGTCTCCATCTTGCTCGCTGAACATCTTTGAGTTCCTCCAGGTCGCGCAGCCCCTCCGGCCACGCTATTACTCCGCGAGCTCGAGCCCACGAATCCACGGCGATGGCATCGCCCACCTGGCGGTAGGCCTCAGCCGCACCCCGGTGCCGGAGACTCCAGGGCGCGAGTTCTGCGGCATGAGTGCGCACTTCGTGCACACGCTCCGCGAGCGCGATCGCATCAGCGTCTTCCTCGAGAGCGCCGACGGCTTCCACCTGCAGGAGCCCGTCGAGAAGCCCATGGTGTTCGTCTCGGCCGGCACTGGATTCGCTCCGATGCGAGCCTTCCTGTCGGAGCGCCTGGCCCTGCAGCGCGACGGCGTCGCACTGGGTGAGGCCGCGCTGTTCAACGGCATCCGCTCGAGCACCCTGGACTACATCTACCGGGACGAGATCGAACGCTTTGTCGCCGAGGGAGTGCTCGATCACGTCTACGTCGCGACGTCACGCGAGGTTCCGGACAAACGCGTTTATGTTCAGAACCTCATCCGCGAGCAGGGCGCCCTAATCTGGCGCCTGATCAACGCCGGAGGTTACGTGTACGTCTGTGGCTCGCAGCCGATGCGTGACAGCGTCCGCGCCGCATTTGTGGACGTGGCAGGCGAGCACGGATCGCTGCCACCAGAGCACGCCCAGGCCCTCGTGCACCAGCTCGAGACAAACGAGAATCGCTACCGCCCCGACGTCTGGGGCTGACAAGGAGGCATCACATGGATCTTCTCGCCCTCATCCTGACCCTAGCCGCGCTCGTCATGTTCCTGTTCGCCGCCAGCGGCCGCGAACTCCGGCGCTTCAACGAGATCTCCCTCGGACTCGTGTTTGTGACCGCGGCCCTGATCTGCCAGTTCACGTCAATCACGAACACTCACATCGGGCGCTAAGCGGGGAGTGCGGGCTAGGTTCGACAGCCGACCCGTGCTCCATAGTGCGGTGACGTGCGCCGGCGACCGCCGTTCGCGCCAGAAGCGCAGCGGCATAGCTTTGTCTGGCGTTCGCTGACCGAGCGGGCAGCAGCTAGCACTGGCCGACGGTCGCACTCTACGGGGAAGCGATCGAGCTTACCCGCAAGAGCGACCAGCAGAACCAGCTCGTGCTGGGGCTGGCGGGATTGGCTTGGCTAGACGCGCGCAGGGGACGAGAGCCGGAATGCCGCGCCGGTGCGACCGAGGCGCTGGGCCTCAGCGATCAGCTAAGCCAGCCGCAGTCGTCGCCGCCGAGTTCAGCGCTGCTGCCTCCGCAAAGGGACAGCCCTGGCCGCTCGCTCCGCGCGATCGGCTCTAGCTCTGGTTCCCGCGCTTCTTCAAGCGGGCGGGAACCCGGCCGCTCCCGAACTCGGGATAGCGCGCCCATCCGGGGGCGACGCAGATGCGCGCCATCGCCTTGTAGATGCCGCGCACCATCGCTTCGAACTGTCTCACCTCGGCGCTGCTCATCGCCTTGGTCGATGCGGCGATGTAGTCATCCGGAACCACCGTCAACGACCTCGATCCTTGCAATCCCGCGCACGAGGAGCGCTCTGGACGGAACCTCATCGGTGTCGATCGTCAAAGCGACCTCGGGCCGCCCGTGGAGGGCAGCCACCTTGGGCGCGGTCGGCGCGGTGCACATGACGATCTGCTCGCCGTTCCAGTGAAAGCCGATCGGGATCACGCGCGGGTAGCCATCCGGGCCGTTGTACGCAAGCCGTGCAAGTACAGCCGCACTCAACAACTCCTGGGCGCCCGGCTGGTCCAGCTCATCAACCATCTCTTCGCGTCTCATCGGAGCATTAGACCTCTGTCAAGGGCCGAAATCATCGCGAGCCTCGCTTGCCATTAGATCGAGATCCAGAACTCTGGCTGACTCTGTCCCGCGGCGCGGCGAGTGACCTCGCTGAGAAGTGTTGCTAATGCAAAGCAGGAGCGGCAGCAGGTCTGCATGGGAGGGAGGCGGTCGGTGGTGCGTGAGCTGAGAACAACCCCGACCAGCACGAAAAAACAGCCGGCGATTGTGGCCAGGGAGCTAGGGGCGCGGACGTGCCTTGTCGGCATCTGAGCCGGCGCATAAATCTCAGCGACCCCTGATCTCGCGGCCAGCACAAGCAAGCAAGATTCCACCGCAGATCAAGAGAGCACCCGCGACAACTCGAGTCGCGGCCTCGAGAACCAACGACGCCGCAATGAACCCCGCCGCGGCGAACAAGAGGAGCTTCGGGAGCATCACTCTGTCATGGCGCACTCGCCGAGCCTACCCCGGCCGGCAGCAGTCACGCCCC
>Ga0187770_10001222_pt1 | contig 13493 bp, 12 predicted proteins | sample 0116_SJ02_MP02_2_FD_133154 | JGI IMG/M metagenome (GOLD analysis project Ga0187770, IMG submission 133154) | Tropical peat soil microbial communities from peatlands in Department of Meta, Colombia - 0116_SJ02_MP02_20_MG | ecosystem: Environmental > Terrestrial > Soil > Wetlands > Peat | place...
CTTTCGGCGCGTTCTCGGAATTGGGTTATCGATATCAGCGCGAATTTCGAGCATGCATTCTTTTAGAATCTCAGTGAGCATGCCTGATTCTGCTGTTCTGCGGTGCGGCGCCAAAGCGGATGCGTGAATATTGAGGTTTCTTGCTACCGTTCCGATGCGATTTTTCTTGCCAAGTTGCAGTATCCCGATCACATCCTCCTTTCGCCCCGAAAACTTCAAAACTAATCGTAAATTTAAGAAATCTGACCCGTAAAACGGCGCGGGTTTAGAGGCGTTACCCAAACCAGCGTAGGAGTGGAAGAAAAACCCACTCCCACACGGGAGCCACGTACCTGCGCTTGGGCCACGGAGATTCGACAGCTTTCACCACTTGTCGCGCGATGCTCCAGGTGCCTGGTAAGCCCAGTTTCAAGACCCACTCCTTGCGGCGCACATATGCCATGTGGTCTTTGTACAGGCTCTGTGCGCCCATCCACTCGTACTTCCGCGACATCAAGCGCTCATTGAAGCCTGTGTTGTACACCCCGGGATTGATGATGATGACTTTGATCCCAAAGGGTTTCAATTCCGTTCGCAACGAGGATGCAACGCTTTCGAGCGCGAACTTGCTTATCCCATAGGGTGCGTAAAAGGGCGTGGGAGTAAGCCCTGCCATTGAGCCCATAAATATGACTCGGCCCTGCCCCTTTGCGATGAGCTTCGGCACAACTCTTTGCGTTAGCCGTAGCGCTGAAAACACGTTGGTCTCACACACGGCCTTAATGCTTTCAAGATCTATTTCCGCTAAAGGCCCGGAATCGCCTACCGCTGCGTTGTTGATGAGGACGTCAATGTCCCAGTTATCCACCTTGCTGATGTCACTGGATTTCGTTATATCAAGCGTGTCGACTATAAAGTTCTCGCCACACGACTGCAACGCAGTTCGCGCGTCAAGGATTGAGATCTGACGGTGAACAGTTGCATACACTTTGTGCCCCCTTTTTAGGAGCCGGCAGGCCACGTCGAGCCCGATGCCGCCCCTGCAACCTGTTATGAGAATGTTTGCCATGCGACGCAGATCACTTCTCGTACTATTTTCACGGCACGTATAACTCACGTTACATCACGTACGCAAATAAAAGTCGCCAGCGATTGCAAGCTGGCATGCCCCTTGAGATACAAGACGCTGTAGAAAGTCGGTGTGCAGCACGAACCAAGATATAAAAAAATAGTGTGAACAATCAGAATGAAAGCACTTTCGCGTAAGCAGACTGCGCGTATACGCTGACGTGCAACCGGTTGAAATAGCGACTGACGAAGAAATAACCGAGGAATTAGTCAGGAACCCGCGGCAGCGCGTTCAAAGCTTGTCACTCCGTAAACTGAAATTCGCGTTCACGTATTGCAAGCAATCATTCAGCGGGTAAACTTCATCAAGCGAACGCTGCATACTGAAGCAGTCTAAAACGGTACGCAGATTGCCTGTAGGAGAGAGGAAATGAAAAAACACGTGATTTTAGTGCTTGTTGTTATAGCCGGCGCAACGGTTATGATCGCGGGATGTACGTCATCGTCAAGTCCGAGTCCAACAGTTACTCGCACAGCAACTAGCACGAGTGCAAGTTCAGCTACTAGCACAGCAACTAGCACCGCGAGCCAGAATTCCGTCGCTATCCGGAATTACGCATTCAACCCGTCAACGCTCACGATTCGAAAAGGGGCGACTGTGACGTGGATGAATTATGATTCGGTTCAGCATACGGTTACTTCGAATTCGGGGGCGTTTTCATCGCCACTCCTTAGCACTGGCGCCACCTACACGTATCAGTTTAACAGCACAGGTTCGTTTTCTTATCATTGCAGCATTCATACGTACATGACAGGAACGATTGTAGTCACATGATCGCCGCAAGATCGTGCTGATTCACGTGTGATCTGGCTATCTTCACACGAAAGGCGATTAGTGGCAAAAGGAGGAATTAGCGAGCGTTTTATCTAAACATAATTTATAGGGCACATGCAGAGGTGGCCTGAACACCCCCTTCTTTTCAGATCGTCTCGGGGGAGCATTCATTCAACATTATGGTGTTTCGGCAAGGCAAGGAATCGGCCTGGAATAGAAGCATTATACTACGGTTCGTTCCATATCCAACTAAAATTCCTCCGGGTTGATCTAAGTGAACAGTGAACCGAGTCGCTTGCAAGTATTCGTCACATTGCTGTTCGGAGACGCGATGTCGCGCCCATACAAGCGCTACGTAGACAGCTTCGGTCTGGCAGGCAATGAGATGGTGCTGGATTACGGATCTGGCTGGGGTCGAATATCCCAGCACATAGCCGAACGCCTTTCGCACGGTAACGGTCACTTGACGTGCGTCGACGTTTCTAAGGTATGGATGGAGACTATACAAAAACGGCTGAAGAAATACGACAACGTGGACTATAAGCTTGGTGACATTGCTGCACTTCACGTCGCTGATGGTGTTTACGACATCGTTGTCGTGCATAACGTGTTGCATCACGTCGCGAAGGACGAGCAGCAACAGAAAGTGGCGGCGTTGGCACGAAAGTTAAAGCCCCGCGGTAGACTGTTCATTCGCGAGTTCACTCGAGCGGAGCACGGCACACCTCCTGTTGAAATCCGAGCCCTGACGTCTGCGTCGGGGCTGACCGAGCGCGAGAGCCGAATGACTAGATCGTTGGTAATGGGCGAAGTCTTTGACGGAGTGTTCGATAAGCCCTAACAGTGCAGTTTTAGCCGTAATTTGAGCCAATTTCAGCGATTAGAGCCCTTCCAGCGTTCCTTTTGCTAGTGTTTCGTAATAAAGTTTTTTCACCCTAATTAGCAGATGTCTAGCACCGATCAAGTGCTGGTCAATCGCTGGCGCTGACAGATTCAAAATCAGTCGGCAGGTTACAACCGCCCCTGCCTGAAAACGGGTTCGATTGGATACAAAGCGTTGGACAAAAAATCGATGACAAGTATCAATAACCAGATTCGCATTCGAAAGTGCTGAGCCCCTATAATGCGTCTTCCGGCTCCCCGTTAACTCTCGAAGAGCTCTGTGCTGAGGTATCGCTCGCCGGTATCGGGAAGTATTACCACGATCAGCTTGCCGTTGTTTTCGGGTCTCGCGGCCACCTTCAGAGCAGCCCAGGTTGCAGCGCCGCTTGACATTCCTACCACTAATCCTTCCTCGTTGGCCAGTCTGCGGGTTGTCGCGAAGGCATCGTCATTTGTTACCGGGATGATCTCGTCAACCAGGTCGAGTCGCAGAACCTCCGGAATGAAGCCCGCGCCGATTCCCTGTATCTTGTGAGGCCCTGGCTTTCCGCCCTCCAGAACGGGGGACGCGGCAGGCTCGACAGCGATGGCTTTAAAGCCGCTCTTGCGGGACTTTATGACATCGGCAACGCCCGTGATCGTTCCGCCCGTGCCCACGCCTGCTACGACCATGTCGACCTTGCCGTCCGTGTCGCGCCATATCTCCTCGGCGGTAGTCTTCCTGTGGATCTCCGGATTGGAGGGATTCTTAAACTGCTGGGGTATGTAGTAGTAGCGGGGGTCCTTGGCCAGCATCTCTTCTGCAGTTGCAACTGCCCCTTTCATTCCTAGGGATCCCGGCGTTAACACCAAGTCCGCCCCCTGGGCTTTGAGAAGCTTGCGCCGTTCAATCGACATCGTGTCGGGCATCACCAGCACGAGCTTATAGCCCTTGGCAGCGCAGACGAAGGCCAGAGCTATGCCGGTATTTCCACTCGTCGGCTCCAGGATGATGGTGTCATCTTTAATATGCCCCGCTTTTTCGGCAGCCTCGATCATGGCCACTCCTATTCGGTCTTTAACGCTTCCCAGGGGGTTGAAGAACTCAACCTTGGCGACGACGGTTGCATCGAGACCGGCTGTAACTCTATTCAATCTGACCAGAGGCGTGTTGCCAATGGTCTTAGTGAGATCTTCGTATATTTTTTCTATAAGTCACCTTCTTTTTTGTGAACAGGAAGGATGGATTAAGGAGGCTCTGCCTCTTCGTTATTTTCTGTCTCTTTTTTTGAAAAAATCACAATCTTTATAGCGGCGATTTTGGTTAATTTTTATGTCAATAATAATTAGTTGCATAGACAGATCCGCCCATGTGCGCGCTTTCCCAGTCATAAGCGCTCGCAAAGTTAAAAACATAGGATCGAATGTTACGGTCTGGATACTTCCTTAAGCGTGGTGCCAATGGAGACGCAAGTGGTTCCCCCCCGACCTACGGAGTATAACCTTTTTTACGGATCGTTTTCGCGCTCAATGGTGAACGCGCTTCGAGAAACATTGGACGAACCGCGACTTGGATAGGGTGAGTACACGGCAAACATTTATCTGGGGTGCAGCGGGTGGCACTATGATCATTGGCTCGGCGTTCTCTACACCTCACGGAGCCGCTACCTCGAGCAATATGCCCGATTTTTCCACTCAGTCGAAGTTAATTCGACGTTTTATCACTTTCCGAGTGAAAGTCAACTTAAAAAATGGTACGACGCTACTCCTGACGATTTTGTTTTTTCTGTAAAGATGAATAGGTACATCACCCACACCAAGCGCCTGCACGACATATGCAGAGCTCTCAGTGACTTTTTAGAGATCTGCGAGCCATTAGAACACAAACTTGGCCCGTTTCTCATAGCGCTCGCTCCGAGTTTTAACAAAGATGTAGACCGTCTAGACGAGTTTCTTTCACTCTTACCTGACCATCGTTTTGCGTTTGAATTTCGTGACGATTCGTGGTTTAGCGACGATGTTTTTGACCGTTTCCGGGAGCAACGCAATCTGACGTTGGTCGTGCTCGGTGCACAATTCGACAACAACATCGACTGTTCCAAGGATTTTACGTACATCAGATGGCACAACCGTGATAGAGACCCTGACGTGTACTCCCCCGAAGAATTAGAGTACTGGACGCGTCGAATCCGAGAGATTTCTATTGACGGCGACGTTTTCGGTTACTGGAACCACGATGAGTCTGGGCCAACGAATTGTTTGGCTTTGGCGTCGAGGCTGGAAGTGCGATGACCTGTAACGCGGTAGATTATACAACCATGACAGCCATCAGCGAAATGAGTCGCCTAAGATAAGTCTGGGCAATTACCAGCATCAGCCATTTTAGCATTTTTTAATAGAAAATGCAACATCGTTTTGTGACACATTGTTAAGAAGCCAACCTCGTGTTGTTGTCAACTGTAAAACGAGGGTCGCTGTTACCGGCGTACTTGAACGGAGGCGAGAGACACGGCAAAATTTTTAGTCCTGTGGCGCTTCAACCGGAGCGCACCATGGCCGACTGACCCGACGGGAATGGTAACGGGGATGGAGATGATGTTCGCACTGGTCGACAACAGCTTACAGAAAGGTGAAACGCTAGAATTCGGCTACCCCTCTTGATGGAAAAATCGGGTTATGCAATTAGTACCAGAGAGGCTAAAGATGTGTTCAGGCTGACATTCGCATTCTACCCCTGGCTTGAGGCAGATGTGCACGAAATGGTTCCTTACGAAACAGGAAAGGAAATTGCAAGAGGGGCTTGACAGAGCAAGCGGAGGCTATGAAGCGGTAATTCTGTTCGAATAGTGGGGAGCGTTCGCGCGTCCTTCTCTCTTTCTTAGTCTAAGAACAGTTATTGTTGAGGATGACAGCCTAGGGGCCACCAGATTCCAGATCAGTCGGATAGCGTTGCAAGCGGCTATCCACGTAGTGGATTACCCTGAACAGTACCTATCATGTTAATGCCAAACCGCCAGTTACTGGAAGTTCACACGGAAAAGCTCGGTTTACCGAGCTAAGGCAAGGCATTAAAGCTCCGTTACGCATTCCGTTTGCCTCAACGCAGGCAATACTGCTAACGCCCTAACGCGTCCATAAACAATAAAGAGGCGGGGCGCCTAACCCTTCTTGTCGAAGTTTCGATCTCACCTATGCCCCCCAAAGCCATCGAGCCTTCCGTATGGAAGACATTGCGCGGCAGCGCCGGCCCGCAAGTAGTTCTCACGCTCACAGTTCAAAACGCAAAAAGCTTAAACCGAAGACCGCAACTACTGGTAGAAGGAACTCACAATGAAGCCTTTAGTGGTGCTTTATTCAAGAACCGGGACGACCAAGCGGGTAGGGGATGCTCTTGTCAGAACGCTCGACTGCGACAGCGAGGAACTCCTTGACAAAAAGAAACGTAGCGGGCCTCTAGGTTTTATGAGATCCGCAAGGGATGCACGAGCGAAAAAACTCACCACCCTGGCAGAGATCAAGCACGATCCCGCGATATATGATCTAGTGATATTGGGCACGCCAATTTGGGGTGGCACATTGTCAAGCGCTATGCGAACCTATATCGCCACCAACAAAGCGAAATTCGAACGCGTGGCATTTTTTTGCACACAAGGAGGCACTAAGAGTCAGCCCTTGTTTGATGAGATGGAAGCGCTCTGTGAGCAGCACCCGGTAGATATCCTCGCTCTCCAACAAAGGGAGGTCAAGGCGGGTGCGTATCAGGAAAAGATTCGTGAATTTGCAGATCGGTTACAGAATCCACAGGTATAGAGATCACCTATTCGGGAATACATCCGTACCGGTTGGCCTCCGCTGATTCTAGCGCAGTCTATCTCAAACCCACTTGACGGCTTATAAACAAAAGACTGCTGCCACAAGAAAGAAACTGCAGCGACGCAAAAAACGTCACAGTGACATTGGCTGATGAAATTGAGCGTGCACAACTATATCTTATCGCTGCTGTGGCTAACACAAAGAATCTTGCACAGTTGAAAAGGCACTGCTTGAGCCCGCTAAGAAAAGCGCTCGACGGAAGCTTTTCTCTTTTTTGGCAGACATTATACATTAGGTGAATCTCCTCAGGAAAGGAGACTCTATGCTTTCACGACAATATGGTAAAGCCGTGTGATGCCTCCCCACATATGGAGGTGAGAAAAAGATGTCACTACATATGCATATTGCTTTTGGCGACGACCAGGAAGAGGTTCGCAAAGGGTCGGAGACGACGAAAGCTAATGGCACTGCGACCTGCATCGCATCACGCCCCAAACATCCTATTCCGATTAGTTCCCACGAGTGATCCCGGGAAAAAATTCTGAAAGATATCAGCTCGTTTTTTTCTGTTTACCCGCCAGGCCACCACCCGGTGCTCGACTAACACCCGCGGCACTCTTTTTTGCTCATGCGACGGGAAATCGCCGCCGAACACGAAAGAGTTGAATGATGAATGCTGCGGATCTTTTTTAGGTCTCTACTAAAATAACTCCCTTCGAGCTAAGATTACTTGCTTTTTTAATGTCCTTGCTTCGAGCGAGGCAATGCAGTAGACAAAACGTGGTGAGCAAAGCTCACATCTTATCTATCCACATTTTCATCATCTTTAGGGTCTCGACTTTATGCTCCAAGTACTTGATCTTGAGCTCTTTCTTCAAGATGCGCTCATCAAGCATTCGCGTAGCGAGCATCTTCTTCGCACTATCGTCGAGCTTCTCCCACATCATCATCATGCCTCTTCCTTTTCCCATACCGTACGCCATTCCTGGCCCACCTTCAGGATTTTCCCACATTGTGTTTCAACTCCTTATCGACGCGCTCTTAAGCGCGCCTAGAAAAACATTCTAATTGATATAAATACGCATTTCCCACTTTTTTGTCAGAAGTCCTCTCCATTTTTGCATTTTATCACAACTTAATGGCCAGGCAGGCCTCACTACCGACAAACTTTTTTTTTAACGTGCTTAGAGCATGTATCACGACACCTTGCTCGAATTCTTTCCAAATGCCCTCACAAGCTACCCTTTTATCCAGCTACGTGACAGTTAGCCAGAAAACGCTTCAAACATCCCCAAATCCTTAATCTTCACACGGCGAAAGTCGCTGGTTCGAATCCGGCCGAGCCTATCCCTCTTTTTTGTAACGACGCACCCAAGCTTCTTTGAGGATTCTCAGCTGACTGATGCGAACTCGTAGGAACGGTGTAGCAGCGCCTTTATATGTCCAGCGTTCCCTGCGATAAGCAGAGGATAAACCGATACGATATCGCTACTTTCTTTTTAGCTGCTGTGGCGGCTGTCTCATCGCCCACGGCATCAAAACAACGGTCTCTAATACCAGCATAACAGCAAAAGAGAAGAAGCCAATCCCTATGGTTTGCAAGACGCTAAAGCCGCTCGCAAAAAAAAACAGCCACGCTGCAATGAAGAGGAGCCATGCAAATACGACAGCGAAAGCCAGAACCATGACCAGTCGGGGCGGCGATGGCTTATTCTGAACTTGCTCGCCATTTGGAAGTTCTTCTCCGCACTGCGAGCAATATAGATCACCGGTACGGTTTTGGAATTGACAGTTTTCGCACCACCCTTTCGTCATCATATGCACGTCCGATTCGTTTACACAATAAACAAAGACACTTGCAAACAATCACGGTAATCTTTTAACGCAAGCTTATGCGACTTGTGATTTGTGACCTAACTATTCCTATTCTGTTGTCTCCTCGCACCGCCCAGAACAATGATTAGCAGCATGATCTTAGCGATGCCGAAGTGCGTAATGTAAAAAGTCTCGTGTACACAATAACGGTTTTGGTATGCGCTAGGCGACCGGTTGAGAGGGCGCTCAGTTTATGACGGCTATGATACCGCAATGTTATTTCTGTAAACTACACGAACAAAGTATAAGATGCGCCAAATACGACCAAATCGCCCCCGAAATATTGGTAAACCAAAAGACCTGCCCGTTCAAAGAAGATACCTACTCATATGAGCAGCGGTGAAGACAACAGAGAGCCGTAGCGAATACTGATCTGTCTTGTCTAGTAGCTCCACCTTAACAGTTGAGGGCGTTTGCGGCCTGATGGCCATATTTGGTTCGAGGCACGATATAGAACAGCTAAAGCTACTTGAGCTTCTATAAAAAATTTGTTAAGATGTCTGTACTTCCAGCACACCAGACGACCATGATAGGCAGTATGCCCCATCTGACCCCCAAAGAGGCTCTTCGGGCGCTTGAACAAGTTCCACTGACCATTCCGGCCTGGCCGCAGTTGCCGAGACGGTCATTTAAGGAAACTATGATAGCTCAGTACACCGAAGCGTTTCCGGGTATTCGAGTTGATGACGTGGCGAAGCGCATCTGGGTGCATGTTGATGACAATCTGCCTAACGCCATGGTTGAGTTTTATGAACACCTTATCGCCGAGCACGTGCACATTTTTGCGATTTCCGAAGAGTACGCCGCCGGCCTGCACGGTATGCTGCGACAGCTGGCAGCTGCCAATACGAAACTTCCATTTCTGAAAGGGCACCTGACAGGTCCATTTACGTTCGGTTTAGGACTTGCTGATCAGGAACACCGCTCAGTCTGGTTCGACGCACAATATCGCGACATTGTGCTGAAAGGTCTGGGGATGAAGGCACTCTGGCAAATTCGGCAATTGCAGCCCTACACTGAGCACGTGGTGATCTTCTTCGATGAGCCGGTCCTTTCCGCGTTAGGCACGGCCGCATACATGATGATCCATGATGAAGATGTGATTAAAGGACTAAATGAAGTCGTTGAAGTTTCTCACAGTGCCAACGCGTTGGTTGGCGTGCACTGCTGCGGCAACATGGATTGGGGCCTGCTTGCCAGTACCAAGATCGACATCATTGCCTTTGACGCGTATTTTTATGGCGCTCGAGTGGCGCTCTATCCAGACAAAATTCAGGCTTTCTTGGAACGCGGCGGGATCTTGGCTTCCGGCCTGGTGCCGACCGGTGACGCCGAGAAACTGCGTGCCGAAACGCCTGATAGCCTTAGGACGAAACACGAAAACCTTATAGAGGAGTTTGTCGGCAAAGGGATTGCTGAAAATCTGTTACGTAAACAATTGCTTTTCACGCCGTCCTGTGGCATGGGCACACTCTCAGAAAGCGATGCAGCGCTCGTGCTGAAACTGCTTGCTGCCACCCAAACCTTTTAGGATAAGCTTTTGTCAGGGGGACATATTCCCAGGTGCAGCGGCGCATGAGCCGCGATCCGATCAATGTGGCTGAAAAAGTCTTTTGGCAAGTTGAAACGCCGTCGCTCCTGAATTTCCCGCAGCAGTTTCGGACTTTTGAGTTTTACCTCAACAGTGACGATGCCATTCCATCGTGACGACCGACGTTGACCCGGCGGTCAAAGAAGGCAGTTACGCGGCGACCTCGCGCAAATATACCATTTCGACAGCACAGATCGTCAGGGCGTGGGATTTCATTACCAAGCATAATCCGACAAATGATCCAACCATAAAGCCCATGCCGACCAGGTACAACGCAGAACTCGTGAAACAGTTGAGCCCTGAAATTTAGGCCACGATGCAGAACTGTTGAAAACCGAAACGCAGGTAAAAGAAATGCGACAAAATGCCTTCAAAACAATAAGTTAACCGGAATGCCCTCGCTCTCGAAGCCCCTCTTCAACTCGTCGCCCTTTTCGGCAAAGAATCGATCCTCGATCGCCCACTCCATGTTGTTTTCCCGGTAGATGCGGTGTGCATAGTGATAGTTCAGCCGGTCCACCAGGACGAAATCAACGGCACCAGCAAGTTCACCAGGCAGCCTTTCAGCTCCAGGCAGGAGCGGGGCGATCATGACAAAAGTCTTAATCCCTTTGGCATGAAGCGATTTCAGGGCCTTGATCCGTTCCTTGATCGTGGAGGCCCCTGGTTCAAAGATCCGTCGGATCTTTTCTTCAGCCGTAGTTATGGAAAAGCCGACCTCCACGTTCGCAGACTTTTTAAGGATATCGATATCTCGCAGCACGAGAGAGGACTTGGTCTGAATCGTTACTGGCCAATCGTTCCCCAAAAGGATTTCAAGACATTTCCGGGTCAGTAGATACTTCTTCTCTGCCGGTTGATACGGATCGCATACACCGCTTACCCAGACCCTCCCCATTGGCTTCCTTGTTATTTCCTTGGCTAGCACCTCTGGAGCATTGATCTTGACGTCTACAAACTCGCCCCACGGTTCCCTGTGGCCGGTGAACCGCTTCATGAACGCAGCGTAACAGTATCTGCAGGCGTGGCTGCATCCCCTATAGGGGTTCACGGCGTAATCATAGACCTGTGATTTCGAAAGGACGGATTTCGCAGATATTTCTCGGATCTTCATTCGATTTCATCACATTTAGCGTAGGATTCGCACCCAGTGTTTGTCAGGGAAGCCGTTGCGACGTGCAGTGAGCCGCTGCACCCGCTGGACTTTCTCCTTTGCTTCGTCGGCGCGATGACTTGAGACGCCTCAACCCCAAGCTCGACCCCCAAAGCTTCACACAGATGTCTAAGCCGAAGTCAAAGCCTCACAAGGGGTCTTCTTTTTCCTTGGAAGAAACGACCACGCAATAACGTGTGAGTCTTTGCTAGGGCCTATAATGTTGGAATACGGCGCGTCCGTTCTGCCCAGTCGCTTCCGATGGCCTTTTTGATGAGCTCCTTTGTTGAAGTGAAAACAGGCTCAGGCATCATCATCTGATAGATGTGAACCATAGTCTCACGATCGTCCAATCCCACCAGCGGAAACAGCCACGCGACCAGTTCGGAGAATCGTTCCTGGGGAACCTTGCTTGCCATGATGCCGATCGCCTTCCCTTGCTCGGGCAACGGGACTCGTTCCTTGAAAATCCGGTAGAGATGCGCGTCCTCCTTGTTCAGGTGCATGTTTAGATGAAAACGGAACGCAGCGGTGGCGCGAGCAGTCTGTAACGGGTCGCGTGCAGAGTACGACCTATCCAACTCGTCAAAGGCTGAGTTCAAACCACGGTGGTCCGTGACGTAGGGTTCAGCAACCAGAGGGGCCACCAGTTCAAGCCGGGGGAATACAGCCTCCTCCTCGCCGTCTGCGTGCCAGACCAATACTTCGTTGAAGAAGCGGAAACGCCCGACGGTGGCAGCAAGACCCTCTCTTCCCCGAGCTGTATCCAACGCCGCAGCATCGATACGCTGCATGTCATTCCTGAACGCATTGTGAAAAACCCGAATTACATCGAGTGGTTGAGTCATGATCGTTCTCGCGAAGTTCGCTCGTAAAAGCTTTGCTCTACCATTGCAGCGGATGCCACGCTTTTTACTAACTAAAGCGGTGACTTATCGCTTTCACAGTGCAAAGCTAAGCGCGTAGAGCATTCTCAAGAGAGACTTGACTCGCTTCATATTTTTTCTGCTATAGGCCAATCTCAATGGGCAGCGACGCGGAGTTATTGAGCCGCGCGCTTGCAGAAGTCAAGTCGAAAGTCTATGAGGAGTCCGAGACGAGTTTAGATGATGCCCAGGCATTAGATGCCTTTGTTTCGTGTTTCAGAACTATAAACGGAAAGACATGAGAGAGACACGTCAAACGTATTTTAGCCCCGTGCGTAAGCGGCTTGTCCTGGGCACGCTTCTCGATAGGCAAGGTGGCGGCACGAAGGAAAGTGACGCGCTAGACCGGCCAGCAGCATTGTGCTCGCGTTCCAGCAAGCGAAATGAGATTTGGTTAAGGGAATGGCGCAACTCCCCTATTTTTGTGCCGGCTCGAGTCAGGACAGCATAGCGAGTTCCTTTGGCCCTCTCCGTAGCTCCAAGCTCATTATTTCTTTTTCCGATTTACTCTGTTTTTTGGAGCCCGTTCACAGTTGTCGCAGAAATGTCAACCGCAGGACAAAAGCGGAAGAGTTAACACCACGGAGACCTAGCTGGCAGTAAGGTAGGTTAACACCACCGAGACCTAGCTGGCGGCAGGAGGGGCTCACGTATTAGCGTATCATGATTAGCTGAACCGATACGGTGCGACTGTTGCTCCTACGCAGCTACCTGCATAGGTGATTAATTGATTAAAGCGTGAAACTATGCGCCCCGCTCACTGTACTCGATGCGAAATAAGACTTGGGCCTAGAAACGCCAAGCTCGGTTCAGAAATGTGCCATCAGTGTCAGATGGAACAAGTAGGGATTCCGCGGGTTGATTATCGCACAAAGCCACAGACGACCGCGCCGCAAGAGTACCAACAACTCACCTATGAACTTTGGTCGACGACTGCACTGCCCGGATACATAGAACTTATATGTGAACTTCGGTCGGCACCGCACTGGCATTAGCTCTCCGTCAGTTCGTGCGACGCTTCACCGATAATCTTGCTTAGAAGCGGTTAGTTTCTCCCGCGCGGATAGGCTTTTTTGCTCTGTCCTCTATGAAATGCTCCTATGATGAGCTGCCAAAAGTGCGAGAATACGCCCATTTTCAGCTGCGTGGCGATAAAGAGCACCACATCCCGTATTGCAAGGAGTGCGCCGTCCGCGATTAGAGACTAGTCACGCGCCACCGCGAAGAGCAAAACGGAAAACGGCAATCACCGTAACGTACTAAATTTGTAATAAAACTTCAAATAGGTTTTCGCTATAACCTATAGTGTGCCTCGGTTTAGCAATTCTAAGGCTGTGTGACCGCCTCCGTTGCATGGGTCGATGCTTGATCCAAACAAGCCTACCTTATTAA
>Ga0187770_10001223_pt1 | contig 13485 bp, 12 predicted proteins | sample 0116_SJ02_MP02_2_FD_133154 | JGI IMG/M metagenome (GOLD analysis project Ga0187770, IMG submission 133154) | Tropical peat soil microbial communities from peatlands in Department of Meta, Colombia - 0116_SJ02_MP02_20_MG | ecosystem: Environmental > Terrestrial > Soil > Wetlands > Peat | place...
AGTTTATCGCCGGCGCAGATATTGGCCTTCTCCCTTAATTCCTTGGGCAGTACCATTTGGCCCCGGTCATCGATGCTGATCAAGGATTCCACCTTGCAGCAGCTCGAATTTTTTCCTCCCGGTGCAAAACATACACTTTTTTCTTTTTTGACCATTGATTTACCTCTCAGTCTTTCTCGGTGCAGGTTCTTTTTTCCTGATTGATCGTTAAAATCTGATTAATCAGTATTTACTGATTAAAATAATAAAACTGAAAATACTTGTCAAGTCTTTTTTTGAGGTCTTTCCCGAGGGGGTCTGGGGTCAAATCTTTATTCTTGATATATTAAGGATGGTTTTATAAATGGAAATGGAGAACTTAATTTATAACCTGGGTTCTATTCAGGCTGAGTCTTTGGGCGGTGGTAGCCGAAGCCTTAGGGTTCGAGCATGATGAAGCACTGACCCTCGGGGGGGCGGTGGCCGGGCTGAACGCCAACCCCAAGAGAGCATCCCTGGGGCCAAAAATAGAATTACTGGGCGAGAAGATTCTTCTGGCAGGACTTCTGGGCATTGAACTTCGGCGGGCTAGCTTTCCTCACCGGGCTCCTACATTCTTGCAACCTTCAAAAATGCAAACGGCGGACCGCCGTTCTCATTCTCTTCAGCCCTTACCGAAGACATAACTGCGGAAAAGATCATCGAGGTATTCTTTCATCTCCTCCGGGGCCATTTCTTCCAGGCGCGGGAATAGGTATTTCTCATTGACTCGCCTCGATGGTTTCTGTTCATCTTCCTTAGGTTTACGAATTTTTTTATCTTTCCCTTCTTTCATTTTCTCTCCTCCGGTCCTTTACTGCAAAAGTTCCATGATGTGCCGGACCCTCTGCGGAAGGTTGTTTCTTTTCATCGCATCCGTAAGTTGAATCATACAGCCGGGACAAGCCGTCGCCACAACATTCGCCCCCGTTTCTTTCACCCGGGCAGCCTTCTTGTCGCCAATCTTCTTCGCTAGATCATAGTAGTGGATACTGAATCCTCCAGCCATACCGCAGCAACGATCCGCGCCCACCATTTCAGCAAATTCGACATTGGGCATGGATCTTATAATCTTTCTGGGCTGGTCTTTTACCCCTAAATATCGGACCGCATGACACGGATCATGCCAGGTGACCTTCTTCCCCCTCGCCTCGGCTGAAGGCTGATAAGCAGATTCGGGAAGGTTCAGCACGTCGACCAGAAATTCAGGAACATCTTTTATCTTGTGTTCAAACTCGGCATAACTTCTTTTCCTTTCCGAGGTATCCGCCAAATACTTGACATACTCCTTCAGGGCACTGGTACAGGTTGCACAATCGGCAATTACATAATCGACGCCGGCAAATGCCTCTACATTGGCATCCGCTACCTTTCTCCCGGTATCGAAATCGCCCACCCCCAGCCACACAGGTGCCCCACAACACCCCTGGGCTTTGGGCACCACCACCTCTACCCCATGCTTGGTGAGGAACTGAATGGTCCTTTCCCCCACATGCGGAAAAATGAAATCGGTCGCACAGCCGATAAAATAGCCCACTTTCATCTTGGTTTTAACCCCGGCGGGCGGTGTATTGTGAACCGGGACCAGCTGGCGTAGAAATTTCGGAGCAATAGAGGGAATCTGTCGACCCTTGCCGAGACCGGATAAAAATAGCGGTAAATGCCGGATGCTTGCGTCGGTCTTGGGAAGGAAAATCCATTGCAACCAAGAGGCCATTTTGACCACGTTGCCAAAAAGTCTTCTCTTGGGTATCAACCATCGATAGATAAATTTAGATGAAAGACCTATGCCCGTGGCTTTGACTTTATCCGCCCGAGAGGCAATGATCGTGGACTGGACCTGGGATTGGAACGGACAATGTTCCGTGCAGGCCATACACAGAGTACATTTACTCAGCAGGTTGGCGAACTCTTCCGTGTAGGCCCCCTCTCCGGCCAGTAGAGCCCGGATCATCTTGTGCTTGCCTCTAGCCACAGATGACTCTACTGGCTCTTCCTCATAGATCGGGCACCACAACGTACAATTACCACAATCGATGCAACGCTTCAGATCTTCCCCAAATTTTTTGGTCTGCTCAAGTTTACCATTATGATTCATTCCCCCTCCCTTGGCTAAAGCCTTTCTTGTACCCGGAATGGCGAAACTGATAGTAGATTCCTGCTCTCTTGCTTGTCAAGCCTCTTATGGCCAATTCCGAGGTAAGGGCGTACGCTTCACAAGGTCGAATGCCCGTTACCTCCAGCCCCACATTCCCCCCGAATGAAACACTCCAACCTTCTCCGTAGGCCAATCCCCCAAAGACTGCCTCAAAATATAAGGGTCAAATCCTGTTCATCCCCGTCCCGTCGAATTTAATTTTTTCAACCGGGAGAATCAGATCCGGCCCGGGGAGGATTTCAATTTTAGCTAAGGCCGCCTTCGCAACTTCCCGTTCCGTGGAATCTGCGACCTCCATGGCTTTCTTTAAGACCAGAACGCGCTGAAATTTGAGATTCAGGAGAAAATGCCTCAATTCTTTTTGATCAAGGCGAAAATTCGCGCGAAAGGAATAACGGCACTGAGAATCATTATGAATGCCACCAGCAAAACCACTCCCGAAATGGAATGCTGTATGAAGATCAAAAGACTGCCTTCGGAGATCACCAAGGATTGACGCAAAGAGTTCTCCAACAAGGGTCCGAGTACAAAAGAAAGGATCATCGGGGCGGTTTCAAAACCGATTTTTCTGAAGAGGTACCCCACCACCCCAAAAATAACCATAATAAGAACGTCGAACATGCTATTCTGCAGGCTATAGGAACCGATGATACAAAATAACAAAATGAAAGGGAAAAGGAGCCGGTACGGGATCTGGAGCAATTTGACCCAAAGACCTATGAAGGGGAGGTTCAAGATAAGAAGCAAAACATTTCCCAAATACATGCTGGTAATCGTTCCCCAGAAGATTTCAGGGTGATCCTTCAACAACATCGGACCCGGCGTTAAGCCATGGATCATCAGGGCACCGAAAAGCATGGCCATCGCTACATTGGCTGGTATTCCCAGGGTAAAGAGAGGGACAAAAGCCCCACCGGCCGCCGCGTTATTTGCAGATTCGGGAGCCGCTACCCCTTCAATGGCCCCGTTCCCGAACTTTTCGGGGTGCTTGGAAATTTTCTTTTCTAAGGCATAGGCAACGAAAGATGCAATGACCGCCCCTCCCCCGGGCAGAATCCCCAAGAAAAACCCGGAGAGGGTACCGCGAAAAATCGCCCCTATAGAGTCTTTCCAATCCTTCCGGGTGGGAAAGATATTTTTGATCTTGCCTTTAACAATCTCAAAGTCCCCCACCTCATCAAGATTGATGAGGATTTCGGACAATCCAAAAAGGCCCATGACCACAGGAACAAGTCCAAGTCCATCCTCCAGGTTCATAATTCCAAAGGTCATGCGCGGCTGAGTCGTAACGACGTCGAGGCCAATTTGGCAGAGAATAAATCCCAGGACTGCCGAGATGAAACCTCGAAGAGCCGAACCCTGGGTCAAATAAGAGATCAACGTCAAGCCAAGAATCATACAGGAAAAATACTCGGGGGGCCCGAACCTTAAGGCCACCTTGACCAGGGGGGCCGCCAGCAGCATCAGAAGAATCACGCTGATCGTTCCGGCGATAAATGATCCAAAAGCCGCGATCCCCAAGGCGGGCCCCGCTTCACCGTTTTGGGCCATCTTATATCCATCCAGGGTAGTGACAACCGAACTCGCCTCCCCCGGTATATTCAACAGTATGGAGGTGGTGGATCCTCCATACTGGGCCCCATAATAAATACCCGAAAGCATGATGACGGCCGAAACCGGTGAGATGCCATAAGTAGTTGGGAGGAGAAGGGAAATGGCCCCTACCGGTCCGATCCCAGGCAAGACTCCCGTCAAAGTGCCGATAAACACCCCTAACAAACAATAAAAAAGGTTAATGGGTTGCAAGGCGATAGAAAAACCGTATCCGAGGAAATTCAGCGCATCCATATCGGGTCATCCGATTCCCAAAAATCCTCGGGGGAATTGACATTTCATAAGCGTGACAAAAAATAGATAGGTGAAAATTGCAGTGGCTCCTGAAATAATGAGAATGAATGAAAAATTCTTCCGTCCCATTAAAGAAAAAAAGAGCACGAGAAGGAGGAAAATGGTGATTAAGAAACCGAGATACGGAGCCATCACGATATACGCCAGGATTCCAGCCAAAACAAAAATGGTTTTGAAACTGGGTTTTATAACCTGATGAGAGTCCTTAGGCCCTTTGGTGAAACTACGCCAAAAATTGATTGCCGCAAGCAAAAGAAGAAGAATTCCAGACCAGAAAGGCATAAATCCTGCACCCGGGTTGTGGGCATTCCCGATTTTTAGGCCTCGAATTCCTAAAATAGTTAGGAAAAACAGGATGAGAAAAGATAGAAAGATTATCCCTTCCCTCCCATTTTCCCGAAGCTTCTTCATCAAGGAAGGTCTTATCTGTCCCACTCTCTATCTTCTCCAAAACCAATGCTGCATTTCTGTTACCGGTGAATCGGCCACTTTCCCTGATCCTTTCCTCCCTCCAGAATGAAAACAGGGGAAGGGAGAAATTTACTTCTATCTATCGACCCGGGACGCAAATTGCCTTCGTTTTTCCCGTCCTATTGAGCATCCAGGGGGCCTAAAATTTTGTAGGCCATCGTACAAGATTCCCGCTCTTTGTCCAATAATTTCTTGAAATCTTCGGTCCCAACAAAACGCCTCATCATCCCTATTTTTTGAAGCTTCTCATGAAATTCGGGCAATTTATCGATCTGTTTCATAACTGCTTCAAGCTTACGGATAATACTATCCGGCGTATCCTTGGGGGCAAACATCCCATATCCCAATGCGTAAATTCCCACGTCATAGCCCTGTTCCTTCAAGGTGGGAAGGTTAGGAAATTCGTCGGTCCTTATGTCTGGGAATACGGCGAGAGTTCTTACGGTGCCGGCCTCGATAAGACTTCGAATCGCAGATACCGTGATGACGGCCGCTGGAATGTGCTCTCCTAAGAGGGCCTGGGTAGCGGGCACATCTCCAGTAAAGGGAACTGCAGTCATTTTTATATTTGCCTGTTTGGTAAATAAAGTGACGGTTAAATGTTGCCAGGAACCGATCATCACTCCATACTTCAGTCCCGGATTCTTTCTACAATAATTCACCAACTCCCCCAGCGTTTTCAGATTAGATTTACCTAACACATGAATCCCTTGCGGGAATTCGCACACCTTGCAGATCGGCTTGAAGTCAGTGGGAGTATACGGCAGTTTTCGATTCTGTTGAAAGGCAACCACAGGAGAGTTGGCAGACGAAATGATTGTGTATCCATCCCCTTTCTGCTTAGCTGCCCAGGCATATCCGATCGTGCCCCCGGCCCCCGGCTTGTTCTCCACCACTACGACCTGGTTTAAGGCCTTGCTCATCAGGTCGGCAATGAGCCGGGTGGTCATGTCCGTGGCTCCCCCTGCCGGATAGGTACAAATCAGGGTAATGGGACCCTGCCTAGGGTAATCTTCCTGAACCCAGGCGGGGGAGGCAAAGATTAATCCTAATAAGAAGGCAACCAAAATCATCCCCCCCAATAGGCACTTTTTTCCTTGCGCTTTCATCTTTCTTTTACTCCATTGATGATGGGGCGATACTTTACAACGCTATGGGTCGTCGCGTTCTGGCCCCTTATTTTGCCAGAAACCCGCCATCGACGACCACGATCTGTCCAGTCATGAAGGCGGAGGCCTCCGAAGCCAAAAAGACGGCAACCCCCTTCATGTCGTCCACATCGGCCATCCGGTGCAAGGGGATCCAATCTAATTTGTCCGCTAGCAATTGCTTATTCTCCGGTTTTTCCAGGTAGAGATTGATGTCCGTGCGGAACAGTCCAGGAGCGATGGCATTGACCCGGATATTGTAGGGAGCCAGCTTTACGGCTAGGTTCATCGTCAGCAGGTTAACCGCGCCCTTAGTGGAATTGTAAGGGACGGCGGGGTGGGATTCCAGGGATCCCCTAAATCCATAAATAGAGGAGATGTTGATAATATTCCCCCCACCCTGAGCCTTCATGATTCTGGCCACTTTCTGGGTGAGGATCCATAATCCTCGGATGTTGGTGTTGAAGACGTAGTCCCATTTATCCAGGGGAAATTCCAGCGTAGGGGCTCCCCAGGTCACCCCGGCGTTATTCACGAGGATATCGATCCGGGGAAATTTTTCGGCCGCCACTTTCAAAAGGTTATCGATCGCCGCCTCCTTGGCAATGTCACACTCAACCGGGAAAACCTTTCGGGCACAATTTTTCCCGATTTCCCGGGCGGTGGCCTCAAGGTTTTTCAACTTCCGCGAGGTAATGATCAGGTCGGCTCCGGCCTCGGCCAGGCCGATGGCAATGAATTTTCCGATCCCCCTTCCCCCACCCGTAATCAGGGCCACTTTGCCCGTCAGTTTAAATAGATCATTGACTTTCATCCTGCCTCCCAATGTTTTCTGATTTCCTCTCTTCTTCCATCACCCGCCGGGAAAAATTTCTGGAAACTTCAATCCCACTTCCCCGTTCCTCTGCATCCCAACCGTATTTTCATAGTTCTCCCCGTTTAATTAATTCCCGCAACTCGTCCTTTTTGATTTTCCCGGTCGAGTTGCGGGGAAGGCCGCCTATAAATTTGACCAGTCGGGGCCTTTTGTAGCCAGCCAATTTCCCCTTGCAGAACTCTATGATCTCTTCCTCCTCTATTTGTTTTCCCGGTTTCGGAACCACGACCGCCGTGACCAGCTCTCCCCATTTCTCATCTGGCGTCCCGACCACGGCCGCTTCCGCCACCTTCGGGTGTTCATGGACGACATTTTCCACCTCAACGCTGTAAACATTCTCGCTGCCGGATTTGATCATGTCCTTTTTTCTGTCGGTAATATAGAGGTAGCCTTCTTCATCCTTGTACCCCAGGTCTCCAGTCTTGTACCAGTTGTAGCCGTCCCCTCTCCAGGTCACCTCTTCCGTTTCGTGGGGATTGTTCCAATAGCACCGGAATACCGGGCCTCCCTTGAGGGTGATCTCTCCCACTTCTCCGGGAGGGAGTTCTCGACTCTGAGCATCGAGGATTTTTATTTCCACAGTGAGCCCGGGTTTCCCAGCCGAGTTGACCCGCTCGGCCATATGCTCGGGCCGGATAAAACTATTGAAGAGCGCCTCGGTAATGCCGTAGGCATTGGAGATGATATCGCGCGGTATTCTGAGCTCATTTTCCAGGCGCACCCGCAGTTCGTCAGGGAAGGGGGCGGTTCCGGTAAAGTATCTTTTGAGCGAGCTCAGGTTGTATCGCTTTTTGTCCGGCACGTTCAAGATGGCGATAGACATGGCGGGAACAAAGTAGGCGAGCGTGATTTTTTCCTTCTCGATCAGCTCCAACGCCTTTTGCGGATCAAAGCTACGCATAATGATCTGCGTGCAGCCGACCATCGTGGCTCCGAGATGGGTGTTTTCCAGGATGCCCCGGTGGAACATGGGCAAGGCGGCGAGGAACCGCGCCTTGGAATTGAAGTGTTCCCCCGAGATAATCTTGCAGACAGCCGCCCAGATTCCGGCATAGTGCCGGGTTACGGCCCCTTTGGGAAGTCCCGTCGTCCCCGAGGTGAAGTGGATGCCGGCATCATCCTGTTCCGTCACTTCCCAGGAGAATTTGGGTTCGCTTCGGGGATAGTTCTCGATCAGGGGCTCGAAAGAAATCAGATTCTGGGGCATGCGATCGCCCACGCAGATAAAATGCGTGATCCCAGGCAGATCGCCCTGAATCGACTGGACGAGACCGACGAACTCTTGCCCAAAAATAAGAATCCGGGTTCCCGAGTTCTGGAGCTGGTACTTGATCTCCCGGCCGACCAGGCGGAAATTCAGGGGAACGACTAAGGCTCCGATCTTCACAATAGCAAAGTAGCACCCCAGAGATTCCCAGCCGTTGTAGAGCAAGTAGGCGACCCGGTCGCCCTTCTTAATGCCTAGGTCAAGGAGGGCATTGGATAGCTGATTCACTTTGGCATTGAACTCTCTCCACGTGAATCTCTTCTCGCCGTCCACAATGCCTTCCTGATCGGGCCAGTTGAGCGCGGTCTGCTTCAAAAACATCCCAATATTCAATTTTCCATAGTTCAAAGTCCTCCACCTCCGTTCGCTATCGCTTCTGCACAGCCCAACATTGGATTAATTGTATTTCTTCCCCTAGGATACTGGGATTCCTGTTCTGGGGCCTAGGCTTTCATCGGTCTGCACCCGGAAAATCCACCCGGGAGCTTCTTTATTCTTTATTCTTTTGCGGTTGCCTTTCTTCCACAAAGCCCCTGGGCAGACTGGAGACTGCTTCGTAAATTTGTAAAATGGAACGATTACCCGGTAGCAGACGGACTGATTTGACCTTCGGAGATGCCACGATATGATTTTCCCAAGCGGATCGAAGCAAGCCTAGGCTCCCGGATTGCTTACCAATTTACTCGAAGGCACAACCCGGGAGCCCCTATTTTTATCAGGCTTTATAGACCTTACACGGGATCGCCCCGAGTTCGACCGATCCGGTTTCCTGGTCATAGGGCGGCTCGCTCTGGGTGGTCACGTTGATATTCGATTTTCGGAACGAAAAAAGGTCTTCCGGTTCTTCGGGGAACCACCATCCCCACGAGGGATATACGAGTTGAGGGTGGAGATTGGGGTCGAGATCCAGAATCTGTTTTACCTTGCCCTTCTTCGTCTCGATGTAGATCCAGTCCCCTTTCTTCAGGCCGTATTTCTGCGCGGTCTCCGGATTTAAATCAACCGTCGGCTGCGGCCTCAGTTTCCTGGCGTACTGCACGTGCTTATAGCCCGTAAGCCTGTACGCCGCCTCTTTCCCGTTGAACATGAGCAAAGGAAATTCCTCGTTCGCCGCGAAGAGGAATTTGGATAATTCCGAGAAGACGGGCATCGGGCTGTAGCCCAGATCCTGCAACGACTTCGAGAAGATTTCCACCTTTCCAGACGGTGTTTGGAAAATTCCCTCCTCGGGCTTTTTGTACTGGCGGTCCCGGCGGAGCATGCGCTTCTCCTTCAGTTCGTTCCAGGTAAGCCCGCTGGGCTTGAGGACATAATTGAAACAGTCCTGCCAGTTGTTCCAGAAATGTTCTGCCAGTCCTACCCTCTTGGCGAGTTCATTGATCCATTCCGGGTCTGGTTTCGCCTCCCCGGGAGGATCGACGATTTTGGGGTAGGCGCGAATATCCCCGAACCACCCCGGCCAGTATCCGACGGTGTCGTGCTCTGCCTGCCAGGCTGCGGGCAGCACGATATCTGCGACGGCCGTAGTGGGCGTGGGAAACAATTCCGAGGCTACGAAGAAGTCGAGCTTGAGGAACGCCTGGTACGTCGCCTCCGTATCTGGATAACTCACGAGGGGGTTGCTCAAAATGCAGAGAGCTGCCTTTATGGGATAGGGCTTTTCCTCCAGGAGCGCCCGGACTAACGATTGCGGAGGTACGTAAGCTGCCTGCATCCCCACCTTAAACGGGGAGCAGAGGCCCTTCTCCAGCTTGCGGGGGGACCCCTTCAAGAGAAAGAATTTTCCCATCCTCATGAAGGGGGCGGGCACGCCGTAGGAATTCCCACCGGGCACGTTCATTTCGCCGGCCAGAGCCTCCAGAATATAAACCGCCCGGACCGCCTGAAAGGCATGGATACCTCTTTCCAGGGCATTGCCCACGAGGAGGCACATCGGCTTGTGGGTTCCGATGATCTTCGCGGCTTCTACGATCTTTGCTTTGGGCACCCAGGTCAATTTTTCAACATCGTCCAAGGAAAAGGTCTTAACATGCTCCTGGAGGCCCTCAAACCCGACCGTCCATTTCGATACAAAATCGACATCGTAGAGTCTCTCCTCGATCATGACCTTGATGATGCCCAGGGCCAGAACCCCATCGCTCTGCGGCCTTGGGCCAAGCCAGAGATCGGCTCCCTTGGCTGTATCGATCTTCTTGGGATTGATGACGACTAGCTTGGCCCCGGCTAAAATCGCGGCCCGAAAACTTTCCTTCCTCATTCCGCCCATGAGATAGAGCGGATCGGCCCCCCAGAGCAAAACGAGACCGGTCTTCGGTCCGGCATCCATATTGAACGAACCGCCAAAGGTATAGGTGGCACCTGCCACCCGGGGTACCCCTCAGTAGTTTCCCGGAGTCGCACAGTTCGGGGTGCCAAAGGCGCTGGCGAAGCGCTGGGCGAAGGCAAACTCCATCCCTTTCGGCTCTCCCAGGCAAAAGGCCACGCTCTCGGGACCGAAGTTTTTCTTATACTCCAGAAGTTTCTGCGCAATGGTGTCGAGCGCTTCATCCCAGGAGATCCGCTCCCATCTCCCGCCGCCCTTTGGGCCTACTCTCTTTTGAGGATATCGCAGACGATCGGGATGCCCGCAAACCTCCTTCATGATTCGCGCCTTGGTGAACGTGCACCACTCGTTGGGGTATCCGCTCTCCGTATCCCGTTCTACTTCGACGATCTTTCCATCTTCCACGGCTACCTTGCGGGCACAATGGACCGGGCACACATGACAAAAAATATTGTGCCATTGCCGTTCCGCTTTCATAACCCTCTCCTCCCCTTTTGGTTCTTTAATCGATCCGACAACTTCTCATGTAACCCCAGGATCGCCACGCTGGAAAGCGATCCATCTGGCTTCGTCTATTGACAAATATTCCTTCCTCATAACAATGCAACCGGAGTCACTGCTTAAGTTCCGAGATATCCATCACCCTGACGGATCGTGGTACCTCCAGTAGAGGAGGGCGCCAGGGAGAGTATTTTCCACCTGCCGACTCTAGGACTATTTCAGCCCCAGTTGCTGGACGATTTTTCTGATCCGCTCGAAATCCTTTTGGGCAAATTTCTCGCATTCGTCCGGACCAAGGTAAAAGACGGGCATGTCCAGCTTCGCCAGGACCGCCAGGAATTCCGGGTCATCAAGGCCTTTCTTGAAAGCGGCATGCAACTTATTTACGATTGGTCTCGGAAGGTTTTTCGGCCCGAAGATCTCCAGGGGGCATGGGGTGACTACATCATACCCAAGCTCCTTTAGGGTAGGGACGTTTGGGAAGCGGGTCGAGCGCATCGGAGCGAAGGTGGCCAGGGGCCGGAATCTACCGGCCTCCACTAGAGGGCCCCAAGCAGCCGAGGTGGAAGAAAGGGCATCAATGTGCCCGCCCAAGAGGGCCGGGGTCACGCCGGCATCCCCCTGATAGGGGACGTGGGTCCATTTTACCCCCGCCGCAATAGCCAGCTCCTCCATGGGCAGATGGGCAGTCGTTCCAACCCCTGCCGAGCCATAGGAGACCTGGCCGGGGTTCTTCTTAGAATAATCGATGAATTCCTTGAGGGTTTTCCAAGGCGATTCGGTCCGGACCACAACCCCGAGTAGAAAGCCGCTGTAGGTCATAATGTGGGTCACGTCTTCGACAGGATGGAAGTTGAGCTTGCCCATACTGTAAGCGATATTGCAGGCGCCCGTCATGATCCCGAGGTTATATCCATCGGGAGACTTCGAGGCAGCCAGGGTCGGACCGACCGTTCCCCCTCCTCCGCCGCGATTGTCGATGATGACCGGCTTGCCCATAACCTGTGAGGCCACTTTGGCCAGCGGCCTGGCCGAAAGATCAGAGGCCCCCCCCGCAGGATGGGGGAGAATCAGATTGATCGGCTTGCTCGGGTATTCGGCCGCAAATCCTTGCGAAACAAATAACCCGATCACTGCGATTACGCTAAAAAATAACTTGCGACTCATCTCTTTTCCTTCCTGCTCGTGCTTGCCGAATCCAGGCAAACCTCTGTTTTCCTGATTCGGCTCGACCGCACCTTGGAGCGGTCTCCGAGTGTAAATCTGCGGTGAGCTCGGTTTCAGCCGCTTGAGGAATTCCACGGGCTTATATCCTGTCAGTATGTAAGCAGCCTCCTCGCGTTTAATAGCAGCAATGGATATTCTTCTGAGACCTCAAAGCACGGGCTATAGACGGAAACAATTTCCCAAGAAATACTCTTAACCCCATGGATAGTCAAGGAGAAAATCGGGTGAGGATTGTGTGAGGAAATGGCCTCGGGTTTCAAGCTCAAATTGAAGCTTTGTATTTGAAATGTGGCATTCTCGGGGATCACCGTAAAAACAAGACTTGAGGAAGGAAGGGTTGACTTGACACTGTCCGCAATATCAAATCCTGACTCTCACGCTTAAATACTGGCTGTATTTTTTACATACTTTTTTCAACCTTAGTTTGGTCTTTTTTGCCTATTTTGGGCCTGTCCACTTAAAATATCGGCCAATGTCCAGCATTTTGAACAAATCTTATTTCGGCGGATGCCTTAACTTATTGTCCTTTTCATTGTAATTTGCTAAGCTTATATCGGTTTATGCTTGAAAACCTTGTCGCATATTTCGTTATCCCAGTCCCGCTTTCCAGTGCAAGATGTCGCATTCCCTCGCGGCTATTTTTAGGGTAACCGGCATCTCGGTCATATCTACAAGGGACGCGTTCGGGCACAATTTTTATTCAATTTTTGATAAAAATTTTGAAAACTTATTCAGCAGGTCCATCCCATCGATTCCCACTGAATCTCGAATAATCCCATAAATTCATGACCTGTCCAATTAAATCTTAAAATAGGTTTCCCCTTACAGAAGTTCTTATTGCCGACATCTACCAATAGATGCTTTTTCACATTCCAAGCCGTTGATCCAAATTGCATTGGACAAATCAGTTCCTGACAAATCAGCACGGTCAATTTTAGCCCCTGAAAGGTTTGAATTGGATAAATTGGCCCCAGTTAAATTTACATCGGTTAAGTCGGCTTTCGCCAAATTGCTAATAAAAAAGATCGTCTCTGATAAATTTGCCCCTGAAAGATTTGCTTCAGCTAGGTTGGCCCCTGATAAGTCTGCTCTTTCAAGGTGTGCCCCTGATAGATTTGCCTTTGCTAAGTTTGCCCCATGAAGACGGGCATCGGTCAGATTGGAAGAAGCAAAATTACCTCCAGAAAGGTCGCATTTAATACACCAATTTGTGGCTCTTATTTGTTGCATTTGATAGACGTCAAACGCATATCCCCATATAGGCAGTTGAAAAGAAAGAATCAGAGTTCCCCAGATAAAAATAATTTTCTGAATCATAAAGGACCTCCTCTATAAGGGTGGGAGTTGGGTTTTGGGGTTAATTAGAAACAGGTGGGAACCAATAATTCCAAAATATTCTCCTGCTCATATACAGTCAAGGGGCGATTAGCATCGGGTCAAACCAATTTAGAAATGTCCGCTTTTCATGGCTTGACTCCGGGAGAGATTCCGGAATCGTATTTGCCTTTTCCGAACTTAAATTTCCTCCCAGCGTGATCTTGGTTTTAGGAATCTGAAGGATACCCATCATACGATGAGTTCTCAAGG
>Ga0187770_10001224_pt1 | contig 13485 bp, 9 predicted proteins | sample 0116_SJ02_MP02_2_FD_133154 | JGI IMG/M metagenome (GOLD analysis project Ga0187770, IMG submission 133154) | Tropical peat soil microbial communities from peatlands in Department of Meta, Colombia - 0116_SJ02_MP02_20_MG | ecosystem: Environmental > Terrestrial > Soil > Wetlands > Peat | place...
ACGAGACTGGCTTTTGCAGGAATGCGTTCGCAGCGCTAAATACGGCCGTGTTGGCGCCGATCCCGAGAGCAAGAGTGGCGACAGCCATCGCCGTGAACCCCGGGCTCTTGGCGAACATGCGAAACGCATAACGCACGTCCTGAAGCAGAGTCGCCATCTTCACACCTTCAGACCCTTCCTGTTTGCAAACACACTTCAGCGCCGTAGCCGAAAGTCGATTTTCGGCCGCTGTATTCGATGAGTTGTCAGAATTCCGAGCCTAGATGCTTGCGGCCTGCGTCCCTGTCGTTTCCTCGACAATCCGGCCGTCAAATAGATGAATCGTGCGATCGGCAATGCTGGCGTAGCGTGGATCGTGCGTGACCATGCAAATCGTCGCACCTTCCCCGTGCAGTTGCCGCAACAAATCCATCACCGCCTCGCTGTTCTTCGAGTCCAAGTTTCCAGTCGGCTCGTCCGCCAGCAGGATCGAAGGCTGTCCCACCAACGCTCGCGCCACCGCCACGCGTTGCTGCTGGCCGCCCGAAAGCTGCGACGGATAGTGCTTCATCCGGTGCGCCATGCCGACGCGTTCGAGCACCTCCTGCACGCGCTTCTTCCGTTCCGCAGAGGCCATGCTCCTGTAGGTGAGCGGCAGCTCGACGTTCTCGAATACCGTGAGATCTCCGATCAAGTTGAACGCCTGAAAGATGAAGCCGATCTCGCGGTTGCGGATTCGCGTGCGATCCGAGAGCGAAAGGTTGGCCACGGGTCTCGTATTGATCCAATAGTCTCCGTCGCTGGGCGAATCGAGGAGGCCAAGGATCGAAAGCAGCGTTGATTTTCCGCAGCCCGAGGGTCCGGCGATCGAGAGGAATTCGCCATTCTTGATTTCGAGATGAACGCCGCTCAAGGCGTGCGTTTCAACCTCGTCCGTGTAAAACACCTTCGTGACGCCCTGCAACCGGATCATCGCTTCCGCTGTCGTGTTCATCTTTCGCTCCTCACATTCAAAGTACGATTCCTTCGCGCAGAAAAGTTCCGTGCTAATTCAATTTTACCCGGTCGAAGTTATCCCAGGCCGACATGTCCGACAGAATGACCGTATCCCCGATCTTCAACCCCTTGACGATTTCCACGTTGTTCACCGAGGTGCGGCCCAACTGCACCTGGACGCGCGTGGCTTCCTTGCCATCGTCATCAAGTTTGAACAACCCTACGACGCTGTCGGCCTCGCCGTGCACGGGGCGTCCAACATACAACACATCCGCTAACCGCTCAATTTCGACTGTGCCTTCAACGCTTAAGTCCGGCACAGCGCCCTGTGGCAGGGGGCCATCGAGCTTCACATCCACTGTGCGAGTGCCATTGATCACCGATGGATCGATGCGCATCACGTGGCCAGGGATCACACCGTTGTGCGTGTCAACGGTTGCCTTTTGCCCAATCTGAATGTCTTTTGCCTGCGTCTCGGCGATCTTGAGCGCCGCCTTCAAATTCTTGGGCTGCGCGACGCGCGCCAGGACCGTTCCTTGTGTGACTTTTTGACCCACTTCCACGTCCAGCTCTTGCAGCACACCGTCAATGCCCGGACGCACGTGCAGTTGGTCCATCAACGACTTCTTCAATTCGTAGAGAGCCTTCAACTGGTCCACTTTCGCTTGCTGGACGGCGAGTTGCGCGTCAATCGAATTGGAAAACGTCTCGACCTCTTTCTCCGCGAGATCGTTCTGCTTCGCAAGCTCTTCGGCTTGCACTTCAGAGGTCTTGAGGACCAGATCGGAGACGATGCCGAGTTCGGAGAGTTTCTTGTTGGAATCCGCCTGAAGTTGCGCTGTGTGGAACGCGGACCGGACCGCCGCCGCCGCCGTGCGCTTGTCCATGAGCTGGTTCTGCAACTGCGCTTTCATGCTGTTCAATTCCGCTTCAGCACCCTTCAATTGGAATTGCGCGTCCAGCGTTGCCTGTTGCAATTCTGGGTCAACCAAATCGAGGATGACGGTATTGGCCTGCACGGGCGTCCCCGGCAGCAGATACCGCTGTTCGACGCGTCCGTCAGTGGCTGCGGGGATCAGGAGGATTGTCTCGGGCACTAGAGTGCCTAAGCCGCGCACCTCTCGAAGCATGGGACCGCGCTTCACAGTGTCCGTCCAGATTGTTGCTCGGTCTACCGAAGGCGCAGCAGGCTTCAGCCGCGAAAGAGCGCCCGTGATGACAACTACCAAAACCAACGCCACGCCTGCATAGATGTAGCGTCGTATCTGTTTTTGTCTCTTTACGTCTGGGCGCGCTATGTCCACGATTTGATGCCTCGTCCGTTCATATCGCAACTCACTTTCCTGACCGCAGGCGGGTGCAACATATTCATAACATTCCAGTTACATCCACTGTTGCGGTCTCCAAAACCGCGTCCTTGCCCGGTCGTGGGAATCAAACGTCCCGCAAGCGGACACCTTCGACGGCATCTGCGACCGGGCGCGAAAGCGCACAAGACGATTGCGTCGTTTGGCCGAAGAGAGGTTCGAGTTGAGTGTCCGAATTCGCAACATTCATTCCCGCAACTGGGCAAGCGTCGGGGTTCACCGATTCGATCCCAAACATAACCTGCTCTAAATAAAAAAGATAAGTGCGACATGCGCTGGAAGCTCGCATGCCCGTGTCGGAATGGCTCCCCCTGAAACATGTCCTATGTCGGATAGTGTACGGGGTAGAATCCATGGCTGCAATGGCATTCCAGTTTGCGAGCGAGTTTGACATTCCTCAACCGAGCATCCTCATTGCGGATGACCAGGTTGACGTGTTGGAAGCCCTGCGTCTTCTCCTGAAGGGTCACGGCTATCGCACACAATCGGTGACATCGCCGGCCGCATTGCTTGACGCAATCACCAGGCACAGATTCGACGCAATCCTAATGGACCTGAACTACGCACGGGACACAACTTCAGGGCGTGAGGGTTTGGACTTGCTTGCGCATTTGCAACGCGTCGATGATGTGCCGCCCATTGTCGTCATGACTGGCTGGGCCACTGTGGGGTTGGCCGTGGAGACAATGCAGCGTGGCGTGGGCGACTTCGTCGAGAAACCATGGGCCAACGAGCGGCTGCTGGAAATCCTGCGGAAACAAGTTGAGATTGGCCGCGAGCGCCGCGAAGAATCGCGCCGCAAGCACGAAGAGAGTCAGGCGCAGAGCAAGGCGATCCTGCAACTCCATAGACAAGAGCACGAAATTGAAGAAGCCCGCGCAATACAACTGGGTCTCCTGCCGACCGAGATTCCGCAGCTTCCAGGATACGAAATCGCGGCCGCGTGGCAGCCGGCCCGCGTAGTGGGCGGAGATTACTATGATGTTCTCGCGCTCGAGGATGAGAGTGTCGGCATGTGCATCGCCGATGTGGCCGGCAAGGGACTCCCTGCGGCGATGCTGATGTCGAATCTTCAAGCCTGCGTGCGAGGCCTCGCGCCAGCGTCATCGTCGCCGGAAAAGCTTTGCGAACGGCTGAATTCGTTGGTTTGCCGGAACGTGGCAGATGATCGCTTCATAACGCTCTTCTACGCGCAGCTCGACGGCGCTCGACGCCGGCTCCGCTACGTGAATGCAGGGCACAATCCTCCAGTCGTCATGCATGGCGACGGTTCCTACGAATTCCTGAGGGAAGGCGGCGGAGTGTTGGGCGTGTTTCCGGTGCAGACCTATGCCCTAGGAACACACGAGCTGGCTGTTGGAGATCGCCTCCTCTTGTACACCGACGGCGTGACGGAAGCCTCCAACTCGGATGGAGAGGAATTTGGCGAAGCGAAACTGGTGCGATTGCTGAAGAAAAACCGTGGCGCGAGTGCCAGCGAGTTGCAGCGAATCATTCTCGAAGCCGCAGGTGAATTCTGCCGACGCGACTGGAGCGATGACGCAACGCTGGTTGTGATGGCGGTCGAATAAATGTCATAGGGAATTGCAAATGTCCGTTTTCATACGGGACGATGGGAATAGAGACTTCGCTTAACGAAATACGATCTATCGGGAGAGTGCATTGATCAGACTAATTGATGTGGAAAAATTCTATGAATCGGGCGCAGGAAAAACTTGGGTCCTGCGCCGAATTAACATCGAAATTCGCGAGGGCGAATTCGTCACAATCATGGGGCCCTCCGGCGCGGGCAAGTCCACTCTTATGGGCATCATCGGAATGCTGGATGGGGCGTGGAAGGGAGAGTACCACCTCCTCGACCATGCCGTTCACTCGCTCGATAACCGTCGGCGCGTCGAACTGCACAAGAAGTATATCGGCTTCGTTTTCCAACAGTATCATCTGCTCGAAAACTTGACCGTGGCCGAGAATCTCGACTTGCCACTCTCTTACCGGGACATCAAGAAATCGGAACGCGAAGGAATGGTCGCGGACATGCTCGATCGCTTCCAGATCGTCGGCAAGAAATCCCTTTTCCCGAATCAGTTGTCGGGTGGGCAACAGCAGTTGGTGGCCGTAGCGCGCGCGCTGATCGGAAAGCCGAAGTTGATCCTTGCCGACGAGCCAACGGGGAGCCTGCACTCCAGCCAAGGAAAAATGATCATGGACCTGCTGAAGAGATTGAACGAGGAGGGGACCACAATCATTCAGGTGACGCATAACGATGCATGGGCGGCCTACGGCAACGGCGTTATCCAGTTGGCCGACGGATGGATCGTGAATGGTCACTCAAAAGCCGGTACTGCGCATTAGGCACGTGCACATCAAGGATCGAAGGAACAGAACAATGAGCACGCTGTGGGATGACATTCGATACGGGATCCGAGTACTGCTGAAGAATCCGGTATTCACGATCATATCGATGCTGACGCTTGCGCTCGGAATTGGAGCGAATACCGCCGTCTTTAGCGTCGCAAGTGTGTTTCTATGGCACCCCGTGTCATTTCCTGGCCTCGACCGCCTGGCGTTTGTCGCGAGTCTTTCCCCGGGCGAATCATCGCTCGACATGGACGAAGTATCTCCGGCGGATTACCAGGATTGGAAGCAGCGGAACCGTTCGTTTGAACCTCTGGCCGCTTTTTCATGGGACAACGTCAACATGACTGGGACCGGAGATCCGCAGAAGTTGACGGGGTTTCGTGTTTCGCACGATTTTTTCTCCACCCTGCAGGTCCAGCCATTTCTCGGACGCACATTCCTGCGGGAAGAAGAGCAGCCGGGACGCAATCAAGAGGTGATCTTGAGTCACGGCCTGTGGGAGAGGGACTTTGGCTTGAACCCGGAGGTGATCGGCAAAACGATTCAGCTCGATCAGAGAACCTACACGATTGTCGGTGTAATGGGGGAGACGTTCAAGTTCCCAGCGCCCGCCGAACTCTGGCTTCCTCTCGCCATGGGAGACGAAGAGCGAAATGACCGCCGTTCGCACCACCTGCAAGTTCTCACACGGCTGAAGCCCGGCATCACGCTTGCGCAAGCTCAGGCAGAAATGAGCGGGATTGCCCAGCGCCTCGGGCAGGAATACCCAAGCGCCGACAAAGGCTGGAGCGTCCGAGTGATGTCCCTCGCCGAATACGTTGCGGGTTCCTATAGCCAGCACTATAGCGCGCTGCTCTTGGGAGCGGTGGCATTCGTTCTGCTGATCGTCTGTGCCAATGTCTCCAATCTGCTGCTCGCGCGCTCGACGGCGCGGCGGAAGGAGATTGCAGTCCGCATTGCAATGGGGGCAGGCCGTTGGCGCGTTATTCGCATGCTTTTGACGGAGAGTGTGCTCCTTGGATTTGGCGGATGCTTCCTCGGACTAATCCTGGGCCAATGGTGGATCGGAGTGATACTTTCCTACATGCCCGCGGAAGTCGAGAGGTTTCTCCCTTTCTGGAGAGACATCCGTCTCGACGGGTGGACCTTCGTCTTTTCATTAGGAGTCACGCTGCTCGCCGGAATTCTCGCAGGTCTCGCGCCGTCCCTGGAAAGCTCCGCGCCGGACCTGACCGAGCAATTGAAAGAAGGGGGCCGCGGCGCAACCACGGGTCGCGCAAGGCATCGCTTGCGTAACGCGTTCGTTGTCGCCGAAGTGGCGCTCTCTCTTGTCCTGATGATCGGCGCCGGCTTGATGGCGAAGGGTGTCGGCGAACTTGTCCACTTGCAACGCAATCTTGATCCCGAAACCCTTTTGACGCTGCGAGTCCAGCTTCCGGAGTCGAGGTACAAAGCGGCGGCGCAGCAAGCCGCGTTCTACGATCAGGTATTGCAACGCCTCGAATTCCTTCCCGGAGTTAGTTCCGCAACCGTGGCGTCCGGCGTTCCCTACTGCGATTGCATTGGGAGCAGTTCCTTCAGTATTGAAGGCAAACAAAGGCAACCGGGAGAAGTGCAGGAGGCTTATGTACAGAGGGTAGGGCGCGATTTCTTCCGCGCTCTGAACGTTCCGTTGTTGTCGGGACGCCCATTCACACCGCAGGATGGGGAAGGCGCCGCTCTTGTTGCCATCGTGGGAGAAGATCTGGCCCGTCGCTATTTCCCCGGGAAAGACCCTATCGGAAAGCGAATCAAACTGGGCGATGACGACGCAAACGGTCCCTGGGCCACAGTCGTCGGAGTCGTCGGGCAAATTCAGTATGATTGGGGCAATCGCGTTGATTTCCCGGCGCTCTATGTGCCGTACGAGCAATTCCCATCGCCTCGTTCGTTCTTTGCAGTTCGCACGACAGACGAGCCGCGCGCGATTATCCCGGAAGTGAGAGCAAGTGTCGCCAGCGTGGATCGAGACCAGCCACTATTCGAATTTGCAAGCGAGGCGAGGAGGATTCATAACTCGCTAGTTGGATTGTATTACGTTGCGGTGATGCTTCTGGTCATGGGTGGGATGGCTCTTTTTCTTTCGGCGCTAGGCGTATACGGCGTCATGTCCTATGCCGTTTCAGAGCGAACACATGAAGTGGGCGTTCGAATGGCCCTGGGAGCGCAGCGCCGGGATGTGCTCTTCATGCTTTTCAGGTACGCAGCCCTTCTGGCAGGGATGGGACTCTTGATTGGGCTGCCTTTGTCTTTTGCACTGGCCAAATTGCTTTCGAACTTGCTGTATGGTGTCAGCGCGGGTGACATGTTCATTTTCGGATTGGCGACGTTCGGCCTTGCTGCGATAGCAGTGCTGTCGTGCTACATACCGGTTCGGCGTGCGATGCGCGTGGACCCAATTGTCGCACTGCGATACGAATGAGGAAGCTGTTCACGGTAACTGAACCGGGGCGCGGCGGTTCTCTGAAGTGAAAATACGGTAAAGAGACTGTAGAATACCCCGTTGCTCCCACTCTTCTGGGAGCTGGGTTATGGGAACATTTTGGCAGGATGTGCAATATGGCTGGCGGGTGCTCCGTCAAAGCCCTGGATTCGCTCTCGCCGCTGTGGTCACACTGGCGATTGGAATTGGCGCTAACGCCGCCATGTTCAGCGTCATTCGAGCAGTCCTTCTGCGCCCGCTTCCGTTCCCTGAGTCAAACCGCGTGGTCTGGGTCTGGGAAACCGACGAAAACCGCAACGTACGCAATGGAACAGCTTCGCCAGCGGAGTTCCTCGACTGGCAAGATCAGAATCATGTGTTCGAAGAGCTCTCTGCATGGCGGATGCTGTTTTTCACGATTACCGGAAACGGCGAGCCGGAGCAGGACTGGGGTTCGCAGGTGACAGGGAATTTCTTCCGCATGTTGCGGGTGAAACCTTTTTTGGGACGAGACTTCCTGGCTGAGGAGGAGCAGCCAGGCCATGAGCAAGTCGTCATCCTCAGTTATGCATTTTGGGAAAGACGGTATGGAGGCGATCGAAACATAATCGGTAGAGACATCACAGTCGACTACAAGCCCTATACGGTCATCGGAGTTCTCCCCGCCAATTTCAACCTTTTTGGGACGAGCCGCAAATTGGACCTTTGGGTGCCTTTCGCTTTCAATCGCGCCCAACTGGATCGCGCGGATCACGAATTGGTTGTATTCGCGCGGCTTCAAAATGGAATAGGGATTCCACACGCGCAGGCCGAAATGGAGACCATCCTCGCCCGGCTCAAGCAGGAATATCCGGACGTAGATCAAAAGAACGGAATACGGGTTGTCGGTTTCCACGACGACCTCGTGAGCAAAGTTAGAGCGCCGCTGATGATTCTATTTGCAGCCGTGGCGTTCGTCCTATTGATATCGTGCGTCAACGTCGCAAATCTGCTCCTCGCGCGTGCTACAACACGCGAACGGGAAATTGCCATCCGTGCCTCGCTGGGAGCGAACGCCTGGAGAATTCTTCGGCAGCTCTTGACGGAGAGCTTGCTGCTCGCGCTATTTGGCGGCGCACTTGGTATTCTTGTGGCATACGGCAGCCTCCATCTGCTGCGCGCGATGTTGCCAGTGACGGGCGGGGCCGGGGAACTTCCCCATTCAGAGAGGATTGGGATTGAGGGAATTGTTCTCTTCTTCACGCTGGGAATCTCCTTGTTGACGGGCATCATCTTTGGGATCGCCCCGGCTGCCCAATTGTCCTGGTCAGAATTGTGCGAGTCTCTTAAGGAGGGAAGTCGCGGTTCAATCGGGGGGCGCCGCAGCCATTTTGTGCGTTCTGCACTCATCGTTTCCGAGGTGGCGCTTTCACTCGTTCTACTGACGGGAGCCGGCCTGCTTATCCGCAGCTTTGTTCTTTTGTTGACGGAGGATCTCGGATTCGATCCTTCAAATGTGCTGACGATGCAACTTTGGCTGCCGCGAGCGCACGTGTCTTCCGATCAGGAAGCAGTCAGTTTTTACCAGCAAATAATTGATCGCTTGAATGCGCTTCCTGGAGTGAAATCTGCGAGCGCCGTCAACTTCACTCCTCTGAGCGGCTGGAATGGTTTTTGTGATTTCGACATTCGCGGTCGCGCGACGCCCCCGCCCGACGAACAGTTCACCTCGCAATATCGTGTCGTGGATTGGCGATACATGCGCACGATGCGCATCGCTTTGAAATCAGGCCGCGATTTCTCCGCCACGGACAGCTCTGACGCCGCGGGCGTGGCCATCGTCAACGAGACGCTTGCTCACCGTTACTGGACGAAGCAAGACCCAATGGGACAACAGATTCGTCTCATCTTTCCGCCAACGAGGAATCCGTGGGAGCCCACGCCTAAGGCCTCCTGGTTGACGATTGTGGGAGTTGCCGCCGACACGCACGACTGGCGCTGGGGCGAGGCGAAGATCGGCCAACTGTATTTGCCGGATGTCCAGAATCCGTCGCGAATCATGCATCTCGTGGTGCGCACGGAAGGAGATCCATCGGCGCTGGTCAGTGCTGCGCGTCAAACAATTGCAAGTATCGACGCGGATCAGCCGGTGACGGAGATCCGCACGATGGACGATTTGGTCGCCGCCTCGGTTGCGCAGCGGCGTCTAAATATGGTTCTTCTCGGCATTTTTGCGCTGGTTGCGACGGCCCTGGCTGCATTGGGCATTTATGGGGTCATGGCCTACGGCGTTGCCCGGCGCACGCACGAGATTGGCATTCGAATGGCGCTCGGCGCCCATCCAAGCGACATTCTGCGCATGATCATCAGCGACGGGATGAGGCTTGCGGCAATCGGCATGGCTCTGGGGATCATGATGTCGTTGGCCACCATGCGCTACATGGAGAGCCAGCTTTACGGCGTGAAGGCTGCCGACCCGATCACATTGGCGAGCGTAGCCATAATCCTTGGAGCGGTTGCCGCAGTTGCATGCTATTTCCCTGCGCGCCGCGCCACGAAAGTCGATCCTTTGGTCGCGCTCAGATATGAATAACAGACGTGCCACACTGCAAGGAACTCGCGGAAGCGTTCATTGAAAAGAGCGATACAATTCATGGAGAAACGACAAGGAACATGACGACACAATCAGCGCCGCGAACACGAATCCTCGTCGCAGACGACCAGCCGGATGTGCGTGAAGCGCTCCGCTTGCTGCTGAAGGGCGAGGGATTCGAGACGGAGACTGTTGCTTCACCTGCAGCGGTTCTTTCGTCGCTTGAGGCGCGCGAGTTTGATGCGCTATTGATCGATTTGAACTATGCGCGTGATACCACTTCGGGCCAGGAAGGGCTCGACTTGCTTTCCGACATCCGCGCAAAAGACAGCACGGTGCCTATCATCGTAATGACTGCGTGGGGCAGTTTGGAACTCGCTGTTGAGGCCATGCGTCGCGGCGCCAAGGATTTCGTGCAGAAGCCCTGGGAGAATGCCCGCCTGCTCACGATTCTGAAAACGCAGATTGAACTCGCGCAGGCGTTGCGCAAGAGCCAGCGTCTCGAGGCGGAGAACCGCCTGCTTCGCGCGGACGGCCGCCCTACGTTCATCGCCGAATCCGCTGCCATGCGTCCGGTGGTGGACTTGGTTTCGCGAGTTGGCCCATCAGACGCGAACGTTCTGATTACCGGCGAGCACGGAACGGGCAAGGAAGTGGTCGCGCGCACGTTGTACGCGCTATCGCCGCGCTGCGGACGCCCGCTGGTGACCGTCAATGCCGGCGGATTGCCCGAAGGTGTTTTTGAGAGCGAGTTGTTCGGTCACGTCAAGGGGGCTTTCACCGATGCAAAGTCGGATCGCGTGGGACGCTTTGAATTGGCGGATGGCGGAACGCTTTTCCTCGACGAAATCGCGAACGTCCCCCTGAATCTTCAGGCCAAGCTCCTGCGCGCGCTCGAAACGGGAGAACTCGAACGCGTCGGATCTTCGACCACTCGTCGCGTCGACGCGCGAATCATCTCGGCGACTAACGCCGATGTGCAGGCAGAAATCGCAGCCGGCCGTTTTCGGGAGGATTTGCTTTTTCGCTTGAACACAATTGAGATTCACCTGCCGCCCTTGCGCGAGCGAAAGGACGACATTTCGCTCCTCGCTCACCATTTCCTCCGGCAATCGGCGCAGCGGTACAGGAAGCGCCTCGAAGGTTTTGAGCCCGTGGCCCTGCAGCTTTTGCTCGACCATCCGTGGCCCGGCAACGTTCGTGAGCTTGACCACGCCGTCGAACGGGCCGTCCTTTTGACGGAAGGCACGCGTGTGCGCGCGAGCGACTTGGGATTGCGGCCCGCGCGCGACTCCTCCCTGCGCCTGGATGAAATGAGCATCGAGGAAGTCGAGCGCGTGTTGATTCAGAAGGCGCTTGCGCGTTACGGCGGCAACGTGAGTCACGCCAGCAAGGCGTTGGGACTCAGCCGAAGCGCGCTCTACCGCCGCCTCCAAAAGTACAGCCTTTGAAGCCCCTGTCCTACGAGCGGCGCATATTGCTGCAGGCCCTCTCCGCTGGGCTCGCCGGCACGATAGTCGCCCTAGTTCTTCTCTGGACTGGCGGTCATTCCACGAGACTGCAATGGACCCTCACGGCTCTCATGGTGTTCTTCTGGCTGAGCTTTGCTTTCTCCGCGCAAAACCGCGTCGTATTCTCGATGCGCACGCTTTCCAATCTTCTCGCTGCCCTGCGTGAAGGTGACTTTTCGATTCGCGCCCGCGGCGCGAGGCGCGACGACGTGCTCGGGGAAGTGTTGCGTGAAGTGAACGCGCTCAGCGAGACGCTCTATCAGCAGAGACTCGGCGCCGTGGAAGCCACGGTCCTGCTTCGCAAGGTGATGGAAGAAATCGACGTGGCGGTATTTGCGATTGACGGCGCGGGATTGCTCCGGCTTGTCAACCGTGCCGGGGCGCGCGTCCTGAACCAGCCAGCGGAACGGCTGATCGGACGCAAGGCGTGGGAGCTTGGATTGTCCGAGTGCCTGAGCGGCGAAACCCCACGCATCGCCCAGATCGCTTTTCCCGGCAAGACAGGCCGCTGGGAGATTCACAGTGGAACTTTCCGCGAAGGTGGCCGGCCCCTTCAACTTGTCTTGATCACGGATTTGAGCCAGGCGTTGCGCGATGAGGAGCGTCAAGCGTGGCAGCGTCTAATTCGCGTGATTGGCCATGAAATGAACAATTCGCTCGCACCGATCAAGTCGGTGGCGGAGAATCTGGGAAGCATGCTCGGCCGGAAGGAACGGGCTCCGGATTGGCAGGAAGACATGCGAAGCGGGTTGAACGTGATTGCCGCGCGCACGGACGGACTTGCCCGCTTCATGAATGCATACGCACGTTTGGCGAAGCTTCCCCCGCCGGTTCCGCGTCCGATGGAAGTCGGCGCATTAGCGAGGCGTGTCGTGGGGCTTGAGCCGCGTCTGCCGGTAAAAATTGATGCCGGTCCAGAGATGACCATTCGCGCCGATCCCGACCAGCTCGAGCAAGTTCTGATCAACCTCGTCCACAATGCCGTGGACGCCGCGCTTGAAGCTGGCGGCGAAGTTCGACTGGGTTGGCAGCGACAGGGCAGCTACGTCGAACTCTGGGTTCAGGATGAGGGGCCGGGAATACCCAACTCGGCGAATCTCTTCGTCCCGTTCTATACGACCAAGCCCGGCGGGTCCGGAATTGGCTTGGTTCTCAGCCGGCAGATCGCAGAAGCGCACGGCGGCTTGCTGACTCTCGAAAACCGAGCAGCACACCGCGGGAGCGAGGCCCGCCTTCGCCTTCCGATCAGAGACTAAAACTCAGCAAGCCCCCGGCGATTCAGTCCTTCCCCAGAGAAGTGACGAGACGCTCGAGTTCGCGTGTGATATCTTCAGCCGCGGCTGTCGCGTCAAACACGATGGGCGCGCCGATTGTCACGCGGACGCGTCCCGGGCCTGCCAGTCGTTGTCGCGCTTCCCTCAGCTCGAACAGGCCGTCGATTCGCATCGGCAGGACGGGCAGGTGGAGTTTTTCGGCCAACAAGCCAATTCCTGCGCGGAACGGCGCGACTTTGCCGTCCTTGGTCAGTTCTCCTTCAGGGAAAACCAGGACACTCCAACCGCGATCGGCCAGGTCCCCAGCAAAGGCAAAACTCTTCCGAAACCCAGACCGTCTCGGGAGTGGAAATACGTTGAACAAGGCTACGACTAATGGGTACCGGATGCGATCAATAAGTCCAGCAAAAAAACCCGTTCCCGGTGGCGGATTTTGCATTGCCGCGAGACGTTCTCCATCCATAGCCACAGCGAGGCGCAGCCGAAGCCGACGCGGAAGAGCGGCAAGAATGTAAGCAGGATCGAGATAGGTCACATGATTTGAGATGACGAGCAGCGGTCCGCGCACGCCGCGCAAGTTCTCGCGACCTCTCACACGCGGCCACGCCAGGATGAGCATCGCCGGCCGTTGCAACAGATAAAATGCCGCAGCGCGGAGCCATCGCACTGGCCAGCTTTGAGCCCCGCGGGAATAACGATTCGTGATAGCGCGTGTCTCTGGCTCGGTCAGCAATTGCCGGAGCGCCGGGAGCGTGTCGACCGCGGCAAATTCCGTCTCGCTCAAATCCACCTGATAACGGTCTTCCAGGGCGCTGAACAATTCCACGCGTTCGATGGAACTGATCTGAAGTTTTTCCTCTTTGCCGACGTGCGCTGCTGCGCGGCCTGAAATTCGAGCAAGCAGGTCGCTTAGTGAGCCGGGATCTGTCGCTGTACCTCCCGAGCGGGCGGGCTGGCTGCCCATTTC
>Ga0187770_10001226_pt1 | contig 13461 bp, 9 predicted proteins | sample 0116_SJ02_MP02_2_FD_133154 | JGI IMG/M metagenome (GOLD analysis project Ga0187770, IMG submission 133154) | Tropical peat soil microbial communities from peatlands in Department of Meta, Colombia - 0116_SJ02_MP02_20_MG | ecosystem: Environmental > Terrestrial > Soil > Wetlands > Peat | place...
CCGGCGACGTGATCGCAGTGGATGTCGTTCTTGGCTCCGAACCCTCCGCCGACAGTTCCCCCGATATAGCGGATTTTATTCATGGGCAGGTTGAAGATGGCGGTGAGCATCCCCAGGTGGAAGTAGAGGTCCTGGCTGACCGTGTGGATGGCCAGCCGGTCGGTTTCGTCTAGGTAGGCCACCGAGACCTGCGGCTCCATCGGGGCGTGCTCGTTCATGCTGTTGGTATACTTGCCCTCTACAATATAATCCGCTTCTTTGAGCCCTTTCTCCACGTCCCCGAGCCGGATCTTGCGGGCTGGCCCGCTGTCAAATTGGAAGACGTTGCCCTCCGGCCGCACCGGGGGAGCTCCAGGCTGCATAGCCTCAAGGGGGTCAAAGACCGGCTTCTGCTCCTCGATTTCCAGCTTGATCTTTTCCAGCGCTTCCATGGCGGTATCTTCATCTACCGCGGCCACCGCCGCGATGCGCTCCCCCCGGAAACGGACCTGCTCCGGAACAAAGACAGGCTGGTCAGGGATTAGCCCATAGGCATTCGTCCCCGGCACATCCTTGGCCGTGATGATGCCGGCAACTCCGGCCATCCTCGCGGCGGCGGAAACATCCAGACGACGGATGATCCCTTTATGGACCGGACTGGTCAGGACCTTGATGTAGAGCATCCCCGGGCGCTGGATATCATCCACAAACGTCGTCCGGGCAGTTACGTGGCCGATCCCGTCATATCGCAGTATTGGCTTTCCTACGTAATCTGTCATGGTCCTACTCCTTCCTTTGGCCATGGGCGACGGCTTCAATGGCCTCGACGATTTCCTGGTATGACCCGCACCGACAGAGGTTGCCGGAGATCGCCTCCACGATCTCCGCTCGGGTCGGCTTGGGCTTTTTGTCCAGCAAGGCTTTGGCGGACATGAGCATCCCCGGGGTGCAGAACCCGCACTGGCTCGCATAGTGTTCATGGAAGGACTGCTGCAGCGGGTGCAGCTTCCCCTCCTGGCCCAGACCTTCCACCGTTTCGATCTTCTTCCCGGCAACGGTCAGGGCGATCGTCAGGCAGGAGCGGATCGGCTCGCCGTTGAGCAAAACCGTGCACGCCCCGCAGTCCCCCGTGTCGCATCCCCGCTTGGTGCTTACGATGCCCAATTTTTCCCGCAGCACATCCAGCAGGGTGTCGGTCGGTTTGACCAGGGCATCAACCGGAAAACCATTCAAGGTAAAGGCAAGATTGTATTTCATGATTGCGCTCCCTCCTTAATCGGTCTTAAGGCCGGCAGCCTGTGCCAAGGCCCTCGCCACCAGCGCCGTCCCGGCCTGCTTGCGGTACCAGGCGGTGGCCCGCTGGTCATCGACCGGTTTGCTGGCCGCCATTGCTTCAGCCGCGCACTGGGCAATCAACCGTTGGTCAACCCCTTTACCTATGAGCAGAGCTTCCGCCCTGGTGCATCGCAGCGGCTTTGGTGCCACAGAACCCAAGGCAATCCGCGCCCCCTGACATTTTTTATTTTCCATATCCAGACGAACCGCTACGTTTACCACCGAAAGGCTCATGGCCTTGCGCCTGCCCAGCTTGAGAAATACGGTCTTACCCTGGGGAACGGGGACCGAAACTTCGGCGATCAGATCCCCCGGTTTGAGCACTGTCTTGCCCGGCCCTTTGAAGAAATCCTTCAGAGGTACGATGCGCTTCCCTTTGATGCTCATAAGGAGCAGCTGCGCGTCCATGGCCAGGAGTGGCGGTGCCAGGTCCGCGGCCGGAGATGCATTGGCCAGGTTGCCCCCGATGGTAGCCGCCGTCCGAACGGCAGCGGTTCCCGCCAGCCGGGCAGCCTCGGCAAGCGCGCCCGCCTTTTTGGCCACTATTTTGCTGGCGGCAATCTTGGCCATGGGCGTCGCCGCGCCAATCAGCAGTTTCCCGCCTTTTTCTTTGATATAATCCAGCCCCAAACCGCCGATGTATACGATTACATCCGGCTTGAATTCGTAGTAGTTGATCCTGGGAACGAGATCCGTCCCCCCTGCTAGGATTGTAGCCTTTCTGCCATACTGATCGAGCAACCTGAGGGTTTCCCTAACATTCGTATGAGCGAAATATAAAGTATCCTTCATTTTTTACCCCCTTTTCCTCGCCGGATAAACCTTGTTTAGGACTCGCGGTCATCGATCCATTGACCATTCCGATCAGGCATCCCCTCCTTTCCCCTCGCGGGCATGTGGTTGGTATCCTTAAAGAGAGCCAAATCCGAGGTCCGGTTCTTATTTTCCGTTAGATTTCCCGGGCGCGGCGCGGATTTTCTTGCGAAAGAAGGGAAACCACTCGATTCGGCGACATCCTTCATAAGAAACAATTGGTCGATTGAGGTTCATGGAGTTCTCGGCAGCAAAACATTCTTGAAAAGCAAACATTAGCCCGCGTAATTTTCCATGTGCGTGACAATATCGCCGGTAAGCCCGCTCTCCTGAACCTGATCCGCTTTATCGGATTAAGGGGACAAACGGCGAGTTTGACAGGGCTCCTGCTTCAGGCAAAGTTTCAATCCTTTATACTAAATCATATTAAATCCGGGGCGTCAAGGGAAGAGCAAGTCAACCTATCTTCCGGGTTCTGGCCGTTCCAAAGTGCTATGTCGATGCTAGGATCTGGGCCTGATCAAAGATGAGATCGGCTTTGACACGGAAGTCATCGATAAGACGCTCCGCATAGCCGATTGCCTATTCAACCTCTTCTAATCCTTCCCACTTCTTAGCCCTTAGCCAGGGAAGATTGGGCAAAATTAATAGAACCATTGCGGTGATCATTAGGATTGCGGAGAGCGGCCGGGTGAAAAAAATTGAAAAACTCCCATGAGACAATGCCAGGGATTGACGAAGGTTATTTTCCATCAAAGGACTCAAGATCATGGCCATGACCATGGGTGCTGCTTCATAAGCATACTTCTTCATCAAATATCCGATGACTCCAAATATGACCATTAAGACCACTTCATCAGTGGTGCTATTGAGGCTATAAACCCCCACAACGCAAAAGAGCAATATGAGCGGAAAGAGGATCACATACGGAACTTTCAGGATTTTCACCCAAAGGCCGATCAAAGGAAGGTTCAAAACCAGGAGCATAATATTCCCGATATACATGCTGGATACGACTCCCCAAAAAATATCGGGGGTATTCTTAATCAGTAACGGGCCGACCTGTACCCCGTAAGAAAGCAGGCACCCCAGCAGTAAGGCCATTCCGGGGGTAGGGGGAATCGCTAAAGTTAAAAGGGGAACGAATGCTCCCCCGATGGCAGCGTTATTGGCCGTCTCCGGCCCTGCCACTCCCTGAATCATGCCCGTGCCAAATTTCTCCGGATATTTAGAGAGCTTCTTTTCGACCGCATAGGATGTAAACGAAGAAATGACGGGTCCCGCGCCCGGCAAGATTCCTAAGAAAAACCCGATAAAGGTGCCCCGGAAAATGGGTCCGAATGAATCAGCCCAATCCCTCAGGTTGGGAAAAAGATTCTTGATCTTGGTATTGAAAACTTCCTGCGTGAAGCCTTCCTCGATATTCAGCAGCACCTCGGAGACTCCGAAAAGGCCCATCACGACCGGAACGATCCCCAGCCCGTCATACAAAATCCTGACACCGAAGGTAAATTTAGGGGTGCCGGCAAAAAGGTCTGTTCCGATCGTACCTAAGAATATTCCAAAGGCGGCCATCATCAAGGCTTTGGCCATGGAGCCCCTGGCCATGAAGGTCAAGACCACGAGCCCGCAACAAATCAGGGCAAAATACTCCGGGAAGCCAAAAGCTAACGCGATTTGGGCCAAGGGAGGGGCTACCATTTGCAAGGCAACGATGCTCAGGGTTCCTCCGATGAAAGAACCCAGGGCGCTCATCCCCAGGGCAACGCCTGCTCTCCCCTTGCGGGCCATCTGGTACCCGTCTAAACAGGTAATCACTGAAGCAGCTTCCCCGGGAATATTCACCAGAATCGAAGTGGTCGAACCCCCGTACATGGCCCCGTAGTAAATCCCCGCCATCATGATCAGGGCCGAAACCGGGGGGATATGTAACGTTACCGGGAAAAGGAGAGACATCGCCGCGACCGGACCCAGCCCCGGTAAGACTCCTACCAGGGTTCCGATGACGCACCCAAGGAAACAATATAAAAGATTATTCAACGTGAGGACGATGGATAGTCCGTAGAATAAATCGCTAAACCCAAACATAAGGTTGCCTTTTAAAAGACCTGGAAAGGTCCTTTCGGCAATTGAGATTGGAGCCCTAATTCAAAAAGAAAATAGAATGCCATGGAAGCCACGAGCGATCCGAAGAGGGCCACCGGCCATCGCTGCGGCTCGATGACCCTTAACAGGAAGGCTAAAAAGATAAAGGTGCTCACCAGAAAGCCCAAATAATTCATGATCACGGCATAGGCCAAAAGAGCAAGGACGGTTAGCACCATCTTAAAGCCTTTCTGTCTGTTAGCCCAAATTGGCTTGTCCCTTTTGGGGGTCGTACAGGCCTTTCTCGACTGGAGATGAATGACTAGCGCCAACACTCCCAGGATAAGACCGGAATAAAAGGAAAGAAAGCCGGGGCCCGGATTGTGGAACTCTCCCAGGGAAAGCTTCAGGGAGCCGACACAGATAAGAATGGCGATCCCTAACCAGACGAGGCTACTCCACTTATCTCTTTCCATTTTTCCCTCTCCCCGGAAAAAATTTCCCAAAGTAAAAGCGTTCAATTCCCCCAGCCTCCCTTACCTGTACCCGCTCCCCCACAGTCGAGAGCGAGGCGGGTGAGGAAGGGAAATTTTTTATCGTCCCCGGTTAGGGAGTCGAGGGGATTTTGGCCAGACGTCGGAAAGGCAAATTACATCTTAAGATCCAATGCTTTTATGGTCAGAGTCCAGTAATCATCCTGGGACTTGAGAAATTGAGCAAACCCTTCAGGCCCGGTGTAATTGATTAGCATTCCCGATTTGCTTAATGAAGCCTCAATGGCCACCTTATGCTCCTCAGCAGCTTTTTTGGCAGCAAGAGCGATGGCATCGACCGTTTGCTTTGGGGTTCCTTTGGGGGCGAGCAAACCATAAAGGGAGGGAACGCTTACTTTGTACCCTAACTCCACGGCTGTAGGCACGTCGGGTAATGTCTGAACTCGTTTATCGGTAAAGACAATGAGGGGACGGAGAGTCCCGGCTTGGATATGGGGAAAAGCGGGGGTAATCTGTGAAGAAACCGCATCGGTATGCCCCCCGAGGATAGCCGTAACCGCAGGACCGCTTCCCTGCGCGGGGATCAAATTGAGCTTAACCCCCACCTCTTTGAAGAAGGCCTCAGCGATGAGCGTGGTAATGCCCAGGGCGCCGGAACCCGAAACGTAAGAGATCTTCTCAGGATTCTTCTTGGCCTCGGCGAGCAGCTCTTGGATATTCTTCCAGCGCGCCCCCGGCTGCACGGCAATTACGTTATACCCTCCAGCAAGGCCGCAGACGGGAGCAAAATTTTTCAAGGAATAGTTTAATCCCTTCTGCGTAAGAGGCACAAGGACGAGGCTGGACTGCTGAGACCCTACCAGAGTGTAGCCATCCGGATCGGCCGTGGCTACGAATCCGGCCCCAACCGCACCCGAGGCCCCCGGTTTATAAACAAAATTCAGCGGCTGCCCTAGGTACTGACCCATCTTATCCGTGAAGGGACGCAGATTATTGTCGGTGTCTCCAGGCTGGAATGGAATGATGACATTGATAGGTTTGGTGGGGAATTTTTTCTCTGCGCCGACGCCCTCTCCCATGACCAAAAGAATTAGGCCAAATAGCATCAGCCCAAGCCAAAAAATTCGAACTCCTCTCATGGCACCCCTCCTTTGGTTAATTTATGCCGCTGCGGTCATCTTAAATCCCAGTCAAATCGCGCGGTCTCTTTATATACCACATTGCTCAACCAATTCAAGTTCCTTCTGTGGAAGACGGTTTGACTGGAGCATCCCGTGCCCTGAAAGGACTCCCAATCCCAAAAGGGGGGCGATGCCACCCTCTTGAATATCAAGGGTAAGCGAATTTCATCTGCCCTCCGGGCCTTCCGCGATGAACATCTATTTTTGATTGGAGATTACTTCACCCGTTTCCGGGTTTAAATATCCACTCTCAACCTTAGGCAAAACAACCCCTGTTCTGGGATTGATAACCCCTCCGTAGACCCCCGGATAAAATTCGCCCGTTCTCGGGTCTATAACCCCTTTTTCTGGCTTCCCTGCGGAGGGAACCTGCTGGGTTGGAGGGGCCTTTTGAGGTGGTATTGGGGTATAAGAGGGAAGCCCGGATGGGATGGGTGGATAAAACGGATGTGGAGAAGAAGGAAACGTTTGAGCTTTCGCCCCATTCTCTGCTGAGAGAAGCCCTGCTAAGGCTACGGTAATGATTATCTGCTTTGTGCCAATTCCTCTCATGATTGTCAATTCCCTATGATTATTATAATACGCCCACCATGATAAGACAAAGTTCCCTACATGAACTTGTGCCTTGATGACAGGAGGTTGAAGTTCGAAGTTACTCTATTTCTCCTTATTTAACCTGACTTCTCCCTTTTAAAGCTGGACAATTCACATAAGTAGGCTTTAGGAAAGCAGAGTCCCCGGGATAAGCGTACATTTTACATAAACCAGTTATCTGACCTTCAACTGATTTGGAGATGATATAAAAATGAGAATTTGATTCGATCCTGTCAACGGGTTAACTTCTTGTGCGTTTTCAAAAAAGGGGCAGGCATTTGAAGTTTCTGCTCCTTTATGGCTACATTTTTTTCTTGGCGCTCAAATCCTTTTTTTGTATATTGAGCTCTACTTTAAAGCGATTATTTATCAAATTTCTGGGCGGAAAATTGAATCTGCTGGTTCTTTTCGTCGTCTCTTCGGTGACCCTGGGTCTTGAAGTCCTTTTGACCAGGGTCTTTTCGGTCGTTCTCTTCGCCAGCCACTCTTTCCTGGCCATTTCCCTGGCTCTGCTCGGGACGGGCTCCGGCGCGCTTATGGTGTATCTCGCCAAGCCTCTGGGTCAGGAAAAGCTCCAACGTCGCCAGTTTTTTCTCCTGGTTCTTTTATCCCTCGCCGTGGTCATTTCCCTCTGGGGCCTTCTGCAGGTCGAGTTCGTACCCCAGAAGATCGAGGATCCAAAGACCCACCTGGTGCAGGACAACCTCTCATTCCGGGAGCGTGTTCTGCTGCTGGAGAAAAACCCGGAGCTTTTCAATCATTGGAAGCTGTATGGCGCGATCCCGCTCGCGTTCCTGCCCTTTTTCCTGGCTGGTTATCTCCAGGCCCTCATCTTTCGGAGCGCACCGGCGAAGTTCGGCCTGATGTACGGATTCGATCTGATCGGCGCCACCTTTGGTTCGATCACCATCCCGCTGCTTTTGTATCCCTTCGGCCTGAAAGGCACCGTCTTGGTGATGGCGGCCTTGGCCGTTGCTCCCGTCTTTTACGCCTTCGCCATGCGGGAAAGGACGCTTCGGCTTGGCGCCGCGTCCGCGGCCCCGGTTCTGCTGATGGTTCTCCTCTGGGCCAGCGGGTCCTTCTACGTGAGGTACGCGGCCGGCTTTGCCGAGAAGGACCTGATCCGCGAACACTGGTCTCCCATGTCGAGGGTAGCCCTGATGAAGTACCGGGGTCAGGAGATGTACGTTATCGACAACGGCTCCCGGAGCTACTATGTCCCCAAAAGCGATGCCAACATCCGGCGCTACATGGCTTCCCTCTACACCATTCCCTTTCAGATGAAGCAGGGGGGAGATTTGCTGGTGATCGCCTCCGGCGGAGGTCAGGAATTATCCATGGCCAGCCATTTCGGCATGAACCGGATCGACGCGGTGGAGATCGCTCGACCCATCGTCACGGATATCGTCTGGAACAAAAAGACCGAACCCGGCAACCCCTATCTCCTCCCGGATGTAAATTATCGCATTGCCGACGGCCGCTCGGTCATCATGCGGAGCAAGCAGAACTACGACGTGATCGAGATGCTCGACGTCAACTTCGCCACGCTGGCCGGGCAGATTTCCCACACGTGGTCGCCCAATTTCGTATCCACGCAGGAAGCCTTCTCCGAATACCTGGAGCACCTGAAGGAAGACGGTTTCCTTTGCTATTCCATTTTCTCCAATAGAAAGACTCCCCTGGAGGGCGAAAGGAACCGCCGCCTGGTAAGCCTTGTGGCCGGCATGAAGATGGCCGGAATCGTTAGCCCCGAAGACCAGCTCGTCATCCTCTCCCGCTCCTCGACCTACGGGTACCGGACAATGTACCTGGTCAAGAAAACTCCTTTCACCCATGAGGAACTGGTTACGATCCGCCAGATTGCCGCCTCTCGCAACGCGAGCATCGAGGTCCTCTACCCGGACCTGGAAAAGATCGCCGGAAGTACGCAGATCCGGCTGCCTGAAGGGGAGGAGCTCCAGAAGACCAGGAACTACCTGCAGGCGGTGACGGATATATGCAAGAACACGAAACCCGTCCACGGCCTCACGGCTACCTTGGGGGTCCCAAACCGGCGGAACGTTCCGATTAACGATGACCGCCCTTATCTTGTCGGTTCAGGACTGTTTTCGAAGGCCAGTCCATACGAGTCGTTGATCGCCGGTCTCTACAAACCCTTGCTGAAGATCATGGGGATCCTGGCGCTCGTTTTCCTGGCACTCCCCTTCGTCGTGCGCCGGCCGGGGGGCGGGGCGAAGGTGCGTATCGATCCGAGGCTGCTTCTGATCCTGGCGCTCACCGGCGTGGGATTCATGTTTATCGAGATGGCGGGCATCTACAGATACCAGCTCTACCTGCACCACCCAACCCTGGCCATGATCGTGGTGTTGTCCAGCATGATCCTGGGGGCCGGAGTGGGAAGTTTGCACTCCGGAACCATCTCTGACGACAGGAAGGAAAGCCGTATCGCCCTTTACTCGGGCGGGGCCGCGCTCGGCAGTATTGCCCTGTTTCTGGCCGTGCCGTTCTGGGGCCACCGATTTCTGCTTTGGCTGCCCATGCCTGCCTTGCTGCCGCTGGTCTTCGTGGCCTTTGCGGTCCTTGGCTTTCTCCTCGGGCACGTGGTCCCTCTCGCTATTGATAGCCATACCCACAACCAGCCGAACCTGCTGGCCTGGTGCTGGGCGATTACGGTCACGGGCTCCGTGTTTGGGACCGTCATCGCTTCGATCCTGGCCCGTGATTACGGTATGCTCCTGGTTGCCGCCCTTGGAATCCTCTCCTACTTTTGCGTCGCAGCTGTAAACCTGACCGGCATGGCGATCGCCCGCGGGGTGTCCGGAGGGTGCCCGTCGGTCGCTGATAACGGGTAAAGGCCACTCCACCTTCCGGCCGACTTTCAAAAAGGATTTTCTTGAGAAAGCGTCTGTCCTGAACGCTTCTTCCAAGTATACTTTCGTTACTTGAAGCCCGTCCGGGCTATCGAATTCGCCAAGAATCACAGCCTGACCGAAGAATCATAGGTAACATATCAGACCTGCACCGTTTATGGGCACAGCCACGATCGACAGCATGGGTTTCGTAGGAGGCCAAGGGCATACGGCCGATGAATACCTGAGCATCGGCAGCATTCCAGCAAGGCTCTATTTGCTGACCCGAATGCTCATGGTACTAGGTTCGCAGAAATGAATACCGGAAGCCCAAGGAAGTCAGAAGTCGTTGGGTATCCTCCTTCCGGTTTAAGAGACAGGTTTAGCTGACGAATTTTTCCCCTTTCCCCGTTCTTTTCCTCCCGGGGATGGAATGGGGGGGCGGGGCTTCTTCTCCCCTTTTCCTTAAAGAATCAATATCTTATCATGCTAGGCGAAGACTCCTGACTCCCGGGTCTAGGCAAACGCCGATAAAAAATCGGGGGAGGGCATCTATTAAGAGCTAAAAGCCTGAGGAAATGCCTTGCCAAATATCTATTTCCTTCGTATAAATATTTAGGAGCGGGCGGATAAATCTTTTATTTGCCAGTCTGAAAGGAGTGGAAAATGGTTAAAACCGTTGCTGAATATGTTGAAAGTTTGAGAAAAATGAAGCCCCGGGTCTTTGTCCTGGGGGAACAAATCGAAAACCCTGTTGACCATCCCATGATTCGCCCTTCCATTAATGCCGTCGCTGAGACTTATCGTTTGTCCGAAGAGCCGGCTTATCGGGATCTGATCGTCGCCACCTCACCCATAACCGGAAAAGAGATCAATCGCTTTACTCACATCAGCGTCAGCCCCGATGACCTGGTGAAACGGGTAAAGATCAGCCGTATCCTGGGACAGCGCACCGGGACGTGCTTCATGCGCTGCACGGGCATGGACGGGTTTAACGCCCTTTACTCCACCACCTATGATATCGACCAGAAACTGGGGACTCATTATCACGAGCGAGTGAAGAAGTACATGACTTATGTGCAGGATAACGATCTCACGGCCAACATCGGCATGACCGACGTGAAAGGCGACCGCTCCCTTCGGCCTGTGGAGCAGGCCGATCCGGACCTTTATCTGCATGTAGTGGAAGAAAGAAAAGAGGGGATAGTCGTCCGCGGGGCCAAGGCTCACCAGACCGGCTCTCTCAATGCCCATGAGATCGTAGTGGCGCCCTCAACCACGATGCGTAAAGGGGAAGAGAAGTACGCCGTGGCTTTCGCCCTGCCCAGTGATACTCCGGGGATCATCCATATATACGGTCGGGGCACCTTCGATACCCGCGACCTGGAAAGAATGGACATGGGGAACGTCCGATGCGGGAAATATGCCACCCTGGTGATTTTTAACGATGTCCTGGTCCCCTGGGATCGCGTTTTCATGAATGGGGAAACTGATTTTTCTGGAATTTTGGTCAGCCGCTTTGCTGCCTATCATCGCCAATCGCACGGCGGATGCAAGTCGGGGGTCGGAGATGTGCTGGTTGGCGCTGCCCAGACTATTGCCGAATATAACGGCGTTTCCACCGTCTCCCACGTGCGAGAGAAGATCACGGATATGATTCACATGGCGGAGACCATGTACGCCTGCTGCCTGGCTGCTTCCTATGAAGGCGTGAAGACCGCCTCCGGGGTCTACGCCGTAAATAACCTCCTGGCCAATACCTCCAAGCTGCACGAAGGGAGGGTTTTGCATGAGATGTGTCGCCTCCTTCAGGATATCGCCGGCGGTCTGGTTGCTACCATGCCTTCGGAAAAGGATTTCCAGCATCCGGAAATCGGCGAGTACCTGAAGAAATACCTTAAAGGGGTCGCCAGTGTTCCCGTGGAATACCGGCGGCGGATGTTCCGGCTCATCGAAAAGCTAACTCTGGAGAGCCGGGATCTGATCTCCGATGTTCATGGAGGTGGCCCTCCTGCCGCCCACCGCCTGGTGATCCTCAGAGAGACCGACCTGAAGGTTAAGAGCGCGATGGCCAGAAGGTTGGCGGGAATCGAATAAAACGCAGATCCTATAGTGCGGCATGGCCGTAACCAAAGGAGCCTAAGGCTTCCTTCGAATCATTCGCGTGAGGTACTCACATTTCTTGTCATTCCCGCCAACGCGGGAATGACATCTTAACCATTTTCCCAGATTCCACGGACACCACGCCCTAAAGAGGTCCCCGACGAGTTGGCGAAGGGGTTTTACTCATTTGAATCCAGGTAAAGAAGGAGATGAAGATGAGAAGATTACTCCTCGTTATCTTGAATATTTTGTTCTGCTTCGCTTCTGCCTACTGGGGAATTTCACAGGCTGCCGAGAAATATCCGGTCAAGCCCATCGATTTTATCGTCCCTCTTGAGGCCGGGTCTGACGGGGATGTGATTTCCCGTCCCGTGATGCAAAAGGTTTCGCAAATCTTGGGTCAACCCGTAATGATCGTGAATAAACCTGGAGCCGGCAGTTCCCTTGGTTACCGGGAAGTCTATCGAGCCAAACCGGATGGATATACGATTGGCTGGGGATCGGCCACGCTCATTTCAAATAAATTGCAGGGTATATCCCCTATTGATTATCACGACCTTACAATGCTGGGGACTTTTGCCACCTATTTTCCCGTAATTGTTGCCGCCACCAAGAGCAAGCGTCCTTTCAAGACCATCCAGGAAGTGATGTCTTATGCCCAAGCGCATCCGGGTGAAGTCTCCATAGCCACCGGTGGCATTGGACAGAATTGGTGGGTCGCCTCCATGTCTTTCCTGAAAGGGACACGCCTGGAGATCAATATCATTCCCCAACCGGGGACCGGGGCCATGAGCATGACCCAGGTGGCCGGGGGACATACGGACCTCGCCTGCGTGGGCCTGGGCGTAGCCAAAAGTATGGTTGATAGCGGACAAGTGCGCTTGTTGGTTAATTTGGGAGAAGAAAGGGCGCCGGCTCCCTATGATAAGATTCCCACAATGAAGGGACTCGGATACGACGTGAGTTATGAATCCACTAATTTTGCGATGGGTCCACCCAAGATGGCCAAAGACGTCGTGGACGTATTGGTTAAAGCCATTAAAGAGGCGGTGCACGAACCGGATTACGTGAAATATTGTACGGAAAGGAATGCCCGCTGGGAATATATCGCGCCAGAAAAGATGGTACCTTTGTTCGATAAGCGAAGATTGGTCGTGCGGGAGATCATGTCCAAAGCCGGGATATTAAAGGAGTCGCAGTAGAAACGGGAAATAGCCACCAGCATCACCGGAGGAGAGAGGGATATAAAGAGGTCTCCAAAGTTCCGCGCATTTCTTCCCCGAATCGAAAAATTCAGGAAGAATACCGTAAGAAACCCCATTCCGTCAGCAGAAACAACTCTTCAATAAGACTTTTCTGCGAGTTGGCAGAAGAAAAGGAGAATGTATGGCAAGGAAAGTCATGATCACCGTTGCGGTGACGGGATCTCGCCCGACAAAAGAAATGAACCCCGCGGTTCCCTACGCCCCCGGGGAAATCATCGATGCTGCTTTGGAAAGTTACCGGGCCGGCGCGGCCATCGTACACGTCCATGTCCGTGATCCGAAGACCGGCCAGCCGGTTTACCGGGCGGAGCTCTACCAGGAGGTCCTGGAGGGGATCCGCCGCAAGTGCGACATGATCGTCAACCTGACCACCAGTGGCCTGTTCCTGGCCGGAGAGAAGGAAGAGGAAGGAATTGCCCGCCGTCTCCAGCCCGTCTTGCTGAAGCCGGAGTTGTGTTCTTTTGACCTCGGCTCGATGAATTTTCATGATCGGGTTTTCGTGAACCCGCCTAGCTGGGCGGAAGCGGCTACACGCAGCATGCGCGAAAATGGAGTCAAGCCGGAGATCGAGGTCTTCGACGTAGGACATATCTATCAGGCGTTGGACCTGATCAAAAGAGGATTGATCGATCCACCCCCCTATTTTCAGCTGTGCATGGGGGTAAGGTGGGGGATGGAGGGGAATCCCGAAAATCTGGTATTCATGAAGAGCAAATTGCCCTCCGGCGCTGTCTGGAGCGCCCTGGGCGTGGCCAGAGCCCAA
>Ga0187770_10001228_pt1 | contig 13456 bp, 16 predicted proteins | sample 0116_SJ02_MP02_2_FD_133154 | JGI IMG/M metagenome (GOLD analysis project Ga0187770, IMG submission 133154) | Tropical peat soil microbial communities from peatlands in Department of Meta, Colombia - 0116_SJ02_MP02_20_MG | ecosystem: Environmental > Terrestrial > Soil > Wetlands > Peat | place...
CCTCCACCGCCGCCAAGGCCCAAAAACGCCGTCGTGTGGATACTCGGGATCATCGGGGCCGGCTTTGTCGCAATGGTGGTATTGGGGTTTTTATTCGCCAGCGTTTTCATCCGCCATCTCAACGTGGATGAAAACGGAAAAAAGCTCGAGATTGAAACTCCGGCTGGCGCCATCCGTGTGCACGCCGAAGACAAGAACTCAACCGGCCTGCCGGTTTATCCCGGCGCGCGGGCGGTGACGGATGAAACCGCCAACGTCGATCTCGAGCCCCCGACCGGTCCAGGCATAGCAATCGCCGCCGAAAAATACACCACCTCGGATGACCTCGGCAAAGTCACGGAGTGGTACACCCAGAAACTCGGGCCCGCTTACCACCGGGAGGATCACGGCACGACTGTCCACGTCGGGCACACGAAGGCGTCGAGCGATGCGGACGTTGCCTTCGTCACGGACAGCGCCGACCACGGAAATGGCGAGCGAGTGGTGGCGCTGACCAGGAGATCAGGCGGCGTGGATATCGAGCTGGTACGCGTGGGTAAGAAAGAAGTTCAGTAGGTTCGGCTGGTCCTGTCGACCTGCTGTTCCGCGGATAACTTCAGCTCCCTTGCATCGAAAACAAAGCGGAAGCCCTTCGGCTCCGCTCAGGACAGGCAAGCTTCCGCACTCCAAAGGTCTTGCTAAGCGGCGCTCAGCTAAGCAAGAGCCAAGCCCTGATTGAAATGGCAGGGCTTCCTCTGTGCCCTCAGGTTTTCTCCGTGCCCTCTGTGTTGAATGCAGCCGACCCACAAACCACCCAGCGGCCGATAGGTTTACCCGCGTAATTGAGCCAAAAACGAAGACGGCCCAGCCGTCCGCTGGCTGCGGGGGCCGGGCCGTCTCAAAGTAAGTCAGCCTGCGCGCTGGCGCGTCGCAAAAAGAAACTATCGGTGTATCAGCGCCGCATGCCCGGGAATACCCGGCTGTTGCCGCCGGGGAAGCGCATGAGGCATGCGCTCAGCCGGCTGTGGCGGTAAAGGGCGCACGTGATTGGTGCTCACATGTTCGCTGATGGCCTGTAAACGCTTCAGAATTCCCTGCCATTGCGCCCAATCGAGCTGCCGCAAATACGGGCGGAGCCCCTGAATGAACGGATCCTCGAGCACGGTCTCGCCATTCGATTCCGGCACAAAGAAGCGGTTCAGGCCGACTCCGAGGGCTTCGGCAATCTTCTCGAGCGTGCCCAAACTGGGAGTCATCTGGCCGCTTTCGATGCGCGAGAGGTAGGACCGCGAAACGCGCGAGCGCGCCTGAAGCTGGCTCTGGGTCATGCCGCGGGATTCGCGGAGCTGGCGGATGCGCTGGCCGATATTCTCGACCGTTTCGCGATTCGGCCAGTTTTCGAAGAGTTGGCGATCGTCCCCCGGCAGGTCCTGAGGTGACGGAGTGGGAATAACAAACGTGACCTTCGGAGGCAGCAAACGCAAGCAGCGACGGCAGTTGCCCGTGCGCGTGCGATATTGCACCAGGCCGCAAACCTGACAGCGGATCACTTCACGGTCCAATTCCATGCTGGCTGTAGAGCCATCTTTTTCGGCCACCGGTTCTCCTCGCAGACTATTCCGGCGATGCGAAGGGGAGGAATGTCGATTACTGGGGAAGGCAGGAACTGGCGCGCGAGAGATTCTCCACAGGGTGCCATTTCTTGTCAAGTCCTTTTTCGTTTCTCCGGCGCCTTGCATCTTAGCCTCCCCTGAAAGCTCTTTGCAATTCAATCGGTTGAAGCCAAAAAAACTTCTGCGAAACGGTTCTCAAAAGCTTCGCCTGACACTTCTCGGCGGTCATCCCGAGACAAAGAGTGTCATTTCAAGACAGATTTCGCGTGGCGGAGGATAAGCGCATCGCGCGGAAACTGCGCTCGCGGTCTGCAATTTGCGTTGCTTGCGACTCAAACGCTTTGGCTGGCCCTGCTGTTTTGCGGCCCCCCAACATGCGCATCCCCTTTGCGCTGAATCTCTTGTACCTGGCCGTGGGCAGCGGCGCGCCGGTCAATTTGTCCTGCTGCACTTCTGCCCGGCTGGGCGAGGAATCTCTAATTTCCCCGCCGCATCTGCTACCCTAAGCGACTACTAAGCACGAGGGAGACCAAATGCCGAATCGGGACGACGCCTGGGCTCTGCTTTGCGAGTTCACCCAGAGCGAGTCGCTGCGCAAACATGCTCTCGCTGTCGAAGCGTGCGTCCGGGCCTACGCCCGCAAACTCGGCGGCAACGAGGAACTTTGGGGCCTCGCCGCGCTGCTCCACGATTTCGATTACGAGCGCTGGCCGAATGACGCGCACCACCCGACTCAAGAGCATCCCTACGCCGGCTCGCTCATTCTGCGCGATCGCGGCTATTCCGAGGAAATGATCACCGCGATTCTGAGCCACGCGAATTATTCCGGCGTGCCTCGCACGACGCCTTTGGACCGCGCGCTCTTCGCGTGCGACGAGCTGGCCGGGTTTCTCACCGCCTGCGCGCTCATCAAGCCTTCCAAAAGCATTCATGAAGTCGAAACTGCGTCGGTGAAGAAAAAGCTGAAGGACAAGGCGTTCGCCCGCGGCGTTTCGCGCGAGGATGTTTACAACGGCGCGACGGAGCTTGGCGTATCGCTCGAGGACCACATTTCATTCTGCATCGAAGCGATGCGCTCGGTCGCTCCCGCGCTCGGCCTCGAAGGGGCCGCAGCAACGAGTGCCGGGTAGTGATGGTCCGAAAGCGGCTCATTCTCTCGGGTGTGCTTCTCCTTCTCGTTGCGGGCGTTGTGCTGGTGCACGACCGCGCCTACCGCCGCAACTCGCCCGCGGCAAAGCTCGAAGAGCAGCTCCATCGAGACATCCATAGCGGAATGACCCGCGCGGAGATAGAGGCTTACCTGAATCGGCTGGGGATTGGTCACACTTACGTGGAGAAATTCGACAAAGGGAAATCGCAAGAGAGAACGGTCGTCGCGCTGATTCCGGATCGCTCCACAGGACTGCAAATCGTGCGGACCGACGTCCAGATTCGTTTCACACTGGATGAAGCAGGCCGGCTTTCAAATTACGAGGTCAAAGAATTGGTTTCCGGCCCATGAGTGGGCGGGAGTAGCAGCCTATCCCATCGTGCTGAAATGCTCCGGCTCGACCTTGTAGAGCACCCGTACTTCGCCCGCCTGGCGGTAGGGATAAATATCCTTTCCCAGATATTTTTTCGCGAGTTTGTTGATGTGCTCGTCTGCGCCCTTTTCCGTCACCTCGACGACTTTCCCACGGACTTCGAGATAGCGGTATGGATTTTCCGGATCCTGAATTGCGAGCGCGACGCGCGGGTCGCGGCGGATGTTTTTGTCCTTCATGCGCCCGCGCGCGGAATTGAAGAGAACATACTTGCCGTCGAAATCGATCCACACCGGCGTCACCTGCGGGCTGCCGTCGGGCATCAACGTGCTGAGATTGGCAAACGCCGTTTTCTTGAACAGATCGGCATACTTCGCCGGAATTTCTTTTGCCATGTTGGCCTCCTCAGTGTCGCCCACAATCTAGCAGACTTTGAGCTACCCTGAGAATCCACTCGTGGCGCGGCGCCGGGAGATGGATTCGCTCAGATCTTGGAAACGGAAGCGGCGAAGCGCTCAAGCCCCTGGCTCCAGCCCATCTCCATGCCGGAGAGGAACGGCATAGCGAGCGGCGCGCTGAATTCGCGCGTGAAATTCACTTCGGCCGCGGGTTTCCCCGCCGTGCTGCTCGTTGCTGCCATCGTCTTTTCTCCTTTTATAGCGCCGCCTATCGAGAACTTTGGAGTGCGGGAGCTTGCCTGTCCTGAGCGGAGCCGAAGGGCTCCCGCTTTGTTTTCAATCCAGAGACAATGTTGGCTAACTTCCCCGCCGGCCGCATGGAGACAAAGCTTGGCCTGGCGGTCACTCCAGCATTCCCGCGCATCAATCCTGCCGACCGAGTCAAGCCTCGGTTCGATTGATTGGCTTCTGGCACGCGGTTGCGGTCAAAAAGCGGCGTCAAGCCGCCGCACTCCAAACGAGCGCCGCCCGAGGCAGCGCTTCGAAAGCCGAGAGTGCAATAGCGCTACAAAGCCTCAAGAGATCCGACTCCGCAGAGGGATCAGCGCGCGCAGCCGCGCCTCGCGCAGGTAAATTCCCACCCACGCCAGCACGGCGACCACGACCGGAAAATAGAATGGTTCACCGATGCGCACGTGAGAAGCCGTCGCGCCTCCGAGGTAGCCGGTCATCAAAATCGCGCCGAGTACCGACGTGCGGGGAATCGCGTAAATCACGGCGCTGGCAAGCAGCGCGATCGCCACACCGAGCCCGGCGCTATCCGGATAGCCTAGGTGCGCGAATCCCTCGCGCGCAAAGGGCGGTCTCATGACGGCAATCGCTCCATTGAACAGCATGAAAAGCGCCACGATTCCGCTCAGGATTCGCCCGGTCCAGATCATTTTCTTCGAGCTCCCCGCCGATTCGCCAGCCGGTGTCATCGGTTTTCCTCCCCGCGAATTTTGGCCAGGTCCTCCGCCAGCTTGTCGAAGCTCTGCGACCATCCCTCGTGCATGCCGTGATTCACCATCGAGTGGCGGATCTCGGGAGACGCGAAGCGCATCCGCACGGTCACTTCCGTCTTTCCGCCGCGTTCTTCGAACGTGACCGTAGTCACGATTTCTCCCACGGGATTGCGCTCGTCTTTTGCGCGGCCGGGCATGATCATGTCGTGCCACCAGCCGGGGTGCTCCGAGAGGTCCATGGTCATCACCAGCCGCTCGGGCCGCGCGATTTCCTCGAAGCGGCCCGTCATCGGATACACGTCGCCGTCGGGCCCGTGCATGGTGATGCGATAGTTGCCGCCGGGGTGCAGGTCCATTTTTTCAATCGTCGTGGTGAAGCCGCGCGGGCCCCACCACTGGGGCAAGTGCTTCGGTTCGGTCCAGGCTCGAAACACCAGCTCGCGCGGCGCGTCGAACACGCGCGTGATTGCGTACTCCGATTCGTTCGTCTTTACCGCGGCGCCCGCTCTTGCGTTGCTCTCAGCCATTGTTTCCCTCCCTCTGTGAACTCAATTGCGCCCCTTTTTCTTCCGGGCCTGCTCTCTCTTCAGCTTCAGCAAGTATTCGTCCAGGCGGTCGAAGCTCTCTTCGAAAAATCGGCGGTATTCTTCGGCCCAGTCGGCTACTTCCTTGAGCGGGCCGGCTTCAAGGCGACAGGGCCGCCACTGGGCCTCGCGGCCGCGCGCGATGAGTCCTGCGCGCTCGAGCACCTTCAGGTGCTTCGAAATCGCCGGCAAACTTATCTCGAAGGGTTCGGCCAATTCCGTTACGGAGGCTTCGCCGGAAACAAGCCGCGCGAGAATGGCGCGGCGGGTGGGGTCGGCCAGCGCGGAGAAGGTCGAGCTGAGGCTGTCGGAAGCCATCTCGTATTTAACCTATAGGTTAAATACAACGGCCAACTCTCAATGTCAAGCGCTTTTTTGTGTGCTTCCGTCCAGCCGGTTCAGGCGCGCGGTTCCGGGGCGGACGTCACGGGGCGTTCGATTCGGAAGGTGTAGCAACCCGCCGTGGTGCTGCGGACGTGAATGTAGTCCACATCGGTGCGGGCAAAGAGCCGCGCGACCGCTCGATCGATTTCCTCGCCTTGCGCATATTCTTGCGCCACCAGCTTGCGTCCGCGCGCGTAGGCGTTCAGCGTGCGGGGACTTTCGCGCAGCCTGGCCGGAAATCCGCCGTCTTCCGGATATCGCTCGCAATCCTTCGCGTGAATATAAACCGGCCCCGGCAGCGGGAAAGTTTCAATGCCTTCGAACGCATCATGCGTGAACAACAGCTGCTCTTCCCCTGCCGCAATCATGCGAAGGCAGTGCCGGCAAGGAGCGTCTCCGTCAGCGGCCACTCGATACGCGGGAAATCCATAATGGGTGTCCCGCATCGTCTCGCGGACTTTTCCTGCGAGGCCCGTGGGAATCGCTACCACTCGAATCGGAATCATTCGTGTTCCTCCGACGAAAATTGTGCGGGTTTTGCCGCGTTCGAACTATCCGGTTCTAGCGGCTAATTTTCATTGGGCGCCGGGTGACCGCTCGTCGCAGGCCATCGCGCAGAAATCCACAAATCCACACTTCGCGCAAAATTTTTTCTGCTGCTGCTCCATTCGCGTGCGGCGCGCGATGCTAGAATCTCGTCGCTCATGGAACGAGCTGGAGAATTTTTAGGGCGCGCGCTGCAACGGATCGAGCGGTCGGAAGCCGCGCTTGCGTGGCTTACGTCTGCATGGCCCGCGATTGTGGGCCGGCCGCTGGCTGCGCACACGCGCCCGGTGCGCTGCGAGCGCGGCACTCTCGCGATTGCCGCCGACGCCGCGCCCTGGCAGAACCAGATCGAAACCATGCAGCGCGAGTTCTGTGCCCGTGTGAACCAGGCGTGGGGAGGTGCGCTCGTGCGCGAAGTGAAATTTCTCGCCGGACGCCCCGGCCCGCGCCTTTCGCGCGAATTCGATAACGCGCACACGCCTTTTGTTCGCGCGCGGCGATAGCCTTCGGCTCGCCAATCGAAATTCAGGGTTTGCGTGCCGTGTGCCGCACCTACGGCGCTTGCTTTTGCCCGTACTTCCCGCCCCTGACATCTGCCTGAGCGAAACGCCGTAGGCGTGGAAGACGCTAGCCCAGCGCGGAAGCGCTGGGAATCCGGCCCAAGTTACGCGAGAGCGCCGTAGGCGCGACACTGCTTTTTGCTCCGCGCCGGTGCTACACTCCCGGCCAACGATCTCTCGGGAGGAACGCATGCGCATCGCAACGATTTTCCAGTGCAGTTTTTGGTCTTGGGCGCCGCTTGTCGCGCTCTTCGCTGGCGTCGCCGCAACGCTTGTCTCCGCAAAATCCACGGATCTCGACCCCAAAGTCCTCGCCTATAAATTGCCGGATCAAATTCAGTGGAAGGACGATCCCGTCGGCGCGAAGGTGGCGGTGGTTCAGGGCGACCCGTCGAAGCCCGGGCTTTATATCGTGCTGGTGAAATGGGCGCCCGGCCACTTCAGCCGCCCGCATTACCATCCGAACGACCGGTTCATCACCGTGCTATCGGGCACGTGGTGGGTGGGAACGGGCCCGAAATTCGATCCCGATTCGACTGTCCCGATGCCCGCGGGGACGTTTGTGACCCACTTCGGCAAGCAAATCCACTACGACGGCGCGAAGGATGTGGAAGCCGTGCTCGAAATCGTCGGCGACGGCCCGGGAACAATCATACCCGCCGAAGCGAAGTAGGGCGCGGTTTTGGTCCGGTAGGGGCATCCGCCAGAAGTCTGGCGGACCGTGCCCGGCGAGCACACAGCAATCGCACGCCATCGTGCAGGCCGCGACCGAGCCCTGCTGGTGGGATTCTACTGATTCGAAAGGCTGTTGCCGCCTACTCCGCCCTCGCGACCACTCCGCAAGCGATTCGCGGCGGGGCCGCGGCGGTCACTTTGTCCGCAACCGCGTGAATCACGATCGAGGATCCGCCATTGTTGAGCACGGAATACATGTCATTGCCGAGGGTCACATTGGGCGCGACCGTCGTGACGTGGGCGGTGCCATCCGGATTCACATTCAGCACAAAATTCGGAATGTCGCCTGCAGGCAGTGCCGCAGGACCATGCTCGCCGTGACCCATCCCGGTGGGATCGAAATGCGCCCCGGCGGATTTGAAATCGGGCGGTTCGCAGCGCGGGAACTGGTGGATGTGAAGCAGGTGCGCGCCCGGCGGGAGGCTTTTGATATCGAGCGTAATTTTCACTCCGTGAGGCGCGTCGCTCAGCGTGGCGGTCCCTACCGGCCGGCCGTCTGCGCCGATAATGGTGACAACCACCGGCTTCGGCCCGGCCGACATCCCTTGCGGCCCGACGCCGACGAAACACAAGAAGAGAGCAATCGACAAAGCTGCAGTTCGAATCGCTTGCGTCATTGTTTTTCCATCCGTGCGGTTTGATTTCCGGCGCCTGCCGGAGGCCAGCATCCAGTGTACGAGGGGCGGGGTTAATTTGAAACATGCTGTGTCGGTTCAGCAAATAGGGCTGGGCTGCTCTCTTTTGAATAAACAGCTTCCTGAAAATCCCGCTTTGGCGCTAGTATAAAGCCCCGTCCCCAGAAGTCTACTTCGAGGCTCGCCGCCGATCGTGGCGAAGTGTGGGAGGCTCTACATGCGTTTATTCTCGACTGGCCTTTGGTGTCTGCTTTTTGGCGTCATCTGTGCCCACTCCGTGATGGCTCAGGAATCGAAGCGTTTGATCACCTCCCAGATTGACGAATCCCGCCTCGTCACTCTCGGCGGGAATACTCCTCCCGCTGCGTTTCGCGCTGAAAACGACCGTGGGCCGGTGGCTGATGACGCTCGCTTCGAGCACATGCTGCTCCTGCTGAAGCGAGATCCCGAAACGGAAGCCCGGCTCCAGAAAGAGATCGAAGCCATGCACAACCCGGCTTCTCCCGAATTTCATCACTGGCTCACTCCCGAGGAGTTCGGCGCGCAATTTGGCATGAGCCGCGAGGATCTGGACACCATCCAGCAGTGGCTCGTCTCTCACGGTTTCACAGTTAACCGGACGTATAAGAGCGGCCTGGTGGTGGACTTCAGCGGGACGGCGAAGCAAATCCGCGAAACGTTCCACACAGAGATTCACAACCTGGTCCTCCCCAATGGGGAAAAACACTTGGCCAACATGCGCGATCCGCAGATTCCGGCGGCGCTCGCCCCCGCCGTCGAAGGAGTACCGCTGCACGATTTCTTTGCGCGCCCGCGCGTGACCCAGCCCCGCCCGATCAGCTACGATCGTGCCACCGGCCGGTGGAATCCCCGCTTCACGGTTCCCTTTCAGGGTCTTACTTTCTTCGTCGTTGCACCCTACGATTTCGCCACAATTTACAATTTGCTCCCGCTCTGGAACCGCGGCATCACCGGCAAAGGTGTCACGATCGCCACGGTCGAAGACACCAATCTTGCTCATCCGGAGGACTGGACGACTTTCCGCCAGAACTTCGGCTTGACCGGTTTCAAGCGCGGCAACTTCAAACAGGTTTATCCAGATTGCGAGAACCCGGGCGCGAACGAAGATGAGGGCGAAGCAGCTCTCGATGTGGAATGGGCAAGCTCCACTGCTCCCGACGCCAATGTCGAGCTTTCCGCGTGCGCCCCCACCAACACCACCTCCGGCCTCGACCTCGCCATTCTCAATCTTCTCGAGACTTCCCCTCCGGATATCATTTCCGATAGCTACGGCCTCTGCGAAACCATTACCGGACAGGCCGAAATTGCGCTCGAAAACTTTGAAGCCGAGCTGGCAACCATCGAAGGCGTCACCTTCTTCATCGCCCAGGGAGACACGGGCGCCGATGAGTGTGCCCCCGTCGAGCCCACAAACTACGCCATTCTCGGAATCAACAGCGGCGACAACACCGCCTCCGCCTTTGCTGTGGACGTCGGCGGCACCGATTTCATGGCCCAGTACAATTCCGACGCGAATGGCATTCCCGTCACAAATTACTGGAGCTTGACCAACAGTCCCGTTACGCACGCCTCCGCTCTCTCTTATATCCCTGAGATTCCATGGAACGATGGATGCACGAGCCGGCTGATCTACACCGATCCCGTCAACGGCAGTTTCACTCAATCCTTCGGCGCCGACGGCTTTTGCAATTCCACGGTGGGCCAGCAGTTCTTCCTCATCGATGTCGCCGGCAGCGGCGGGCCGAGCACCTGTTTCACGGGAACTCCATCCATACCCGGCGTCGTAAGCGGTACTTGCAGGGGCAATCCAAAACCGCCGTTCCAATTCGGCGTGCCGGGGATGCCGAATGACGGACTCCGCGATCAGCCTGACCTCTCTCTCTTCGCAAGCAACGGGGTTTGGAACAGCTTCTACCCGCTGTGCCTGTCCGATACGAACCAGGGTGGCACCACTTGCACTGCCGAGAACGATGCCATCCTTCTCGGCGCGGGCGGCACGTCGTTCTCCTCGCCGGCGATGGCCGGCATTTTGGGGCTGATCGAGCAGCGATTCGGCAAACAGGGCGACGCCAACTACGTTTTTTACCCTCTCGCCACGCAGCAGTTCCTCCGGCCGGATGCTTTCCTCTGCAACGCCAGCCAAACGACCGGAAAACTACCGGCCTCATTTTGCGTGTTCAACGATGTCACGCTCGGCGACATCGATATTCCTTGCGGGCAAAATAGCGACGGCCATTTCTACAATTGCCATGGAGCCACCTCGACGCTGATCGGCGAGCTTTCGACGTCCGATTCCAAAAACAGGCCGGCATATCCGGCCACAGTCGGCTACGATCTCGCAACCGGACTTGGTTCGGTGAATGCAACGAACTTGTTCGAAGCGTGGCCGCAGTTTACGCGGCACTGAAGCACTGCCGAAGATGTGAGAATTCCGGAGGGATTCCCGGCTTCGCGCCGTTCGGACCTCTGCCTCGTTCTCCGCGTCGGCGCTGAGAACTTTGGAGTGCGGGAGCTTGCTCCCGCTTTGTTTTCAAAACGAGCAGCGCGCAAGCCTACTTCTGGGACGAGCCGCGCCTCAGCAGGACTATTAGCGCATTTCCAGTTTGAGAATTCCGGCGAGACGCTACTTACTGGCGTAACCCCGCGCGCCCATAAAATGCAGGGAAACGTACGGCGTGTCTCCCACTACCCAGCTATCGTGGCCCGGAGGTCCCGGCGGGATATAAAACAGCATGCCCGGGCGCAGCTCTTTCACCAGGCCGCCTTCCATCGCGGCCGTCGCGCACCCGGAGAGCACCAATCCCACGTGCTCGACATGGCAGAGCGCCGCGCCCACGCTCGGCCCCACGTGCACCGACCACTTCCATCCTGGCTGGTAGGTCGCGCGGCCGATGGTCATGCCGCCGATGTGCACGATTTCGAATTTCCCTTTCTCAAACGTGCGCACCTCGTCTGGCTCTTCAAATCGCTTCAGCACCGTTTCCAGCATGATTGCAATTCCCTCCTTGCTGCTGTGCATTGAGCCCCTCAACAACGCCAGACGAAGGGCTTGCCCTAAATATCCCACGAACTGGGCTTCCGTGTGCCCCTGTAGATAGACAGAGAATGGGAATGGATGTATATTGGGGCAACTCCGCCATCCCCCGGCGGGCAGTTCCAAAAGCCTCAATGGCCAGGGAGCACCTATGACAACCCTTAGAAACGTCAAAGCGGTTTCTCTTCTGGCGCTCTGCTTCTTCTTTGTTCTTTTTCACTGCTCAGCTGCCAAAGCAGATGGGACTCTCAACTACACGCTCACGGCCCAGGGTTCCACCACACCACTCGCGACGTGGCAGATGTCCGCGGATCCAACGCCGACATGTCCAACCACCTCGCCGCCCTCCCCTTGCTTCGTGTCGGACGAATATTTCTTGGAAACCGTGGAACTGTCTCTGGACGGTGGCCCGGCAACACCGGACACTTTGGGTTTCTTCAATTCCACGTTTACAGACGTGGATCTGAACGATCTCAATTTCTCGATTCCAGAGTTTCTTGGCCCGCAGCTCTATTCAGGCGACGAAAGTGCGCCGGAGATGAGCACGGGAACGTTCACTCTCACCGACGATGGCACGAACGGGGTCTTCGGAGCAATGTACACCCTGGAAGTGACCGCGATTCCCGAGCCGGACACTTTGCTGCTACTTGGTTCCGGAGTTTTGGCCTTGGGTCTGGGGGTACGCAGGAACCGCCCGGCCTAGAAGTCTGCGGAAGCCGACGCCTTTTTTCGTCAGAGCGCGGCTTTTTGTCCGGCGCGCCGCCGAAGGGTAGCCGTGCCGCGATTGGCGCAATTCAGTGCGGCTTCAGCATGTGAGGCACCGAAGTCAGAGTTCTCGCACACACCCTCCGCCCCGAATGAATCGCCACAGGACCGAATCGTACCTCAATTGTTGGAAAACTGGCCTCTGGCGCTTCCGAGACTATCTGCGCTAAATCGAACTCACCAGGCCACTTCGACGCTGGTGCCAAGGCCCGCGTAGAGGTAGTTGTCGCCGTACGCTCTCCGCAAGCGTGCGAACGCGGGCTCGCCGGTGCAATGTCCGGGAGCGATGCGCTGCACTTTGTACTTGGTCTGTAAATTTTCAACCAGCGCGTCAATTTCTTCCACCGGCGTGGTCACCAGGTGGAGTCCCCCGACTACAATTTCCGTTCTTGGGTCCAAGGCATGGGCCGCGTCCAGCACCGCTTCGATCCCGGCGTGCGAGCATCCATCCACGATCAACAATCCGTTCGGCCGCTTGATCGCCAGCGTCAATTCCGGCAGCTCGAGCGTCCCTTTTTTCTGCGAGACGGTGCGCACCAGGAAAACGCCTGGCGAAACTTCCGTCGTAGCATCGCTCACCAGCACGAAGTGTCCCGTGTCGTAGAGCTTGCCAAAGGTGAAATGGTCCGGTTCCTTTCCTGCGAAATACTGCATCTTTGCCGGCAGGTTTTCATCTCTCCGTAAAAACGCTTGCGGAATCGGCGCTCCAGCGAATCCGTTTGAGCCATCGGCGGGAACATACACCGTGACATCTGGATTCACCTTCAGCACGTAGCGCAGCCCGGTCGCGTGGTCCGCGTGTCGGTGCGAGATCACGACAAAATCGAGCTTCGTGAGGTCCACACCCAGCACTTTCACATTGTGCTCGAAGATCGCGGCGTTATTCCCCGTGTCGAACAAAATCCGTTTCCCGTCGTGCTCGACCAGAGCCGAAAAGCCCCAGTCCTTTGTCAAATCTTTCGATTCCCCGAACGCGTCGTAGAGAATCGTCACGCGATCCTGTGCGCGGCTGGGAATCGCCGCCAAACTCATCAAGGTCAGCGTGAAAATCAACACAACGTGAAGTCGCATAACATGCCTCCTTGCGGCATTCCCGATCTAGACCCTTGCCCTGGACATCATACGCTCCGTTCTGCTTCGAGCACACAAGTGGGCCGTCCCAAATCCACACCCGTGGCATAAAATCCGCGCTGTCAGCGCGGCCGCAGGGCCGGTGCCGAAGGGCCAAAAACATCCACAGGGATTGACGCTTGAAATTTCCGTCGACTTGTGCATTTTCACCGATTCGCATTTCTGAGAATCCGAAAAATTGTGTCAATCCGTATTTCTACGAATATTTTTTTCCAGCAGGTCGTGCTACCATTCACCGTTTTTAGATGATGGCGCGGAACGCATTATCGGCTGCAGCTTTCCGGACGGGGTCGCTACCCCGGCGCTCGCGGAGGATTTCCTTTGCTCCCTTTGCTCCCTTTGCCTCCTCTGCCTCCTTCGCATCCTACGCTACCGCCGGCGCACATCCGGGCCACTTGTGGACCTCCCTATGCATCCATAAGATGGGGTGCGCCGCTCGATGGGGGGCCGAGCCGGAAAATTCTAATCGCGGATCCGCGATTAGAATTCGAAGTAAGCCATTTGAATTGAGGCGCTTCGAAATTTCTAATCGGCTCAAAACCAC
>Ga0187770_10001229_pt1 | contig 13437 bp, 9 predicted proteins | sample 0116_SJ02_MP02_2_FD_133154 | JGI IMG/M metagenome (GOLD analysis project Ga0187770, IMG submission 133154) | Tropical peat soil microbial communities from peatlands in Department of Meta, Colombia - 0116_SJ02_MP02_20_MG | ecosystem: Environmental > Terrestrial > Soil > Wetlands > Peat | place...
CGACAATCTGCGTGAGGATTCTCGCCCCGTTATCCAGCTTCACCACCGCGAGGTACAACGGGGCCTGCGCTTCGAAACCGGGCAGGGGCTCGTGAAGCACCGTGTATGTCATGATCTTCCCTGTCTTGGGCATCTCCTTGTCCTTGATATGCTCCGATCCGCACCCCTTGCACTTGTAGACCGGCGGGAAGAACTCGTCCCCGCAGTCCACACACTTGCTTCCTATCAGGCGATAGTACCTGTCCCGTATGCGCCAGTATTGGATCGACATCTACGATGCCCCCCCGAAGACGTGCACCGCAGCTGTGGTGTCCACCCCTCCCACATTTTGGGTGACCCCGTACTCGGCCCCCTCGACCTGGTTCTTGCCTGCCTGGCCCGTTAGCTGGAGATAGGCCTCCGCTATCTGGTAGACCCCTGTCGCACCCACTGGGTGCCCCCGGGCCTTCAGGCCCCCGAAGGTGTTGATTGGGAGTTCGGAACCCCTGCTGTACTTCCCCAATTTCGCATCCTTTGAAGCATGCCCTCTCTTCGAGTATCCCATCGCCTCCAACGACAGAGCCCCGACGACGGAGAAAGCGTCGTGCAACTCTGCAAAGCTGACCTTGGCGGGCGAGAGCCCCGCCTCCTCCGTCGCCCCTTTGAAGGCGAGTCGGGTGGACTTGAAGTCAAGCATGTCGTCCCTCTCGTAGATGCTGAAGTCGTTGGTAGCTATCTTCCCCCCCAGCACCTCGACCATCTTCCTCTTGGTTCCTGATGCGGCTTTTTCGTTCACCAGCAGCACCGCCGCCGCCCCGTCTCCTACCGGGGCACAGTCGAAGAGCCTCAGAGGGTCGGAGATCATGGCCGACCTGCTCACGACCTCTGGAGTTATTGCCTTCCTGAATTGCGCGTGGGAGGCAGTGACAGCGTTCGAATGGTCGATCACCGGGATAGAGCTCAGCTCGTCCCTGGACACGTCCAACTGCTCCATGTAGTACCTCGCCAGGAGACCGTTGAGTGCGGCGAATGTGGCTCCCACGAACTGGGTGTACTCGGCGGATTCAGCCATGGCGAGAGCCTGGGAAACGTCCTCGGGTTCGAGGTCCCTCATCTTCTCCACCCCTACCACAAGGGCGGAGTCGATGGCGCCTGACTTCACTAGATTGTACCCCACGTTGAACGCCGAACCTCCCGAAGAGCAGGCAGATTCTACCTTGAACGCTGGGGTCCCCATCAGCCCCAGACCGTCTGCGAGCATCGCCCCAAGGTGCTCCTGGTGCGCCCCTACAGCGCTGAACATGTTGCCGACAATGATCTGGTCGGGATTCTTCTTCCCCAATCCACCGAGGGCCCCCCTAGAAGCCTCGACAGCCAAGTCCAGGATGGACGACTCCCAGTGGTCAGCGATGGTGGTCATGCCGACCGATTTGACGTATACCTTTGACCTGGGCACCGGATCGCCTACTTCTCCAACTTGTCCCTGAACTTCGAGTAAGTGGAATAGTCGATTTTCGTGCTCCTCTCCATCATCGACTTCACCGTAGGATTCACACCCCTGGTCCTCGTTATCCCCTCGAGCACGTCGATGCAGAACGCGTCAGACCCTGCGCCCGACCCGAAGCTCGCCAAGAGGATTTTGTCCCCGGGCTTCGCTTCGTCAAGCACTGCTGCGAGCCCGATGGGGGAGCTCCCTGCGTAGGTGTTCCCAATCATAGGGTTGAGGAGCCCAGTCTTAATCTGGTCCATGGTAAAGCCGAGACGCGCCGCAACTTCGACAGGGAAGCGCGGGTTGGGCTGGTGGAAGACGGCATACTTGAAGTCAGACGGCTTGTGCCCTGTCTCCTCGAAAAGAATCGTCACCGAACTCTCGATGTGGTGGAAGTACGCCGGCTCTCCCGTGAACCTCGAAAGGTGCCTCGGGTACCGCTCGTGTGCTCTGCGCCAGAAGTCGCCTGTATCTGACACGTAGGACGTGCTGCAGTCGATCACTGCGATGGCATCCCTCGACCTCCTCCCAATCACATAGGCAGCGCCCCCGCTCGCCGCGGTGTACTCGAGGTCGTCCCCCGGCCTCCCCTGGGCCGTGTCCATCCCTATGGCCAGCCCCGCACTTATCATGCCCGACCCTACGAGCCCAGTTATGACCTGCATCGCCTCCGTCCCGGCCTTGCAGGCGAACTCCAGGTCAGCCGCCAGCGTGTTGTGTTGACCCAGCGCCTGGGCCACTATTGTACTGGTGGGCTTCACAGCGTAAGGTTTGGATTCAGTCCCGACGAAAACGGCGCCCAGGGTGTCCACCTTCGCCATGTTCATGGCCTGTCTCGCAGCCTCGATGGCCATGGTCACGGTGTCCTCGTCGGCGGCAGCCACCGCCTTCTCTAGGTTGGGCCCCGATCCGCCTCCCTTCCAGACCCTCGCAATCTCCGCTGTGGGGAGCCGGTAGAATGGGATGTACGCCCCATAGCCTAGGATGGCCGCACGCTCTTTGCTCTGCATGAGATGCATCAGAAGTCACGCTGGCCGACTCGACCGTGTAATTAAATCATTGGCCGAAATTAGCCAATCGACGAACGCGGGTTAGTTGATGTTCAGACGGCTTTGATCTGCTTGACGACTGCAGGCCGGGCCTTCTTGAAGACCCTGTACCCGCATATGCACTTGACCTCGGGGAGCTTCGCAAGCTCCTCCTGGGTGGTCCTGGTTCCGCACCTGACGCATTCGTATACCGCCCCGGCAAAGACCTTGGCGGGCTGCGCTGGCTGCGGTTCCTTCGGCGCCTCTACGCTCAATCCAGAGAGCCGCCGAGGTTCCTCGTATTTCTGTCTTGCTCCGTTTGAGTCTCGATCCCGACTTTTCAGGAGGCCATCCGCAGGACGGCCACGAAGAACTTCGCCACGTCAGCGAGTCCCAGCTTCGACTTGCCTGCAGTCCTCTCCGCAAACGTGAAGGGTACCTCGACAATCTTCCATTTGTCCTTCAGGAGATGAAGGGTGGCCACCTGGAACTCGAACCCCTTGGCCGGGAGCTCGGCCTGGGCCACCGCCTCGGCCGCCCCCTTTGAGAACGCCCTGAAACCGGAGGTTGCGTCCTTGACCTTCAGGCCCAGCATAGAGCGCGCGTAGGCATTCGCCCCTCTGCTGACAATCCTGCGGAGGCGGCCCCATCCCGAAATCCCGCCCCCCGTAATGTATCTGGACGCAATCGCAACGTCCGCCCCTTCGCCGATGGCTTTCACGAGCCCAGGGAGCGCGGAGGCGGGGTGCTGAAGGTCCGCGTCCATCTCCACCAACACGTCAGGCTTGATGGAGTTGATGGCAGCCTTGAAACCGTCCTGGTAAGCAGAGCCAATCCCCATCTTACTCGGTCTCCGGAGGAGGTCGATCCAGTGCTTCTCTTCAGATAGGCGGCCTATCTCTCCTGCGGTCCCGTCGGGACTGCTGTCGTCAACAAAAAGAATGGACAGACTCGGCACCCCTGCACGCTCGAGAGACTCGACGAGAGGCATTATGTTCTCCTTCTCGTTGTAGGTGGGCACCACCACGCAGACCCTTTCGGCAGGCAGCAATGCGCGCCCCACCTAGGCCTGGGTCCGGACAGCTTCTAGGAACGTGTCGGCGACCCTTTCGATGTCAGATTCGGAGACCCCTGGGTGCACAGGGAGTGAAATCACGTGCCGCGCTGCATCTTCGGTCTGTCTGAGGACCTTCTTGCTGTAGCCGAGCTTGGCGTACAGGGGAGCCCTGTGCACAGGTATCTTCCAGTAGACAGCCGCCCCGACACCGGACGCGTTGAGGGCCTTCACCACCTCGTCCCTCTTCCTCTTGAGGTGGAGGGTGTAGAGGTAGTAAACGTGCGTCCTGTCATCCGCATCCTGGTTGAACTCGACGCCCGGAGCTGAGCCCACCCGCTCGGTGAGATACCTCGCGTTCTTTGCCCTTGCGCGGAGGAAACCTGGGAGCTTGTCCATCTGAACGGAAGCGATGGCTGCGCTGATCTCCGGAAGTCTGTAGTTGAAGCCGAGGACTCGCGTATCGTAACCGTGGGTCATGCCGTGGTTCCTCACCAGTCTGAGTTTCTCGGCGAGTTCGGCGTCGTCGGTGGAGATTGCGCCTCCCTCTCCAGAGGTGACGACCTTTGTGGCGTACATGCTGAAGCATCCCGCGTCCCCGAGCTTTCCTGTCTGGGTCCCCTTGTAGGTCGCGCCGAGCGACTCCGCCGCATCCTCGACCACGGCGATTCCTCTCGGAGAGGCGATCTCCTTGATTTCGTCCATGTCGGCCGGATAGCCATAGACGTGGACTGGGATTACGGCCCTAGTCTTCCGGGTGAGGGCCTTCCTGAAGGAAGCAGGGTCAATATTGTAGTCCCTCTTGGTGTCGACGAAAACGGGCTTCGCGCCGCACGCGAGCACGACGTTGGCCGTTGCAACGAAAGTGAGGGACGGCACCACCACTTCATCCCCTGGCTTGATTCCCTGCGCCAGCAGGGTCGTGTGGAGGGCGGCAGTTCCGGAATTTACCGCGACGACGTGCCTTGTCCCGACCAGGCTTCTGACTTTTCCTTCGAATTCCTGCACCCGCTTCCCCCCTTCCAGCGAGGCGTCCACCAGCCTGCCTGTCGATAGGACCTGCCGGACCGCCTCCTGCTCCTCTTCCCCCAGCAGGGGTCTGTTGATGGGAATAAAGGACAAATGAATCTGGGGTGCTGCCCCAGGGGGTTTATTTGAGCGCTCCCTCGGCCGGCGCCCGCCTTGGGAGGCTGCTTACAAGCCCTATTCGGATGCAGCCTTCGCAGTGGTCGGCTTAGAGGTGGCAGCGTAGAACAGGAACCCGTGCACCGCGGCAAACAAAGCGAATCCTATGATGGAGACCACAGCCAGGGTGGAAAAGGTCCCCCCGAGGAAAGAGAGCCAGGCGTAAACCTGGTAGGCTGACAGAAGGAACCCCATCACTACCGTTGCAACGGCCCAAGACCAGGTCAATCTCCCGCCGGGCCACTCCCTAAGCATGATCCCTCCTGCGATGCAGGCCACAACGGGCCAGAGAATCAGGGACGAATCAGCGAGCACAGCGATGACGAGCCAGATTACGCCCACCGCAATGAACGCGTAGGCGACGTTGGCCACCAATGTGTCCAGAAACTTCGGCATCTCAAGGGCCGGACGGGAAAGCCGATATAAATCGTCCGACTCGGCGACCCGTGAGCTCGGTAGCCTTATTTGCCGAAGCCTCCGCCGTGGGCCGACCCTTCCATGGCGGCCCAGCCAGACCCCCCGGCAGTTGATCTTGGGGCAAAGCTCTCGGAGCTAACCAAGCCAGTGAAGGAACTGGAGAAAGGAATGCTTGCGTCGGCTTCCTACGATGGGGACAAGAGGAGGGCGCTCCTCAAGTTCTACGACGAAAAAGGGGGGAGGTTTTGGATCTGGGAGGACAACACTGGGCATCGCCCCTATTGTTACACTAGGCTTCCGATGAACGAGCTGGACCAGGTGAGGGCCAGAAAGGATGTCATAGAAATTGTGGAGGAGGAAAGGCTCGATCTACTTAACGACACCCGGGTCAAACTGAGGAAGATAGTGACCACCGACCCCCTTGCCATCGGAGGGGGGAACGACAGCATAAGGGACAAAATCAGGGCGTGGGAGGCTGACATCAAGTATTACGAGAACTTCGCCTACGACCGGGGGCTGAGGATGGGGACATACTACCGTGTGTCCCACGGCGAAGTAATCCCGGTGACCCACGAAGTCCCCGGCAGGGTGAACAGCTCCCTCGAAGAGGTGACCCGGAGGAACCCTGGTGAGTTCCAGCCATACCTGAGGGATTGGGCCGAGCTCCTCAGCGAGCCGCTTGCAAGTTTCAGAAGAGTGGCGCTCGACATCGAGGTTGACAATGAGGAAGGGAGGCTCCCCGACGTCGAGAACCCAAGGCAGCCAGTGATCGCTGTCTCCTTCTTCAACGACGAAGAGAAAATCGTCTATCTGCTGAAGGGCGAAAGAGACGACAGCGGCCTCGTCTCCAGCTCTTTCTCCTACAGGGTCTTCTCAGACGAGGCAGAGCTCCTCAGGGCTGTCTTCTCCAAGATGATGGATTACCCGGTCATCATCACCTTCAACGGGGACGACTTCGACCTCCGGTACTTGCAGCACAGGGCGGAAGCGCTCGGAATCAGAGAGGAGGAAGACCCCATCCAGCTCGAAAGGGTGGCTGCTTCCCTCAAGCACGGAATCCACATCGACCTGTATCAGTTCTTCAGGAACAGGTCCATTCAGGTCTACGCGTTCGGAAACAAGTACGCGGAGCACACGCTCAACGGCGTGGCCGAAGCGCTCCTAGGCAAGTCGAAAATCGAGTTCCAGGGCGAAATCGGAGACCTCCCGCTCGCCGAGTTAGGCAGGTACTGCCTGAACGATTCGCAGCTCACTTACGAGTTCACATCAATGATGGGCTCTGTGGTGATGAAGCTCCTCCAGGTCATTTCTAGGATAGGGAAGATGCCCATGAACGACGTTTCGAGGCTGGGAGTTTCCAACTGGATCAGGAGCCTCCTCTTCTTCGAGCATAGGAAGATAGGCGCACTGATACCGCGGCAGGACGAGCTGGCGGAGAAGGGGGGTGCGTCGTCTCAGGCCATAATCAAGGGGAAGAAGTACAAGGGGGGGTTCGTCATAGAACCGAAACCGGGGGTCTACTTCGACGTCTCGGTTCTCGACTTTGCCAGCCTCTACCCTAGCCTGATCAAGGTTCACAACCTGTCCTACGAGACGGTCAACTGCCCCCACCCCGAGTGCAAGACCAACACGATACCGGACACTTCGTCTTGGGTCTGCACAAAGAGGAAGGGGATTGTGAGCCTGGTCACCGGGTCGCTAAGAGATCTCAGGGTTGCGCACTATAAGCCACTGACCAGGGATACAACTCTGTCGAAGGAGGACAGAGAACTGTACAACGTCGTTACCCAGGGCCTCAAGGTGTTCCTAAACGCTTGTTTCACCGGGGACACCTACCTGGTCACTCCTGGCGGGATCAGGAATGTCAAGGAGATGCGTGTTGGCGACGAAGTTGTAAGCGTAAACCCTTCAACCCTTAGGGCGGAAGTCGACAAGGTTGTCGAAGTCCAGGCCTTCCCCTACAGAGGGGACCTGGTTCATTTCAAAGACAAGAGGTTCGTAGACCTGATGGTCACCCCGAACCATAGAATGCTAACGGTCGACCATCGCAGGTCATCTGGGTTACACACTCTTTTCCGGACTGCCGAAGAAGTCTGTCGGCTAACAAACATCGCAATTCCGAAGCTGAAAGGAGGGGTGGAAGCCAACGCTACAGGCGAAAGGATATCGCTGTTGGAGACAGCAAAACTTGTGGGCGCCAATGCCAGTTTCTATCCAGAGAAGGGAATGCGCCTAATCAATTGGTTCAGGAGGCTTCCTCCCGGGCAACAGTCACTTATTCGCCAACATGGGAGGGCCCACAAGTACTGGAGCCAGAAACGCGAGAGGCTCGAATCACATTATGTCATTCCGGCCGTACACGTCAATGAAGAGGACATTGATGCTGTCGAAGTAGCCGGAGGACATGTGTACGTAGGCGAATACGGGTCAACCAAGATTCCGGTAAGGTTCGACGCCGTGAAATTCGCTTCCCTGTGTGGTTGGTTCGTTTCCGAGGGTTCCCCTCACATAAACCAGCCAAAGCTCTATGCCAACGGCAACTTTCGCGGTAGGGCCGCCTCTATCACAATCTCCCAGGGCCAAGGCAGGGGAAACCCAAGGGGACTCGAGTTCAGAGGAGAGATAAGGAGACTGCTCGATCAGCTTGGCTTACCCCACGTCCAAGACAGTGGAGACAACAAATACTTCCAGGTTACCAGCTCTGTCCTCTACGAGTGGATGGTCAGTCACTGCTACGTCCGCGAATCGAAGCAGTGTCATGCCTCCGCTAAGACCGTTCCCAGATTTGTTTTTGGTTCGACAATCACTATGCAGTCATTCCTCGACGCGGTCTACAAAGGCGATGGAAATCGGAGGGGAATCAGGTACTCCACCGTGAGTGTCAGGCTCGCACAGGACATTGTCGTCCTAACCACGATGCTGGGGATGAAAGCGAAGATGAGTTACGAGGATGGAATCTACCGAGTGGTGTTCAAGAATGTGAGCTCGAAGCTAACCCGAGCAGGTAAGGCGAAGGGCAAGAATGTAGAGAGGGTTCCATTCGATGGGATGGTGTACTGCGTGACCACCGAGAAGAACCACACGGTCGTTGCAGGAAGGAATGGAAAATTCGTCCACGTTGGGCAGTCCTATGGAGTTTTAGGATTCGAGACTTTCGCCTTTTACTGTCTACCCGTAGCAGAAGCGACTGCTGCTCTCGGCCGGGATGCCATCACGAGAACAATCGGGAAATGCAACGAACTAGGGATCAAGGTTCTTTACGGGGACACCGACTCGACCTACCTCCAAAACCCGTCGAAGCAACAAATTGACACAGTCACTCGCTGGACTCAGAATGAACTCGGCATCGAATTGGACCTCGACAAGGTCTATCGGTACGTGGCATTCAGTAGCAGGAAAAAGAACTACTTCGGGGTGCTTCCCGACGGGACCGTCGACATAAAGGGCTTGACTGGCAAGAAATCGGTGCATGGGAATACGCCTATGCTTGCGCGGTTTGATGACAAAGTTCAGCTCGTCACTGTTTCCGATGTTTTTGAGGCATTCAGGTCAGGGAGGCATGTAGAGGTCCTGACCGTCGTGGACGAGCTCAACACTGCGTGGGTTGGGGTGGCAGATGCCATGAAGCATCGAGTTTTCGACGTCTACAAGGTGAAGACGAGCAAAGGGAGGGAACTAGTCATGTCAGGCGACCACAGTGTTTACCTGATGGATTCCTTTGGAAGGCTGCACCACAGAGAGACAAGAAGTCTGAGGCCCGGAGATGTCGTTGTCGGAGCGCAGTACATCCCACCACGGTTGCCGTCCTCCACCCTGCCAGTCGCCCATTATCTTTCCTCAGCGATAGTCATGAAGAATGGCCTGATTTATTCGGCAAGACCCCACGCAACCACTGGAACACCGCTTCCGGTAAAGCTTCCATTGTGCCCAGAGCTGGCATCTATGCTCGGATTGTACGTATCCGAAGGGAATACTTCGAAGAGAAAAGGCTCGCGCAACAATTTCATCACCCAGAGTCGGACCATGAACCCTGAGGTCTGCAGAGAGATAGAACGGGGCTGGCCTATCCTCTTTGGCAGACCTGCAAAGGTATACCAACGCAGGAGCGGCAATAATTCCTACTACCTCCCCACGCTACACGCAGAACTCCTGGAGGGACTGTGCGGGGGATCCGGCCGAGAAAAGCACGTTCCAGGAATTGTGTTTGACGCTGACAACGGATTCGTAAGGGCCTTCCTGAGGTCTGTCTTCTCTGGTGATGGCTACGGCAATGGAGTGAAAGTGAGTCTCGCCTCCAAGAGCAAGAAACTCGTCGTTGGCGTCGCCTACCTCCTTGCAAGATTCGACATAGATGTCAGGATACGACGCTTCAGGGTCAAGAAGAGGACATACTACCAGCTTAGCGTGATAGGAGCCTCCAGTCGGGAAAGGTACCATGAGCTGATCGGGTTCATTCAACACAGATTCAACAGGAAGGTGGGTGTCGGACCAAGGAATAAGGAACTGATTCCGATAACCACCGAGGGGCTGCTATCTGTGAAGAGAGAGATGTGCAAGAAGAGAGGCGTGTCAAATATCCGAGGAGCGAATATGCACGATCAGAGGCATTACAACTTGTCCATTTCAGATAGGTACAACGCAGTCATTGGGACTTTGCTACAGATTGCCGACCCCTCTGAAAAGGCAAAACTCGTTAGGATCGCGAGAATGATCAACGTTAGGGATGCCAGCTATGACGAAATCATCTCGGTCAAGAAGCTCAGAGGAAGTGCCATCATGTACGATTTCACAGTCCCTGGATTTGAGAGATTCGTTGCCGGGAACCTCCCGACTCTCCTACACAACAGTCAAACCCCCGAATACCTGAAGCGCGTCTTCTACGACACCCTTGGGATTCTGAGCTCAGTCAAGACTCCGCAAGACTTCGAGAGGGCGAGGGTGGACACGAAGAACCTCCTGACAAAGATGATTACAGACATCAAGGGGAAGAATGTCCCCGTCCAGGATCTCGCATTCACCGTGATGATGGGCAAACCCACGGGCAAGTACAACGGAACCACCCCTCAGCACGTCAGAGCCGCGATGCAGCTCGAGGAAAAGGGAAAGGAGATTAAGGCGGGGGAGATCATCGCCTACGTCAAGACCAAGAACCCGCCCTATGTGAAGCCCGCAGAGCTGGCGAAACCTGACGAAATAGACGCAGACAAGTACATCGAGTACGCCCACTCCATGTTCGACCAGCTGCTCGATGCCCTCGACTTCAGCTTCGACGAGATCATGGGGGGAACAACGCTGGACCTGTTCTGGTCATCCTGAGTTCCCAGGTTCGCCCACCAGCCCCCAGTCTTCACGGGGTAGGGCAGCTGTGTTACGGCATTCAGGCCCCCAACAAACACGATCTAGTCGGGCTGGAACTGTCTATCCCAGCTTCTTTTCAAGCCTGGCGGTGGCCGAATGGTTGAGTATCGGCCCGGAGGACAGGTTGCTGTTTCCTATGACGGCTATGTGCCCGTCCGTAGTCCTCAGCCACGTGGTTCTCAAAGAGAGTCGTATCACCTCTCCCCTTAGCCCGCCTGGTCCCCCGTACTGAATGTCGTCTCCAACGTGGACGGTCCCGTCGTACAGCATCAGGATGCCCGAGATTATGTTCGACAGAGTGGTTTGCAGAGCCAGGGACGCAGCCAATCCAGCGACGCCCGATATCGTCAGGGCGGTGAAATAGGAGGAAAGTCCCGAAACAGTCGTGACGACACCGAGGGCTGCCAACAACACCACCACCCCCATAAGGTCCCTGATGGACGAGTCAGTCTGCTTGGACGCGCCCGCGCGGCGCGCGATTCGAATTATGAACCTAGTCAGAAGCGTCCCCACTAGGACGATGATTCCCAGGGACACCGCGAGCTCGGCCAGAGTCGACAACAGAGACTCGCTCTCCGTGACTCCTGTGGTGGTCGAGTTGGTACTCGCGATCTGTAGGAGCAGCACCTCGAGCCAGGGCATTCCCCCCCGGGACCAGGGGGGTCGGGAAAAATGTTTGCAGCCCCGGTGAGCTCAACGAGATTAAAACCCCCTACAACCGGGGCGCGAATGTTGCGCCCCAGAGTCGTGAAGTTAGGAATCGTTCAGATGTCGATGGCAGACGACCATCAAGAGAACATTGAAAACGCCATTTCGCTTGTCGGCGAGGCGGCCAGAGGGGGCGCGCGGGTCGTCTGTCTCCCCGAGCTGTTCGGTTTTCGCTACTTCCCGACAACAAGGAGGTCACCCGAGCGCCCGGAGTCGATCCCCGGACCTACGAGCCGGACGCTTTCAGAGGCGGCGCGGAAGAACCGAGTGACCCTGGTGGGGGGATCGATCTTCGAAAAGGCGGGGGGGCGGAAGTACAACACCTGCTTGGTCTTCGACGAAAGCGGGAGAACGATCTCGAAATACAGGAAGGTGCACATCCCTCAGGACGAGCACTACTTCGAACAGGACTACTTCGACCCGGGGGACAGGTACGTGGTAGCCAAGACCCGCTGGGGGGGCCTGGGGACCCTGATATGCTTCGACCAGTGGTACCCTGAAGCCGCCCGAATCGAGAGGCTCATGGGGGCGGAGGTGCTCTTCTATCCTACCGCCATCGGATGGGTGAAAGGGATTGAACCCGCCGAAGGAGACTGGGCGAAGGCCTGGGAAGCCGTCCAGGTGGGGCATGCCATATCCAACTCGGTCGTCGTCTGCGCCGTAAACAGGGTGGGGGCAGAGGATGACACGACGTTCTGGGGAGGCTCATTCGTCTGCGACCAATTTGGTAAGGTCCTCTTCAGAGCAGGGAACAAGCCCGGAGTTTTCACGGTGGACTGCGACCTCAACCTGGGGGAGGCTGTCGAGGAAGGGTGGGGATTCTTGAGGAACAGGAAGCCGGCCACCTATGCCAGGATAACAGGGTAGAGCCTCGGAGTGCCCCGAAGAACAGCTCAGAGCTACAGGATGCCAGCCGAGTGGGAGCCCCACGAAGGCACTTGGATCTCGTGGCCCAAGAACCCAGACACTTTTCCCGCTGAGATACTCCCCGCCGTGGAGAGGACGTACGTGAGAATGGTGGAAGCGCTCGGTGAGGGCGAGGTAGTCCACATACTGGTAAACGACTCAACGGCCGAGACAAGGGTGAAGACTCTGATAGGAAACGCCAGGGCGTCGTTCCATCGCATCAGGACGGTCGATGTCTGGGTAAGGGACTACGGACCGATGTACGTGAGAGGGGGGAGGGGCGCCGCAGTTAAGTGGGTCTTCAACGCCTGGGGGAACAAGTACGAAGACCTGAAGCCTGATGACAAGGCAGGCGAGGAAATCGCAGCCAGCTCAGGCCTTGCCGTTGTCAGGCCCGGAATAGTGCTGGAGGGAGGGTCGATAGACGTGAACGGAGACGGGAGCCTGCTGACAACCGAGCAGTGTCTCCTGAACCCCAACAGGAATCCGGGTACGGGGAAGAAAGTGCTGGAAGAGATTCTAAGGGACAATCTCGGCACCAGGAACATCATCTGGCTCGGGGCAGGAATTGAGGGGGACGACACGGACGGACACGTTGATGACATTGCGCGCTTCGTCGGCCCTCGGAGGGTGGCCGCCGCAGTGGAACCTAGGCGAAACGACAGCAATCACGAAGCACTCAAAGAGAACCTGAGACGCTTGGAGGAAGCGGTGGATCAGGATGGCAGGCCACTCGAAGTGTTAGAGGTTCCGATGCCCCCTAAGATGGTAGCTCCAGATGGGAGGTTGCCGGCGAGCCACCTGAACTTCTACGTTGGGAACAGCGTTGTAATCGTGCCCGCCTTCGGAGGGGAAAGCGACAGAATCGCCGTCGAGCGAATGCAAGAAGCGTTCCCCCAACGCAAAGTCGTCGGCATAGACTGCAGAGCCCTGGTTTACGGACTGGGGACTCTCCACTGTGTGACCCAGCAAATCCCGGTCGTTGCCCAGGCGGGCTACCTGTAGGCGGCGACCTCGGCCCTCACCTGGGCGGCAAAGTCTTCAGCCCTAACTCCGAACTTCTGCTCCCCGGTGCGGGTCCTCACCGCTACGGTTCCCGAGTCCTCCTCTTTCTTACCGACCACGAGCATGTATGGGATCTTCTTGAGCTGAGCATCACGTATCTTCGAACCCATGGTGCCGCTCGCATAGTCTCCTTCTGCTCTCACCCCTCCGCTGAGGATAGTGGCAAGCACCTTCTGGGCATATCCAACGTGCTCGTCGGAGAGCGGGATCACCTTTGCCTGAACGGGCGACAACCACACGGGGAGTAC
>Ga0187770_10001230_pt1 | contig 13431 bp, 12 predicted proteins | sample 0116_SJ02_MP02_2_FD_133154 | JGI IMG/M metagenome (GOLD analysis project Ga0187770, IMG submission 133154) | Tropical peat soil microbial communities from peatlands in Department of Meta, Colombia - 0116_SJ02_MP02_20_MG | ecosystem: Environmental > Terrestrial > Soil > Wetlands > Peat | place...
AAGGGATGGGCTGCAGGTGTTCGTAGTTGTAGCTGCTATTGCCGGTTACATTGGGCAGCGGATAGTATTCGTTCAACAGGGCCAAGGCAGATGAGTTTATCTGCGACATGGGAATGGTGTTGTTGGGAAACGGCTTGCCGGTGAACGGATTCATCAAAACATTATTCGTGAGGTTTAGCCCGTTCAGATTGCCGCTTCTCTGCGCCAGGGTCGGAACCAGAAGCTGCTCGGGCTGCGAGGTTTGCCTGCGGTTGCCCTCGTAGTCGAAGAACAAGAAGGTTCTGTCGTGGCCGTTGTAGAGCTTGGGTAGCAGCAGCGGTCCCCCCAAACTCCCGCCGAAAGTGTTGAAATTTTTGGGCGCCTTCACATTGAAGTTCAGCACCCGGGCATCGAGCACATCATTCTGAAAATATTCGAACAGGCTTCCGTGAAACGCATTCGTGCCCGCCTTGGTGGTGAAGGTAACGTCACCGACTTGGGAGAACTCCGCGTTGTTGTTGAATGCGGTCACCTGAAGTTCCGCGATGCCTTCGGAGGAGGGATAAGGATTGACGGCTGCGCTGCTGGTCCAAATGTTCGCGGTGGAGATGCCGTCGACGGAGTAGCCCACCATGTTGGAGGTCGCGCCGCCCACGGCCATGTTGCCTTGACTATCTTGTTGAACATTCGCTGAAGTGGACATGGCCGCCAACGGGCTGGTGGTAGCTGCGCGGAAATTCAGCGGCAATTGTGTAATTTGAGAAGCGACCTTGGCGTCGCCGATGACTCCGTTTTCGGTGTTGATGGTGGCGACGGTATCAGACACCTCCACGGTTTGTCGCTGGCTTTGAACGTTTAAGTGAATGTCGACGCGCAAAGACTGCCGGGCGCTCAGCTCCGTGACTGGAATACTGAAATCATCAAAGCCATCAGCACGCACTGAAACCGCATACTTGCCGGGCTTCAGGTTCAGAAATTCAAACGCCCCGTTCTGGTCGGAGCTGACGGTATGAATGCCGTTATCTTCCAGGCTGCGGATCTCCACTGTGGCGCCAGCCACAATCTGCTGCGTTGGGTCGTAGACCACACCGACGATACTACCGAAGGTCGATTGGCCGAGAGTCGAGACCGATGCCACAAAAAGCACGAGTAAAATGACCGCCAAGGCCCTGCACATGTTGTCTCCCTCGCAAGAGGCACTTCGAAACAGTGCTCACCCCAAAACCTCTCGCGTCGTGTGAAGGTACGCGGAGCTGAATGCAAAAGTCCCTCTGGCTTCGTAAGGGAGTTGTAAGCCCTGCCCTTGCGGGCAAAAAATCGCGCCATCACAAGCGTTTCCGCTGTCAGCACGGAGAAACCGCGAGAAACAATAAAGATGAAGGCGGCTGTTACGACCTGCGCGCGCGGTTTGCCGGGGCGTCGGCGGGAATGTCAAATCTGTAGCCAAACCACGGCTCGGTTAAGATGTAGCGGGGATTGGCGGGATTCTCCTCAACTTTCTTGCGGAGTTGGCCAATGACCGCGCGAACCTTCTCGGTTTCTTCCGCGTAGTCGGCTCCCCAAACAGTTTGCAAGATTTTGCGGCACGAAACCGCTTTGCCCTGTTGCAGCACCAAAGTGCGCAGCACCTCGAATTCCTTGGGGGTCACGTGCACCGGCTGTCCGCGAACCTCGACGATGCGCTTCTCGAGATCGATATTCAGGTCCAGGGTTTCAATTTTCGGTGGAGGCGCACCGGAAGAAGCGTGTCGTAAGGCGGCGCGAATGCGGGCTAACAACTCGCCCATAGGAAACGGTTTCACTATGTAGTCGTCGGCGCCAGAGTTGAAGGCATCAATTTTGTCCCGCTCCGAATTGCGGACGGTCACCATGATGATGGGCCCGTCAAAGGACATGCGAATTTTGCGACAAGCCTCCACGCCGCTCATATCCGGCATGTTCATGTCCAACAGGATCAGATTGGGGTGTTCGCGAACCACCAGTTCGCTGGCTTCCTGGCCAGTTTTGGCTTCAATCACATCGTAACCTGCGCCAAACAGCGTCGCGCGCAGTACCCGGCGAATCTGTGGCTCGTCATCTACTACGAGAATGCTCGCGTCGTTCATGGCATTTCCGATGGCCACGACCATCTCAGCCGCTCGTGGCATAGCACGCGCTTGGGCTCTTGCATTACGAGATTGTCGAAAGGCCGCGCCCCGGAACTCCGAAATCGTACGAGACGCATGCTGAGCAAATCCTGCAGCTTTCCTAAAGAAACTGTAAGGTGATCCGGGGAGGGAAAGCGGTTTTCCGGTCAATCCAGGCCGGTACAAGTGGCAGTATCGTTTGATACCCGATCACTCCATCGATCAATTCCCTAGAAAGAACGTCTCTGGGTCGGTGAAGGCGAAATTGTTGAGCCAGGCACTCCGCTTCCAACTAGAAAGAGGCCTGGGAACAAATCTGGGAATTAGGAACGAAACTTTCTTGACTGGTTTCTGCTGCACAGATCCAGTCCTGCAAACGAGCATCTCTGGTTCCAATTGGCTCCATTTGGGAATAGGACGGCGGTGCTACGCCGTTGTCTTTTCAGGACTTCGCGGTGAATGCCGATAACCGAGGCAGAATCGCTGTCCGATAGAAATCCTCGTCGAGCCACTTCGGAAGCTCCGCAGGGTTCCATCTGCGCAACGCCTCAACCTGTTTAGCATGGGTAGCGGTTCTCCGAGCTTCAGCAACCGAACTGTGGGTCGCGATGCGTCCGAGTTAATATTCGCGCAGCATCCTCAGCGTAAGGTGCCACGGCTTTTCTCCACGCTGCCGATGTCTCCGCCAGTTGCGCCGCGAACTCTCCCATCAATCGGCAGTTGCCGTTTGTTTCCGAACAATTCAGGTCGAACCCGGGCAACAGGTCATTTCCAACGGGCCGTATGGCGTCGTTCGACACCCCATGTATTTGGGCATATGCGTCATGTGCTTATTCACCCCTTTGGCGCTCGGCTCGTATTTCAGCCTGCCTGCCTTCGCTTTGCTCATCCCCTTGGTCGTCCTCCGCCTGCTTAACGAAGAAAGAGTTCTTCGTCAGGAATTGGCTGGCTACACCGAATATTGTTCGCAAACTCGATTTCGCCTTTTGCCGTTTGTCTGGTGAGTGTGGCTGTCCGGACTTACCGGGATCTTCAATAGGCGATGCTGACGCGTTGAAAAACAAGCCTATTTACATCGCGGTTGCGGCAGCGGTGGTTCTTGTATCTCTGGCGTTCTTCCTTAGCACATTTTCGGCCTCACGTCATCGCGTGGCTTTCTTTTTGCTTTTTTTGCAGAGGTCCTCTAAAAGATATTTCAAAGAAGCACATTCTTGGATAACTCGCTCCAGTTTGGGTACGGTTACCTTTAGTTCGCTCTCCTCGACGGCACCATCAGCAAGCGTGGCCGCGACGCTCTCGACAGCGTCGCCTACCTCCTTCAGGAGTCTCGAGACCGCCACAATTTCTTTCTCGGACACCAGTTTCGATTCCGGAAGTCTGAAGGCCACGCGGCCCGCCTGTCTCTCCAGGAAGTCCAGGGCCTCGAAATCTTTCAGCAGCAGGCAAATCTGTGGCAGTAAGTAGGCGGGGATATGTCGCTCGCCGCGCAGCCAATACATTAAGGAGCGATAGTTTGTGCCCAGCTGTTGGGCGAGTAATCGCAGGTCGTATTCAGCCTTCGCTTCGATACTGCGGCTAAGAACAGCAGAAAGATCATCCACGGGCTAAGTCCTCGGATTCCCATGATATACCTGTTCAAAAACGCATTCATTTTGAACCACAGAACGCGCTTTCTGGTTGAATTGCGTGTGCGACAACCATCTTGTGCAATAGCGCTGACTCAAGTGCTTGAAAACGTCCGTACGTAGCGGAGCGAGATGGCTCCGAAGTCCATGATAAGAATTGACAAATGCAAGGGCGAGAAGTACCTTGCGAGTAAGGACCGGGCCCAATCTAATTCCTTCAGAATCGCCGTCTTCGAAAAAACCTGGGGAGCGGCGCCCCGGTTGTGCGCTCTATCGGAGTTACCATGACCAAGAAATGGTACAACTACATCATTTCCATTGACGAAACCCCTGCTGATGCACCCAATACTGCGAGCGCACCTAAGGCCAGCATCCAAAAGAGCGCCTCGCAAAGCGTAGCTGAGATCGCTGCCAGCGTAGCCGCTGAGCCCAAATTCACCAATCCGATCGCCGATCCCAGTTCTTTTGAAGATATTTATCGTGCGGCTGAAATTCCGGCGGCCCCTCAGGGGTATTCCATATTAAAGGTGGCGCAGATGCTCGAAAGCGATCGCATCCGCAGTCTGCCCTCGGATGTGAAGAAATCCTCCATCCTGCTGGCCCTGGACGCGGCGGGAGTGAATATCAAGGACGTGATTCAGGACGCGGTGCAGCGGGACCGCGCGCTGGACGGCTATGAACGCGTACAGGAGAGAGCCTTGAACGAATTGGAGACTGCCAAAACGAAGGAAAACAACCAGATTCAGGCGGACATCGACAAGTACGTTACGGAGCAGCGCTCCAGGATGCAGATCAACAGCGATGCCATTTCCCGCGAAAAGGAACGCTTCACCGGCTGGCGACTGAAAAAGCAACAAGAGGAAAAGAAGATCGCGGATACCGTCGGGTATTTCGTGACGGAAAATCCGATCACCACGGGCGAGCAGAACGCGGCACCCACGAGTTCCAAGGCAAGTCAGAGGTCCTGAGCAGGAGGACGATTATGTGGCAACGGTTAACACGCATGATTCGCTCATTCGTCGGGTTCTTCATTTCCGTGGCCGAAGATCCCGAGTTGATTTTGCAGCAGAACATTCGCGACATGAACGACCAGGTGCCGCGCATGAACGAGAGCATCGCCATGGTCAAAGCCAACGTGACGCTATTGGAGAAGGAAGAGGCCAAATACAAGACCGACATGGCCAACTTGACCGCCAAAGTCAAAGCCGCCATTCAAGCGAACCGGGATGACCTGGCTGGCAGCTTTGCAGCCCAGCTCGAGCAGACCAAGAGCGCGCTGGCTCGTAATCAAGGCCAACTGACTACCGCACGCGCGGCCTTTGACAAGGCCATGACCGTCAAGCAGGCCTTTATGCGCGAGAAAGAACGCAAGACGCAAGAGGCGCTCAACGCTATCGCGGACTACCGCCGCGCGCAATGGCAAAAGAAGGTGGCCGATGCCATGGAGCAATTCGAGGTGGCGGGCATTAGCCAGACACACGAGGAAATGGTTCGCAAGATCGAGGAAATGACCGCGGTCAACGAAGCGCGCATGGACATGGCCTTGAGCAACGTGGACCAGCAAAAAGTAAAGATCGAAGACGAAGCCGAAAAACTGCAGGCCAGCGAATTGGTGAAGCAGTTCAAGATTGAAATGGGACTTGCGACTCCTGACGCCGCAGCGGCAGGCACGCCGGCTGAAAAGACGATCGGCAGCAAGGAACCACAACGAACTTCATAACTTAGCAGGATTTGTGACACTGCCCGTGTGGGAGTTGTTGGAGTCAGAAACGAACTCTGAGATTTGTGCGTGGCTCTGCAAGCGAGCCGGGAGGCGGCCATGGCCGTAAGAATCGAAAAAGGTGGTTGGATTCTGATTTTCCTCGTGGGGCTAGCCCTGGTGGCTTACGCCCTGAATCGCTACAACGTAATTGATGTGCAGGAGCTGATGGGTAAGAAGTCATCTAGTGCGTCGGCCAGTGGCCAAGTGGTTGACACGTCGAAGCCCCTGGTGCTGCCCGTGTCTTCCTCCAGTGGATCCGACGCGGAAGTTCGTGTGCGCGTGAACATCTGGGTAGGTTGCGCCGGCGGCTTGGTGGCCAATGGTGGACTGGACACAGCACCTGACTCCATTTTTGGAAAAAAGGGGCTCAAGGTGTCTTTTAAGATCATCGACGACTGGACCGAAGGCGCGGCGGCACTGGCTACGGGAAACGTAGACGTAATGTTGACCACAGCGGACGTCTATGCGAAGGATTACGCACAGTTCAAGGAGAAGGGATTCGGCTCGCACACGTTCTTGATGGTCGATTGGTCGCGCGGTGCGGATGGCGTGATTGGCAAGCAGGGGATCAACAGCATCGAAGACCTTGCCGGCAAAACGGTTGCTTTTGCCCCCTACACCCCGTCGCACTTCCTGTTGTGGAACGGGCTGAAAACTTCGGGCCTGAGCAGTGCGCAACGCAATGAGATTTTCAATAAAGCCATTCACACCAAAGATGGTATTGAGCCGGCCACGCTCTTCGCGCAAGAAAAGGTCGATGCCGCGGTGGCCTGGGATCCAGACATGAGCGACGCCGTGGCCAAGCGCCCCGGATCCAAGAAAATCTACGACACCAGGATAGCCAACCGCCTGATCGCAGACATCTTGGTGGTCAGCGACCACTTCGCCGCGCAACACCCGGACACTCTCCTGAAGTTTACGCAGGGCTGGCTCGAAGGCGTGGAGTTCATCAAGACCGAACCGGCGCGTGCCTACAACCTGATCGGCGCGGTGAAGGATTTCAACATCCCGACAGACTTGGCCAAAACCATGCTCGGCGGCGTCAAGCTGGCGGACTACGCAGACAATCGTGCTTTCCTTGGTTCGGCGGGCTCTAAGTCCGACTATGACAACATTTTCGAGATGGCTCAGGATATGTACCGCGAACTGCTGATCATCAAACATACCAACAATCCGGAGGAAAGCGTCGACCGGCGTTTCGTGGAGAAACTGTCGGGCAGTTTCTCCATGGCTTCGAGTGAGGTTCCGATCCAGTACAAGGAAGTGGCGCCAGGAAGTACGCCGCTCGCGACGCAACATCGCTCCATCTACTTTGAGCCGAACTCCTCGCACATGAGCCTGGACTCCCGCGCCGTCGTCGACGAACTCGCAGGCACTATGCGCGCCTATGAAAACACCGTCGTAGATATTGAAGGCAATACAGATTCAACCGGTTCGCGTCCCTACAACGTTCAGCTGTCTCACGCACGCGCAGACGAGGTAAAGAACTATCTTGTCGAGAAGTATGGTTTTCCTTTGGCGCGACTACATACTGCGGGGAACGGCCCGGACAGGCCCATCGATACCAATGCCACTCCGGAGGGCCGGGAAAAGAACCGGCGCACCGATATTAAGGTTTACGCCAATCCAAGCTGACGGGGGCGCGCAAAAGTGAGCGAGCTCTTTGCCATCCGGAAAGAAATCTCTCCCCGGGTCCGCTTGGCGCTGGGTTTCTGCAGTTGGGGAATCATCCTGCTGCTGTGGATCGCGCTAACGCACTGGGAAATCCTGCCTCCATTTTCTCTGCCCAAACCGATGGGTGTGGTGCGGGCCTTCGGAAAGCTCTGGACCGAATACGACCTGCTTGGCAACGTGATGCAGAGCTGGTGGCGGATCGCACAGGCATTTTTCTGGTGCACGATCATAGCGGTGCCACTGGGAATTCTGATGGCCAGCTTCCGCTGGGTGTTTGAGCTGGTGAATCCTGTTGCCGCGCCTATGCGCGCTATGCCAATTACCGCCTTTTTGCCCGCGTTCATTGCACTATTTGGCATGGACGAGACCATGAAAGTCGCGTTCCTGTGGTTCGGGATGTTTTTCTACCTGTTGGCCGTGGTAGTCGAGGAAGCGAACAAAGTGGACAACTCGTTGCTGGAAACCGCTTACACCCTGGGCGCGAAAAATCGTCACGTGCTGTGGCTAATGTTTCGTGCCTCGTTGCCAGCAATTTTCTCCTCTTTTCGCATTTTGTACGATATCGGCTGGACATACGTGATTTTGGCCGAAATGGTGAACGCGCGCAGAGGGGTGGGCTACATGGTCGAGGCAGCGCGCAAAGTGCTGGACTTCGAGCGCGTGTACGCAGGAATTTTTGCCATTGGTATCGCGGCGTTTTTGTTTCGATTCCTGCTCACCTTTCTCGAAAAGCGGCTCTTTCCTTGGCGCCAGGCTGCCTCCACTTTTTCTGGCACGGGGGTGGCGGTTTCCACAGCCACATCCCATCTGAAAGCAGTGGTGAAGCATGGAAGCTAGGAAAGACAAAATCGCCGTGCGCAATGTCGCCAAAATCTTCCGTTTGGCCGACGGCAAGCAAGTCGATGCACTGCAGAACATCAACTTTGAAATTGAGAATGCCTACTCCCGGGAGGGCCGGGATATCGGTGAGTTTCGCGTCTTGTTGGGACCATCTGGCTGTGGGAAGTCTACGCTACTGCGGCTGATTGCCGGCTTGGATCAACCGGACAGCGGTGAAGTGCTGGTCAACGAGCATCCGGTGCATGGCCCGGGCAAGGACCGCGGGATGGTCTTTCAGAAATACACCTCGTTTCCTTGGCTCACTGTCGCTGATAACATCGCCTACGGGCTGAAGATCAACGCAGTGCCGGAAGGGAAGCGCAAGGAAATCGTAGCGCAGTTGATTCAGGACATCGGCTTGAGCGGGTTTGAGAGCGCCTATCCGGAAACGCTGTCTGGTGGGATGCAGCAACGCGTGGCTATTGCCCGCACCCTCGCGCTGCGACCGGCGGTGATTTTAATGGACGAGCCATTTGGTGCCCTGGACGCGCAGACGCGTAGCGAGATGCAGCAGCTGCTGTTGAAAGTATGGGACGAAACGGCGAGCACCATTCTGTTCGTCACGCACGACGTGGAAGAAGCCATTTACCTCGCGGATCGAATTTTCATTATGAGTGCGCATCCTGGTACGATCGTCGAAGATGTGCAGGTGCCGTTCGACCGCCCCCGCAGTCTGGAGCTAAAACAGCGCAATGAGTTTCACGAATTGCAGAATTACGTACTGGGGCGTTTGCGCCGCGCTCCGGGAAATGGTCAGGTGCGAGTGAGTATCTAATGCCCTTTGATGGTTCCCAGGACCCAACCACCCCGCCGCCCGAACACGAAGACATCAACTTCGTAAAGGAAGCCTTCAATCTGCAGTACAACTGGATCGCGCTGGCCGGCGCCTGCCTGTTCGGCATTATAAGCGGGAGCCTTTTGCCGGTCATTTTGGCGGGAGGCGTGGAGCTCATGTATCTGGCCGTGGTCTCCCAGAATTGGCGCTTTCAGCGTCTGGTACGTTCGTGGAAGTTAGGCGAAGCACAGAAGCAGCGCCAAGTGCAATTCGCGGAGATGCTCAACAGCCTTTCACCGGAAGCCAAATCCCGCTACTACAACCTGGCACAGGTTTGCGCATCGGTGCGCGGCAATTTCCTACAGCTTTCCTCGACGTCGCAGATGTTCTTACAGCAAATGGAATCGCGCTTGGATGGCCTGCTGCGAGGATATGCGCGCTTGCTCCTGGTCAGCTCGCAGCAGCAGCAGTATCTGAAGAGCACCGATCCGAACGAAATCAAGCGGGAAATCGCCGAGCTACAAAAGCGTATGAACAATGATGCGCCACGGGTTCAGGATATCAATAAGAAGCGTGTCGAGATCCTGAACAAGCGACTGGAGAAGCACCAGAAGATTTGCGAAAACCAGGATGTGGTCAACGCCCAGTGCTCCGCGGTGGAAGACGTTCTGCATTTGGTTCGCGACCAGTCCGTAACCATGCGCGACCCCCAGCAAGTTAGCGATCAACTCGACAATTTGGTCCGCGACGTGGAGCAGACCGAACAGACCGTGCAGCAGGTTGAAACCATTTTCGGAGGCATGGCTCCGGAACTGGAAGGCGTGCTCTCCGCTGATGATGCCTCATTGGCTGCCAGCAACTCGCCGGCGTCTGATCCCGCGCGGCGCACGAGGGTAACAAACTGATGGTCGAACGGCCTGCTATTCGGAATGGCTTTCTCGAGGGTCTCCCGGGATGGGTCAAAGACCTATCGGAGAAATATTATTCGCGCTCGTTCAGCATGTTTGTGTTGCACGGGAACGTCCGCGACCTTGTTCCGCTCGGTCAAAAAGAGGGAACGGAGTTTGTGCCGCTGGAGCAGTTTCTCACGACGGGGCTTTTCGGTCAGCGGGACTTGGTGCTGCACTACGACCGAGGCGGTCTAAGCTTTGGATCGGCGGAAAGTCAGGCCGATTTTCGCCGCGCGCTGGAGGGGTATGACAGTTTCCACGGAACTAATTTTGCGCAGGGCCTGCCCCGTAACCCAGACGCAGTGCTTAATATCCTAGACAACTATTTGCGGCTGCGTATCGCTGACAACAAAAAAATTGCGCTCATCCTGGACTTCGCCGAAACCATCGCTCCCGCGGGCGACGTTTCCGGGATGTCTGCCGAAGACCGCAATTCCCTGGTAATTCTGAAGCGCTGGGCGCGTAATCCCACGTTTCTAAAAGCGGACCTGACGATCTGCTTGGTCGCCGAAAACGAGGTGGAACTAAATCAGGGAATCGTGCAGAATCCCGGCGTTTCTTCCATTGAAATCCCGCTACCGGATTGTTCAGAAAGGCTGCAGTTTATCCGTTCCCAACTGAAGAATATTGAGCTGCCTCCAGGATCCGACGTTTCCGATGAGAACCTGGCAAAGCTTGGAGCAGGCCTCAAGCGGGTGCAACTGGCCAGCGTCATTGCGCACGCCACACAAAATCGCCAGCCGCTTACGATGAAAGTCCTCGCGCAGCGGAAAAAGGAGCTGATCGAATCGGAATCCGGCGGCCTGCTGGAGTTCGTGCAAAGCCGTTTTGACTTATCGTTGGTTGCCGGAAATGATCAAGCCAAGCGCAAGCTTCAGGATGCCGCTTCGGCCATCCGTGGCGGAAACACCGATGTATTGCCCATGGGTTACGTGATCTGCGGCCCGGTGGGCACTGGCAAGACATTTATCACCACTTGCTTCGCCGGCGAGGTGGGCATCCCCGCAGTGACGCTGAAAAATTTTCGGAGCATGTGGCAGGGGGTTACCGAGGGCAACCTGGAGCGCGTACTGACATTGTTGCGCGCCATGAGCCCGATCGCCGTGATCGTCGACGAAGCTGACGCACAACTGGGCGACCGTTCGAGTTCCGGCGACAGCGGTGTAAGCAATCGGGTGTTCGCGCAAATTGCACAATTCATGGGCAACACTGAACTTCGCGGAAAGGTCATCTGGTTTCTCCTGACCTGCCGCCCGGACCTCTTGCCCGTCGACCTGAAGCGCCAGGGCCGGGCCGAGGAGCACATCGCGCTCTTTTATCCCGATACCAGAGAGGAGCGGCTGGCGCTTTTGCGCGCCATGCAGAAGAAAATCGGCATGCCCGTACTATCCAGTGAAATCGAAAACTTTTTTCTCGAGCGTTCTGGGAGTCTCTCCGGGGCAGATATCGAAGCAGTCCTAATTCGCAGCGAAATGCGCAGCCGTTTGCTGAAAAAGGTAGCAGTCGACACCGAGGATTTGAAAGCCGCGCTTGAGGATTTTATCCCGCCGTACTATCCTACAGAGATTGAACTGCAGAATCTAGTAGCAGTGCTGGAATGTACCAGCAGGAGCCTGCTACCCCAGAAGTACCGGGACATCCAAAGAAGCGAGTTGATTCGCCAGGTCAATGAGCTTCACCTTGCGTCCCGCCAGCCCATGTCGGAGTAGATTGCCGGCGCGAATTCTCCCAGGGTGCCAGAATCAGATCACAATTCCATCCATGCGAAACGCTCTGCGGACCGGCTCGAACGGCGGAATCGCTTTGGGCTGAACGAGGGGTACATTTTCCGACCAGAAACTATAAAAATCGCCTTTCTGCCCGGTCCGGTAGTAATGCAGTAGATATTTCTGATCGCACTCGGTGTAATTGGAAAACCATTGCTCGATCTCGCAGACTCCTGCCTGGTGGCAAAGCGCGAGCCCGTAACGCGCGGCTTCTCGCTCGTACTCGATGATCTTTGGGAACAGGCGTTCATCGACAGGAGGCTGGTACTGCCTGCCGATTTCGAACGCGCCCGGATCCGAATTCCACTGCACGGTGTGCCCGAAGAGGTGAGCGAGAAGGAACAGCCGCTGTTCGGGAGTAACTGCGAAATCGATGTGGATCTCCAAACCGTCCAAATCTCCGGTCAGCGGGTCTGGGATGTCCCTGGTGACCACCTTCACGCCGTAGAATTGCTCGACGCGCTGCTGTACGCGAGAACACTGGGCCATTGTCGCCGCGTTGTTTGCACTCATGACCGCATGCCTGACTCGATTCGTCGGACTGCCGATGGCGAGAAACGGTTCGGCAGTTTCACGAAATACTGCGCCCTATATTGTCAAAAGTCCAATGGTTTCCCCCCAAAGCAGCGATGGCGTTGGTTCTGAGCAAAAAACGAAGTGGCATCTCGACCTATGTAATCGAGCGAGCCACGGATTAGACTGACTCGAAGCTGCCACCCAGGGACGTTCATCGTAGTTTAACTTGTCCATCCCTAATCCGGCGAATAGCGCGTCTTGATGACTGCTAAGGAGCTCTCCCCTCATTACGGGAACACTTGAGCAGGCTCGACGATGCGACGCTGCGAAAGTTCGTCCGAGCGGCACAGTTCTTCGCTTCCCCGGCTGCACATGCCGGTGAGCAGCCTGACGAGTGGTTCCTGACACAATATGTGGAAGCCACGGCAGAATGGGAGCGGCGCCACCCACCGAAGAGAAAAAAGAGCACTTCAGCAATCGATCCCGGCTCCTGAATTGTTTGTTCCACGCTTTCCAGCCATCGCGGATTGCAGTTCTACGAGAAGCCGACAATTCATCCTGTTGAGGCCCGGCGAAGGGTTCGGTGGTGACTCGGTCCTCCAGCTCGAACGCCTGCAGCGGATGAGAATGGGGCAATCGGTCCCGCCTCCCATTGAAGTGGAGCTGAAAAGGCAGATCCGCGAACGATCGGTTGCTGAGTCGTTCGCGTGGAGGATTAAAGGAAATAGCAAAACGAACTCCGGCGACACCTGAGTTTAGTAGGACACCACAAATGTGATGACTCCAAACCCTACGGAGCTGGGTGACACGAGGGATGGGGGTGCCGAGCCATTCGCGGTGGATTCCGCTTATGAGCAGTTGCTGGGCTTTCGAGAGGATCCTCGGTAAAGGCCACGGTGCAGCTCTTCACTGGAGTTATGCCCATCGATTGCGGTCCTCGGCGGTTTGGGTTTACCCTTCGGGGTCCCGACACGAATCGCGGGACTCGGCATCGGCTGCACCACAGTGGTCGCGATTGCGATGGTGCCCATGGGTGCAGAAGGGCGCTCATGGCGGCCCATCAGATTGACCCTCATCCATAAATATGGGAATAATTCATTGTGAAGACCACTCTCGAAATTCCTGACACCGTCTTTCGTCGTGCCAAGGCTAAGGCGGCCGAACGCGGAATTCCATTTCGTGAATTTATCACCGAGGCGGTCAAGGATAAGCTTGCCTCCGATGCCAAGGCTTCTGAAAAACCGTGGATCAAACACCTGGGCAAGCTGAAGCGTTTGCACAAGGAGACCGCCCGCATCAACCGTTTGATTGCTGAGGATTCGGAGAGGATTGATGTGGAGATGTGGCGTTGATCCTGGACACAAACGCTCTATCTGCTG
>Ga0187770_10001232_pt1 | contig 13415 bp, 11 predicted proteins | sample 0116_SJ02_MP02_2_FD_133154 | JGI IMG/M metagenome (GOLD analysis project Ga0187770, IMG submission 133154) | Tropical peat soil microbial communities from peatlands in Department of Meta, Colombia - 0116_SJ02_MP02_20_MG | ecosystem: Environmental > Terrestrial > Soil > Wetlands > Peat | place...
AGCGCCTGGGGCAGGCCCGGGCCGCCGCCGGCGGCGCCGAGCGGCTCGACCCCTACGCCCGGTCGCTGGTGGAGCACACCACCGAGGCCACCGAGCGCGAGATCTCGTGGATCGACCGGCTGCTCGACGCCGAGCGGGCCCTGTCGACCGCGTCGGGCGCCCGCAGCGGCGCCAGCGCCACCGAGCACAGCGTCATCACCATCGCCGAAACACAGGGAGACATGTCATGAGCAAGGTCCGGGTCGCCATCGCCGGCGTGGGCAACTGCGCCAGCTCGCTGGTCCAAGGAGTGGAGTACTACCGCGAGGCGGATCCGTCGGAGAGGGTTCCCGGCCTCATGCACGTGGTGCTCGGCGGCTACCACGTGGGCGACCTCGAGTTCGTCGCCGCGTTCGACGTCGACGCGGCCAAGGTGGGCATCGACCTGTCGAAGGCGGTGTTCGCCGGGCAGAACAACACCATCCGGTTCTCGACGGTCGGCCATCTCGACGTGGTCGTCCAGCGCGGCCCCACCCTCGACGGCCTCGGCAAGTACTACCGGAGCACCGTCGACGAGTCGCCGGCCGAGCCGGTCGACGTGGTCCGGGCCCTGCGCGACGCGCGTGCCGACGTCCTCGTGAGCTACCTCCCCGTCGGCTCCGAGGACGCCCAGCGCTCCTACGCGCAGGCGTGCCTCGACGCCGGCGTCGCCTTCGTCAACGCCATCCCGGTCTTCATCGCCAGCGACCCCGGGTGGGCCACGAGGTTCCGTCAGGCGGGCGTGCCCATCGTCGGCGACGACATCAAGAGCCAGGTCGGCTCCACCATCGTCCACCGGGTCCTCACCCGCCTCTTCGAAGACCGCGGCCTGGCCCTGGACCACACCTACCAGCTCAACGTCGGCGGCAACATGGACTTCAAGAACATGCTCGAGCGCGAGCGGCTCGAGTCCAAGAAGGTCTCCAAGACCCAGGCCGTCACCAGCCAGATCGAGCACCAGGTCCTCGACGCCGACGACGTCCACATCGGCCCTTCGGACCACGTGCCGTGGCTGCAGGACCGCAAGTGGGCCTACGTGCGCATGGAGGGCCGGAACTTCGGCGACGTCCCGCTGAACCTGGAGCTCAAGCTCGAGGTGTGGGACTCGCCCAATTCCGCCGGCGTCATCATCGACGCCGTTCGCTGCGCGAAGCTCGCCCTCGACCGCGGCATCGGCGGCCCGCTGCTCGGACCGTCCGCCTACTTCATGAAGTCGCCGCCGGTGCAGTACCACGACGACGTCGCCCACCAGATGGTGGAGGCCTTCGCCGAAGGGGCCGAGAACCCGGTCTGGCCCGAGGACTGACGCCGCCGGGGGCGGAGCCGCTACCCCCGCGCCGCCCACCACGCATCGAGACGGCGGGTGGCCTCCTCCTCCCCGAGGGGACCCTCGTCCAGGCGCAGCTCCAGCAGGAATTCGAGCGCCTCACCCACCGCTGGCCCCGGGGGGATGCCCAGGTGCTCCATCACCTGGCGCCCGTCGAGGTCGGGACGGATGGCGTCGAGTTCCTCCTGCTCCCGCAGCTCGGTGATCCGGCGCTCGAGCTCGTCCATGCGCTGCTCCAGGGCGCGCGCCCGCGCCGCGTTGCGGGTGGTGCAGTCGCAGCGGGTCAGCTCGTTGAGCCGGCCCAGGAGGTCCCCGGCGTCACGCACGTAGCGGCGGACGGCCTTGTCGGTCCACCCCAGGCGGTAGGTGTGGAACCGCAGGTGGAGCTCGACGAGGCGGACCACGACCTCGGAGTCGTCCTTGGGGTAGCGCAGGGCGTTGAGGCGCTCGCGGGCCATGCGCGCCCCCACCACCTCGTGGTGGTGGAAGCTCACGCCGCCGCCTGCGAAAGCGCGGGTCTTGGGTTTGCCGATGTCGTGGAGCAACGCGGCCAGGCGCAGCAGGCGGTCCGCGCTCGTCTTGTCCACCACGGCCAGGGTGTGGGTGAGGACGTCCTTGTGGCGGTGGATCGGATCCTGCGCCAGCGCCAGCGCGGGAAGCTCGGGGAGGAACTGGGCGGCGAGACCGGTGTTCACCAGGAACCACAGCCCCGTCGAGGGCGTGCGTACCACGAGGAGCTTGTCGAGCTCGTCGCGGATGCGCTCCGCCGAGACGATCGACAGCCGCTCGGCCAGCGCCACGACCGCGGCCACCAGCTCGGGGCCGGGCTCGAGCCCGAAGCCGGCGATGAACCGGGCGGCGCGCAGCATCCGAAGCGGGTCGTCGGTGAAGGAGACCTCCGGGTTCAGCGGTGTGCGCAGCCTCCGGGCGCCGAGATCCTCGAGCCCGCCGTAGGGGTCGACGAGCTCGAGGGTCGGCAGGCGCAGCGCCATGGCGTTGACGGTGAAGTCGCGCCGCGACAGGTCGACCTCGACCGAGTCGCCGAAGGAGACCTCGGGCTTGCGCGAATGGGGCGCGTAGGCCTCCGCCCGGTGCGTCGTGACCTCGTAGGTCCGGCCGCCCCTGCGGGCGCCGATGGTGCCGAACTGCTTTCCCTGGGCCCACACCGCGTCCGCCCAGCCGCCGAGGATCTTCTCGATCTCGTGGGGACGGGCGTCGGTCGTGAGGTCGTAGTCGGTGACCGCGCCGGTGGCGGCGCCGTGGGGGTGGGCCTCGCCGGGCGGGGCGCCCGCGGCCACGAACGCATCGCGCACCGACCCGCCCACCAGGTACAGCTGGTGACCGGCGGCGCCGAAGCGGTCCGCAAGCTCGGCGCTCGCCTCCAGCAGTGGCTCGAAGCGCTTGGGGATCATCCGCGCCGAGGGTACTGCCCGGCGTGCCCGGCGCCGCCGAGTAGCGTCGGCCCCGATGGCCGCCCTGCCGCCCTGCCGCACCGAGCGCACCGCGCTGTGCGACCTGCTCCAGCGCCTCGGACCCGACGCGCCGACCCTGTGCGAGGGGTGGAGCACGGTCGACCTGGCCACCCATCTCGTCGTCCGCGAACGCAAGCCCCTGGCCGGGCCCGGCCTGGTCCTCGGCGGGCCGTTCCGCGCCCAGCTCGAGCGCGAGATGGGTCGGGTGAGGACCTCGCACTCCTACGAAGCCCTCGTCGCCCTGGTGCGCTCGGGGCCGCCCGCCTGGCTCCGGCCGGTCGACTCGCTGTTCAACCTGAACGAGTTCTTCGTCCACCACGAGGACGTGCGCCGGGGCGGGGGCGACTTCGCGCCACGGCCGCCGGAGGACGTCGCCGAGGTGGAGGAGGGACTGTGGCAGGGTCTGCACCGAGGCGGGGCGATCCTCCTCGCCCGAAGGATCCGGGGCGCGGGACTGGAGCTGGTGCGCCCCGACGGCCAGGTCGTCCAGGCCCGCCGGGGCCCGAACAAGGCCACCCTGACCGGCCGGCCGGGCGAGCTGATCCTCTTCCTCATGGGCCGGGGCCCGGCCGCGCAGGTGGAGCTGACGGGGCCGCCCGATGCCGTCGCCGCCGTGTCGTCGGCCGCATTCGGGCTCTGACGAGCCACGGGCGGCGCCGGCCGTACCCCCCACGACCGGGGGGCGTCGGCGGCGCCCGGTAGGCTGCTCCGCCGAGGTGGACCGGACCCACGGGGGCATGGCCCAGGCTTGCGACGGCTCCCGCACCCCCGATCGACGAGACCCCGACGGCGGTGCTCCGAGGCGCGCCGGGCGCCGGTCCCGGGCCCGCCCCCACCTGGCTGCGCTCGGTCTCGCCGCGCTGGTCGCCGCCGTGCTCGGAGGGTGCGGTGCGGACGTGCCGGCGGGAAGCGTCGCCGACACGGGGCCGGGGACCGCTCGGGGCGGGAGCGCCGTCACCGCCGAGACGGCCCGGTCCGACGCGGCCCTCACCCTCCTGGCCCAGTCCTCCTACGTCGGGCCCGGCCAGGCCTTCACGGCCCGGCTCGCCATCGGCTCGTCGGTGCCCGCCGGCGCGTCCGTCGACATCACGGTCTACGAGCGGCTCACCAGCAGGTCCGCCTTCGTCCAGACCCTCGGGGGCACGGTCAGCGGCTCGACGATCGCCGCCTCCCAGCCCATCGCCCTGTCCTCGTTGCCTTCCGACCCCGCGGGCGGCGTCGACCTCACCGTGCCCGTGCTCGCCGGGTCCGGCGTGTCCCCGCCGTCCACGGGGGCGTTCACCGCCGACCTGCACTGCGCCGTCGGCGAGTGCGGAGGCGTGTACCCGCTGCGCCTGCAGCTCGACACCTCCGTGGGCGGGACGCGCCCGCAGCTGCTGACCGACCTCGTCTACGAGGAACCCCCGGCGAACACGTCGCGCCTGCGCGTCGCGCTCGTCACCCCGCTTTCGTTGCCGGCCGACCCGGCGTCGGCCACCGGGGCCGTGGCGCCGGCCGCCGCCGCCGCGCTCGGGACCCTCGGCACCCTGGCCGCCGCGTTCGCCACGCATCCCGACGTCGCGACCACCGTGGTGCCGAGCCCCTCGACCCTCGCCTCGCTGGGCGACGAAACCGGGCCGCGCGCCCGCCAGCTGCTGTCCCAGCTCCAGGCGCTGGCCGCGGACGGCACCCGCCAGACACTGGCGGGCCCGTACGCGGCGGTGGACCCGGCCGAGCTCGTCGGTGCCGGGCTCGACGGCGAGCTCGCCGACCAGGTCCAGCGTGGGACCCAGGCCCTGGCCGCCGCCAACGTCCACGCAGCCGGCGGCACGTGGGTGGACCCCGCCCAGCTCGACCAGACGACCGTGGGCCAGCTCGCTGGGCTGGGCTTCGACCACGTCGTGCTCCCGGCGACGAGCCTGGCGGGGACGCTGTTCCGGCTCACCCCCTCCGCGCCGGTGACGGTGCCAGGCGGGCGCACCACGGCGGTGACCGCCGCCTTGGAGGACCCGATCCTCGACCAACAGCTGGCGGACTCCTCGGTCGCCGGCGCGAACGCCGTCCTCGCCGCCAACCAGGTCCTCGCCGACCTGGCGCTCGTCTATTACGAGGAACCCAACCTCGCCGCGGCGCGCGCCGTGGTGGCGCTCTCCCCCACCTTGTGGTCGCCTGATCCCGCCTTCGTCGACACCCTGCTCGCCGGGCTCGGGTCGAACCCGGTGCTGCAGCCGGTCACGCTCGGCACCCTCTTCGACACCGTGCCGGCGGTGCCGGGCGGGGCCTTGCGCCGGAGCGGGCCCGACCCCTCCACGCTCCCCGTCCGCGCCGTCAGGAGCACCCGTGACGAGATCGCCGCGTTCGCCACCGCGGTGTCGGACCCGTCGGTGCCACGGGGTCTGTCGGACCTGCTGCTCGCCGCCGAATCGGACCTGCTGCGCCCGGCGCGCCAGGCGGCCGGCGTGGCCGGCGCGGCCGCCGCGCTGCACACCGAGCTGGGCCGGGTCTCGATCAACCCCGACAGCATCCGGCTCACCTCGAGTGCGGCCAACGTCCCGGTGACCATCGTGAAGACCGCCTCCTACACCGTCACCGCGGTCATGGCCACGACGAGCGACAAGCTGCTGCTGCCCCAGGGCGGCACGCGCACCGTCGTCCTCGACCGGCCGACCAACGCCGTCTACGTGGACATGCAGGCGCGCGCCGGTGGCGTCTTCCGTGTCACCGTGACCCTCACGAGCCCCCGGGGCGGCCTGGTCATCGCCTCGCGTCAGCTGACCGTGCGTTCGATGTCCACCTCGGCGGTGGCCATCGCGCTGTCGCTCGGCGCGGTGGCCGTGCTCCTCGTGTGGTGGGGCCGCACCGTCTGGCGGCGTAGCGGCGGCCGCGGCGCGCACAGCCGGAGCCGGCGCGCCCGGCGCGCCGCGGGCGAGCCGGGGGACGACCAGGGCCCCGCCGGCGACGACGGCACCACGGCGGCGGCCGAGGTGCGGCATTGACCGCCGATCGCCGTGGCCCGGCCCCGGGCCCGGATCGGGGCCGGGCCCGGGCCAACCCGGAGGTGACCGCCTACCCGGGGGTCACGCGGTCCACCGCCGTCATGGCCGCGGGCACCACGCTGTCGCGGGTCACCGGGGTGGTCCGGATCGTCGCCCTGGCCTACGCGGTCGGGGCCTTCGCACTGGCCGACGCCTACAACCTGGCCAACACGATCCCCAACATCCTCGTCGACATCGTCATCGGCGGGGTCCTCTCGGCGACGTTCGTGCCGGTGTTCGTCGAACGCCTCACCACGCGCACCGAGCGCGACGCGTGGGAGGCGATCTCGGCCGTCGTGAGCGTCAGCCTGGTGGTGATCGGCGTCGCGTCGCTCGTGTTCCTGGTGGCGGCGCCGTTCATCATCGACGCCCTCACCGCCTTCGACCACAGCCCCGGCGCCCACCTCGAGCGGACGGTGGCCACGGACCTCCTCGTCCTCTTCGTTCCCCAGCTCACCTGCTACGGCTTCATCGCGTTGGCCACCGCGCTGCTCAACACGCGTCGGCGCTTCGCCGCCCCCATGTTCACGCCGGTGGCCAACAACGTGTTCCTGATCGCCGTGCTGTTCACCTTCGGCACCATCGCCCGGTCCCCCACCCTGGCCGGGGTGGCGACGCACCGCAGCTGGCTGCTGCTACTCGGGCTCGGCACGACCCTGGGCGTCGTCCTCCAGGCATGCCTGCTCATCCCGAGCCTCCGCCGGGCTGGGCTGCACCTGCGGTTCCGCTTCGACCTCCGCCACGAGGCGGTCCGGACCATCGGCCGGCTGTCGGGCTGGACCTTCGGGCTGGTGCTGGCCAACCAGGTCGCCCTGCTGGTGGTGCTGGCCGCGTCCGAGCACGTGGGCAACGGCGCCGTGTCCGCCTACACATACGCCTACACGTTCTTCCAGCTCCCGTACGCGGTGATCGCCGTGTCGGTGATGACCGCCACCGCCCCCGAGCTGGCCACCCACTGGTCCGAGGGCGACCTGCACGCCTTCCGCCGGCGGATGACCATCGGCCTGCGGACCATCGTGGCCTTCGTCGTCCCGGCGGCGGCGGGCATGCTGATCCTGGCCCGCCCCGTCACCGAGCTGCTCCTCGGTCACGGGGCGGCCGGGGCCCACGGGGCCACGGTGCCGACCGCCACGTCGCTGGCCATGCTCTCGCTCGGCATCCCCGGCTTCTGCATCTTCCTCTACGCCATCCGCGTGCTGCAGTCGGTGCAGGACCTGCGCTCCGCCTTCTGGCTCTACGTCCTCGAGAACGGGGTGAACATCGTGCTGGCCGTGGTGCTGGCGGGGCCCTTCGGGGTGCGCGGCGTCGCACTGTCCATCTCGATCGCCTACACCCTCGCCGCGGTCGCCGCCCTCGTGCACCTGCGCAACGCCGTGCCGGGCCTCGGCGGGGTCACGGTCGGCCGGCATCTGGCGCACGTCCTCATGGCAACCGCAGTCCTGGTGGCGGCGGCCGTGGTCGGCAGCAACCTGTCCGCGTCCGACACCGTCCCGGGCCTCCTCCTGCGAGTGGCGGTCGGCACCGTGGTGGGCGCGCTGGCCTACGTGGTCGCCGCTGGCGTCCTGGCCCGCCTGACCGCCCCGCCCCGCAAGGGTCCGCCCCAACCCCCGCAGCGCCCGGCCCCGGCCGGACGCCCGCCGCTGCGCCCCGAGCACCTCGGCCCGACCCAACGGCCCTCCGACACGCCGGACCATGGCAGACTCGACGCATAGGCCCCCACCACCAGGACACGGGGCACCCGGACGTAGCACGGGCGCGCACCGACAGCGGCCCGTGACGCAGGCGAAGGGGAGGACGATGCCGGCGATCTGTGTGGTCACGGACAGCGCGTGTGACCTGACCCCCGAGATGGCCGACGACCGCGCCATCCGGGTCGTTCCCCTCACCATCCGGTTCGGCGACGAGGAGCTCGTCGACCGTCAGGAGCTGTCGGTGAAGGAGTTCTGGGACCGGGTCGTCACCGGGCCGCACATGCCCGAGACCGCCGCCCCGTCCCCGGGCGCGTTCCAAGAGGCGTTCCTCCAGGCGGCGGAGGCCGGGGCCGACGGCGTGGTGTGCGTGAACCTGTCGTCGGGGCTTTCGGCCACCTACCAGTCCGCCTGCACCGCGGCCGCCGCCGTGGCGGACCGGATCCCGGTGCGCGTCGTCGACTCGCTGTCGGTGACCATGGGCCTCGGCCTCATGGCGCTGACCGCCGCCGACCTGGCCGCCGAGGGCCGCGACCTCGACGCCATCGTGGCCGAGCTCGAGGACGTGCGGGCCCGCACGCGCGTCTACGGGATCGTCGACAGCCTCGACTTCCTCAAGCGAGGTGGCCGCATCGGCGGGGCCCAGGCCCTGCTGGGGTCGCTCCTGTCGATCAAGCCGGTGATCTACATGCACAACGGTGTGGTCGAGGTCGAGTCCAAGCAGCGCACCCGGAGCCGGGCCCTCGACTACCTCGCCGGCAAGGCACTCGCCGCGGGTCGGCTCGACGGGCTGGCCATGAGCACCGGCGTCGCCCCCGACGCGGACGAGCTCGCCACCAAGCTGGCCGCCGCCGACTGCCCGAGCGGGCTCGTGGTGAGCGACCTCGGCCCCGTCATCGGCGCGCACGCCGGGCCGGGCACCGTCGGGGTCTGCTTCCAGATCGCCCGCTGACCCCGCCCGCTAACCTCCCTGCCATGGACGACCGGGGCACCACACCCGCCGGCGCGACCGGCGCGACCGAAGCTGCGGGCGGACCGGGCGCGGGCCCGGAGGGTGCCGGCGGCTGGACTTCGATGGCCGGGGGCCAGTGGCCGGGGCAGCTGGCCGACGCCATCGAGGGCGTGGTCACGACCTTCCGGACCCAGGTCATCCGCCCGCTCATGCTCGTGGCCCGGGGCCTCGTCTTCGGCATCATCGTCGGCACGATGACCCTGGTGGTGAGCGTGCTGCTGGCCGTGTCGCTCGTACGGCTCCTGACCGTGTACCTCTTCGACGGCCGGGTGTGGGCGTCGTACCTGTTGCTCGGGGTGCTCTTCGTCGTCGCCGGCACCGTGGCCTGGATCCAACGCCACTCCCCGGGCGAGGACTCCGCCGAGGCGGCGTGAGATGACCGAGCATCGCGAGGTCCTCATCGTCGGCTCGGGTCCCGCCGGCCTCACCGCCGCCATCTACACGGCGCGGGCCAACCTGTCGCCCATGGTCGTGGAGGGCGAGCCGTCCTCGACGAGCGACCAGCCCGGCGGCCAGCTCATGCTCACCACCGAGGTCGAGAACTACCCCGGGTTCGTCGACGGCATCATGGGCCCCGAGCTGATGGCGAACTTCCGCGGCCAGGCGGCGCGCTTCGGCGCCGAGTTCGTGGGGAGCAAGGTCCGCCGGGTCGACCTGTCGTCGCGCCCGTTCCGCCTGTGGTTCTCGGACCTCGAGGCGGCCGACCCCGACGTGGAGGCCGACGCGCTCGTCGTCGCCACCGGGGCGCAGTCGCTCATGCTCGGGGTCGAGGGCGAGGACCGCCTGCTCGGGCACGGGGTCTCGACCTGCGCCACCTGCGACGGCTTCTTCTTCCGGGACCAGGACATCGCCGTGGTCGGCGGCGGCGACTCGGCCATCGAGGAGGCCACCTTCCTCACCCGCTTCGCCCGGTCGGTGACACTGATCCACCGGCGCAAGGAGCTGCGGGCGTCGAAGATCATGCAGGACCGGGCCTTCGCCAACGAGAAGATCCGCTTCAGGTGGAACAGCGTGGTCACCGAGGTCGTCGGCGACGGCAAGGTGTCGGGGGTCAAGGTGTCCGACGTCGTCACCGGCGAGGAGGAGCTCCTCGAGCTCGGCGGGCTCTTCGTCGCGATCGGCCACGTGCCCAACACCGCCGTGTTCGCCGGCCAGCTGGACATGGACGAGGCGGGCTACATCCGCACCCACGACGGCACCAGGACGAGCGTCGAGGGCGTGTTCGCGTGCGGCGACGTCCAGGACCACGTCTACCGCCAGGCCGTGACCGCGGCGGGGTCGGGGTGCCAGGCCGCCATCGACACCGAGCGCTGGCTCGAGGCTCGGCACGCAGGCTGACGAGGGGGACCGCCCCGGCCGCGCGGCGGAATGGACGGGCGCGCCCCGGCGTTGGCAGTGTCGACACCGCATCGGAGCCGCACTCCGAGCGCACGGAAGGACGACAGATGAGCGAGCGGATCACGACCCTGAGCGACGCTACCTTTGACGAGCATGTCAAGGCCGCGGAGACACCCGTGCTGGTGGACTTCTGGGCCGAGTGGTGTGGTCCATGCAAGATGATCGCCCCCGTCCTCGAGGAGATCTCGGTGGAGCAGGAGGGCAAGATCCAGGTGGCCAAGCTCAACATCGACGAGAACCTCGACGTGACGCGCCGGTTCGAGGTGATGAGCATCCCGACGCTGATCCTGTTCAAGGACGGCGAGCCCGAGGCCAGGATCGTGGGGGCACGGGGCAAGGCCCAGTTGCTCCAGGAACTGGCCCCCTACCTGTAACGGCGGGGGTACCTGCATCGGCGGGGCCCACCGTCCTCCCTCTGCGCGCCGGTGACACCGGGGAGGGCGTGGCCGACATCCAGCGGCGGCTGGCGGCCGAGGGGCTGCCCACGCTGCCCGATCCTCTGGCCCGCTTCGGCCCCGGGACGCGCGCCGCGGTCGAGGCCTTCCAGCACCGGCGCGGGCTGCGCGTCGACGGCGTGTGCGGCCCTCAGACATGGAACGCCCTGGTCGAGGCCGGGTTCCGCCTCGGGGACCGGTTCCTGTACAACCGCCGTCCCATGTTCCGGGGCGACGACGTGGCGGACCTCCAGCGGCGCCTGTCCGCCCTCGGGTTCGACTCCGGGCGGGTCGACGGGATCTTCGGCGATCTGACCGCCTCGGCCCTCGCCGAGTTCCAGCGCAACCTGGGCCTCCCCGTCGACGGCATCGTCGGTGCGGCGACCCTCCAGGAACTGCTCCGGGTCATGCCCCGCCACAGCGACCCCGAGCTCGTGAGCTCGGTGCGCGACCGGGAGCGGCTCCGCCAGGCCCCCCGGACCCTGGCGGGCCGGCGGCTCGCCATCGGGCAGGAGGGCGGGCTCGACGTGCTCGTCTCCGCCCTCCGGCGCCGGCTGGCCGAGGAGGGGGCGGTGGTGATCCCCCTCGTCCACCCCGACGGATCCGCCCAGGCGGCCGCGGCCAACGTCGCCGAGGTCGAGGTGTACCTGGGGCTACGGCTCGAGCCCAGCCGGTCGCGCTGCACCGCCGCCTACTACTCGGGTTTCCACTACGAGTCGGCCGGCGGCCGGCGGCTGGCGGAGCTGCTCCAGGACGCGGTGGCCCGTGCCCTGGAGGTACCCGCCGCCGGCGTGACCGGCATGAGCCTGCCGGTCCTGCGCGAGACGCGGATGCCGGCGGTGATCTGCGAGATGGGGCCGGGACCGACCGTGGTCCACCGGGTCCGCGAGGTTGGTCAGGCGGTGGTGGAGGCCCTGTCGGCCTGGGCGCTCACCCCCATCGACTGACCCGGTAACCCTTGAGTATCCACAACCTGATGCACAGGTTGTGGACGTACTAGACCTTTGGTGCACGTTGTGATCTTACGCACCGCGCGAATCCGCAGGCCGGGCGTGTCGAGGACAACCACCGTCCGCGTTCATGAACGGCCCGGGTCGTGCGTCCGTGCTCAGACATCGACTGCCCCACCCACCATCAGCTTGTAGATCCGCTCGAGGTCCTCGAGGGTGGCGAAGTCCACGACGACCCGGCCGCGCTTGGCCCCCATGTCGACCTTCACCCGCGTGTTGAGATGGTTGGAGAGCAGGTCCTCGAGCTCGAGCACCCCTGGCGCCGGCAGCCGGCGGGGACCGGCCGGAGCGACGGTCGCCGCACCGCCCGTCGCCACTCCCGCCACGGCGCCCTCGACCGGCCCGCCATCGGCGCCCTCGACCTCGCCCGCGAGCGCCTGGACGTGCCGGCGGACGATGTCCTCGACGGCACGCACGTTGAGCCCCTCGACCACGATCCGCTTGGCCAGCTCCTCCTGCAGGGCCCGGTCCGGCGTGCCCAGCAGAGCCCGGGCATGGCCCGCGCTGATGGTCCCGTCCGCCAGCGCCCGCTGGACGCCGGCGGGGAGCTGAAGCAGTCGGAGGGTGTTGGTAACCGCGCTGCGGCTCCGACCGACCCGGGCCGCCACCTGCTCGTGCGTGTACTCGAATTCGTCGATCAGCTGCTGGTAGGCCGCCGCCTCCTCCAAGGCGTTGAGGTCCTCCCGGTGGAGGTTCTCGACGAGGGCCTGCTCGAGGCTGTGGACGTCGGTGGCCGACTGGACCAGGACGGGCATGGTCTGCAGGCCGGCCCGGCGGGCGGCGCGCCAGCGCCGCTCCCCCGCGATCAGCTCGAAGTCGTCGGTCCCCGTCTGACGGACCAGGATCGGCTGGAGCACCCCGACCTCGCGGATCGAGGCGGCCAGGGACACCAAGGCTTCCTCGTCGAAATGGGTCCGCGGTTGGAGGGGGTTCGGCCGGATGCTCGAGATCGGAACCTCCCGCAGCATCGAGCCGCTCTCCCGAGTGACCTCGGTCGGGATCAGCGCCCCAAGGCCCTTGCCCAGGCCACTACGCCTTGCCACCACTGACCTCCTTTGCCAACGCCCGGTAGGAGATGGCGCCGCGAGAGCTCGGGTCGTAGACCGTGATCGGCTGCCCGAAGGACGGGGCCTCCGAGATCCGGACGGTCCGGGGGATCACGCTGCGGCAGACCTTGGCCCCGAAGTGGGTCCGGACCTCATCCGCCACCTGCTCGGCGAGCTTGGTCCTGGCGTCGTACATGGTGAGCACGATGGTCGAGACCTCGAGCGCCTCGTTGAGGTTGGACTGGACCAAATGCACGTTTCGCAGCAGCTGGCCAAGACCCTCGAGCGCGTAGTACTCGCACTGGATGGGCACCAGGACCTCGGCCGCCGCCGCCAGTCCGTTGATCGTGATCAACCCGAGCGACGGCGGGCAGTCGATGAGCACGAAGTCGAAGTCGTCGATCACCGACTCGAGCGCCTTCTTGAGCTTCAGCTCGCGGCTGAACGTGGGCACCAGCTCGATCTCGGCACCGGCCAGGTCGATCGTCGCCGGCGCCACGAAGAGGTTCTTCATGCTGGTCGGCTCGATCGCGTCCTCGAGGTCGGCGTCTCGCATGATGACGTCGTACATGGACATCTCGAAAGTCCGGGCGTCGATCCCGAGACCGGTGGTGGCGTTCCCCTGGGGGTCGAGGTCAACGACCAGGACCCGGAAACCGATCTCCGCCAGGGCGGCGCCCAGGTTCACAGCGGTCGTCGTCTTTCCCACTCCGCCCTTCTGGTTTGCGACGGCGATGACCCTGGGGCAGGGCCGGGGTACGTAGGCACCGGCCGGAGCGTCTTCGATGATGATCTCGGCCTTGTCCTGCGGCCGGATCACAGGAGCCGGCCGGGCGCCGGCGCCGGGCCCACCGGCCGCTTCTGCACCTTGCCCCGTCGTCGCGTCCGTCGTCGCGTCCGTCGTCGCGTCCGTCGTCGCGTCCGTCGTCGCGTCCGTCGTCGCGTCCGTCGTCGCGTCCGTCGTCGCGTCCGTCGTCGCGTCCGTCGTCGCGTCCG
>Ga0187770_10001233_pt1 | contig 13414 bp, 9 predicted proteins | sample 0116_SJ02_MP02_2_FD_133154 | JGI IMG/M metagenome (GOLD analysis project Ga0187770, IMG submission 133154) | Tropical peat soil microbial communities from peatlands in Department of Meta, Colombia - 0116_SJ02_MP02_20_MG | ecosystem: Environmental > Terrestrial > Soil > Wetlands > Peat | place...
ACAAAGCTGTTGAGGATTACTGTTTGCCCTCGGGTTCTTTCGTCGAGAAACTCGGACACGGTGGCGTGCATGTGTCGCTCAGCACGATTGGGCCTGGAACTGCGCGCAAGCTTGCCGAGCATCACGCGAAATTCAAGGTCGATTACGTCGCCTCCCCTGTGTTCGGACGGCCGGATTCGGCTGCTGCCGCGCGACTGCGAGTGATCGTTTCGGGACCATCGGCAGCTAAGAAGAGAGTCCAACCCATTCTCGCGACCATCGGCCAGGAAACGCTGGATTTCGGCGAAGACGCGGGAGGCGCGAACGTCGTGAAGTTGTGCGGCAATTTTCTGATTGCCGCGGCAATCGAAGGGATTGCAGAATCGCTGGCGCTAGCGGAGAAAAACGGGCTCAACAAGAAGGATGTCATGGAGTTTCTCTGTAAATCGTTGTTCGCGAGCCCCATCTATCAAGGGTACGGGAAACAGATTGTCGAGCGGAAATTCGAGCCCGCCGGCTTCCGCCTTGCTCTTGGGTTGAAGGACATCACGCTGGCTTTGGAGACCGCGACCGCGAGTTCGATGCCCATGCCGCTGGCGAGCTTTCTGCGTTATCGATGGCTCTCCGCTGTCACGAAAGGCCGCGAGAACATGGATTGGTCCGCGGTTGCCCTGGGCATCGCGGAAGAAGCTGGATTGAAATAGGAATTACACGATGAAGGCTTGCGTGCTGCATTCACGCGCCCCTGTCGAGAGAAATCCTCTCGAATTTGCGGATGTTCCGACACCGCAGCCCGCGCGGGGTGAAGTGCTGGTGCGTGTGAAGTTCTGCGGAGTCTGCCGCACGGATTTGCATGTGGTCGAAGGCGAATTGCCTCCGCGCAAATCTCCCGTGATTCCGGGGCACCAAATAGTCGGTGTGGTCGAAAAGACAGGCGAGGGTGCGAGCCGATTCAAGGTAGGTTCGCGTGTGGGAATTCCGTGGCTGCACAAGACCGACCAGGTTTGCCAGTACTGCCGCGCTGGAATGGAAAATCTGTGCGATGCTCCGACATTCACGGGCTATTCCGTCGACGGCGGATATGCAGAGTACACTGTCGCGCCGGAAGATTTCGCGTACGAGATTCCGGATTCTTTCCCCGATGAACAGGCCGCGCCGCTTCTCTGCGCCGGGATCATCGGATTTCGATCGCTGCGACTTTCAGGTATCAAGCCAGGCGGGCGTCTTGCGTTTTACGGTTTTGGGGCGGCGGCGCACGTAGCAATTCAAGTTGCGCGCCATTGGGATATCGAAGTGTATGCGTGCACTCGAGGCGCGAAGCACCAGCAGCTTGCAATGGAACTTGGCGCAATGTGGGCGGGCGAGGCTGCTGCGGAACCGCCCGTGAAACTTGACGCGGCCATTATCTTCGCCCCTGCCGGCGAACTTGTCCCTCCCGCATTGGAAGCACTTAAGAAGGGCGGTGTGCTCGTCCTCGGCGGGATCCACATGAGTCCAGTTCCTTCACTCGATTACAACCTCCTTTACCACGAGCGCGTCGTGCGAAGCGTCGCTAACAACACTCGTCAGGACGGCGCAGACTTCTTGTGCGTCGCGGCGGAGATACCTATTCAAACGAGGGTGAGCCTTTACCGTCTGCAGGATGCCAACCGCGCTCTCAACGACTTGAAGAGCGACCGAGCCAACGGCGCCGCAGTCCTCGATTGCGGCGTATAATGTTGGCAAGTTGATCGCCTCTAACGAACTCACAATGACCGGAAAAACGAGGGTCCTATCTGTGAACGTGGGGCTTCCGCGCAAGATTCGCTGGAAGGGCCAGGATGTGACAACCGGTATCTTCAAGGAGCCGGTCGACCGCCCCGTCATGCTCCGTCGGTTGAATCTCGACGGCGACCTTCAAGCGGACCTGACTGTGCACGGCGGATTTGCGAAAGCTGTTTATGCCTATCCATCGGAACATTACGAATTCTGGAGACGTGAGTTGCTTGGAGTGGATCTGCCGTGGGGTGCGTTTGGTGAGAATCTCACGACAGAAGGGATCGACGAAGAGACCTCGTGCATCGGCGACCAGTTCCGAGTCGGAGAGGCCGTGGTCATGGTGACCCAGCCACGGACCTCCTGTTTCAAGCTGGCAGCCAAGTTCGGGCGCAACGACATTGTCGAACGGTTTCTCGAGGGCGGGCGATCAGGATTCTACTTGTCGGTCGTGGAAGAGGGTTTGGTGAAGCCTGGCGATGCGCTCGAAAGAATCCATCAGGACGAGAACCACATGTCGGTGGCAGACATTAATTCGCTACACACAAATGGTGTGGACGACATTCTGCTTGTGCGCCGAGCCGTGCGTGTCAAAACGCTGCCAAACGGCTGGCGGAATCGTTTTCTCAAGAAACTCGAGTCTTCGAGCCAGAATCGCTGAGTTACCTTCACCTGTCCACGTCCTCATTCAAGATCGATTCCTCCAGCACGAACTGACGCGACCTTACGACACAAGCGGTGGACACGAGGCCTGTTGGCTGAGACGTCAAGAATTTGAGGGACGAACTTGACACGAGTTGAGCCGTGAGGGACAAGTAACCTTAGGGAGAGGGTAAAAGCGGCAGAGCCGCAATTAGGTTCCTTACTTGGGACTCACATGAAGAAAACGAAAACGGAGGGCGAGTCTGTTCTAGGGCCGCTTGGAACGGAGGCTATTCAGGACCGTTTGCGGAGGGTCGACCGGCGCGAATGGGTGCTGTGGTCGTTCGCCTTCATTGTGACGATTCTGCTCCTGGTAGCCGTCGCTTCGTTTTCGCTCCCCATGATTCACGCCCGAATTGAGGGGGAACAGGCCCTCAATCTCAAGCTCGCAGTGAACGGTCTTATCGGGCTGGTTCTGCTCTTCGACCTTTACGCGATCTACCAACAACTCCAGATTTACCGCATTCGGCGGCAGTTGATGGAACGAGAGGAGATGTTCAGGCTCATCAGCGAACATGCCGCAGACATGATCGCAGTAGTTGATGTGAATGGCCGCCGCCTTTACAACAGCCCTGCCTATGAGAGGGTTCTCGGATACACCCAGGACGAGCTTAAAAACACCTTGGGGTTCGACCAAATACATCCTGAAGATCGCTCTCGCGTCGAGGAAGCCGCCAGGGTAGCCCGCCTGTCCGGAGTGGGACAGAGGACCGAATACCGCATGCGCCACAAGGACGGCAGTTGGCGACACCTTGAATCCTCCGCGAGCACAATCCGAAACAAGAAAGGAGAAGTGGAGAGGCTCATCATCGTAAATCGGGACGTCACCGACCGCAAAAAGGTGGAGGAAGCGCTGCGGGAGAGTGAAGAGCGTTTCAAAAGCCTATTCGAGAACGCGTTGCTTGGGTTGTACCGCACAACTCCAGACGGCCATGTCTCGATGGCAAATCCGACATTGTGCCGCATGCTCGGCTACAACTCCTTGGAGGAGTTGCAGGAACAGAATCTGGAGGAGAAGGGGTTCAATCCGGGATACTCGAGGGATGAGTTCAAGAAAGAACTGGAAAAGAAGGGATATGTCGTCGGGCTCGAAGGAAAATGGAGAAAGCGGGACGGCACGAGTGTCTTCGTCCGCGAGACCGCACGAGCTGTTCCGGACCCTTCCACCGGCAAGATTCTGTACTACGAGGGCACGGTCGAAGACATCACCGCTCGCAAGCGCGCGGAGAATGCCCTCTGGGAAGAGCGCAGGCTCATGCGCACCCTGATCGACAACATGCCGGATTACATCTATGTGAGAGATTCCAAAAGCCGCTTTCTACTGGCTAACAATGCGCTGGCAGAACTGGTTGGCGCAAAATCAGCCGAAGGCATGCTCGGGAAAACAGATTTCGATTTTTTCCCGAAGGAGCTCGCGCAGGCGTTCTATGAGGACGACCAAAAAGTCATTCGAACAGGGCAAGGGATTGTCAACCAGGAGGAAGCCGCTTTAGATTCGCAAGGAAACGCCAAGTGGACTCTGACTTCCAAAGTGCCGTTACGAGACAAGGACGGCCGAGTGGTCGGAATCATGGGGGTTGGCCGGGACATAACTGAACGCAGGCTGGCGGAAAAGGAGTTGAGAGAATCGCAAGAGAAATTCTCGAAGGCCTTCTACTCCAGCCCGGAGACCATGATCATAAGCACTCTGCCGCAGGGGCGCCTGGTTGAGGTGAACGATGCTGCCTTGCGTTTGTGGGAATACGAACGGTCCGAGGTAATCGGCAAAACAGCCAATGAATTGGGCGTATGGGTGCACCCGGAGGAGCGAGCAGCCATCGTACAGCGTGTCACCCAAAACGGATCGATCAGAGAGGAAAGAGCCACTTTCCGGTCAAAGTCGGGAAGAACACGCCAAGTCAGGATTTCCGGAGAGATCATCCAAAGCGGAGACGAACTGTGTCTGCTCTCCATCGTTCGAGACATTACCGAGCAGGAGGCACTGGAGCTCCAACTCCGCCAAGCGTTGAAGATGGAAGCCGTGGGGCGGCTCTCGGGAGGCGTGGCGCACGATTTCAACAACCTCTTGGGAGTCATAATCGGTTATTCGGAATTCCTGCAGGAGCAGTATGAAGAATCGAACCCTCTGCGAAAGAGCATCGACGAAGTTCTGAAAGCCGGCAGGCGAGCTGCAGCCCTGACGCGTCAACTGCTGGCATTCAGCCGCCAACAAGTGCTTGATCCGAAGATTCTCGACCTGAATAGCGTTGTTTCCGACACGGAGAAGATGTTGCGGCGCCTTATTCAGGAGGATATCGAGCTCGTGACCACCCTCGACCCTAAGCTCGGGAAGGTCAAGGCTGACCAAGGGCAGATCGAGCAGATGATCATGAACCTGGCGGTGAACTCACGAGACGCGATGCCCCATGGGGGGAGCCTGATCATCAAAACCGAGAACTTCAGAATGGAAGAGGATTCTGTCCGGCAATTCCCTTATCCGGTCAAGACAGGCCCATACATCTGTCTCACAGTTAAAGACACCGGCATTGGCATGGACGCGGAAACGCGCGCGCGCGCTTTTGAACCTTTCTTCACCACAAAAGAAAAGGGAATGGGAACTGGACTGGGCCTTTCCATGGTGTACGGAATCGTCAAACAAAGCGGCGGCTACATCGATCTGGAAAGCTCTCCAGGCGCCGGCGCGACGTTCAAAATATACCTGCCTTGGTCCGACGAGGAGCCTGGATCTGAGGCGGTTTTGAGCGAGGCGGTTCACGCCGCGGGTGGTCATGAGACTATCTTGCTCGTTGAGGACGAAGATTCCCTGCGAACCCTGACCCGCAACTCGCTGGAGGCTAGTGGGTATAAGGTGCTGGAAGCAAAGGAAGGCACGTCCGCGTTGGAGGCGAGTTTGCAGTATAGAGAAACCATTGACCTCCTACTCACCGACATCGTGATGCCCGGCATGAACGGGAGGGCGCTGGCCCAGGAATTGACTCGCCAACGGCCCGGAATCAAGGTTGTTTTCATGTCGGGGTATACGGGGCAGACCTATTCGGAGAAGAGTCCGATTGGTCCGGGCAGCTTCTTTATCGCCAAGCCATTCTCGCGGCAAGCGTTGACAAGCAAAATTCGGGAGGCACTCGACACCGTGTCGGTTGCGCCTCCGAAAACCTGATCCGCTCCGACGAGCGAAACCTCACGCGAAAGGATGGGATGTCAAATGCCGAAGATCCTCGTGGTGGATGACGATGAAGCGATGCGCGGCTTGATTCGGATGAGGTTGTCGGACACATTCGAGGTATTTGACACGGGCGACCCGGAGCAGGCAATCGGCTTGGCACTCGAGCACAAGCCGGACGCAATTCTCCTGGACCTCATGATGCCCAAGTTTTCGGGCTTCGAGCTCTGCCAAAGCCTGCATTCCCTGAGCTACACGTCGAGAATTCCCCTGTTTGTGGTCTCGGGGCAATCGGGCGCGAAATACAGGGAACACTGCGAGCATTTGGGCGCCCAGGGCTTCTTCCAGAAGCCGATTGACTTCGCCGAGTTGAGGGCTCGCCTAAAGGCGGTTTTGGAAGCAAAACCGGTGGAGCGCCGCGCTCACGTGCGCGTCAAGATGCGTCTCATCCTCCGGCTGAGCGGTACCGACGCGAACGGCAATCCCTTTGAGGAATTGACGACCACTGAGAATGTGAGCGCAGGCGGGTTCCTGTGTGGATGCAAGACATCTCTCGTGAAGGACGCGATCGTGGACGTGTTCCTCTCAGGAGAGCACGAACGCTTTGTGGGCCGCGCGCGGGTTGCCAGAAGAGAGGCGCCTGGCGCTCCCTGGCAGCAGTACGGTTTTGCGCTCCAGGAGAAGAATTCGGAGTGGCCGCTTCAATAGCCGCGTTTCAATTAGCGGGCTGGAAAATCTGAATTAGTTGGACTGCCCGAACCCCTACCTGACGCTCGAGTATTGCGAGAGCGTGTATGCTCCGGCGACGGTGCAATCAACAATCGAGTCTTAGGAGACCGAGAGCCGCCGGAACAACCCCGGCTGTCTTAGCCCTTGTTTCCGCCGCGCGATGGAACGAAGTGGTAGCAATAGACAATTCCCAGCAGAAGCAGTAATCCACCCCACCAGATCGCCGCGTGGTAATGGAACAGCTTGACTTGATTCTCCAATGCCGGCGGATGCAGGTACTGATAAACACCAGCACCGGTGATGAGCAAGCCGTTCACCAAGAGCGAGATTCCAATGAAGAACCAGATCGAAATGGAGCCGCCAGGTTTCATCGTCATCACCAGAAGATAATATTGAGAGTCACAAACACAATTGCGACCACTGAGGCCCAGAAGATCGGCCGCTTGTAAAGCGGCACTTGGGCTTCCTCGGGAATCTGCGTCACGCCGTAAACGAGGCCATTCAGCTCTGCCACGGGTTTGGGTTTTGTCAGGTAGCTGACCACGACGGTCACAATCACGCAAACGATCCACGACCACAGCGCCCGGTACATGTTCTCGGCCATATCCTTAGCGTGCGGTGAGAGAGCAACGTAGCGGAGCGCGGTCGGGTCCAGCTTCACCCAGGCCCACATGCACACGGAAGATAACGTTCCGGCCAACAGCCCCCAAAAACCGCCGGCCGGGGTCGCCCGTTTCCAGAACATTCCAAGCAGGATCGTGCCGAGGAGCGGCGCGATGAAGAAGCTGAACAGGGCTTGGACGTAGTCCATGATGCTCTTGAAGTCCATAACCAAATAAGCGGTCCCGATGCTGATCAGAACTCCGATAATCGTGCACCAGCGGCCCATGTTGACGTAGTGCGCGTCCGTCGCGTCCTTCCTTATGAAGGCGCGGTAGATGTCGTATGTCCAAACCGTCGCGAACGCGCTCACGTTGCCCGCCATCCCGGACATGAATCCTGCGATCAGTGCCGTGATGCCGAGCCCCAGCAGCCCGGGGCCGCAGTAGCGCGCCAGCATCAATGGAAGCACTTCGTTGTAGCTGTGCTGACCCGGCAGTGCGGTGCTTTCGGGGACGAGTTTAAGTGGAAGAAGCGCGATTCCCAAAAGTCCTGGGAGGATCACGATAAAGGGCACGAACATTTTGAAAGCCGCGCCGATGATGGGTGCCATCTTCGCCGCGCGCAGGTCCTTTGCGGCCAGCACGCGCTGCACGACGAGGAAATCGGTCGTCCAGTAGCCGCAGGAAATCACGAAGGCCAGCCCGAACACGATTCCGGTCCAATGAATGCCCATGGGGTTGCCGCTGAACGATCCCATCGTGCGCCAAAGGTGCGTGTAGTCGCCTCTGACATTCTGGGAAATGCGGATGGTCAGATTGTGCCAGCCCCCAGCTTCTATCAAACCCATGATAGGTATCAGTAAGGCGCCCGCCCAGATGAGGATGAATTGAAGGACCTCATTGAAAATTGCCGAGCGAAGCCCACCGAGCGCGACGTAGATGGCCACGGTAATCGAGGAGACCCAGATGCTGAAGTGGATATCCCATCCCAAAACCACTTTCATGATGAGCGCCATCGAAAACATGTTGATGCCGCTCATCAACACGGTCATGAACGCAAACGACACTGCGGCCAGGCCGCGGCTCGATTCGCCGAATCGCAGCTTGAGATAGCCTGGGACTGAATGCGTCTTTGAAATGTAGTAGAAAGGCATCATGACGATGCCGAGCAGCAGCATCGCCGGAATCGCGCCTATCCAATACCAATGTGTCGCTAGGATGCCGTATTGATAGGCGGCGGAAGCCCAGCCCATCAACTCCAGTGCGCCCAGATTTGCGGAAAGGAAACTCAAGCCGGCGATCCATGCCGTCATCTCCCGGCCGGCCAGGAAGAAATCATCTCCGGTCTTCGCCTGCTCTTTCAGGTAGAAGCCGATGGCAAGAACCAGCGCGAAATAAAAAGCGACGATAATCAGATCGACCGATGACAGATGAACCAGGCCGGCTGGGCCGGCAAGAACCAGAGTCGCCATCATTGTTCGTTCATCACCTCTTCACCCGGATTCCCTTCGCGGACCGCAAAAACTGCCCCTGGAACCGGCTAGGCGCGTCTCCAGAGATGCTCATTAATCGCATCCGGTCTGGGATAGGATTTGTCCGGACTAACCCGTTTTGCATGCAGAGTTGAATTATACCCAAGACTTGCGCCGCGACCTGAGATGTCACCGAATCGTTTCTTGCAGCGCAACTCCCCTTTGTCACGCCGCTGCCAGGACGCCACGTCGGCGGAATATGCGGCGCTCGAACGACTTTCAACACCATGATTCGCGGGCGATTATCACACAACTGTGGCGCACATCAAACAACTGTTGTTTTCTTGCGAGCCGTGATAGCGTTGCGATGCGCGGTCGATGAATAATGGAAGCACTTGTGTGGACGCGGATGTCCGTTGCTTGCCGGGCGCGAGCCTAAGTATAAGTTAGCTTCGAAGTCCGGCCGGTGCAGGAGTTCGATCCGGCTGTCAGTTGACGTGCAGAGGGAGCAAGTTGTGAGGGGTTCTTGGAGGAGATGGCCATGAGGTATTCAAAATCCTATCTTGTCCTGACTTTAGGTATCGCTCTTATAGGAGGATTGGCAGCCATGGGACGTTCATCGGAGGGCAGAAGTTCGAAGCAACAATCGTCGCAAGTTCCCGCGATTTCCATTGGCGGTGAGCCGGTGGTGACTCTGGTGCGGCCACGCACTTCCGGCGAAAACAAGCCGCAATTCCTGGAGGCAATCGTTGTCCCCGGGAAAGGGATGAATCTTCTCCAAGTGAAAGCTTATTTGCCGGGCAAGGGAGAATTCAACCTGATCACGGCCCCCGACCTGCCTGAGGCCAAAGCGTTCTTGGAAGACCCCAGCGACGCATTCGGCAACCACATTTTCATGATTGGCAGCGCAGTTCTTCTGCCCTACCCCAATCGGATCCGCGGCACCCTCTCGCCAGATGGGAAGACAATCGAAACAACAGTGGCGGGCAGGCACCTATCCTTGCCGGCGAACATGAAGGGAAAGAATCCGGGCGCCGAAATCCACGCGCTTCACGGCCTTGTTTACTCCTCACAATTCGAGGATATCAAGTACAAGAACGGTCCCACGGTATCAACCGTCTCCGGCATCCTCCATGCGGGGGACATGGGAGGCCGGTGGTTCTCGAAGACGGACGTGAGCGTTCAGGTGACGTTAGAGAGCGATGCTCTGGAGATGACCATCACGACGAAAAACGTCGGGAAGGAACCCGACCCGATGGCGATTTCCTTGCACCCTTACTACGAATTTCCCAGCGGTGATCGAAAACAGGTGAGGCTCCTAATTCCCGCGGAAAAGCGAGTGGTCGTGAACAACTACGACGACGTTTTCCCCACTGGCGAGATCGTTCCGGTGAAAGACACTCCCTACGACTTCAGGCCTCCCGAAGGCGCCCCCCTGGGCACTTTGTTTTTGGATGACTGTTTTACGGGCCTGAAGAGAAACTCCAAGGGGAATGTGGTCGTTCAACTCATCGATCCTGCGGCAAAATACGGACTCCGCATCACATCGCCATCGCCGGACATTAAGGCTGTTCAAATCTACTCGCCGGTCCAGAAGAACTTTGTTGCCATTGAGCCCCAATTCAATTTGGCCGATCCGTACAGCAAGATTTGGGGCAAAACGGATACAGGAATGGTGACATTGCAGCCCGGCAAGTCCGTCTCGTGGCGAATGAAGTTGGAGCTTTTCATCCCCGGGAAATAGAAGCGGTATGGTCAGGATAGAGCGCGGAGCCGCCGACGCGTCTACTTGCATCCCCGATGCGAGGCGGTAATCGATCAGGCGCGCTGTTCCCGGCGAATCCTAATGAACTCTTTCAGGTACTGCCCTGCATCGGTGATGTGTTTCCACATCGCGGTCGCTGCGAGGTCGGGATCGCCCTTTTTGCAGATGTTGAGGAGGTCTCGATGCGCTTCCCCGGCTTGCTGCAGCTTCCGCGTGACAGCCAGGTGCAGCCGGATGTAGCGGTCGCAGTTGTTGCTCAGCGTTCTCAGAAACGACATCATGACGGGGCGATTCGCTGGCGCATACAAGGCGGCGTGGAAATCCCAATTCAGCTTGCCCCACGATTTCATGTCCGACTCTCGCTCCAACGACTGTTCGTACTGTTTCAGAACCTCCTCCGCTCGGTGAAAGTCCTCCTCCTTGAAACTCGGAAGCGCCAGGCGAAGCACATAGCATTCAAGCACAGCGCGCGTTTCGAATAGTTGAGTGATCTCTTCCAGGGACAAAGCGGAAACGACCGCCCCGCGGTTTGCAACAATAGTGATTAGTCCCTCCGCCGCCAAATGGCTCAGCGCCTCGCGCACAGGTATGCGGCTGATTTGAAATTCGGTCGCGATGGCGTCTTGCCGCAACTGTTCGCCTTCGTGCAAGTCGCCATTCATGATCTTTTCTCTAAGTCTCTCCATCACCACCGAAGCGAGAGACTGACGCGGAATAGGGGCGGATTTCTTCACTACAGCGGTTTTCCGTACTTGCATCGCAACCGTTACTCCACAGGGATTTCAAAGTGGGGCCGAGTCACAGGGCGGGTCGCGCAAAACTCAGAATGCGTTCAACAGGGCATGCCCGGAAACTAATGGGCAAGAGCGCGCGCGATACGCACGCGCCGTACCATTCCACTATTCTAGACCGCCCAATATCACGAAGGTCATAATCCATCCAAACATCCTCACGTGTCAATTACGAGTGGCGCTGTTCGCAGTCAGCAGAACAGAGCGGGTAGAAGTAGTTCAAGATACTCGGGAGTTAAGGGCGAAAACCTGGCGTGCGCGCGGTTTTGTCAATGCCGGTCATCGTTCGGTGAGATGGATGGTCCCGCACTGTGAGGAATGAAGATGTCCTGGACCGCGGATGGAATATAATCGAGCGCGCACGGAACCACCGCATCCGATGACACTGTCCACACTCCTTTGTCCATCCCAAAATCGCGATCCTTCCGCTTTCGCAGGTTTTTGCTTTGCGGCAGTCCTTCTGATTTCGTTCCCGGCTGTGGCTCAGAACTTACCCGTCAAACAACCGGCGTATATCGCAGCGCCTCATGATGCCGCGCAGCCGGGCATCCGATCCGACGTTGTCCGCTTCCGCAAGCGCGTTAGTGCTGCCTTGGCCGACTCGCATGCGCAAAACGCATATTGGGGCATTCTCGTTGCCGACAGGGACACCGGCGCGACGATCTATGAACTGAATGCCGACCGGTTTTTTGCGCCGGCATCGAATGCCAAGCTCTTCACGTCGGCGCTCGCGCTGGCAACACTCGGTCCTGATTATAGGTTTCGTACGACCCTTGAATCGCAGGGCGTGCTCGGAGCCGACGGGCGCCTCGTTGGCGATCTGACCCTCGTTGGCCGCGGCGATCCGGATCTCTCGAATCGCAAGTTTCCTCTCCAGGGAAAAGTGGAACGAGACGGGCCCGCTGAGAAAGTGCTTGCCGAACTGGCGGATGCCGCATTCGCAAAGGGCTTGAAAGAGGTCAGCGGCGACGTCGTCGCTGACGACACCTATTTCCCATTCGATCCCTACCCCGCGGGTTGGAGCGTTGGGGATCTGTTTTTCTCATTTGGCGCGCCGGTCAGCGCCATTGCGTTCAACGACGACACGATTTCAATCGAAGTCCAGCCTGGCGAGCGACCCGGCGATCCAGCATCCGTATCGGTTGAGCCGGTCGCCGGGCTCGAAAACTTGAATTACGAACTCACGACCAGCCCTCCCGACGAGAAACCAGCTCTCGCGGTTGTCCGGCAGCCTGGACCGGACTTCATTCTGTTGCGTGGGTCAATACCGCAAGGTCATTCGCCTATCAAGTTGGACCTGGCCATGACTGAGCCAGCCGAAACGGCCGCTCGCGCGCTGAAACAACTGCTCGAGGCGCGCGGTGTGCGCATCAATGGCGGAATACGCGTTCAACATGCACCCCCTCCCGAATCAGTCGAGGAACTCGATCCTCCGCCTCCTGCCGCGGCCCCCCAGCCGGTTGCGCCTTCGAATTCCATCGTTTTGGCGGAACACACGTCTCAGCCGCTTCTTGAAGCGGTGCGCGTGATGAATAAAGTGAGCCACAACCTTCACGCGGAGTTGCTTCTCCGGACGGTGGCGCGGGAGAAGACAGGCACGGGCTCGACCGATGCTGGCATCACAGTCGAACAGGATTTCCTGAAGTCGGTGGGAATTGCGGAGGGAGATGTCGTGCTCTCCGATGGCTCAGGCCTTTCGCGCGGCGATCTTGTGACGCCGCGCGCCGTGGTCAAACTGCTGCAGTACGCTTCAAGCCAGCCGTGGGGAGTTGATTATATCTCCACGCTTGCCATTGCCGGCGTGGACGGAACGCTGGAGACCAGAATGATGCGCACAGCCGCCTCGGGCATGATCCAGGCGAAGACCGGCGCAATCGAAAACGTCCGCTCGATGTCGGGCTACGCCACCACTCTGCGCGGCGAGCGCCTCGTGTTCGCAATCTTTGGCAACAACAACCCCCAGCATGGGCGCGACGCGACAGAAGCAATCGATGCAATTGGCGTCGCCATGGTCGAGACTCTTGGTCTGCCGAAAGCGCAAAAGAGGAAGAAATGATGGCGCGCTCGAGAATTGTGACGGTGTTCGGCAGTTCACGGCCTCGTGCGGGCGACGCACACTATGTGGAGGCACGGGCCTTGGGCGCCGAGCTGGCCGCGAGAGGCTTCACCGTGTGCAGCGGTGGCTACGGCGGTGTGATGGAAGCCGTTTCTCGCGGCGCGAAAGAAGCAGGAGGCAAAACGATTGGCGTCACCGCAAAATCTTTCCGTGCGCATGTGAACAAATGGGTGGACGAGGAAATCCGAGTGGACGGCTGGAAGGAGCGACTTTTCGATTTGATCAAGCGCGTCGATGGTTTCGTGGCGTGCCCCGGCGGAACGGGAACCCGCGTCGAGCTCGCCGTCGTGTTGGAAATGCTCGATCAAGGAATCATGGCGCGCAAGCCTTGTGTCGTCCTCGG
>Ga0187770_10001236_pt1 | contig 13409 bp, 8 predicted proteins | sample 0116_SJ02_MP02_2_FD_133154 | JGI IMG/M metagenome (GOLD analysis project Ga0187770, IMG submission 133154) | Tropical peat soil microbial communities from peatlands in Department of Meta, Colombia - 0116_SJ02_MP02_20_MG | ecosystem: Environmental > Terrestrial > Soil > Wetlands > Peat | place...
ATCCATGTCCGTACCTCCCCTCGGGCCTGGGTTTCAGCCTGCGGCACAGGCTGCCAGTCCCGCACGAGTTGCCACTTGCGAACGTACTCGCAACTCTGTGTGTTTATGCGGAGCCAATAAAAAACCACTTTAAGAACACGGCTCCCCATACTCCGTCCAGACATCAGACGGTACTGCTCTATCTAATCGTTCCAAGTATATACCGACTGCGGAGGTTGTGTGCTTACTCTGGTCACAAGGGGTTGTGATGCCGGCTATCTGTTTTCTGCGTGGGCCCTGGGGTGCTGTTAGACTTTTCAGCATGAAAGCCATTGTCATCAGTCGCTTAGGCGGACCGGAGGTGCTGGAAGTACGGGATATGCCTGAGCCTGTGTCGGCTACAGGGACTGAACTGGTCCGGGTGCAGGCCGGAGGGCTCAACTTCGCCGACGTTATGACCGCCAGCGGAGGTTATCCCGGAACGCCCAAGCCTCCGTTGATCGCAGGCCGCGAATTTTGCGGTGTGCGAGAACGGGACGGCCAGCGAGTGATGGGCTATGTGCAGTGGGCGGCATTCGCCGAACGAATAGCCTCACATCCCGCGCTGCTCTGGCCGGTTCCGGAAGCCTGGAGCGCCGAGGAGGGCGCGGCATTTCCGGTGAATTACTTCACCGCCTCTCTCGCTTATTGGAAAGCCGGGCTGGCGGATTCCCAGCAGACGGCCTCGCGACCGCCACGCGTGCTGATTCATGCCGTAGCAGGCGGAGTGGGAACGGCTGCCGTACAGGTCGGCAAGCTGCTGGGCGTGGAGATGTACGGCACGTCGTCTTCCGAAGAAAAGCTGGCGCGCGTGAAACCGCTTGGCTTGCAGCACGCCATCAACTACAAGCAGCAAGATTATGAAGAAGCCATCAAAGACCTCACCAGCGGTGAGGGAGTGGATGCGGTTTTCGAAATGCTGGGCGGCGAGCATGTCAACAAGAGTGTGCGTTGCGTGCGGGAGTTCGGCCGCGTCATCGTCTATGGCAGTGCGACCGGGCAAAAAGCCGAACTAGACACGCGGCTGCTCTATGCCAAAGGCGCGAGCGTTCATGGATTGTGGCTCACGTATCTTTCCGGCAATCGAGGGCTGATGCAGCAGGCCTGGCAGCAGCTGTCCGCTTGGACTGCGCGCGGACTTCTGCGGCCGGTTGTGGGAAGCGTTTTTCCCATGGAACAAGTCCAGGATGCTTACCGCCTGCTGGCCGAAGGAAAGAACTTCGGGAAAGTCGTATTGCGGGTCAGCTAGATTGGAGGACGGGGCGTCCCCGCCCGTCCATCTGTGTGCGATGAGCTGGCGTTGAGCCCTCTTCCGTCCGTCGCCAGAACCAGCGCTATTCAAGTCGATCATTCCGAAGCCCTGCAGCAACCGCTCTTCCGAGATGTCCTCGAACAGTTCCCGATGCCTTCTGTCACGATTAGGTACAGGCAGCAGTGTGGAATCTCTCCAGTCGCCGAGGACGAACTCTGCAATTGGATGGGCGGGGAGCCGTCTTCCACCTTCTTGTCAGCGTCATCAAGAATCAACAAAACTTTACGAACATTCACCTTTCCGTCAAACAGGGCTGCTAACCTTCGAACGCGCAGGCGCGTCTAATTATCCAAAGCTTGTGGAAATCAACACAGGGAACTTCTGCCGCAGGCGTAACGTAGTTGCTCTTGATGCATGTGGGCTGGGCGGTCTTGCGGAACGCCCGGTTCTTAGAGAGAACTTAAAAGGGGTTAAGCAGGCTGGCTCACTTTCGGTTTGGCGGCCCAGGTGAGCGCAGCCGGTCACCAAGCACGCAGCCCATACGGGCAGGCGCTTGTCGTCTTAACCCCGCGCCAGCATTGTAAGGCTTTCGTGGCAAAACGCAAGTTTTTTCACGCAGGCAGCCCGGGTCGCCTTCAGCCGATTCCCGACGGTTTTCGGGAAAGAAAAGGAAACAAATGAAGATTGGGAAGCCGCTAAGAGGCGCGCTGCTAGGCGTCGCCGTACTCATGTCCATCGCGGCATTTGCCTCCAACAAGGGATCCATATCTCTGTATGACAATGTGGCGGTTGGCAACCAAGCCTTGAAGCCGGGCGACTACTCCTTCAAATGGGACGGCAACGGACCCACCGTGCAGCTCAGCATCATGAAGGACAGTAAAGTCGTGGCAACCACCCCGGCACGGCTGGTGGATCTGAAACAGCCCTTCAGCGATGACGCAGCCGTGGTTACGACCAACGCGGACGGAAGCAAGTCTCTGTCTGAGCTGCGCCTGGCGGGCAAGAAGTTCGCCATCGAGATTGGGCAAGAAGCCGACGCAGACGGCACCAAGTAAAAGAAACCCTTCTCTGAGAAACGGGGAGCAGAAGATCGCTCCCCGCGGTTTTTCTTCGCGTCCGGCTTCGTGGGAAGTCAACCGGTCAGCATGCCCCGTCTTCGAAAGGCGCGGTCACGCGGCCCATGCGTGACTCCAACCGGTTGCGTACAACTGGTCACGAGCGGCTATGCGCCGCGCCCGGAATCTCGTTCCGCACAGAACAATCTAATCGCAAAAAAAATGTTGACTTTTGTGCAAAAACGAGAACATACTACGCTTCGGGCCCGGTGGCGTGGCTCTCCCCCTTTCGTAAGTAGCTCTGCGCGGTAGGGTGCACCTGTCGCTGCCAGAGCGACTTCTCACTGAATGGATTTGGAGGACTATATGAAACCCACAACCCATAACTCGTGGCATTTGTTCGCCCTTATCGGACTCGCCTTGGCAATGATAGCAGTCTCGCAGCCGCTGCAAAGCGCCTCGGGAAAGAACCTGACACTGCAGCCGGGGCCGGCCACCGGCACGGCGGTTCACCCCGACGGCAGCTCGAGGCAGTCGAAAGTGAAGAGTAACGTTATAACCGTGACGGTACATCCCCTCAACGCGCCCGTAACCTCGATGGTCACCCAGCAATTCACGGCGAAGGTTACTGGCTCGGGAAACACCGCCGTGACGTGGTATGTGGACGGAATTCAAGGAGGCAACGATGACGTGGGCACGATCGACACGACGGGCTTGTATACTCCGCCGTCGAACCTCGTGATTGGCACGCACACGGTGAAAGCCGTCAGCCAGCAACACCCCCACAAATATGGCACGGCCACGGTGTACCTGGTGGGGCTTGCGGGGGTGTACACCAACAAGAATGACAACGCCCGCAGCGGGCAAAACTTGCAGGAAACCGTGTTAACCGCGCAGAACGTGAACGTGTCCACCTTTGGAAGACTGTTTTCTTTTCCGATCGACGGAGCCGAAGTGGCCCAACCTCTTTATGTGGCTAACGTGTATGTTCCCAGTCCGCTGAACGGGTCTGCCGGTTATCACAATGTGGTGTATTTCGCCACCGAGCATGACAGCGTGTTTGCATACGATGCCGACGGAAAAGTGCAGGGCCCGCTATGGCAGGATAGTTTCATTGATCCCCCCAGCGTGGTACCCGTTCCCGGCGTGTGTATCAATGCTACTGGGGAGTGGGGGGTTACCCCGACCCCAGTCATCGACCCCAACACAAACACCATGTATGTGGAAGCTCGGACCTTGGAGAATCCCTCGAGCCAGTGCACCGGAACGTATGTTCACCGGTTGCATGCTTTGGACATAACCACCGGCCAGGAGAAATTCGGTGGACCGGTTGTGATCCAGGCGTCGGTTCCGGGAACAGGGCAGGGAAGCGTGAACGGTGTAGTACCCTTTGATCCACATTGGGAAAACTCCCGTCCAGGTTTGCTTCTTTCCCAATCCGCGCAGGACCAGAACCCTGTGGTGTATATGGGCGCGGCATCCCTTCAGGATACGCCACCGTACCACGGCTGGGTTCTGGGTCTCGATTCTCAGTCCTTGGCGCTCAAGTACACCTATTGCACCACACCTGACGGTGGAGAAGGTGGGGTGTGGCAAATGGGCGCAGGGCTCGCAGCGGACGCGGATAGCAACATTTTTGTGCAGACCGGAAACGGAACGTTTGACAATGTGGACGATTTCGGGCTGTCGGTGCTGGAGTTGACACCCAACAATGGTAGCTTGGTGCTCACCGATTCCTACACCCCAGATAATTACCCTCTTCTGAATCAGCAGGACTGGGACGTCTCCTCAGGCGGGCTTTTGCTGTTGCCCGACCAGCCGGGAAATTATCCCCACCTCATGGTGGGTGGCGGCAAGGAAGGAACGATCTATGTGATGAACCGGGACGATCTCGGCGGCTACAGTTCCAGCGGCAATAATATCGTGCAGTACATTGTGGGCGCCATTAGGCCATCCATTAAGGGGCATCAGCCCTACTATGGCATCTGGAATGCCCCCAGCTACTTCCAAGGCAATGTGTACATTTTCGGACAGGATGACTATCCCAAGATGTTTACTTTGAACAACGGCTTGCTGCCCACCACCGCAACCTCAACCGGTACGACAGCAATGTGGGGACCGGCTGCCATTATCTCGGCGAACGGAACCGCCGACGGCATTGTGTGGATGTTGCAGTTCGAGGCGCCGACGCTGTGGGCCTTCAACCCCAACGATCTTACCCAGGAGTATTACGACACAAATCAGAATGCGAAGCGCGATAAGGTCGCGGGCCTCAGAGTGGCAAGGGTGCCCCCCCTGGTTGCCAATGGCCGGGTGTATGTGCCAGCCAATAAGAAGGTGCAGGTTTACGGCCTCTTACAATAAGGACCGCACGACCGGAGGCGCGCGCTCAGCCTAGAAGCTCGAATCGTCCCGTGCACAGCACCACCGTTCAGCCAATGGCCTGCGGCGGAATCGGCATGTTCAAATAGCTTTTGAGCCGAAAGCCAGTTGTGTTCCTCCAGTTCGCCGGTTTGCTACCCGGCGAGCTGGATTACACTACGTCTGCCGGCATGCGATCCAGTTGATAGACCGCAACACACAGAGCCGAGACAATCCGTAACATTGTGCATTGAATCCTGATGTTGGTGAAGAGCACCGCTTTATGGGGGATGGGCGACAACATGAGGCGAGCACTGACAACCCGGTTCCTCTTGTGCCTGGCATTAGCCGCTGCCCCGTGTCTCTGCGCGGATAGTGTGCTAGTCCGAGGAGTCGTACGCGATGCGACCGGGGCTGTCGTGGTTGGAGCGACGGTTACCGTAAACAGCGGGGACTTCAGCGCGAGCGCGCGCACCGACCAGGAAGGCAAGTTTTCGTTCACCGGCGTGCCGGGACGCGAGGGCACGTTGCAGGTGACGGCTGCCGGGTTTGCCGATGCGCATAAAGCTTGGAGCGCCGGCGCCAGCCCGCAGGTTGACCTCGAAATTGTTCTCCGCCCCTCTTCGGTGAGCCAGCAAGTGGTGGTTTCGGCGGCACGCACGGAAATCCGCCTGGCTGATTCTCCGGGCAGCACCGTGCTGCTTGCGCAACAAGATGTGGCCGCCAGCCCATCGCTGATGGTGGATGACATTTTGCGGCAAGTGCCCGGTTTTACGCTGTTCCGCCGCTCAGACAGCCGCTCCGCCAATCCCGGATCGCAGGGCGTTTCCTTGCGGGGCCTTGGCCCGAGCGGCGCCAGCAGGGCCCTGGTGCTCGAGGACGGCATCCCCATGGTAGACCCGTTTGGCGGCTGGGTATTTTGGGACCGCATTCCCAGCGTGGCCGTTTCCAGTATGGAGGTTTTTCGCGGCGGCGGGTCGCATCTGTACGGCAGCGATGCGCTGGGCGGGGTGGTGCAGTTCATCAGTCGGCAACCCAAGGCGGCCACGCCGGCGTTCACCGTGGAGGGCGATTACGGCAATGAGCGCTCGCCCGATCTTTCTTTCTGGACGGGCACGCGCGTGGGTAAGTGGGACTTAGAAGTCTCCAGCAGCCTGTTTCGCACTGATGGATACATTCCGGTTCCGTTAGTTGATCCCGACACGAACAAGCCTCTGCGCGGCACGATCGACGCGCCGGTCGATTCGGAGCACGCGGCAGTCGATATTGATGTGGGTCGGCAGGTAGGCGCGAAGGGGCGCGCGTTTGTGCGGGGCAATTACTACACGGAATCGCGCGACAACGGGACGGTGATTCAGAAGAACGATACGCGAATCGGGCAGGGGTCGGCCGGCCTCGACCAGCAATTCGGGACCAATGACTCGCTGGCCGTGCGGTTATTCGGAAACGTGGAAACTTATCACCAAAGTTATTCAGCGATTGCTCCGAACCGCGATCACGAGTCGCTGACCGATTTGCAAACTGTGCCCTCGCAGCAGCTCGGAGCCAGTGGCCAGTGGACTCACCTGTTTGGCCGGCGCGACACGGTAATTGCGGGAGGGGATGTCAACGAAGTGATCGGGGCCAGCGACGATCAGCTTTTTTCCAAGGGTCCCAATACCGCCAACAACGCCGCGGGCGGACGGCAGCGGACTGCCGGCGTATTCGGCGAGGACATTTTGCGCCTGCAAGATAAGTGGACAATCATCCTAGGCGCGCGGTTCGATGACTGGCGCAACTTCGACGCCAGCTGGATTCATACTCCGGTTTCGACGCCTGGTCCGATCAAAGGGATGTTCTACCCGGATCGCTCCGAGAACGCTTTCAGCCCGCGGCTTTCCGTTTTGCGCGCTCTGAACCAGCACGTTGCGGTCACCGGCTCGATCTACCGGGCATTTCGCGCTCCGACGCTGAACGAACTGTATCGCAACTTCCAGGTGGGAAATGTTTTTACCTTGGGGAATGCGGCGTTGGCCGCCGAGCACCTGACCGGCGCCGAAGCGGGCGGGAAGATCACCGGCTGGAACGGCAAACTGGACTTACGCGGGACGTTTTTCTGGAGCGACATCGTCGATCCGGTGGAGAACGTGACTGTGAACCCAAAATCGTCGCCGATTTTAGCCGAGAAAGAAAATTTGGGAAGAACCCGCTCGCGCGGATTGGAGTTGGACGGCGTGGTCCACCTGGATCACCACGTTCAGATTTCCGCTGGCTACGCTTACACGGATGCGACTGTCGTGCAGTTCACTTCCAAAGTCGGCCCGAGTCTGGTCGGGCTGGATGTTCCACAAGTTCCACGCCAGCAGTTCACCTGGGAAGCGCGCTACTGGAACCCGTCGCGGCTGTTGCTGAGCCTGCAAGGACGATTTGTCGGGCAGCAGTTTGACGACTCGCTGAACCAGTATCTGCTGGCGCGATTTTATGCCATGGATTTGCTGATCGGGCGGAACGTCAACCGTCACGTGGAGGTGTTTGCGGCGGCGGAGAACGTGACGGACAAGCGCTACCAAGTTGCCCGGACTCCTACGTTGAGCGTTGGCCCGCCGATTCTGTTTCGCGTGGGAATGCGGGTGGAATTTCCGGGCAGGCGGTAAGAACTCGCCTCATTCAGCGGGGCAGGGCCGGATTCGTGAAGGGGGTTCCAGTTAGAGCGATTCCGCAGTAGGTGTAGAGCGGTTCCCGGGAGGGTGTATCTGCTTCCTCTTGCGGAGCTTCGCTCGGCCGGACAGCCGAGGGCAGCTGTCCCCACGTGGCAGGGCTCTTTCCGGGCAGACACAGCAACTGCGAAACTGCTTTAGGGCGAAACACCAGGTCTCTCCACTCCGCGTTCTCTCCCGCAAGCGGAAGGGAACGCTCCGGTCGAGATCACAACGTTTGGGGGGATACGCAACTTCCTTAGAAGCTCGTGGTCAGCCGGAGCGCGTAGCTGCGTGGAGGAGCAATGGCATTGCCGGAGAACAGCCCGGCGAAATCCATGACATTCACCCGGTTGTTCAGGTTTTCGACATCGGCTTGCAGGCGGATGCGAATTTCATCTTTGTGCCAGACATCTGCGCCCAGCGAAGCATTAAACGACAGTGACGGCAAAACGCGGCCGGTATCGAAATCGACGCGACTCACGATCGCGCAGCCGTACTGAGCGAGCGCTTCCGCCTCGGTGCCGGTGAACTCAAACGGCAGTCCGGTGCCATACTCAGCGCCCAGGGCCGCCCACAGCCGCGGGGCAATCTGATAACGAAAGCGAGTCCGCAGGGTGTGCCGCTGGTCCTGGGTAACCCAAAGGCGTCCGTTCGTTTCGCTTAACGCATTGGAGACGTCATCTCCGAGGAAGAGTCCGCCGGTTACGGGAAGCAAGGCAAAGCCGACCATATACGAGTAGCTGACGAATCCCGAGAGGCGACCCCAGCGGGGCAGGTCGAGTTTTCCCTCACCCCCGTAAATTCTCGCCTTGCGGAAAGCAATGGGAAAGCTGACCGACGTGTCCAGTAACTGATCGTCGTCGGCAAAGTTGTTCACGCTGCGGTCGAAAACATTGACGTCAAGCCGGAACTTCTGGAGAAAACTCTTGGTCGCCCCGATCTCAAAGTAATTCCCGTGCGACGGTTCGACCGGCAGGCGCAAAACCTCGTCGTTCAGCGAAACCACTTCGGGCGCACTGGAAAGCAGAATGTTCTCAAACTCGGGAGTCTGGAATACACGGTCATAGGATGCATGAAGCACCAGATCGAGGGAAGGAAAATAGCGCGAAACGGCCAGGCGCGGGCTAACCGCGTTCTGGTTGGCCAGCAGTTGATAGTGGTCCCAGCGCAGACCTGCGCTAAGGGTCCACCGGCCCAGACGAACCATGTCCTGCACAAAGGCAGATTGCTCCAGGTCCGGACGAGTGGCAGAAAAGGCGAAGGATCCGGGAGTGCCCGGGTCAAACTGAGAGAAGTCGGTGATCTGGTAACTGAACTTCTCCCGCAGAAATAGCGAATCGGACTCAACTCCTGCCTTGATCTCCTGGATTCCGGCGTGAAGCGAAACCGTGCCGCGGAAATAGCCTTCCCGAAAACCGTTGTCCTGAAAGGCAATGATCGGAGTCGAAAAGGAGTTGGAAGATGTGCCTTCCGACGCGTCTCTGACCATGCCGCGAAATTCCCCGAGGACATTCGGAGAAAACACGTGCTGGTAGGACACCATACCGACGGTTTCAAAATTATTGCGGTCCTGGCGCTGACCGGCGGCCTGCTGTACCAGTTCATCGGGCACGAGAAAACGCGACAGTTCGTGGCGGACGACCAAACTCAAGCGGTCCTGCGAGGTCAACTCACGCTGGTAGTTCAGGGCGAAGTCTCCGGTTGTGCCGGTGTTGGTGTAGTTCTGGATGACGGGCGGATTCAGATAGCGGTCGGTCATGCCGCCGTTGGCGCTGGCGCCCAGCGTGTTCTTCCCCCATCCGTATTGCGCCTGGGCGAAGGCGCCGCCAGTATCGAAGCTGCCGCCGGAGAGCGCGACTTGGCCGTGCAGCCCGGCGCGGGCGTCCCGGGCGGTGTTGACTTCGACCACGCCGCCCATTTTCCGCCCGTATTCAGCGGGGATGCCGGCGGTGTAGATGCTCACAGACTGGACATCGTCGGCTTCGATCTCAGGGCCGAAACTCGGCGACCGGTTATCGGTAAGCGGGATGCCATCGACCACAAACTGGGTTTGGTATTCCGAGCCGCGCGGGTGCAAAACTGCATTGCCCTCGTACAGCCAGCCGGGTTGAGAGTTGACCAGATCCTGCAAGGAGCGGCCGGGCAGGGAAGTAATTCGGCTCTCGATCATCTCTGAGCCGATGCGGTTGATGGTTCCGGTGCGATGGGGATCTACAAGAGTGGCCGTGTCGGTGACTGTGACCGAGGTGTTGGCTGCGCTTATGCTGAGAGTCAACAGACGGTCGATGGGAATGACTGAGCGAACTTCCAGGGAATCAGAGGCCGTGGCGAAACCTTCGCAGCGCACGTGGAGCCGGTAGAGCCCGTAGGGCAGACGCGGAACGATCAACTCCCCAGACTCGTTGGTTACGAAAGCCGTGCGGTAGTCGTTCATTTCGCTGATCAGCTCTACCGCGCTTTTGAGGCCGGCTCCCGACGGGTCAGTTACCCGAAGGTGCAATTCTCCATTGTTGCTCTGGGCGAGGACTGCTACTGAGCCGAGCAGAACAAGAGCCAGATAGAGAGCGGCGGAGTGAATGCAGTGCTTACGGCACGAATGCCGATGCCTGCCGTGAAATCTGCCCCTGAACCACACGCTGTCAGAAGGCTTGCGGCAAGTGGAAAAGCCGTTGGAGTGCGGATTCCTGCGACGTGCCGGGCTTTGGTTATCGCGGATACGTCCCGGTGATGTAGCCCTCCAACTCATGGATGGTGTGCGCCTGCCCGGTGATGATCCACTTTACCAAATCACCGATGGACACCACTCCAACCACAGTATCGCCCTTCAGCACTGGGAGATGGCGGAAATGATGGTTGGTCATGATGGTCATGCTTTCGTCCACCGTGTTTTGCGGGGTAACGTAAACGACCGGACTACTCATAATGTCGCGGATCGGCGTGTCTTTTGAGGAGTGGCCTTTGAGGATCACTTTGCGGGCATAATCGCGCTCGGAGAGGATGCCGACCAGCTTGTTGTCTGCCATCACCAGCAGCGCGCCGACGCTCTCTTCCGCCATTTTCTTAATGGCGTCATAGACCGGTTGGTCGGGCGTGACCGATAAGACGCGATGACTACCTTTGCTCTTCAGCACGGATTCAATTGGATCGGTAAGTTTCATGCGGCACCCCCAGGCCGTACATAGTAGCACGAGAAAGCAAGCAAGTGAGGGCTGATGTGAGATACCAGCCATTTTGCGTAAAGAGACAAGCAAACGAAGCACAGTACCGCTGTGCCTATTCTGGGGAGGGTCTGCGCCGGCCCACGCGATTGAGAATGCGGCGGACCTTCTTCGGCGACACCGACAGGCGGGCGGCCACCCGTGACACTTTGCGGCCTTCCCGCTCCCAGACCTTGGGAATCACCAGTTCGGCGAACTCCTCGCTGATTTGCTGGAAGGTCTTATCGCCCACCGAGCCGTGCGACCAGGCGCGCAGCAGCGGATTCACGCTGCCGCCGCGCAGAACCTTAGCCTTCAGGGTTTGCAAGTCGTCCCAGGCAGTGCCGGCTTGTTCGCCGCGGGACAGCGCGGTGGCCTGGTCGTAGCAATGCCGGGCCGCTTCCGGGTCGTCAAAATAGCGGTTGCAGAATGTCAGCCCCTGCCACACGTAGGCGTTGGCCAGCAGGCGCCGGTTTTGCATCTGCTGCGCCAGTTCGACCGCTTGCTGAGCGCAATCGCGGGCCAGACGGGCGTGGTTGCCAGGTTCGCTGGCCTCTCCGATTCCCTCTTCCACGCGGGCATTCTCGACCATGCACTGAAGGAGCCGCGCGCGCGCCATGAGGATATAGTCACGCCGGGTCTCGCCGAGAAGAAATGCGGTTTTAGCTTTCTCTTCCGCCAGCTCAAGGTTTCCGTTGTCCAGGTGGAGATAGCCATAGTTCAGGTTCACGCTGCCCAAACCGTGATGGTTGCCATGGCGCTCGTAGATGGCCGCTGCCTCTGCCAGTTCGGCCAAGGCTTCCTGGCAAAGCTGCTCAAAGCGACGGCGATACTGGACCTTGGCTGAAGTGCTGGCGCGTCCGCGCGCAGCGGACTTGCGGCGGCGGGCAGCCTCAGCATCGATTTTGCCGCGTAGTTGCAAGGCGATGAGCCGCTTGACGTACGCCATGTTGTTGAGAGAGCGCGCCACATTCCGATGCAGCGGGTCCCGCTGCTTGTAATGCGCAATGGCGGCGGCAAAACTTCCCAGGGCGTGTTCGTAACGCCCCTGGTGGCTCGCGATCCGGCCGTGGGAGGAATGGATGTTGCCCAGAGTGAGATCATCGTCCGTCTTGCTGAGGACTTCTTCGGCGTCGCGCAGAATCTCCAACGCTCGCCTACCATCGCCTTTCTGGAAAACTAGCCAGCTCTCCAGGACACGCATGACGGCCGCCATCGCCGGGTGGCCAAGCTCCTGCGCGAGTTCGCGTCCTTTGACGGCAAACACCAGGGCTTGATCGTACTCGCCCTTCATGCGCAGGCAGCGGCCTTTCCAGAAGTTAGCGATGGCCAGCAGCTCCTTCTCGTCTGTCTCTTGCTCGAGCCCGAGAACAAAGTCAAAGTGCCGGATCGCTTCTTCCGTGGACTCCTCGGTCATGGCCACCATGCCGGCGGCCATGCGCAGGTGCAGATAGTCACGTAATGGCAGGCGTGTGCGCTGAGCCTTGGAGAAGGAGGCAACCATCTTTCTGACCAGAGCGAAGCGGGGGAGGCCGATGTCCACCCACTGCGCGAGATACCCGGCGAATAGGGCAGCGTTCTTGCTTTGAGGGTCAAAAGAGGTCAGCAGATCCTGCCGACTTTCCAAAAGTGCCATGCCCTGTCCTACGCGGCGGCACACCAGATCATCTTTAAGTTGAGCGAGAAACTCATCGGAGATCTCAGCGAAATGGCTCATCGTACCAGCAAGCGCTCTGCCTGGGCCTAGTCGATGTAATCATAAGCCACTACGGTAAGGAATTTCGCAAAATCCAGGCAAGCCGTTGTCGAAACCTGACTGGGTGTTTGCGTTGCCCGTCTTCCCGTGAGCAAAGACAAGAAAGCAGCGGCGAAGCGCCGCTGCCCTCAAATCCATCGTACGGCCGTCCTATGGACCTTGAGCGGTCCACTCACGCTGCGGTTACGGGCCACAAGCGCCGTTATCGGGGCTGGGTGCTGACTCGCCTGCTGCCGAAGCCACGGCCACGTAAACCGGGTTTGACGTAATGTTGCCAAAGGTGGCCACGATCCCATACGAACCGGTCAGTACCCAGGCGGGAGTCGTTGTAGTGCCCTCGTTGGTGAACGTACAGACAAATGGCGGTATGGCTGTGACCAGTCCTGTCGTGCTGATGCTGATCGTCTTGGGGTCGGCCGCCGAGGTAGCCGGCAACGGAGCCAAGCTCTCATCAGTGCCGTTTGGCGTCGCCGTGTAGGTGACGTGGGGAGTCAGATCCTTGGTAGCGTGGGTGCTGTAGTTGCCAGTGGCAACCAACTGAAGGGTTCCGCCCTCGCCTTTCACTTCAACCGCCTTATTGCTGGTGACCGCCGTCAAAGTGATAGACTCCAGATTCCCGATCGCTGGGTCTCCGCATCCGGAGAGCAAGATAAATAGCGCCGCGATAAACAGCATGGCCAGAAGAATTGTGCGTTTCACGTTAGAAAATCCTCCCACTTCATCCAACTTGAATGTTGTCAGCTTCAATTCATCCGGGCAAGAGAAATGTGTGGTTACTATGCAATCGAATGTTCATGTCCGTTGGTCACAAGTGAATCAGTCGCCGCGGATTTGGCGGGAAGCTGTCAGAGCCACTGGATATAGGAGCCCACTCGCCATGCTGAGCGCAGCGAAACATCCCGATAGTAACCACGCGATCTGGGCCGTGCCTTGTGCAGCGCAAGACGCCCGTCAGCACTGCGTTTCTTTGACCAGTTCGGCCCGGATTTTTCGCCCGTTGGGTAGAATCACTGTGATCTTCTTGCCGTGGACCTCAACTTTTACCTCCTGGCCGTTGGCGGAAACCAGATCCTGCACTTCGTCGAGCACCGG
>Ga0187770_10001237_pt1 | contig 13407 bp, 10 predicted proteins | sample 0116_SJ02_MP02_2_FD_133154 | JGI IMG/M metagenome (GOLD analysis project Ga0187770, IMG submission 133154) | Tropical peat soil microbial communities from peatlands in Department of Meta, Colombia - 0116_SJ02_MP02_20_MG | ecosystem: Environmental > Terrestrial > Soil > Wetlands > Peat | place...
CCGTATCAAAAGCTCGTAATCGACTATTGAATATTCCCCCCTTTCCACAAGATCAAGAATATAAGCGAATTTTTTCCCCCTTGATGAATATTCCCTATTATCACCCAGTTCATTAAGCTTCTTAATATTATATTCATCTATGATGATGTGAGATGGTTTCATATCGGCAACCGCATACCCCTTTTTATCAAGGTCGGCTATTACTCTTTTCGTTATGGGAGCCAGGTTTATTTCAAGTTCGGCTCCCCCTATTCCCAGTTCGCTGAAAGCTTCGACAATGTTTTTTCCCTTGATCCATTCGTATATCAGCTTGTACTGCTTGAGTATATCAATATCTATGCCCGGATGCCTGTCTTTTATCCGGCTGACCTTGTAGGCGGATCTGCCGCTCTGCCAGAGCTGCATCGTTTCAGGAGGAACATATATCGCCATGGGATATTGTGTTTTAATATTGATCCCCGCCGGTCCGTAAGAACTGTTCCTTAGTTCAAATACCATGGAAAATTCCTCCCATGGGCTGTTGAATTCAGTATTTATAAATTCCATTAGAGTACGAGTATCAAGGGGTACGTCCTCGCCGAAACGGGAGTTTTTAACAACAAGTTCTAGGCTGATACCGTCAATTTCTCTCGTCGTGACCTTGTAGACTGCACTTGACCCTTCGAGCCTTTCCCTGTGTGTTTCAAACCACTGCTTTTCATACCAGTTTTCGATCTCAAAAAGACTGGAATGAGGCATGCCGTATTGGGTCAGGTATATATCCCCTCCGTCACTTGCCTTATGGTGAGAATAAACTACGCCTATTATCTCCAATAACTGTTCGGGTATGGAAATAAGTGTTGAACTTATCTCTCCCTCATAATTCATATAGATCCCGTCTTATTGAAAAATTTCCCGGCATTATAAGAACTTCTCACAAGGGGTCCTGAAGCAACAGATATAAATCCAAGCCTGAGTGCGGTTTCCCTGTACCTGTCAAAGACAGCGGGTTTGACATACTCAATGACTCTGTGATGATTTTTAGACGGTGCAAGATACTGGCCGATCGTCAGCATATCGCAGCCAGCCTCTCGAAGGTCAGACATTACGTTAGTAACCTCATCCTCTTTCTCTCCAAGACCGACCATCATCCCTGATTTTGTATAAATACACCTACTCCTGCTTTTTATGTATTTTAACAACTTGAGGGACCTTTCATAAACAGACATCGGCCTTACCTCAGGATAAAGCCTGGGTACTGTTTCAACATTATGATTGATAATGTCCGGGGAGGCACTGACAATTATGTTCAAGAATTTAAAACTGCCTGAAAAATCAGGTACCAGTACTTCAACTGTAATCTTTCCGGCTTTTTCTTTAACTCTTTTTATAGTATCGGCAAAATGAGCCGCTCCGCCATCTGGAAGATCATCCCTGGTAACAGAAGTAATCACAACATGAGAGAGTTCAAGTTCATTTACGGCTTGTGCAATATTCCAGGGTTCGCTTTTATCAATTATCGAAGGGTTTCCCTTTGATACCCCGCAAAAAGTGCAGTTCCTTGTGCAGATGTTTCCGAGTATCATAAAAGCCGCCGTTTTTTTATCAAAGCATTCCATCAAATTCGGGCAATAAGCCTCTTCACAAACCGTATGCAGAGTCAGCCTTTTTAATATTTCTTCAACCTCAGATTTTTCTTTAGAACTTCGAACCTTTATTTTTAACCAGTCAGGTTTTTTATCTTGCATTAGTTAAAATCCTCTCTTTAAAACCTGGAAATATCTCATTGACAGACCCGCTGGACTTTTGTCCTTCCATGCCGAATACCTCGCAAAACATGTCCGATACAATCCCGCTTACCTCTTTGAAATTTTGCTTACACCCGGTCAGCTTTTCAAGAGAAGTCACTCCCCTGTCAGTAATTCCGCAGGGATTTATCCATTTATAATAGTCGAGGTTCGTGTTTATATTAAAGGCAAATCCATGCATAGTTAATAAATGCTTGACTGATAAACCGATTGCTGTAATCTTTTCGTTTCCGACCCATACACCTGTGTATAAACCGCTTTCCCGGTGGCCTTCTATTCCATAATTTACCCGTAAGAGCCTGATAAAAACCTCCTGAACATTCCAGACGAAATCCCTGATTCCTGAGCCATGATCCTTGAGGTTGAAAATAAGATATCCGACAAGCTGGCCGGGTCCATGATAGGTTACGTCACCGCCCCTTGTTACTTCATATATTTCAATATTCTCTTTCTCAAGAATTGAGCTGTTGGCTAAAATATTCGAGTATTTCCCCCTCATTCCAAGGGTTATAACGCTGTTATGCTCCAGAAGAACCAGAGTGTCGTTCACTTTGCCGCAATCTCTCAGATCCCTTATATATTCCTGGAGAAAAAGGGCTTCTCCATAGCCGACGTTTCCCAATTCCACGATATTCAACTTCATAATTTAAAACCCATTCTAAAGTAAAATATAATAACCCGGGAAAGGAAAATCCACAAATCAGGGAGTATATGACCCGTGAATTTTGACATTTAAATGGTATTTTAATAAAATTCGGGAAAGGGAAATCATATGAAGGAGTATTTATGAAGAAGTACAGGATAGAAAGCGATACAATGGGCAAAATAAAGGTCGAAAATGATAAACTCTGGGGTAGCCAGACCCAGAGATCTTTAGAAAATTTCAACTTCGGGAATGAAAAGATGCCAATGAATATCATATACGCATTGACTATGATCAAAAAAGCATCTGCAGTTTCAAATTTCAAGCTCTCGAAACTTTCTCAGGATAAAATGATAGCTATCAGCCTCGCCTGCGATGAAATCCTGAAAGGTAAGCTTAACAGCCATTTTCCGCTGTCTGTCTGGCAGACCGGAAGCGGTACTCAGACCAATATGAATGTCAATGAAGTCATATCCAATTTCGCCATTTCGGAAATGGGGGGAGAAATGGGCTCGAAAATCCCGATCCATCCAAACGATGATGTTAACATGTCCCAGTCGTCAAACGATGTATTTCCAACAGCCATGCAAATATCGGCGGCTATAGAGATCGAAAAAAAATTAATACCCTCAGCAATGGGCCTATACGAGACTTTATTCAAAAAAAGTAAAGAATTCAGCAATATAATAAAATGCGGAAGGACCCACCTTCAGGATGCAGTCCCGATAACGCTGGGACAGGAATTTTCAGGATATGCCGAGCAGGTAAGAGCCTCAATCGAAAGGATAAGAAAAACGATGCCTGATATCTACGAATTACCGATCGGAGGTTCTGCAGTGGGCACAGGCCTGAATGTGCCTGAAGGCTTCGCAGAGTCTGTCTGCATGCTTCTTTCAGAATATACAGAATTGAATTTTAAATCCGCAAGTAATAAATTCGCCTTAATATCAGCTCATGACAACCTTGTCCAGCTCTCAGGGTCTCTTAACAGCCTGGCTGCATCCCTTCTGAAAATAGCCAATGATATCCGATGGCTCGGATCAGGGCCCCGCTGCGGAATCGGTGAACTCATACTGCCGGAGAATGAGCCCGGCAGCTCTATCATGCCAGGCAAGGTGAATCCGACTCAATGCGAGGCAATTTCAATGGTATGTGTCCAGGTAATGGGCAACCATACAGCTATCAGCATAGCCGGTTCATCCGGAAATTTAGAGCTTAATGCTTTTAAACCTGTAATCATCTATAATCTGCTTCAGTCCATAGATATTTTAACTGGAGCCATAGCTAATTTCGAAGAAAAGTGCCTGAAAGGCATTATACCGAACAGGCGAAAGATAGCAGAATATCTTGAAAGAACCCTCATGGCAGTTACAGCATTGAATCCCATTATCGGATATGAGAATTCAGCCCGGATAGCTAAACTTGCACATCAGAAGGATATTACCCTCAAAGAGGCCGCACTTGAACTGGGCCTTCTAACTGAAGAAGAATTCGAAAGGCATGTCAGACCTGAAAAAATGGTATAGTATCAAAGGGCATCCTCACCGAATTCCTTTTAGCGTCCTCCTATAGACAAATTACTCCTGATTCAGTCTTGCTTGTAATCAATTTCTGAAGATCAAGCACAATTTTGTCAATAGCATCCGTTAAGGAATCAAACCTGTATGCTTCAGTTATGTTTTCACTTATTATTCTCAGCATACGGTCTAAATATCTGCTGACATCTTTTAATAAAACTTCTGCTTTAATACTATTCGACTTATTGATCGCATCTTTTAAAGACAGGCCTATATTTGAAATATATTCACCAATATTTTCTTCCAGCTTTCCCAGCGTGCTCTCAGTGTACTGTTTTGAAAGCTTTGAAGCTCTGTTATATTTCCTGTTCAATTCCGATAGTATGTTTTTACGGATTATGAACAGTTCGTGTGCGGCTTCTTCCAGAGTTATCTCATGAATGAGCCTGATTCTTTCCTGAATCATTGTCCTGAGCCTGTTGATATAAATCTTGAAATTAGAGAGCCTGGCCATTTTATTGTTGATCTGTTTATCCGTTATTTTGAAGAAATGATACCCCACTATCGCGTATTGCACTGCGTCGGGAAAGCGGGCCGGCCTGCTCATAATTACCTTCGCAATGAACTTGAAGTATTTAAGCCCGTATGGGCTGAATCCCTGGAGAAAGAAAGATCTTACCAATGCGTAGCCGTATTTTATAATATTCGGTATATTAAGCAAATCAATAGGCAGTCGATACTTTTCAGGGAGTCTCATTATAAGGTCATAACAGCGTTTAAAATAAATACCGGGATCATAGATTGTTGAAATTACTTTTTTATAACCTTCTATAAGCCTGTCAGCCGGCATTTTCGGTATGAAATTCAGTTCCAGGTCATGGGTATTATTTCCGCTTGTTTCTTTTATAATCCTGTTTTCACTGAGAAGCCTTCTGTAAAGCTGGGTTTTTGTAAGGGCAGTCAACAGCCCGACCATCGCCATCGGTATGGCAGAATCAGTTATGAATGATATCTGCCGTTCAAAAATATCATCTCTGTCGGTGTCGAAACCAAGTATAAAGCCTGCTGTTACATCAATCCCCTTGCTTTGAATTTTCCGGACGCTTTCAAGAAGCCCGGCTTTTATATTCTGTGGTTTTTTGGTCTGCTTAAGCGATTCTTCTGAAGGAGTTTCTATCCCGATAAAGACGCTGTAGAAACCTGCTTCTATCATCAGATTCATCAATTCGTCATCTGCGGCCAGATTCACACTGGCTTCAGTCATAAAGGCAAAAGGAAATTTTTTTCTCTTCTGCCAGGAACCAAGAGATCTGAGAAGTTCTTTCGCTGCAATTTTGTTTCCTATAAAGTTGTCATCAACGATAAAAATAGACCCCCTGTAACCAGTGCTGTAAAGCGTTTCCACCTCTGCAATGAATTGAGCTGCCGATTTAGTGCGCGGTACACGTCCGAAGAGTTCAATAATGTCGCAAAACTCGCAGTTGTAAGGACATCCCCTGGAGAATTGTAAGGCCATCGAGGAATATTCCCTAACGTTGATGATATCAAAACGCGGGATTGGAGTTAGAGACATTTCCGGCTTTTCAGCACTTCTGTAGATCTTCTGAAGATGCCCTTTCTCAAGGTCGCTGAAAAACTTGGGAAGGGTCATTTCTGCCTCGTCGAGGATGAAATGATCTACGCCTTCTATATCCATATATGAAACTGTCGGGTAAGGTCCTCCTGCTACAACTATTTTATTATATTTATGGGAAATCCTTACTATTTCATCAAATGATTCTTTTTGTACTACCATTGCTGAAATAAAAACAAAATCCGTTTCAGCAATATCCCTTTCATCCAATTTAGCGGTATTGAGATTTACAAGCTTTATAGCATAATCATGCGGGATCATTGCGGCTACTGTTATCAAACCCAGAGGGGGAAATACGGATTTTTTACCAATAAATTTCAAACTGTAGTTAAAGCCCCAGTAAGTCTGGGGAAATTTCGGGTAAACCAGAAGGATCCTTTTTTTCATCTCCCGCTCCTTTATTAATTTACTCTTCAAATTCTACCAATAGTTTGATAAAGCCCCGGAAATATGTCAATTGTTTTAATAAATATTATTTGCTGTAGTAAATTTTACTGATCGATTATTTACAATCATAAAATTGTGGCATGAAAAAGTTGCACTGTTCATGAAAACCATGCTATTCTATAAAATAGCAGTAAAAAAAGCTGAGGGGTTGAATTATGCCAAAAAGAAAAATCGCAGTAATTGTGGGCAGTCTTCGAAAAGACTCCTTTAATTTAAAGATGGCAGATGCATTGATGGGGCTTGCTCCCCCAACTCTTTCAATGCAGACTATTGATATAGGCCAGCTTCCATTGTATAATCAGGACCTTGAAGATGAAGAAAAACCTCCGGTTCAGTGGATTGAATTCAGGGAAGCGATGAAAAACTTTGACGCCGTTCTTTTTATAACACCGGAGTATAACAGGTCGATCCCGGGAGCCCTTAAAAATGCCATAGACGTCGGATCGAGGCCCTATGGTAAAAGTATATGGAACGGCCTCCCCGCTGCAGTAATAAGCGTTACACCTGGTCTTCTCGGCGCCTTCGGCGCAAATCATATCCTCAGGCAGTCTCTGGTTTTTCTAAATATGCCGACTATGCCCTCTCCTGAGGCTTACATCTCCAATGCATCCACGCTTTTCAATCCGGACGGTTCATTAAATAACAGTGCACTGATCGAGTATATGACAAAGTTTATGGAAGCCTTTGCAGCATGGATCGATGCAAACGTCAAACGTTCCTGAATTCAGGTATAAATGACCGTGATTTTATCTTTTCACTATTTCTTTGAAATATACATAGCCTGATCTGCCTGATTTATATCGCTTTAATCATTTTATTCTTTTTCTTTAACTAATTTTGCGAATGCGGCGCCGAATTCTTCTCCCTTTTTTAGCTTTTCCTTATCAGGTCCTCCAGGGAACTCAAAAGTCATAGTCATTTCCCAATTCAGCGGCTCGATCAGCTTTTTTATCTCGGCTAAAGCACCTTTACTCCATCCATAACTGCCGAACATGGCAGCTTTTTTATTCATAACCTTTTTTAAGGCGGCTATTTCAAGAAGCTGAGTTAGGGGGGGGAAAAGACTTGCTTCATAAGTGGGAGCGCCTACCAATACGCCTTTCTGAGTCCAGAGAGAGGGGAGAATATAGCTTGGATGAGTACGTGCGGCATCAAAAATATTTACCGGGACTCCCTCACTCGAGATGCCCTGTGCTACAGCATTCATCATCATTTCAGTATTACCATACATAGTTCCGTAAACCAGGGTTATACCTGTTTCAGTCGGTGACGTGGCATATTCAGACCATTTTTTATAGAGTTCAACAATAAGGCCGGGTTGCTTACGCCAAACCAGACCATGTGAAGGAGCGATTATATCAATCGGCAGGTCCTTAACCTTTTCTATGGCATTCAATACCGGCCGGGTGAATTTTGCTACAATATTCACAAAATACCGGAGAGATTCTTTTTGGTAATAAACAATATCGATATTCTCATCGTCAAAGATAGGTCCATTTAAAGCACCGAATCCTCCAAATGCATCACAGGTAAAAAGGACCTTATCGTTTTTTTCGTATGAAAACATTGTCTCAGGCCAGTGGACAAAAGGAGCAAATATAAATTTTAAAGTCTTTTTACCCAGAGATATCTCTTCTCCGTCCTCCAATTCATGAATACCAGAATTTATCTGATAAAAATCCTCAAGCATCTTCTTCGCCTTAGGCGAGCATAAAATTGTGACATGCGGGGCAAGTTTTCTGAACAAATTAAGAACACCAGTATGGTCGGGTTCCATATGATTGATTACTACGTAATCGAGGTCGGTCAAATTCAAAACCTGATCAATCTGGTCAAAATAGCTGTCCGATTTTAATGATTTTGCGAGATCAATAATTACCTTCTTTTCATCATTAATAAGGTAAGAATTATATGATACACCTTCTTTTGCAATAGGCCAGAATCCTTCAAACAGATCCGTAGTCCTGTCATTAACTCCGATCCAGTAAATATCCTTTTTTAATTCTATAGCGGCCATAAGTTCTCCTTTCCCAAGTCAAAGCTGAAATATTATATGAGACGAACCATAAATGTCAACTATAATTGATTGACAGATTGACAGCTTACGAAGGTCTGTGTGTGATACTTTTGATTCTTACGAACACGATATTATTTTCATTATCGGCATTTAGGAATTATAATACTTTGATTGATCAAAAGGGTTTTATCAGAAAATGATTATTCATATTCTGCAGCATCAGCGTGATGAAAACGAGGCATACATAAAAATATGGGCAAAACGTAAAGGAATTCTAATCACAAGGACGCTTTTGTATAAAGACCAGCATTTTCCAGCCTTCCAGCATTTCGATGTACTTATAATCATGGGCGGTTCGATGAATGTTCACGAGGTAAATAAATACCCGTTTCTTGCCAACGAAAAAACATTTATTGCCGGAGCTATCGATTCAGGCAAAAAGATAATCGGCATCTGCCTGGGTGCCCAGCTTCTTGCAGCTGCTCTGGGAGGGAAAGTGTCAAAAAATCCGCAGAAAGAAATTGGATGGTTCCCTGTCACCCTGACCGGCGAGGGAATGAAATCAATGATTTTTGACGGTTTGCCGTCAAGTTTTATGACCTTTCACTGGCATGAAGACACCTTTTCCATTCCTCAGGGGGCCAAGCGTCTTGCAGAAAGTAATGCCTGCGCCAACCAGGCTTTTTCTCTTGGTGATGATTTCCTCGGGCTTCAGTTTCACCCTGAAATTACCTGGAAATCTCTTGCCGGTATGGAAGGTGCCTCTGGATCCGAGCCTATAAAAGGAAAATTTGTTCAAACCTCCAAGGAAATAATGAAAGGAAAAGAATTTATCGGGAAAAATAACATTGTAATGGAAAGGATACTTGAAAATTTTCTGGAGTCCGGTTTTTAATTTACTGATCAGAAATATGAATCCTTCCCCTCGGGGGTTTCAGGATAGAATTTTGATCATCCGACCGTTTTGATGCCAATATAAACCAGCATTATCACTTTAGGCAAGACATCACCATTTGTCGGAAAATTTTTAAGGTAAACAGTAAGTATGGAGGTTATTGAAAGTAATTCCAGTAACCTCCAAAAAAATCCAGACAAATTTTATTTTTAAAGTTACTCTATATATACTGTTCTGTAAGAAAGATGTCCTTCCCTGTATTCATAAACCCTGAGGGTGGTTTGCCGGCCGAAATATGTTACAACAGGTGGACATACATATGTGGGTATACCTGCTATCCAGTGGAGCTCGTCCCGGTGAAAATGACCGCAGATTACGGCAACAATATTAGTATTTGATGAAAGCATTAAGTTCCATTCCCTTTCCGCATCCTTCGGCCAGTTATTATACATAGTATTGTTATAAAAATCGCCGACATTCGGCCTGTGATGCAGAATTATAACAGGCAAATTCGGCTGCTCTTTAAGTGATTTTTCAAGCCATTCTTTTGGATCATAACCCGGAATGACTGTTTTACCTGCCCATGGTTCGGTATATACAAAGAGAAACCTGATGCCATGAAAATATTTTTCATAAGCCAGCGGCCATTGAGTGATGATTCACGCAATTTATCCCTGTCTTATCCCATGCTCGCGATTTTTTCGTTTCATAAAATGGCCCCATCCAGGCTGTAAAGAACTTCGATCACATACCCATCTTTCATAATCCTCTCCTCCATTTTGAAAAAAGCTGGCCAGGAAGCAATTCAGGAACAGGCACATACTATGAATTTATATTATATTAAATAAATATTTTACTTTTCAGTTGACAAATAAAAATTTTAATATTATAATTATTCCATAGTAATCATATAGGAATACCGAAATTATCTCAATATATAAAATATTTATTTAAATTCTTAAAAAAATTTTAAAAGGAGGAATAAAATGCCTGAATTTAACATTGAGAAAGCTGGTTTTGAAACCAGGAGTCTGCATGCTGGACAAAAAGTCGACGAAACCACATCAAGGGGGGTACCTATATACCGTACAAGCTCCTATGTGTTTAAAAGCATTGAACATGCAGCCAACCTTTTCGCTTTGAAGGAATTCGGCAATATTTACACAAGATTGATGAACCCTACAACTGATGTGCTGGAGCAGAGGATTACGGCTCTTGAGGGAGGAGCGGCATCTGTTGCTGTAGCTTCGGGCACGAGTGCAGTCTTTTATTCAGTCATCAATGTCGCAAAAGCCGGGGATGAAATTGTGTCGGCATCAAATCTGTACGGAGGGACATACACCATGTTCGATGCGATTCTTCCTGATCTTGGAATTAATGTTAAATTTGCCGACCACAAAAATCCCTCCAGCTTTGAAAAGCTCATAAACGAAAAAACACGGGCTTTTTTCATCGAAACAATAGGAAATCCGGTCCTTGATTTTACCGACATCGATGAAATCTCGAAGATAGCAAAAAATCATCATATACCCCTGATAGTTGATGCCACTTTTACAACACCATATCTGTTCAGATCTATTGAGCATGGCGCAGACATAGTTGTGAATTCACTAACGAAATGGATCGGTGGCCATGGAACTGCTATCGGAGGGATAGTTACCGACGCCGGCAATTTCGACTGGTCAGACAATAAGTTCACGCTCTACACAAAGCCCGACAAAAATTACCATGGACTGCGCTGGGCACTGGATCTTACAGATCAGCTGAAAAAGATTGCCTTCGCTCTCCGTTTCAGGACTGTACCACTCCGGAACCTCGGTGCAGCAATATCACCGGATAACTCCTGGATATTCCTGCAGGGAACTGAAACACTTCATGTAAGAATGCCAAGGCACAGTGAAAACGCTCTCAATGTCGCCCTGTTCCTGAAAAATCACCCCAAGGTAGCGTGGGTCCGTTACCCCGGACTTAAAGATGATCCGACGTACCCGATTGCATCGAAATATCTTAAAAAGGGCTTCGGCGGAATGGTTGTGTTCGGAGTTAAGGGGGGAAGACCCTCGGGAGAGAAGCTTATAGAAAGCCTGAGGCTGTTTTCACACCTGGCAAATGTGGGAGATGCGAAATCGCTTGCGCTCCACCCGGCTAGTACATCACATTCGCAGCTTTCAGAAGAGCAGCAGAGGGAAGGAGGCCTCACACCGGATCTCGTGAGGCTTTCGATCGGGCTTGAGGATATAAACGATATCAAAGCCGATCTTGAAACGGCTCTTTCTAAAATATAATTATTTGAAGTGGGCCTTTTACAAAATCAAAAATCATTAAAATAAAAAAATAAAAAGGAGATATCATATGTCTAAAATCGCTAAAAACCTTACAGATCTGATCGGTAATACACCCCTGCTTGAACTGGGCAATTTCAGGAAACAGATGAATCTGGAAGCAAAATTACTTGCAAAACTCGAGTCTTTTAACCCGCTTTCAAGCGTAAAGGACAGGATCGGCTACGCAATGATTAAAGACGCCGTGGATAAGGGACTTATTAAACAGGACACCCTGATCATTGAACCGACAAGCGGGAATACTGGCATAGCCCTTGCTTTCGTTGCGGCCGCAAAAGGATACAGGCTTTTACTGACAATGCCTGATACATTCAGTATAGAAAGAAGGAACCTTTTGAAGGCATTGGGAGCTGAACTTGTACTTACTCCCGGCAGCGAAGGAATGCGCGGGGCAATAACAAAAGCTGAGGAACTCCATGCTGCGAACACCAATTCGTTTATGCCTCAGCAATTCAAAAACCCGGCCAATCCTGAAATCCATCGCAAAACAACTGCCGAGGAAATCTGGAAAGATACTAACGGCAATGTTGATGTGTTTGTCTCGGGCGTCGGTACGGGAGGAACTATCACAGGGGTCGGCGAGGTTTTAAGACAGAGAAAACCCGGAGTCAAAATAATAGCTGTGGAACCTGATGATTCGCCAGTTCTTTCCGGCGGAATTCCGGGCCCTCATAAAATCCAGGGTATAGGTGCCGGCTTTGTACCTGATGTGCTAAACAGGAGTGTCATCGATGAGATCATCAGAGTAAAGAACGATGAGGCTTTTACAACTTCCCGCCAGCTTGCAAGGACTGAAGGCCTTATTGTCGGTATCTCATCGGGAGCAGCCGCATTCGCTGCAGTAATAATAGCAAAACGTCCTGAATTCAAGGGCAAGACGATAGTTGTCATTCTTCCTGATACAGGCGAGAGATATCTGTCAACAATTTTATACCAGGAAAGTTGATAATCAAGCATTCGGTAGGATGCTCCTTATCATCTGTACTTCAAAAATTGCATTTGACAAAAACAATTATCCTTTTTATACTAGTTATCATAGTATTCATATAGGATATTTTAATGAAATTAACAACAAGAACAAGATATGGCGTAAGGTTCTTGTTTCAGCTGGCATTGAACTATGAAAACGGCACTATGCAGCTTAATGAAATAGCTAAAAAAGAACAGATATCTGAAAAATACCTCGAACAGATTGCAAGTTTTTTGAAATCCTCCGGTTTGATTATAGCCCAGAGAGGGGCCCAGGGTGGTTACCAGCTTTCTCGAGAACCATCGGCAATAAATCTCGAAGAAGTTGTCGGAAAACTTGAAGGATCAAGCTACATCCTGGACTGCCTTGAAACAGGGGATTGCGATAAAAGCGGAAACTGCGTTGCACAAAAAGTCTGGAAGAAACTGGATTCATCTATAAAAGACACTTTAAAAGCTATAAGGCTTTCAGATATGGTTGATGATTATAAAAAGGTCTGCTTCGAACCAAATTTTGATATTTAACCGGCAATAAGTTCATTCAAATTTATATCAGGAGGCCCTATGCTTGAGAACGCCAGAAAAAGAATTGTAACTCCAGCCGGTATTGAGCTTACGCTTGAAGCTGAAAAACATGTTAAAATAATGAAAACCGATAGTCTTTTAAGCCTTGGTTGCGGCACGGGTGAGCTTGAAAGTTATATTGCTGAAAAATACGGAAATACAGTTATAGGAATTGACTCCGACAGAGAATTGATCAGGATAGCCAAAAAAAAGGTGAGGAAAAATCTTAAATTTTATATCGGGGACGGAGAAAATATCGAATATGATGATAAGAGTTTTGATTATGTTTATTCGTGCGGCGCTCTTGCAGCTTTTTTTGACAAAGGTATTGTTGAAGCATACAGAGTTCTGAAAGATAGAGGTATTCTTATAATGATCGAGGTTGTTTTTATGGGTTCCCCGATTCCGAGGAATGTCTGGAATACCTGGGCTCACAGAAAAATAAAAGTTATGACTGGTGAAGGCCTGCTCCTGGAACTTGAAAAAAAGGGATTTTCTGATATTTTTCATAAAGTCTATTACGAACCAGAATGGTTTAAAATTTACTATGCAGATCGGGGAGATGACCCTGTATGGGCGGAAGAAAAGGAGAA
>Ga0187770_10001238_pt1 | contig 13402 bp, 12 predicted proteins | sample 0116_SJ02_MP02_2_FD_133154 | JGI IMG/M metagenome (GOLD analysis project Ga0187770, IMG submission 133154) | Tropical peat soil microbial communities from peatlands in Department of Meta, Colombia - 0116_SJ02_MP02_20_MG | ecosystem: Environmental > Terrestrial > Soil > Wetlands > Peat | place...
GTTGAAGATGAACCCCAGAGCACCTCCTGTAATGCTTCCCAGTCCTCCTATAATACCGCCTTCCAGTATAAAATTAAGAAAGATATCGCCATCTGTCATTCCCATAGCTTTGAGTGTCCCTATTTCCCTGGTCCGTTCGAAGACAGACATCATCATTGTATTTACAACCACAAAAGAAGCGAGAAACACAATGGCTGCATAAATCAAATAGTAAACCCAGCGCATTACGCTAAAAATATCATAAAGCTTTCCAAGCTGTTCCTTCATGCTCTGCATGGAAAGGCCTGTAGGAAGAAATTTTTCAATAGCTGCTTCAGTTTTGTCTGAAGCCACACCCTTTTTTGTATAAATAAGAATCTCAGTCGTCCCCTCAGGAATTTTCAGGAGTTTCCTGGCGTTTGAAAGATCGATGAAAAAAAACTGATCGTCGAAAGCGACAACATGAAAACTGTAAATGCCTCTGACAGGAAGTTTGATCCCGTTAAATCCGCCTTCAGAGGTCTTGGCTGCAAGTAGAAGTTTATCCCCTATATTAACACCGAGCTTTTTTGCTAGATTCTTACCGATGAATATACCGCTTTCATCAAAAGTCCCGTTTATTATCTTATCACGAAGCCTCAATTTGCTTCCAGTCAGATCTATCCCCATTCCAAAGGTATAAACCGTGGTATCGCCTTTAGCCATCATAATCCCGAATTTAATCCTTTCTTCGGCTGATAAAACTCCCTTAATATGCCGTATCTTTGATAATAATTCTGCAGAATCAGAAACGATCTCATCCACTGGAACAAATTTTTCCCTTTTCAAAAATTTTTCTGTTGTAATGCGGAAATCTCCGGTTTGATATTTCGCATAATTGTCTAATATTAAAATAAGCCAGCCGTTAAGCCAGCCCATCGCCACTGCGACAATCAGCGCAGCGAAAAAAACTGCACTTGCAGTCAATAATGTCCTTTTCCTGTTTTTTATTACATTTCTGAAGGCAAATTTTAATATCATCCGCATTGGAACCTTCCTATTGAACTGTCCGCAGGCATTCGGCTGTCTGCATCATGGTTGTTTTCTTTGCCGGATAGTAACTGGCGACCAAGCTCGATATAATTGAGAAGAAAAAGGCATAGAAAAAAGATGGAATATTCCATCCCCACCTTAATGTTCCTTCAATTCTCAGGGAAGCATAGAAGTTTTCGTAGCCCTTTCCCATCATAGCATTCATATCCATACCGACAGCAGTGTAGTACCATACAAGGAGACCGCCTGCAGCCAATCCTGCAATCCCGCCTGCTATGCCAATAATCAGTCCTTCCATCAAAAATATACCCTGGACGCCAATGTCAGACATACCCATTGCCTTGAGTATGCCGATCTCCCTCACTTTTTCATAAACAGACATAAGCATTGTGTTTACTATCCCGATTACGGCAATGATACTTAAAAAAACAATGAAAATGTAAGTTGAGAATTCATTCTCCTTAACCTGCCCTTCGATGCCGGCTGAAAGCTCTCCCCAGGTTGCGATCTGATTTTTCGGGAGATCAATTTTCAGGTCATCCCTGTAATAATTTTCTCTTTCCGGATTATCTGTAATCGCGGCAATTTCAGTTACGTTCGAAGTCGCAAGATAGCGTTTTGCCTCGTCCAGCCGGATATATATCATGGAACTGTTAACCACCGGGTCCCTTGCTTCCACCAGTCCCGAAACGGTGAGTTCGACAGAGTCGATCATCCCCTCCCTTCTCCTGAACGTTATAAAAAAAGAGTCCCCGGTAGAAAGCCCCAGGTCATTAGCGAGCGATTTTCCAAGTAAAGCCCCGTTTCTTTCCAGACTGCCTCTTATTATATAGTTAGTAAGGGAAAAAACCCCCGGATCGCTTTCAGGGTCGATCCCGACTGCGGCACAGGGAGATGAATCCCTGCCATTATCCGCTTCCGCGAGAAACTCTATCCTTTCAGTAAACGCCTTAACATAAACTTTTTCCTTAAGGACCTTTTCCACCTCTTTCGAGTTTTGAATATAATTGGAAATTGAATATGGGTCATCTTTATCATAAATCGCGCTGCGGACCTTTAAGTGCGCTGTATCGAACTTTATAAAATTTTCGATGGCCTGCTTTTTATAACCCTGCACGAACCCGACCATCCAGAGATAAAATACTATCCCAACTGAAAACACTGCAAATGTGAGGATCGTTCTTCTTTTGCTTCGCAGAAGGTCCTTAAAGGCATAAGATAACATGTATTTCATAGTTCCATCTCCATGTCAGGTTAAAGCTTCCTCAGAGCTTCGGCTGGCATAAGACGACCGGCACTCTTAGCGGGGATCATCGCCGCTATGCTTGACATGAAAACTGCCATAGCAACAGTTAATATAAGGACATACGGCCCGATATAAGGATGGAGAACAAAGCTGAAGGGAATATCTACTGTTTTGAACTGTTCAAAACTCAGACCCCTGACGCCCAATTGAAGCACAATAAGGTATCCAAGTATTCCTCCCGGTAAAGCTCCTATTATCCCTATAATAGTTCCCTCAAGGGTAAAATTGTAAAATATCTCCCTGTCGGTCATGCCCATCGCTTTAAGAGTACCGATTTCCCTCATCCTCTCGAAAACCGCCTGCATCATCGTGCTTATTATTACAAAGGAGGCCAGCATTATGATCAGAAGTTCAAAGAAATACATTACATACCTGTAAGTTGACATCAGATTGTACAGACCCCCAACCTGTGAAGCGATATCCCTGACCACCTCGGACTGCGGCAGCATTTGTGCAATTTTTTCCTTTATTGCACCTATATCAGCCCCCTTCTTTGCAAATACAAGCAGCTCCGTATCCAGCCCTTTCATCTTTAAGAGTTTTTTTGCACTTGCCAGATCCAGAAAAAAGAACTTGCGGTCGAAATATCCTACCCCGAAACTTAAAATCCCTTTTACTCTTGCCTTGATGCCGTTCAGGCCGCCAGAGGTTGTTTTAGTGGCTAAAAGTATCTCATCCCCTGCCTTTAGATGAAGCCTGTCGGCAAGGTCATATCCTATGTAAAGCCCTTCCTTTTCAAGAGAGCCCGAAACAATTTTCCTTGAGAGCTCGAGCCTTGTACTGTCGAGTTCAGAGCCTAATCCGAAAGCAGGCACGGTATCCTCATCATTGCCGAGGAGGATGCCGAATCTAACTCTCTTTTCAACACTGTCTACTCCCGGGATATTTTTTATATTTGCTATCAGACTGTCAGTCCCTGTCATTGTCTCATCCACAGGGAGAAATTTTTCATACCTGACATAATCCCTCGTTGTGATTTTAAGATCGCCTGTCTGGAAATTCACATAATTGCTTTCATAATTATCTATGAGCCCGTTTATAAAACCCATCATTATAGAGATTATTATTGCTCCTGTAAAAATTGAAGCGGCAGTAAGAAGGCTTCTCCGTTTATTTCTGAAAACATTCTTGAAAGAAAATATAAAACCTGAAAACATATAGTCCTCCTACTGTATGGTCCTCAAACATTCAGCCGGCTGGAGCTTCGAGGTTTTGCTTGCCGGATAATAGCTTGCCGCAATGCTCACGACAAGGCTGAAAATTACAGCCCTCGTCATTGAGCTGATATCCCATCCGGACTTAACTATTCCCATAATCTTGTACCCTATATCAATATCTGAGGACCCAATAATTGAGGTAATATCCATCCCGTAAACGGTAAAATAAAGATTGAGCAGGATTCCAGCCGCAAGTCCGGTGAGATTTCCTATTATACCTATCATCAGTCCTTCAAAGACAAATAATGTTTTTATATCACCATCAGTCATTCCCAGAGCCTTCATCGTCCCTATCTCTCTTTTCTTTTCGAATACCGACATCAGCATTGTATTGATGATGCCGATAACGGCTATTACAGCTATGAAAAACAGTAGAAATCCGATTGTTCTTGCCTTTGCCTGTCCGATCGCAATGAAATCCTGTCCAAGCTTCTCCCAGTCATAAATCTTCATGCCCGGGAAATTCTTTATCAGGTCAGGCTCGAATTTTTTGTATTTCCGGTAATCTGAAGTCTTCAATACCAGTTCTGTAACACTGTCAGTATTGATGAATCGCCGGGCGTCGGATATATTCATATATATGGTGGAGTTATTAACCTGGGGATCCGGGGCGTTGATGATGCCGGTAACATTAAGCTCGACGGAATCATAGGTTCCCTGGGCATTTCGGAAAGTGACGTAAACCTGGTCACCTATATTCACATCCATTTCCTTTGCAAGATTCTGCCCAAGTACAGCGCCGTCCTTTTCAAGCCAGCCTTTAACTATGAAATTCGTTGTGATGAAAACGGAATCCTCTCTTGCTGGATCTATCGCAATGACGATTATGGGCGAAGTTGATTTGCCGTTATCGAGGTCGGCTGTAAAACTCAGGCGTTCGGTAAAGCTTTTCACATATGGTCTTGTTTCAAGTATATTCTCAGCCTCCCTGTAATTTGTTATAAAATTGCTTATATCCAGGGGTGAATCCTCGTCAAAAGTCCCGCTCCTGATCTTGAAATCTCCTGTCTCAAACTGGATCTGGTTCTCAAAAGATTTATCATCAAACCCCTTTAAAAGCCCGGCCATAAATATAAAGATCATGATACCGAAAGCCAGGACAAGGGAAGTCAGTATCGTTCTTCTTTTGTATCTCAATACGTTTTTAAAAGCCATAGAAAAGAGATAATACATTTCAAACCTCCTCTTATTCCCCCTTTACGCGAATATCACTCTCTACCCGGCCATCACGTATATTGATAATCCTCCTTGCATGTCTCATGATCAGCTGGTCGTGGGTTGAAAATACAAATGTCGCACCCTCTTTATCGTTAAGCTGGTGCATAAGCCCGACAATGGATTCTCCATTTGCCGAATCAAGATTGGCGGTTGGTTCATCAGCGAGAATCATCTTGGGTTTCTTTACGAGCGCCCTCGCTATGGAGACCCTCTGCTGCTGTCCTCCAGAGAGTTCCAGCGGTTTCCTTTTTTCCAGGCCCGAAAGACCCACTTTATCCATAACTTCCAGCACCCTGTTTTTTATTTCCGTATCACTGAATTTTTTCAGAAGCTTCAAGGGAAGCTCTATATTTTCATATGATGTTAAAACAGGGATGAGGTTGTAGGTCTGGAAAATGAACCCGAAATATTCACGCCTTAACATGGCGAGGTCAATTGATTTTTTGCCTGTTAAACTGACACCGTCAAGCAGCACCTCACCGGAATCCGCACTGTCGATACAGCCTATAATATTGAGAAGGGTTGTTTTTCCGGAACCCGACGGACCACAGATAGCTGAAAACTCCCCCCTCTCTATTGACAGGCTGATGTCATGAAGAGCCTGAAACCCGACATTACCAGTGCTGTAGGTCTTATTTAAATTCTTTACCTCGAGAAGCATGCTTTACCTCCTTATATTTATTATAGTTTCGCCTCAAAGCGTACCGTCAGCGAGTACTGGCCGAATGTATCCTGTGAAAATTCATCCTGTCCCGTGCCTGTTATGTAGCTGAACAGGAGGGTCAGCGTAAGTCCGTCTGAAAGAGTATATGTCAGGGATGGCGCAATAACCCCGGAGAAATCGACCAGATTCAGGAAAATATACAATTCAAAACTGAGGAACTCGTCATAAGTGTATTTAAAGTCTCCGAAAAGATAATCCCTGGCGCTGAAATAAACATCATTGAAACCCCAGGGCTGATAATTATTTGTAGATATTGCCCCTTCCTCATCGTAATAATAAGTGACAGCAGCCTGGAGTTTGCCGTCGAAGAAGTCATAATCAATACCGGCAGCAGCCTCGCTGAAATTATTTGTCAGATGATCATCGAAATGATAGGCATATGAAAAGTTGACACCAACCTCAAGATCTCCCTTCAAATAAAATCCGGCCTTGTTTGTATCAATGCCGATCCTGTCATATACCAGGCCTCCGTCAAAGCTATCAACATGGCCATGAAAACTGCAGCCTGCAGAACTGTTAGTAAGTCCACCCTGCGGCCCGGCATATACTTTGATCCCGGAAAGATCACTGAGGGCATAGTCATATTGGAGGGCTAGAATACCATCCTTATCATATGTGAGATCGCTTAGATCGACTGTTTTGTTTAATTCAAATGGATTGAAAATGCCATAGTTGCCGAAATTTACGTATATCTTTCCGGCTGTCCAGACCCCTATAGGCGACTCGTATCTTACAAAAGCTCTTAAGAGGTCGAAATCGTAATTCAGGGGGGCAGAGGAAGAAATTCCAAGATTAGTAGCCTGAGAGTTCGGCAGAGCCGAAGGGGGGATATTTCCATAAAGAACATAAAGTCTCATGTCCGCATAAAAACGCCATTCATCCGTGATCCTTGTTAATACAAGCTTGTTTTCCAGGATATCTTCAAAATTTACATCATTCGTGGTCTTTATGAAATACGAATCGTTGCGTATACCGCCGGACAGGTCTATAGCTGCGAAAGAAAGCTTTGTGATCATTAGAGCCGAAGAAACTGCAATTAAGATTTTCTTCATCATAATAATCCCCTTCCTGCTGTCTTTCGAGCATTTTCAGGAAGTCTATTTTTTCAGATTCTGCCTTGAAAATACTCCCTGTTCTATGGGAATATCGAACTCCAGGTTCTGAAGTTCAACCGTAGTAAGAGAATCCTCTCTTTTCATGTCCCTCACTGTGATAATCGTGGGATAATATCTTCCATTAAATGATTGTATCCCCTTCTGTGAAAATATCTTCAGGAGCCTTCCGCTTTTTGCGTAAAGGTCCCTCTCCAGCTCGATCATTCTGTCCTCATCGACAAGGATCCTTTCCCTGTAATATGTTACATCCTCTACCTTGGCGGTAAGAATTACATCATAACATTTAGCGCCATCAAGATTCGTTTCGCCGCTTATGACCGCTGAGTACCTGCTGGCAAGGTCCTCGTTTCTCATCATGTCCTCGTATGAAATATCGCTTCCCATCATCCCCTGTCTGAGCATATGTCCCGAAATCTTTAAAATGTCATCTGCGTCAGGGAGGTATATCCAGAGCTCATTATCTATCTTGAGGTATTTTGTGCCCTTATCTTCGGGATTTGTAAATTCAGCAAATGATTCGTTGCCCTCACCCCTTTTCTTTGCAAGTAAGGTAAATGTTTTGGTCAATTTCTTCCCTTCCCTGCTGATGACCATAACGGCTGAACCCTTTTCAGAATCAAAAACCATGTTCCTATCAACCGACTTTACAATCTCTTCAGCAGTAATTGAAAATGAAAAAGCCGGAATAAGGATCAATGCTGACAGTAGTTTTAACATAGAGGACCTCCCTGATAATATCTGTTAATGATAATCATTTTCATTTATATTAAATTAAAAATACCTTATTGTCAAACTTCTTCCTTCTTTAAGATATTTATATTTTTATAAAATATTTATAAAACCGCTTTCTTGAAATGACCACCCGGTCATATTAATGTTAAATAAAAATGACCACCCGGTCATATTAATATTTTAACTAAATAAATTAAGCTTGTCAAGGGCTTTTTAAAAAATATTTTCAGTCAAATACCGTCACATATCAAGAGGTTGCCATATCGAAGATTGTTTTTGAGGGAATATTGAGACGAGTAGAAGATTACCGGCTTATGGCTTTGAAATTCTAACTTGCTTTCAGGATGGGAAGGGAGGATACAATCAGGGTGTGAACTATCCCCAAAACTGATTAAACTGCTGATTTTGAGTTGTTTACCTTTTGATCAGAGAAAAATATTGATGATATTTTTGATAGAAGGAAAAGCTGGTGATAAAATCAAAGGAGCTGGGATTGAAGTCATTAAATCTTACAAAAATATGTGGCCATCCGGGAAATCCCGGTTAAAAGGGAAATTGGTTTATGTTGTATTTCATATTTTTTATTTCAGGTATAATTATTTTAATTTTTGTATATATTTTTATTATATATTTCCAGATGAATACAGTTACTGATGGTAAACCGATTCCTCACTATACTGAGGATAATGCCGCTCTGCTTGTTCTCGATATACAGGAAGGGACAACAGGCAGTCTCGCTCCTAAAATATTGAAGTCTTTAATACGACAATCCGGTTCTTTTATAACAAATGTTAACCAGGCAATAACAGGAGCACAATCAAAAAATATTACCATTATTTATTTTTGTCATGAATCTGATAATCCGATATTAAATTTTTTTTCAGGCGGGATATTAGCTAAAGGTACCCCGAGTACTGCTATTGATAATCGTGTTCTTTTATTAAATAAAAATGTGTTCTATAAAAATAAAAGTGACGCGTTTTCCAACAGGGATTTCAATAATTTTTTACAGATGAAAAAAATCAACTGTCTTTATATTGTCGGGCAGGATGCTGCTGTTTGTGTTGATCGTACCATTAAAGGGGCGCTTAAGCGGGGATATGCCGTTTCAGTTATACCTGAAGCCGTCATTTCGATAAAAGCCGGTCTCAAGGAGAAAATGATCCGGGACTATATGAAAGAAAAGGTAAAGCTTATCCCTTTGCAGGAATTTTATTAATCTTTATGATTTAATTCATTAGAATCCCGATTATTTTATCCGTTTTGTTGATAGCTGCCCATAATAATGCTGTTTTTCCGGTTATGAATAAAAGGATTGGCTGCAATACAGCATCAGAATTAACGATAAATGGAAGTTCTGTTATTATTTATAAATGCACTCGGCAAGGAATTCAAGTGCTTTATCAGCCTTTTCCAGAAATGGTACCGTGAATAACTCAAAATCCTTTTCCATTGGCTCACCTGAAGGCAGCTCTCTTAAAGTTTCCTGCCTCAAACCTTCAATGACCCACCTGATAAATTCAACTGTTTCGTCAATTCCGAAACGTAGATTCGAAGTGTCCGCTTCATAAAGCAGATCCAGGAAATCGATCTGAGTCTGCCAGTGAATCCTGTTGACCAGTTCTACCATACTTTCCCTGTCCGTCTTCTCCATGACAGACCATAAGAGAAGTGCAACAAGAGGTTTTTCCCTGTAAGAATCCATAACTACTTCAAGTATTCTTTTTAGCCTTTCCAGGATATCAGCGGGAAGACCTTTCAGTTTTTTCTTTAATCCCTCTATGAGAGAACGGGCAGTCTGTTCAAGTACGGTAAAATAAAGTTCCTTTTTACTACCGAAATACTGGAAAAGACTCCCTTTTGAGATCCCCGTTTTCCTTACAATACGGTTAGTAGATGCTTTATCGAAACCGTATAAAGCAAATTCATCAAGGCTCACGTTCAGGATCAATTCCTTTTTTTCTGATGGAAGGTTTTTAAATGAGATGTTTTCCAATTTCCTTTCCTTAAAGACCGCTGAACAGCATTAAGGTTTAGGAGTTAAAAAAGGACTGAAAATATTTGCTGGCTGATTTGACACCGAATTTTCAGCGGCATTTTCAGTATAATAGTATATCTTTCCCCTTGCAAAATAATTCCATTCGGAATCAGGGTATTCTTTAATCAGCTGTTTATAACAGTTTATGGCGCCATTAATATCCGACATCTGTTCGCGGCACCTTGCCATACCAATCAGGGCAAGCGGAGCAAAACCCTGGTTTGTATATTTAGAAGCGATCATGTTGTAATCCTCGAAAGCCTTTGCATAACCATTATCCTGTTCTGAGCATTGAGCCCTGCCTATAAGGGCGAGAGTCCTGTAAAAATCCGAACGGGCTACAAGAAACGCGTAATTATAATTACTGTAAGCTGTCTGAAGCACCTGCTTGTTACCTGATGTGAAAAAAGATTCATAATAAAACCTTGCAATGAAAAGCCTTGCCCGCTCAGCGGCAACTGTTCTAGGATAAACCTGTATTATTGACATGAGAGACTGCATCTGCTGCTGGATCAAGTCAACCCTTTCACCCGAATTTGTGTTTCCTGCAAGCTCACTGATATTCATCTGAACCTGGTCATATTGCCGGTCGGCCTTATCATTATTTGAAGCATCGATAAAATTAGAAATTGTGAAAACCATAACTGCGATTACTAATGCAGCCAGCAGGATTATTAAACTGACCCTGTATTTATTTATTATTTCAATAATTATTTCAAAAGTTGTCTTTTTATTTTGTTGTTTCATTCACCTTCTCCGGGTTACTTTTACTCAACTGCTTTTTCAATAAAGATCCTATAGTAGCCATCTTCGATTCAGGCTTATCACTGGCGATATACTTTGAAACTTCTATTTTTTCCTCGTTCATCAAAAATTCCCTGATGCTGAGCTCAATTTTATTTTTATTTATATCCACGTAACGAACAAGGGCATAAACCTCTTCTCCTGTTTTATGGACATCATGGATATTATCAACCTTGTCTTTAGAAACCTGCGAGATGTGAATGAATCCCTCCAGGTTGTTTTCCAATGAAACGGTTAACCCGTTGTCCATGATAGATTTAATAAGGGCTTTTACAAGCGAACCCTTTGGATAATTCATGCTGAATGTCTTGATCGGATTATCGGAGAGCTGTTTATATCCCAGTCTTAGTTTTTCTTTTTCCTTATCCACCGACAATACTATGCATTGAATTTTCTCGCCCCTTCTGAATTTCTTTTTAAGATCTACTGAATTGTCCAGCCAATCGACGTCTTCACGGCGCATAAGGCCCTCGATTCCGTCATCGAACTTGATGAAAATCCCGAAATCAAGTATCGAGGAAACTGTGCCTTCCACTTTCCTGCCGTAGCTGTAATTCTGGTCTGCGCTATCCCAGGGATTTTCCTGTATTTCCCTTAGAGAAACACCCATCCTTCTTTTTTCCGGTTCCAGGTTTGTAATCTTGACCTCGACAATTGTTCCCGGTTTAAAATATTTCTTGGCATCTCTTATTCTTTCGGTCCAGGACATTTCATCATTGGAAAGGAAACCTTCAATTCCATCTTCAACTTCCACGATAACGCCGTCTTTTCTATAGCTGACAACAGTACCTTTCACTGTATCTCCCAGTTTAAACTTCCTGTCTGCTGATAGCCATGGATCGGGAGTGAACTGTTTACGTCCTACTTTAACTGAATTTTTAGTTCTATCGAGCTTAACGATCAACACATCCATTTCATCACCCAGCTTTATGACCTTTCTCATATCATCGAGATATTTCCAGGAAAAATCTGAGACATGCATAAAAACTCGAATGCCCTCTGCTGTTAAGACAATAAAATCTTCTTCGACCCGCTCAACTTTTCCATGAATCACGTCATTGACATTGAATTTCTCGAAAAATATGGAATACAGCTTTTTAATTGTCTTTTGAAGGTATTCACGCCTTGATACAGTATAATTGTTCCTCTTTGCTTCGATTACGGCAAAATCTGTTACCAGTCCCTTTAAATTTTCCAGTTTTTCCTCTTTTCTGACATCAATCTGCGACAAAGGCAGGAAAGCCTTTATTCCGAACCCAAGGTCAACTGTAAATCCCTTAGGTATTTTGTCTTTGTAAACAGGTTCCTCAATAGTTCCACTGACTGGAAGTCCTGAATCAAGTGCATACTCAAGGTCTTCTGTTTTTTTTATTTTTTCAGCTTCTGTCCTCGAACCGATATTGATCCCATCCTTTATCTCTTTTAATATTACAAAGGTTTCATCGCCTACTGACGGAAGTTGCGAAAACTCGGATAATGGGACCACGCATTCCGATTTTCCACCCAGGTCAAGAAAAACGTCGCCGCTGTTGACGGCGACAACCTTACCCTTTTTTACCCTGCTTTGAAAATCAGCTCTATCCTGGGCATAGGCTTTACTCTCATTCTTCATGGCTTCCAGAAAAATATCATTCATCGCATCCAAACCCATAAGAACCTCATCGATAAATTTACAGGTATATATTGTAAATTGTTTATACCTTATGTCAATTTTTCAGTTATCTATTGGCCGTTCAAACTGATATTAACCATTTCCAGGATATCATATCGCGCGGAATTACTGCCATTGCCGCTTTTTGTCACAAATCTGTAAGGCACCGTATATGTTTTGCCTTCCTTCTCGTAATCATTATAAAACACTTCTGTTGTGCTTATTAGGCTTCCGCCCAGAAGATAGTCGATCCTGTGTAACCTGTAATTTGCACGGTCTATATACAATAAGACAGTGTTTTCAGCCCCCTTTATCCTGAGCCTTAAAATAATCGGATCAAACCCGCTACTGTAATACGACATTTCATATTTATTTAGAAAAGATTCTGTCGAACGTTCCGATAAAAGAATATCAAAAGCAAAAAACTGCCTTGGCAGGTCCTTATACATATCCCTGTATAGATCATCCACATTGAGGACTGTTATAGTAATACCCTTTATCTTCGAATAAATAATCTCAACACTTGCATTTTTTGACTTGTCAAGATAAGAATCCCGTGGAATGCTTGAAATCTTTTTATCGATGGCCTGGCCTGAAAGTCCAGCTTTAAAACTGTCCGGCAGAACGTCAAGCGAGGCATTTCTCACATCTTTAAAAAAATCTGCGGCTGGCTTCTGATTCTGCTGTCCGGATAAAAGAGATTGGTAGATCAAAAGAATAAAAAAGGTTGAAAATACTGTTGTTTTTTTCATAAAATCTCCTCAGCTCAGAAATCCAAGGGGTTTAAATCTTATTATAAATAATCAAGCCTGACAGGTATATTATGTTCTTTAAGATAAAGTTTAACATCTGTTACCGTCAATTCGCGGTAGTGAAAAAGAGAAGCGGCAAGCGCAGCGCTTGCCTTCCCCGTCTTAAAAGCCTCCAGAAAATGTTCTTTTTTCCCGGCTCCGCCTGATGCGATAACGGGGATAGAAACCAGCCCGCTGACGAGTGCTGTTATCTCATTGTCATAACCATCTTTGGTCCCATCCCTGTCCATCGAGGTTAGTAAAATTTCACCTGCTCCGAGATTGCAGACCATTTTTGCCCACTGAAGCCCGTCAATACCTGTATCAATTCTGCCGCCATTAATAAAAACATTCCACCTAGAGTTGCCGGCTTTTTTTACATCAATAGCTACTACAATCGTAGAACTTCCAAAAACCCTAGCAGCTTCTTTAATAAAAGGCGGGTTATTGACTGCCGCTGAATTTATAGACACTTTGTCCGCTCCAGCATTAAGCATATTCCTTATATCATCTATTGTTCTTATTCCCCCTCCTATAGTGAAGGGAATAAATATCTCCCGGGCAACCCTTTTTGCGACTTCAACCAGAGTACTGCGTTTTTCATGGCTTGCTGTAATATCCAGGAAGACAAGCTCATCTGCCCCTTCTTCATTATAATAAGAGGCATTCTCAACAGGATCTCCAGCATCCCTTATATCAATAAAATTTACACCCTTTACGACCCTGCCCTTATCTATATCAAGGCATGGTATTATACGTTTAGCAAGCATTTATTGGCCTGCCTACATCAATTCA
>Ga0187770_10001239_pt1 | contig 13402 bp, 9 predicted proteins | sample 0116_SJ02_MP02_2_FD_133154 | JGI IMG/M metagenome (GOLD analysis project Ga0187770, IMG submission 133154) | Tropical peat soil microbial communities from peatlands in Department of Meta, Colombia - 0116_SJ02_MP02_20_MG | ecosystem: Environmental > Terrestrial > Soil > Wetlands > Peat | place...
CCCTTCCTCGGCAAACGAAAGCGGCACCTCATAAATGTTTCGCACATCCGGCGCCGAAATGACGCAAGACTCGGCCATGTTGCAGAAGAGCGCAATCTTGGCCTTTAGGTCCATGCCCAACGGACGGTCGCTGCGGCAAATCAAAATGTCGGGCTGAATTCCGATGCTGAGCAGTTCCTTTACGCTGTGCTGCGTGGGCTTGGTCTTCAATTCGCCGGCCGTCGGAATAAACGGCACCAGCGTGAGATGAACGAAGATGACGTTCTCCGCGCCCAGTTCGAGCCGCATCTGCCGAATGGCTTCCAAAAATGGCAGCGACTCGATGTCGCCGACGGTCCCTCCAATTTCCACCAGAACGACGTCGGTCGCATCCTCCACCTTGCGGAAAGCGGCCTTGATTTCGTCTGTAACGTGCGGAATCACCTGTACGGTTTTACCGAGGTAATCTCCGCGCCGCTCTTTCGCGATGATGGACTCGTAGATTCGCCCGGTGGTCCAATTGTGATCGCGCGTCAAGCGCGCGGAGGTGAATCGCTCGTAGTGCCCGAGGTCGAGGTCTGTTTCGGCGCCGTCGTCCGTGACAAACACTTCGCCGTGCTGATACGGCGACATCGTACCCGGATCAACGTTCAGGTAAGGATCGCACTTCTGGAGGGTGACTTTAAGGCCGCGGCTTTCGAGCAGGCACCCGATAGAGGCTGCCGCTACGCCTTTGCCGAGAGAGGAGACCACGCCGCCCGTTATGAATATGTACTTCGGGCCGGTCCGCAAGGCGCTCGACTTCCTCCGGGAGAATCGGCGTACTCCGCATTATTATCAGAACGCGCGCGCATGTCAAACCGAGTTTTCTGCTCTCGTGAAAATAATTAATGTTTCAGATTCTGCAGCTGCGATTCGTAGTATTTGTCGAAGAAGTCGAGGCCTGCCTGATTCACATGCGCGCGCACCGTGACCTGGTCGCCGAAATCGATCACAGCGTCGTCGGCCGGAACGTACGCAGGCCAATTCGGCAACCCGGCGGCATTGGGGTCACCCTTCTTCGCGAAATTCACCCAATAGCTCGACATGGCGTCGCCTAGCTTTCGGTCTGTGTCGCCGTATGGCACTCGAAAAGGAAACGTCTCGAAGACGTAAGCGATGTCGGACCCATGAAAGGCGCCGAGTCGTACTGCAGCGAATCCGGGCGCCACACGATCGAAATAATAACGATACGCGCGCTGATGCCCTGTCTCACTCTGGAGCCGCGCCCACGTCCACATTTGCCATCCAAATTGCCCGTCGCGAAACGACGCAAAGTACGAATTCAACGCCTGTTCGTCGGAATTCGCCGGATATATTTTCAGGAAATCGTCGGCCATTTCGCCGTACCGGTTTCGAGCGTTCTGTATGAACTCCGCCGCGCTCACGTGGCCGTTGGGCGGTGGCACAATCGAGCCTTCTTTGTCGTTGTTACCCACAATCAAGGCAACATCGTTCTGCTTCCCTTCCGTGAAAATCTCGTGCAGCTCTTTCGGCAAAACCCACCCGTCGACAATGTCGGCCAAATCATCCTCGTTAGTCGCTTTCAGCAAGTCCTCTGCCGGCATGGCGCGCAATCGGGCGAGCACGTCGGACGTGAGTCCCGCAGCGGCTGCGATTTTCGCTCCGTTGCGCTCGGCTTCCTCCAAATGCACCATTGGCCCGAGCGCGCCACCACTCTCCCCAATCGCGCGCTGAAAGAGTCCCTTGGCCAGCGGACTTGCTTGCAGCACGCTCACCGACTCTGACCCCGCTGACTCCCCGAAGATCGTCACGCAGTTTGGATCGCCGCCGAGGGCAGTGATGTTCTTCTTCACCCAGCGAAGCGCTGCGACCTGATCCATGAACGCATAATTGCCCGAAGCGTGGTGGGGCGACTCCGCGGTCAGTTCTGGCAGAGCCAGAAGTCCAAAAATGCCGAGGCGATAGTTGATGGTGACGACGACAACGCCCTTCGCCGCCAGGTTCTCTCCGTCGTAACCCGAGCTTCCACCTGCGCCGTGTCCGAATCCGCCGCCGTGAATCCATACCATTACTGGCAGGCGGTCGCCGCTCGACTTTGCGGGCGTCCAGATATTCAGGTACAGACAATCCTCGCTGTCGGCTGGAGCCACCTCCCTGAAGAGCACGCTTACCGGAGGGTACGGAATCTGCATGCAGGAATTTCCGAACGCGTTGCCTTTGCGCACGCCCTGCCAATTCACAGGTGGCTGCGGGGGCCTCCAACGCAAATTGCCAACGGGCGGTGCGGCGTACGGGATTCCCTTGTAAACGCGAATGCTTGCATTCTTTCCAACAGCGCCCGAAAGCTCGCCTTGCTCAACCTTTATGGGATCCTGAACCTGTGGAGGCGCGCTGGCGAGAGGAGCGGCAATCAAAGCGAGCGTGCTAAAGAGCAGTGTTACCGACGGTTTCGACCAGTGCCGCAGTCTCAAACGCGCGGCGTATTCTGCGATCATTCCAGACACAACACGAATCTATCGCGTTTTCAGAATTCCCAAAAGCGCAGAAAAACTCTCAGCGATCAACGGCCACGTTAGAGATGCGAACGCGCGTGATACTTCCGTGAAGATATGTGACCGTGCCCATGCCCTGGTGCACGCCGGGTCTCTTCCATCTCGCAGATCTCGCTCACGTCATAAAAGTATTCTTTCCGGCAGGATTTACAACGCAGATTCAACATCGTGGAAACATACCGGCTCATCGGATTCGAATCATCCTCGGCCACTAGGATCTGCCGACTCATCAAGTGTTCCGGGACCGGAATCGACTCCCCACAGTGCTGGCAGACAACGCCCAAGAAACGCACTTCTGTCTCTCCGCTCATAAATGACGCCCTCCGAGACATTTCGCCAAAGGCCTTTGGCTCTGTAGCGTCTCCACCAACTGTTAGCCTGAGGGCGACCGAGTTTCGGTGATAATTGCCACGCTTAGGGGTGATCCCAATCACCGCTATAACCTAAGAAAACCACTAGACTTGCGGGTTGGCTCTATTGGATTAGCCTTGCGCCCTGCTTTGGCAGAGATTCTCGGACGGCAAACAGGCGAGTTTGGTATCTTTGAACTCCTTATGAATGGTCGGGCTGAGCTTCGACACGATTGGACTCGCGAGGAAGTTCACGCATTTTACTCGCTCTCGCTGTCGGAACTGATATTCCAGGCGCAAATGGCCCACCGGAAATTTCATGCTCCCGACGAAGTGCAGCTCTGCCGGTTGCTCTCGATCAAGACAGGGGGTTGCCCCGAGGATTGCGCTTATTGTCCGCAGAGCACGCACTACCACACCGGCGTGACGCGCGAGGATCTGCTCGATCCTGAATACGTTCGTCAGGCAGCCACGCAAGCAAAGGCTGACGGCGCAACGCGCTTCTGCATGGGCGCGGCCTGGCGGCAGGTTGCCGATGGACCCGAATTCGAGCGGGTCCTCGAAATGGTGCGCTCGGTTGCGGCCCTGGATCTTGAGGTCTGCTGCACGCTCGGCATGCTGACCGAAAATCAAGCCGCACGACTCAAGCAGGCGGGGCTCACCGCCTACAATCACAATCTCGATACATCTCCCGAGTTTTACGGCAACATCATCACGACGCGCGTGTACGAAGAGCGCCTTGAAACGATTGCGCACGTCCGAAAGGCTGGAATCACCGTCTGCTGCGGCGGAATCCTCGGCATGGGTGAATCCGAAGAAGACCGCATCGGCCTGCTGCAAGAACTCGCGAATCTCGACCCGCATCCCGAAAGCGTTCCCATCAATATGCTCGTGCGCGCTCCCGGCACTCCGCTGGCGGATGCGCCGGAACTCGATCCGTTGACCATGGTTAGGGCGATTGCCACCGCTCGAATCCTGATGCCGGCTTCCATGGTGCGCCTCGCAGCAGGCCGCCAATCGATGTCCCAAGAGGCTGTCACTTTGTGCTTCCTCGCCGGCGCGAATTCGATTTTCACGGGCGAGAGGCTGCTGACAACTCCCAATCCCGAACCCGATGAAGACGCCGAACTGCTGAAACGGCTCGGGATGAGGCCCATGCAAAGTGTCTGAACGCGAACCAGGCCCCATAGAAACGCGAGCAAGCCAAGAGCTGGACCACTTGCGCGCCGGGGCGCAGCTCCGCACTCTCGATCACATCAACGGAATCGACCTTTCATCGAACGATTATCTCGGCCTCGCTCGCGACTCTCGTCTTAAGCAGGCCACGTCGGAGGCAATAGCAAGGTCCGATGCTGTCGGCTCGACCGGCTCACGGTTGCTTTCCGGCAATGCCCGAGTGTGGGAAAAACTCGAGGCGGAATTTGCGGATTTTGCTCAAACGGAGTCCGCGCTGTATTTCAGTTCGGGTTATGCAGCCAATGTCGGCCTGCTCAGCTCTGCCCTGAAGCCCGGGGACATTGTTTTCTCGGATGCGATGAACCACGCGAGCCTGATTGACGGCATTCGCCTTTCGCGCGCGACAAAAGAAATCTACGAGCATGCCGACTTGCGATCTCTGGAACGCGCGCTTCGTCGCCATTCGCAAAGCGCAGGAGCAAAACTTATCGTCACCGAAACGGTGTTCAGCATGGATGGCGATTTCGCGCCGCTGACTGACTTACTGCGCCTCGCGTGTGATTATGGAGCGGAACTGGTGCTCGATGAGGCCCATGCGGTGGGCGTCTTCGGTCCCGAAGGGAGCGGCCGCGCCGCCGGGCATGGCATCACGCGTGGCGTCCTCGCAATCGTGCACACTTGCGGAAAAGCACTGGCGAGTGCTGGAGCATTCGTCTGTTGCAGTAAAACGATGAAGCGATATCTCGTGAACCGCGCGCGGCCGTTCATTTTCAGCACCGCGATGCCCCCCTATTTCGCGGGACAAATTCGCGCCGCGCTGGGTCTTGCGATGCAAGCGAATCACGAGCGCAACCACCTTCATGAAATGGCCAGTCTCTTGCGCGCCGATCTTTCCTTGTCCGGCATCCCGTGCGGTGCGAGCGCGTCGCAAATCGTTCCGGTCCTCTGCGAAACGAATGAAGCAGCACTGGCGCTTGCCTCGCACCTGCAGGTGCACGGCTTCGCAGCGCGAGCGATTCGTCCGCCCACTGTGCCGGCCGGCACAGCCCGCATTCGCCTTTCACTAACTGCAAATCTCACGCGCGATCAAGTCACGCATCTCGCGGAGACGATTCGCAGCGGATTCAATCCCTCGCCGCAATTGCAGGCTGCTACCGTAATGCATGTCTAGCCGCTTTTTCGTCACCGGAACGGACACGGGCGTAGGAAAAACAGTTGTGTCCGCTCTTCTATGCGCGGCACTCGATGCAATGTATTGGAAGCCGATTCAAACAGGATCTCGAGAAGGCACCGATCGCGCTACGGTCCAGCGGCTTGCCGAACTGCCGCGAAATCGGTTGATTCCTGAGGCCTACTCCTTTGCGCCTCCGGTGTCGCCGCATCTGGCCGCTCGGCGCGCGCGGGTGTCCATCAACTTAAACAAAATCCAGATTCCACGTCTGCATAACGCAGTGAACCTGGTCGTGGAAGGCGCAGGAGGCGTTTTCGTTCCGCTCAACGAGAATCAGCTTATGACCGATCTTATGCAGCACCTGAGACTGCCTGTGCTGCTCGTCGCTCGCAGCTCTCTTGGCACGATCAATCACACCACGCTATCGATTGCTGCACTGCGCGCAGCCGGAATCGACATTCGCGGCGTGATCATGGTCGGCAAGCCAAACCTCGAAAATCGGAAGGCGATCGAGCACTACGGCAAAATCTGCGTGATCGGAATAGTTCCCCAGCTCACGCGAATCGACAAAACCTCGCTGCTGAGAGCCTTTCGCAAGCATTTCGATCGCGAGGCATTGGCTGCATGAGTGCACCACTTCGGATCTGGCATCCGTTCACGCAGGAGGCGCTCGATCCGCCGCCGATCCGCATCGTCAAGGCCGAGGGCGTTTATCTTTACACCGACGATGGCCGCCGGCTCATCGACGGTATTTCTTCGTGGTGGGTGAATATCCACGGCCACAATCATCCGGTCATCATGTCTGCGATTGCAGAACAAACTCGAAAACTCGATCACGTTCTGCTAGCGGGTTTCTCTCACGAGCCGGTTGAAAAATTGAGCGCCAACCTGCGCAAAGTTCTGCCGCCGAGTCTGAATCACATCTTCTTTTCGGACGACGGCTCCACGGCTGTCGAGGTCGCATTGAAAATGGCCCTGCAGTTCTGGCAAAACTCGGGGCAACCGCAGAAACAATCCATCGTCGCTCTGGAACACGCGTATCACGGGGACACAGTGGGTGCGATGTCGGTGAGTGCCGACTCAGCGTTCACCGATCCCTTTCGCGCCATGCGTTTTCCCGTGCACCGCGTGCACTCGGCATATTGCTACCGTTGCCCGGTGGGAAAGACGCGCGCTACGTGCGACATCGATTGCGTCGACAGTTTCCGCAAACTCCTGGAAGAGAAGAGCGGCGAAATCGCGGTCGTGATTCTAGAACCTTTGCTCCAAGGAGCCGGAGGGATGATCGTTCATCCGCTCGAGTTTCTGCAGCGCGTGAGCGCCCTTTGCAAGGAGCACAACGTGCTGCTCATCGCGGATGAAGTGCTCACAGGGTTCGGCCGCTGCGGCAAAATGTTCGCGTGTGAAATCGCTGGAGTCGTTCCAGACATTGTCTGCTTGTCGAAAGGGCTCACGGGCGGACCACTTCCGATGGGCGCAACCGTTTGCAGCGACGTGATTCACGATGCATTTGTGAGTAAAGATCGAGCGCGCACCTTTTTCCACGGCCATTCCTACACCGGCAATCCGATTGCCGCCGCTGCAGCGGTGGCCAGCCTCTCAATCTTCGAAAACGAGCCTGTCTTCGATCGCATCGCCAAGATCGCCGAAATCCATGCCGCAAGGCTCCGGAGTCATCCAGCCGTCGGCGACGTGCGACAAATCGGTACCGTCGCGGCTATCGAACTGCGCGCCGAAGACGCGGGCTACATGTCGAAGCTCAAACCGCGCCTCTACCAATTCTTTCTTGACGCCGGCATACTGCTCCGCCCGCTCGGGAACATTCTGTACGTGCTTCCGCCATACGTAATTTCGCCCAAGGACCTCAATTACATCCACGATCGCATCGCCGATGCGCTCGAACTTGTAGAAGCTTCTCGCGCGTGAGTAGGCAGGAGGCGCGACGATCGACACTCGCGATTCGTGCCACGAATTCGCGGTTCGACGAGGCATTGTTGCGAGCGAATGTCCGGTAGCCGACTTGTCGGGAGTTCGGTCACCATTGGTGTTATAAGAGCCACTTCGAAGCGGTTTCTGGCAGCCGAGATATACTGCCCGGCAGACGCCGATACACACGAGAAGGCGGTAAAACTTGAGTATGAATCTCGTCGGGCAAGGTAGAGCGAAACACAAAGCGCTAATCGTGCTGCTTCTCCGCCTGGCATACGCCAGCGTCGCGCGCGCCCAGACGGCGCCCTCGGTTGTGGGAAACTACACGGGTGCGCTTGGGTCGTTTCACATCCGTCTCCACGTGCGAGCGGGTGCCAACGGAGCGCTGGCCGTGACACTTGACAGCGTCGATCAAGGCGTTTTCGGAATCTCCTGCACGGAAGTCACCCTTTCCGGTCGGCAATTCAGGTTTTCAATACCGTCGATCCATGCCACTTACCAAGGGCATCTGAACGACGACGGCAACACGATCGTCGGCTCCTGGAACCTAGGGACGCCGCAACCTTTGGTCTTTATACGCCTCACGGAGGCCACTGCCGGGAGCCTGACCGAGCGGCTTGCCGACGTCGGCTCCCTGGTGGCTGAGGACTTCGAAAAGAACAAGATTGGGAGCGTTACGGTAGGCGTAGTTTCAGGCAAACAACTTATCTGGACCAAAAGTCACGGCGACGCCGATATGGGCAAGCATATCCAGGCGAACGAAGGCACGGTATATCGGATTGGGTCGATCACGAAGATGTTTACAGCGCTGATGCTCGAACAATTGGTTGAATCCGGCGAAGTACGGCTTTCCGATCCAGTCGAAAAATATTTTCCCGAAGTTAATCTGGTTCAGGGACGATATCCGAACGCTCCACCGATCACGTTGATGCAGCTTGCTACACATACTTCCGGGCTGGCCCCTGAACCGGACGATATGGAGAAGTATGTCGAAGGCCCGGTTGCCGAATGGGAGAAAATCCTGATCGCTGCACTGCCGCACCTTCATTACATCTACGAGCCGGGAATTCGATTCTCCTATTCGAACATCGGCTATGCAATCCTGGGAGCGACGCTAGCCCGGGCCGCGGCCGAGCCGTACCTAAAGTATGTCCCCGAACACATTTTCGAGCCTTTAGGCATGACCCACACTGCGCTTGAGCTGACGCCCGCGATCCGGCCTTACCTCTCCAGCGGATACGAGACGCAGGAGAACGGCAAGATCGATGCCGCCACGCCCCTGCGCGAGCAGGCAGGCCGGGGCTACAAAGTGCCGAACGGTGCGATCTACACAACGGTTGGGGATTTGGCGAAGTTTGCCTCATTCCTGATGGGCGACGGCTCCCCGAGCGCCTTGTCTCCTAACAGGCTGGAATATTTTCAGGATGCCTTGCAGGTGACGTCCACTTCGAGGCTCAGCGAGGGCTACGGCATCGGGTTCAATGTGATGCGCCGCGGCGACTATGTAGCGTTCGGGCATGGTGGCGCCGTCGGAGGTTATAACGCCGCGCTTTTTATAAACCGAAACGAAGAGGTCGCCGTGATCGCGCTAGCCAACGCGTTTGGGCCGAAGACGGTCGACGCCCAAGAGCTGGCTTTGCGGTGCCTTGACGTGGTTTCGAAATCAGAGTCCCCGAGCCACTAGGGAACTGCGCGACCTGCCTGGGACAAGACTCTCAACGTGACGTAAAGTCCAGCCTCTTACCTTCTGGAGTCGGTCCGATCACTAAACTCCCGCCAAACGGGGTGATCGGACAATTCAATCCGGATGCAAACTCCCGAGTAACGGGTTACCGGACAAATGTCTAGGCTTTCTTACGGTGGGAATCACCGCGTCCGCGCGATGCGCGGCGCAGATCGCAGAGCAAACCCGAAGTTAACCAGCACCATTGATTCGAGCGCCGACTTTTAGCGGCCCGTCAATCGACTCTGCAGAACATACGTTCAGAACATCGATAGGTATGGCGCGCTCTAGGAGACGATCTTAGAACTCCTTGGAGCAGCCAAATCGCGGCAGAAATTCCACAGTTCAAGCTAAGCCAAGCTCCGTGAGCCAAACGTCCCATTGGAGTCGAAAAGGCCCGTGGGGGTTTTTGGCGAAAGCCTTTGGCAATGTCGGAAATCCGCGTTAGCCTCAGGAGCTGATTGGCAGCTAAAAGACGGCGCATTGGCTTCGTCTGCGTCATGAACTGGTTCTGCACACGATCGGACCCGCTCCGTTTGCTTGCCCGTTGCAAAACGCCGCTTGAAAGCGTCCTGTTTTCTAGATGACGAAAGCAGCAAGTAGTTTCGGTCACTTTGGACAGTTTTTTTGATACGGCGGGAGGTAAAGGGACTTTGTGCCAAAATTCGTTTCGCGCGGCTAGGAAGGCAGCGGACACCTGGTTCCTTATGCGTGGAGGCGAAAGAAAGGTGAACGACAGGCAGCATTTTTGTTGCGATTAAGTTTTGGGATGTCCTTTCCTTGCTGGAGGTTGCGCCCAGTTTTGAATTCGAGGTTGTCGCGATTAGCTTTTGTTTCGCCTTTCGTCTTTTGTTCGCCAGTGCTGGAATTGCCCTTCGCACGTATAGATTGGAATTTTGGTCTTCTGTGCCTCGCTGCCGCGCCGTGTTGTCCCGGTCCTGACTCATCGGCACATCTCCAGCCGCAGGTTATCGTAGGAGTACGTATCTTGTCAACAACGACTTTGTACCAAGATTGGAGACGTCGCCGACGGCACATGGGAGGTGCGAGAGCAGGCGGTTCGATAATTGAAACTCTTGGCAAGGTCGCGTGAATTCCGAGATCCCGGTTTTATAGAGTATTGCATGAGTAACATTTGGGAGAAGTCCGCAACTCGAGGCAACGGAGTAAGTCTATAGTTAGACGGGGAATCAAGAATACTTCTTTTGAGTAACAGATCGTTCGAATGCCACAGACACAGAAACAGGGATTGGGTGTGTGGATATCCGTCGCCAAACAGCTCGTGGTCTCTGTGGTCTGGACCTACTTTGCGGTGGTCGTGGTCACATTTGTGGTGAGCCTGTTTGTGAGCCTCACTGGGTTATGGCCATCGACTTGGCGGGTACCGTGGTCCGGCGTGGGTAGTTACGTTGAAACTAAAGATCACAAGATCCTGGTCGATATCGGAATGTGGGGCCGCATCGAGGTTTATGACTCCAGCGGAGATTTTGTTCAATCCTGGAAGGCTCCCGCCATCAAGGGAGAATTGGCGATAGCCACCGATGAAAACGGAGGCGTCTATTTCCGAAGAGCGAACACGATTTTCAAACTGGGGCAAGATGGTCAGATCGAAGCCAAGTTCGAGTCAAAAGCTCCCGTGCCTAGAAACTGGATACTCTCTGCACAAAGCGCCGAGCCACAGTATGTGGGTGCTCGAAATGAATTCAGCCAGCGGAAAGTCACGGCAAAGGGAGATTCTCTCTTTTCAGAAAATGAGAGCCGAGACTTTCTGTGCCAGGACGGAACCCGTTTGGAGAGACGCGGCTCGTTACTGGTCCGTCTTTCCCGTGCGGGAGAGCAACTGCAAGTGTACTCAGCGCCCCGCTATTACTGGCTGGTCCAGTTTCCATTCCCAGCCCTCATCGGTTGCATTGCCGGATCTCTGCTAGTCTTTCTAGGAATCGTGAAAAATAGCTAGAAAACTGATCCTTTCAGCTTCTTAGAAAGTGACGTTTTGGCTCGGCAGCAGCTGCCAATAGTACGTGCCTCCAATTCCGATGTACTTTTGAGCCGTTCCTCCCCATGAAGCAAGCGAGGCGGAAATGGAGACCCCTGTCGATCCGCTGGCAAACGGCACCCAAGGCGTCCAAAACAGATTGAAGCTGCCCGTAGTGGCGATATTACCGGCAAACTGAGCGGCATACCCTACCATGGTTTGTATCGCGGGATATTGGAAAGCCGCAATGGTCCCAGCCAAGGCGTATGTAACGATTTCGTTAAGAACCTTTCGCTGGAGAGCGGCTCCAAGAATGCTGAAAGGAATCGTGAGAGAAAGGAAATATTTAGTATAGTCTTCAGAGTGCGCGCAGTTCCAGACTGCGCCCACATAGCCCTGAATCCCAGCACCCTTCGCTTGCTGGAATATTGTGGCTACCCCACCGAAGAATGCGTAGAGAGCCGCGCCGTTCCTTGAAAACAGTACCTCAGCACCACCCGTAAGTCCGAGCCCGAGAGGGAGCTTCCACACAGGGACGTTGAAAGACCCGCTGACTCCAACCACGCCAGCATCTGGATGTGCTGCGTTCAGGGCAGTCCACACCCACGGTGGGACCAGCCCGTTGGCAAACAAGCGTCCGACGAAATCAATGGCGCTGCCGCCAATTGAAGTGTAGGAGATAGCGTCCAGAGTTGCACTAATGGCAAGCGAGACCATCACATCGCCGATGTCTTGATTGCCACTGGGATCGATGCGATTAACGGGATTTGCGGAAGCATAGAGATACGCGTGAAGTGATAGCGGAGATTCAGGATCTCCCTGGAAAGTGTCCCGAGTTATGAATCGGCCCGTCGAAGTGTTGAGATAACGGGCACGGTTATAGTAGAGGCCCAGATCGCTATCGAACTGTTCACCAGCAAACAGAAACTCGTTTGGCGTCGATCCGGTCGAGTGGATGAGATTGCCAAAGGCGTCGTAGTCGTAGGTGTCGGTGATGGCGCCAGTTGGATCCGTCAAGGCACGCACCGAGCCGTGCCCATCATAGACGTAGTAGCTCGTCACAGTGGTGCTGGAGCTTGCGATAAACTGACGCTGGCTAATGCGAGTCAAGCCATAAACGAAGTTCCGGCTGCTTCCATTAGAAATGGTTTCTTCGACTACCTGCGGAAAGCCGGTTGGCGTCAGATCCGAAACGAGATACTTCGTAGTTACGCCGCCCACGGTCTTCGAAACCCGGTTTCCGTCACCGTCATAGGTTATGGTCGCGCTGCCATGCTGGATCAGGCGGTTTTCGAAATCGTACACATTGCTGACGCCACCCGACAACGTGGTGTTGCCGTTTGCATCGTACGTGTCGGTGGTCAGCCGGTCGTCGGTGTCGTAGGTGAATGTCCCTGACGTAACACCGGCCAGGGTCGAGGTGGTTTGGGTTCGGTTGGCGACCGGATCATACGTGTAGGTCACAGCGCCATTGGGCCCCGCCGTTGCGCCTGAAACGGTTTCCGAAGTCACCCGGTAGATATTGTCGTAGGCGTATTTCACCGCTCGCCCACTCAACTCGGCTACCGTCAAACGGTGGCCGACAGCATCCAGGGTGTAGGCGTAGCTCGCCAGAGATATCGCGCCTTTTGTCACACCCAAATTTGTGAGTTGGTTGTTTACGTTGTAGGTGTACGAGTGGGTTACGCTATTCGGGTACGTTATGCTGGCCATATTTCCAATGGCGTCGTACGACTGTGTTGTGAGGCCGGTGTTTGGCTCCGATATGGAGTCCAGACGGTTGTCAGCGTCGTACGTGTAAGTGACGGTCGTGCCAGTCGTGAGGGCGGTCATGTTGCTGGCTGCATCGTATGAATACGAAATCGTTCCGTTCGGCTTCACTGCTTGCGTGAGTCGATCATCCAAATCATAAGTGTAATTTGTTGTTCCATTCACGTCCGTCATCGACGCTCGCTGCCCATCTGGCGTGTAAGTATATGTAACGGTGGGTACATGGAAGCTTGGATCGGGAACTTTCGAGAGTAACCGATTCAAGGAGTCATACGTGTAAGTTGTCGTTTTACCGTTGAAGTCAACGTGCGAGACGACATTCCCTCCTGCATCGTAAGCAAGCGTCTCAGTCTGCCCACCGGGCAGCGTTCTGCCGGTCCGCCGACCAAGCTGGTCGTACTGAAAGGCTGTCGTGTGACCGTTCGCATCTGTCTGGCTGATTCGATTCCCCACTTCGTCGTAGGAATACGTGGTGGTGTGAAGCAAAGCATCTTCCACGGAGGCAAGCTGGCCGACGATGGTGTAGGTGTATTGGGTTGTATTTCCGTTCGCGTCTGTCCGAGAGATCACGTTGCTGCGGGCATCGTAAGCCACGGTAGACGAGGTTCCGTCAGCGTATATCGTTTTTACCAGACGGCCTGCGGCATCGTACTGATAAGTTGTTGTGTGGCCATTGCCATCAGTCATCGACGTTCGACGGTTCCCCGGATCGTAGGTATAGGTCGTAACGTGAGCGAGCGCATCCGTAGTGGTGACCAGGTTGCCGGCCGCGTC
>Ga0187770_10001240_pt1 | contig 13390 bp, 11 predicted proteins | sample 0116_SJ02_MP02_2_FD_133154 | JGI IMG/M metagenome (GOLD analysis project Ga0187770, IMG submission 133154) | Tropical peat soil microbial communities from peatlands in Department of Meta, Colombia - 0116_SJ02_MP02_20_MG | ecosystem: Environmental > Terrestrial > Soil > Wetlands > Peat | place...
CCACGGCCCCGGCCCCGACCCCGCCCACGGGCCGCCGCCGCCACGGAGGTGAGCAGGACCTCGACGAGCGAACGCCGAACCCGGCGCGCCGCCCTTTTCGGCCCCATCCGCGGGCTGGTGCGCGCCATCGAGGCCGGCGACGACTCCACCGTCGAACAGGCCGTCCTCGAGCTGAGCCGTTCACGGCGGTGGCTGGCGCCGCTGGCGCTGCTCGTCGGCGCGTTCACGATGCTCTTCCAGGCGCTGAAGCTGCTCGCCTCGAACTGGCGCCTCGCCCTGGTCGAGATCCTGCCGGCCATGTGGATCTGGGTGGCGATGCTCGACCTGAAGATCCACGTGCTCAAGGGCAGGTCGTTCCACGTGCTGCGCGGCCCCATCCTGATCCCGCTCATCGCGCTCGTCGCGCTCGTCACCGCGGCCGGCTTCTACCTCAACGCCGTCTTCGGGTTCGCGGTGGCCCGGCCCGGATCGCCCCAGATCGGTCCCGGCTTCGCCGAGGCCCGCCGTCACTGGCGGGTCATCGTGAGCTGGGGGCTGGTCGTCGGGGCGGCGCTCGGGGTGGCGACACTGGTGTTGACGCGTTGGAGCCGATGGTGGTTCGCGATCTCGCTCAGCATCGTCGTGGGCGTGATGATGTGGGCGTATGTCGCCATCCCGTCGCGGCTGATCGGCGTCGCGCCCACCACCAGGTCGCGCCGCGACAAGCTCTCCGCTTCCGCGATCGCCGGGGTGGTCGGCGCCATCGTGTGCACGCCGCCCTACACCCTCGGACGCATCGGCATCCTCATGCTGGGGTCGCACTGGCTCTTCGCGCTGGGCGTGGTCTTCATCGCCGTGGGGGTCACCTTGCAGGCGGGCGCCACGGGTGCGGTGAAGGCCATCAAGATGAGCGCCAAGCTGGTGGTCGGGCGCGCACCGACGCAACAGTCCTGAGAGGCGGAACGTGGCGGGTTCGGTCGACGCCCGGCTCGGGGGCGGCCGGGCGTCGGTGCCCGAGCGTCAGAGACCGGCGCCGCCGCCGGCCGAGGCGGCCACGCGCGGTGCGATGCGCTCGGCGAGGCCGTAGAGCTCGACGGCGTTGGCGCCGAGGATCCGGGCCTGGGTCGCCGACGGCAGCGGCGCCATGGTCCGGCGCAGCGTCGACACCGCGCCCGGGAATGTGGCGTCGTGGTGCGGGTAGTCGGATCCCCAGACGATGCGGCGTTCGCCGATCAGCGGGGCGAGCGCGGGCAGGGTCCGCTCGTCGACCTCGTAGCTGATCCAGCACTGGCGGGCGAAGTACTCCGAGGGGTCGGCGTGCATGTCCGGGCAGAAGCCGCCGAAGCCCTCGGCCTGCTCGTCGAGGCGCTCGAGCCAGAACGGCGCCCAACCGCCGCCCGACTCCAGGAACACGACTCGCAGCTGCGGGTGCCGCTCGAGGACGCCGAACGCGGCGAGTTGGGCGAGAGCGAGCATCTGCTCGAAGGAGTGGCTCACCGCGTGCAGCACGAGCGGGTTGAACGGCCGGTCGGCGCCGAGGGTGGGCACGATGATCGAGCTGCCCTCGTGCACGCCGATGGCCATCCCGGTCTCCTCGGCCGCCGCCCACAGCGGCTCGTAGGCGCGATGGGGCAGTGAGCGACCGCGGCACGGGTTGGGACGGACGAAGGCGGCCACGAAGCCGAGCTCGTCGCGCGCCCGTCGCAGCTCGCGCACGGCCTGCTCGGGGTCCTGTACCGGGAGCATCGCCGCGCCGAAGAGGCGGGTGGGGTCGGCCGCACAGTAGGAGGCCAGCCAGTCGTTGTAGGCGCGGGCGACGGCGACCGCCGCCGCCGGGTCCTCGATGGCCCAGGCGTAGAGGCCGATCGACGGGTAGAGCACGGCCCGGTCGATGCCCTCGGTGTCCATGTCGGCCAGGCGGGCGCTCGGATCGCTGCCCCCGGGGAGCGCCTCCTCCAGGGGGCGGAGGTCCGCTGGGTTGTCGAAGTGCGCCCCCGGCGTGGCCAGCGCGCCGAGCGACACCGCCAGGATCTCCGTGTCGCCGACGATCACGTGCTCGAAGCCGTTGGCGTCTCGCTCGATCCGTGGCCGGTGCTCGTCGGGCACGTCCTTCCATGCCTCGGGTGGTTCCACCACGTGGCCGTCGGCGTCGACGACCTCCGCGTCGCTCGTGCTCGCGTCGCTCACGTCGTCCTCCAGTCGTCGTGCTCGGGCAGGGGATGACGGAACAGGGTGGCGGCGTTCTCGGCCGCCACCATGCGCAGCTCGCGCTCGTCGAGGGCGCCGTAGTTGCGGGCCAGCACGAGCTGGGTGTCGGGCCAGGTCGAGTCGGCGTGCGGGTAGTCGCTCTCGACCATGATGTGATCGACGCCGATCCGCTGGCGCGATCCGACCATCGAGGGGTCGTCGATCGAGCAGAACCAGAAACTGCGACGCAGCACCTCGCTGGGTGCCAACGCCGAGGGCCACGCGCCCGACTCGGTGCCCGATGCCGAGTGCGACAGCACGTAGTCGACGCGATCGAGCAGCATCGGCACCCAGCCGAGCCCGCCCTCGGACATGGCGATGCACAACTCCGGGAACCGCAGGGGGACCCCGGACCACAGCCACTCCGCCGCCGCCACGATCGCATTCACGGGGAACAGTGTGGGGAGCAGCTCGAAGGGGGGGTCGGGCGAGGGCAGCGGAGCCCACGCGGACGCCCCCGTGTGGAGACAGACCACGGTGCCGGTCTCCTCGCAGGCGGCGAAGAGCGGGTCCCACGCCCCCGAGAAGATCGACGGCAGGCCGAGCTGCGCGGGGAACTCAGGGAAGCTGACCGCCTTGAACCCGCGCGCTGCGTTGGTGCGTACCTCGGCCGCGGCCACCTCCACGTCGGCCAGCCAGGGCACCTGCAGTGGGATGATGCGCTCGGGATGGGTCCCGGCCCACACCTCGATGTGCCAGTCGTTCCAGGCGCGCAGCGTCGACAGGCCCAGTGCCAGGTCGGTGGACCGGAAGAACACCGCGCCGCAGAAGCCGGCCACCAGCGACGGGAAGCACAGCGAGGCCCACACCCCGTTGAGGTCCATGTCCGCGACGCGGGCGTCGATGTCGAAGCACCCGGGCCGCATCTCGTCGAAGCGCGAGGGGTCCATGCTCCAGGTGTCGCGGGAGCGGCCGACCACCGCGTTGAGCCCGATGTTCGGGTAGCGGCGGTCCTCGTAGAGCCAGTACTGGCTGCCGTCCTCCTCCTCAACGATGCGCGGGGCGCGCCCGGCCTGGGCGGCGGGCATCCGACCCTCGAAGAGATCGGGGGGCTCGATGAGGTGGTCGTCGACCGAGATCACCGGCACCACGATCGGGCGTGGCTCGGGGTCCGGCAAGAGCAGGGAGCCGGCCTCCGGGCGCGTCGGCACGGCCCGGTCCGCCGACGGCGCGCCCGCGGACCGGCGTCCCAACTGGGGGCCCCACGGCCTGGTCATGTCGGCGCCGGTGCCGCTGCGCAGAAGGCCCACGGGCGGGCGGCAACACCGGCCTGTGACCCGTCGATCTGGTGGCGGACGAGCGCGTGCAGGCGGGACGGCGCCACGGGGACGAGCATGCGCGCGTCGCGCCCGGGGTCGCCGGGCCGGATCACACCGGCGCGCCGGGTGGCCTCGTCGGCCTGGGTGGCCATCGGCCCGGGAAACTATCATCCCGGAGAACGGCGTTCTCCGGCCGCGGCGGAGGCGTGCCGTCCGAAGGAGCCGGGATGCCGGGCAGTGCCCGGCGGTGCCGGGGAGCACCGGGAGGGACCGTGGGCGACGCGATCGGGTTGGTGATCGACGGAGGGACCGAGGCGGGGGAGGACGGCGCCTATCCGGTGCACAACCCCGTCCGGCCGGCGGAGGTGGTGCTCGAGGCACCGGCCGCGTCGGCGGCGCAGCTCGATCGCGCCGTGGCCGCGGCACGCGGCGCACAGCCCGCGTGGGCCGCGCTCGAATTCGCCGAGCGCGCCGAGCGGGTGTGCAAGGCCGCGGCCGCGGCCGGGGACGTGGTCACGGGCTCGGATCTCGCGGCCCTGCTCGTACGCGAGCACGGCAAGGTCCTGTGGGAGGCGCAGTTCGACGCCGGCACCATCGCCGGCATGGCCTCCGCCTTCGTGCCGCTCGCCGGCGACGCGCTGGCCGGACGGGTGCTGCCGGGCCACGGCGGGCGTCGCAGCTCCGTGGTGGCCGAGCCCCACGGAGTGGTCGCCGCCGTCCTGCCGTTCAACTGGCCCGTGTCGGTGCTCGGCAACAAGGTCCTCCCCGCGCTGCTCATGGGCAACACCGTCGTCGTCAAGGCGCCCCCCACGTGTCCGGGCGCCGTGCTGGCCGTGACCCGCGCCCTGGCCGAGGCGCTGCCGCCCGGCGTGGTCAACGCGGTGAACGGTCCGGGCCCGGAGCTGGGCGCCGCGCTCGTCGCCCATCCCGGCGTCGACATGGTGTCGTTCACCGGCGGTCCCTCCACCGGCCGGGCGGTGATGGCCGGCGCCGCCGGGGGACTCACGCCGCTGGTCCTCGAGCTCGGCGGCAACGACCCCGCCATCGTCGCGCCCGACGTCGAGATCGACGACGCGCTGGCGGATCGCATCGTGGGCGCCTCGTTCATCACCAGCGGCCAGGTCTGCATGGCCGTCAAGCGCCTGTACGTGCCCGAGGACAAGGTCGGCGCCATGGTCGACGCCCTCGTGGCCCGGGTCGGCAGCGAGGTGGTCGGCGACGGGCTCGTCCCCGAGACCACCATGGGCCCCGTGCACATGGCCTCGGCGATGACCCGGGTCGAGGGCATGCTCGAGGACGCCGCCGCCCGGGGAGCGACCGTGCACCGCCCGGCCCGGGTGCGCGAGGAGGACGCGACGTCGGGCGGCTACCTGGTCTCGCCGGCGATCGTCGCCGGCGCCCCCGACGACGCGTCGATCGTGCGCGACGAGCAGTTCGCCCCGGCCCTCCCCGTCCTCGGCTACCGCGACGTGGACGACGCGCTGACCCGGGCCAACGACACCGAGTTCGGGCTGTGCGCCTCGGTGTGGACCGCCGACGAGGCCCTGGCCGCGGCGGCCGCGGCCCGGCTCGAGGCCGGCACGGTGTTCGTCAACGGGCACGGCACCTCGGTCATGGACCATCGGGCCCCCTTCGGAGGGTGGAAGCAGTCAGGCTTCGGGCTCGAGCTCGGGCCGGAGGGGATGGCCGCCTTCACCAGGCCGAAGACGATCCTCGAACTCCCCCCGCTGCACGCGGGCGACTGAAGGAGCAGGCCGTGGACGATCTCGTCATCCGAGGCGGCACCGTCCTCGACGGCACCGGCGCACCAGGGCGACGGGCCGACGTCGCCGTGCGCGGGGGTCGGATCGGAGCCGTCGTCGACGCGGGGAGCGCCGAGGCCGGCGCCCTCGAGGGCGTCACCGAGATCGACGCCACGGGGCTGATGGTGGCCCCCGGCTTCGTGGACCTGCACACCCACTACGACGCGCAGCTCACCTGGGATCCGCTGGCCACGCCTTCGCCCCTGCACGGCGTGACCACGGTGATCGGCGGCAACTGCGGGTTCTCGCTCGCGCCCTGCGGCCCGGAGCACGCGGACTACCTGGCCAGGATGATGGCCAGGGTCGAGGGGATGCCCCTGGCCTCGCTCGAACGGCTGGACTGGTCGTGGACGTCCTTCGGCGACTGGCTCGGTCGGTTCGACGGCCGCATCGGCGTCAACGCCGGGTTCCTCGTCGGCCACTCGGCGCTGCGCCGGGCGGCCATGGGGGACGCCGCCGTCGGGTCGGAGGCCTCCCCCGGGCAGATCGAGACGATGGTGGCGCTGCTGCACCGCTCGCTCGAGGAGGGGGCGCTGGGCTTTTCGACGTCGCAGGCCCACACGCACAACGACGGGGCGGGCGAGCCGGTGCCGTCCCGCGCGGCGACGCGCGCCGAGCTCGAGGCGCTGTGCGCGGTGGTGGCCGAGCATCCGGGCACGACCCTCGAGCTGATCGTCCCCGGCTGCCTCAACGGGTTCAGCGACGACGAGATGGACCTCATGACCACCCTGTCGCTGCGGGCCAACCGGCCGGCCAACTGGAACGTCCTCGGGGTGTCGGCCCTCAACCCGGGCGCCGTCGACCACCAGCTCGCCGCGTCGGACCACGCCGGGGCGCGCGGCGCCCGGCTCGTGGCGCTGACGTTGCCGCACACCATGAAGATCCGGCTCTCCTTCGAGCACGGGGCCATCCTCGACGGCCTGCCCGGCTGGCGCGAACTGTTCGCCCTCCCCGTCGACCAGCGGCTGGCCAGGCTGTCGGACCCCGAGGAGCGGCGCCGCCTCGACGCCGGCGCGCACTCCGAGGAGGCCGGGATCCTCGGCGCGTTGGCCAACTGGCGAACCCTGCGCATCGAGGAGACCTTCTCGCCGGCCAACGCCGGCTGCGAGGGCCGCTCGGTGGGCGAGGTGGCCGACGAGCGCGGCCTCGAACCCTTCGACGCGCTCGCCGAGATCGTGGTTGCCGACCGGTTGCGCACCGGGTTGCGCCCGCCCATCCCCGAGTCCGAGGCGGACTGGTCCCTCCGGGCCAAGGTCTGGCGGGACGAGCGGACCGTCGTCGGAGGATCCGACGCCGGGGCGCACCTGGACGTGATGTGCGGGGCGATCTACTCGACGTCCCTGCTCGGTGACGGGGTCCGCCGCCGCGGGCTGCTGTCGTGGGAGGAGGCGGTCCACCAGCTCACCGACGTGCCGGCCCGCCTCTACGGCCTGCGCCACCGGGGCCGGCTGGCCCCGGGGTGGTGGGCGGACGTGGTCGTGTTCGACCCCGACGGCGTCGGCTACGGCCCGGAGCGCACCCGCGACGACCTGCCCGGCGGGGCCGGCCGCCTGTACGCCGAGGCGGAGGGTATCGAGCACGTCCTGGTCAACGGCACCGAGATCCTGCGCGCCGGCAACCCCACCGGGGATCTGCCGGGCGCGGTGCTGCGTTCCGGGACGGACACCGACACGGTGACCGTCCCCGGCGCCGGCGCGGTGACCGTCCCCGGCGCCGGCGCGGCGCGATGAGCGGCCCGGTGGTGCGCGCCGCGGTGCTCCACGAGCCGGGCGCCCCCCTCGTGGTCGAGGACATCGAGCTCGAGGCGCCCGGACCCCACGACGTCCGGGTCCGGATCGCGGCCAGCGGGGTGTGCCACTCGGACCTGTCGGTGCAGAACGGCTCGATCCCGTTCATGTTCCCCACCGTCCTCGGCCACGAGGGGGCGGGCGTGGTCGAGGAGGTCGGTGCCGCCGTCACCCGCGTCGCGCCGGGCGACCACGTGGTCCTGACGTGGATGCCGCCGTGCCGCACCTGCTTCTGGTGCCTGGCCGGCCAGCCGATGCTGTGCGCCAACGGGCTGGTCGAGGCCCTCGGCGGCGCCTACGCGTCGGTGCGCGGCACCAAGATGGTCCGCGGCCTGGGCACGGCGACCTTCGCCGAGCAGACCCTCGTCCCCGAGGGCGAGGTCGTCCCCGTGGACCCGCGCGTGCCGCTGGAGGTCGCGGCGCTGATCGGGTGCGCCCTGTCGACGGGGGTCGGTGCGGTGTGGCGCACCGCCGGCGTCGCCCCTGGCTCGACGGTGGCCGTGGTCGGCTGCGGCGGCGTGGGGCTGTCGGTCGTCCAAGGGGCGCGTCTGGCGGGTGCGGCCGCCATCGTGGCCGTCGACCGGGTGCCGGCGAAGCTCGAGACCGCCCGTGCCCTGGGCGCCACCGCGGTGGTGGACGCCTCGGCCACCGACCCCGTCGAGGCCGTGCGCGAGCTGACGGGCGGACGGGGCGTGGACTACGGCTTCGAGGTGGTGGGCCGCGCCGAGACGATCCGTGGCACCTTCGCCATGACCCGGCGCGGCGGCACGACCGTGGTGGTGGGGGCGGGGTCGCCCTCGGAGCCGGTGTCGTTCACGGCCATGGAGCTCTTCGTCGACGCCAAGACCATCGTCGGCTGCGTGTACGGGTCGACCGACCCCGACCGCGACTTCCCCGTGCTGGTGGACCTCGTTCGCACCGGTGCCCTCGACGCCGAGGGCATGGTCACGCGCCGCATCGGCCTCGAGGAGGTCAACGACGCGTTCGCGGCGATGGAGGCCGGTGAGGTGGCCAGAAGCGTGATCGTGTTCCCCCGCGACGAGGAGGCGTGATGGCCGAGGGCCTGCAGGTGGTGGACGCGGACGCCCACGTGGTCGAGCCCGTGTCCTTCTTCGTGGAGCTGTTCGCCCGGTTCCCCGACGACGTCGGGGTGCGCGACGACACGCAGCTCGGCGTCGTCCTCGAGGGGCGGCCGTATCCGGACTTCACCGGTCCGGGGGCGGGCTGCCCCCCCGACAAGGGCCTCACCGACGCGCCCGGCGCGGACCCCGGCACCGTCGAGGGCATCCTGGCCAACGCCGATCTCGACGGGATCGACGAGATGGTGATGTTCCCGAGCTTCGGGCTCTGCGTCCCCTCGCTGGAGTCACCCGTACTCGGGGCGGGCCTGGCCCGCATGTACAACCAGTGGGTGGCGGACCACTGCGCCGGCTCGGGCGGCCGCCTGCACGCGCCGGCGGTGGTCCCCATCGAGCACGTCGAGCTCGCGATCGAGGTGATGACCGAGGCGAAGGCACTCGGCCTGGTGTGCACCGTCGTGCCGCCGGCCCTCAAGACGCGCAACCTGGACCATCCGGACCTCGACCCGTTCTACGCCGCGGCCGCCGCGCTCGAGATGCCGCTGGGCGTGCACGGCGCCCCCGGGATCCACCTGCCCAAGATCGGCGTGGACCGCTTCGACAACTACATCCAGGTGCACTGCGTGAGCTTCCCGTTCGACCAGATGTCGGCCATGACGGCGATGGTGAGCGGCGGGGTCTTCGACCGGCATCCCAGCCTGAAGGTGGCGTTCCTCGAGGCCGGTGCAGGGTGGCTGCCCTGGTTCGTCGAGCGGCTCACCGAGCACTTCGAGTCCCGGGGCGATTGGATCACGGGAGGATGGCGACGGCCGCCGGCCGAATACGTTGCCGCCGGCAACGTCCGGGTGACCTGCGAGCCGGACGAGAAGACGCTGCCGACCCTGGTGGAGGCCCTCGGCGACGAGTGTGTGATGTTCGCCAGCGACTACCCCCACTGGGACGGGGCCTGGCCCCGGGCCACCGCCGAGCTGCGTGAGCACGCGGACGGACGGCTGTCGGCCTCGTCGCTGGCGAAGATCGCCGGGGCCAACGCCCGGGCCTTCTACGGGCTCGGCGCGACGGTGCCCGGGAGGGCCTGAGCCGTCTACGCACGGTGGACGGCGCTGGATTAGCGTCCCGGGTTGGCAGGCGGCCGTTCGTGGGCGGGGTCGTCGGTGCCGAGCAGACGCGTCCGTGTGCGGCGCGCGCGAGACGAGGCAGTGTGACAGGCGAACCGGTGGTGCTGGTGGTCGACGACCAGGAGGCGATCCGCCGCTCGGTCGCCGAACTCCTGCGCAGCGCCGGCTACGAGGCGGTGGAGGCCGACAACGGGGAGCAGGCCCTCCAGGTGCTCCAGGGCCGTGCCGTCAGCGCCGTGGTCCTCGATGTGCGGATGCCGAAGGCCGACGGCTTCGCCGTGCTCGACGCCCTCGAGCACCCGCCCCCGGTCATCCTCATGTCCGCCTTCGAGATGGGGTCCGACGACCAGGTCCGCGTCGACCCCAAGATCTTCGTCCAGTTGGTCAAGCCCTTCCATCCGCGCCGGCTGCTCGAGGCCGTGGCCGCGGCCATCGGGCCGGGGCCGGCGGCCGAGGGCTAGGCCGGCCGGGTCCCGGCCGGCCGGTACGGCGTCGGCGCTCGACCCACGGCGAGCAGGTACGAGGAACCGCAGCGCAGATGTCCGTCGCCCTGGCGCTGTTCGCCTCCTTCTCGTTCGCACTCGGCAACGCCATGCAGCAGCGGGGCGCGCTGCGCACGACGGCGCCCGGCGGGGGCCCGCGGTTCCTGCTGCAGCTGTTCCGGCATCCGGTGTGGATCGCCGGCGGCCTGCTCCAGATCGCCGGGTTCGCCGCACAGATCGTCGCCCTCGACATCGGCTCCCTCCTCGTCGTCCAGGTCATCGTGGTGTCGAACTTCGTCGTGGCCCTGCCCCTCGGCGTGTGGCTCACGGACCAGGTGGTCCGACCCCACCACCTGCTCGGGGCGGCGTCGACGGTGGTCGGCCTCGTCCTCTTCGTGGTGGGCGGCGACCCCGGCGGCGGGACCAACCACGTGGCCGTCGCCGCTTGGGCCGTCACGCTCGTGGTGTACGCGCTCGCCAGCGCCGGCTTCGACATCGGGTCGCGCCGGGTGAGCCCGGGTCCGGCGGCGGCGCTCCTGGGCGCGGCCGCGGGTCTGGCCTTCGGGCTCCAGGCGGGCCAGGTGAAGTCGCTGGCCCACGTGGGCGGCGGCATCGGCGGCGCACTGACCTCGTGGCAGCTCTACGCGCTGGCGGCCGTGGCGGTGGTGGGTTTCGTGTACCAGCAGCGCGGGTTGAAGGTGGGCGTGCTCGCCCCCACCATGGCCGCCAGCAACGTGGCCACCCTGCTGTGCAGCGTGGCCATCGGCTTCGCCCTGTTCTCGGAGACCTTCGGCCGCGGCGCGCTCGGAGTGGCGCTGGCCGTGCCCGGACTCGTGCTCATGGTGGCCGGGATCGTGGTGATCTCGGTCGGCGTGCCTGCGCCGGTGGTCGCGCCGGCTCCGGGGGCGACCGGCGTGGAGGCGGCGGTCGAAGGGGCGATCGAGATAGCGGACGTCTTCGCCCCGGCCCGGCACCGCCGCCAGCGGGTCAGCGACGAGGCATCTTGATGGCGCGGTCCGCGATGATGTTCTTCTGCACCTCGGTGGTGCCCGCGCCGATCGACGTGTAGCGCTGCCAGACGTAGTTGTGGCCCCAGTGGCCCTTGTCCACTGCATCGGGCCCGCCCTTGGCCAGCACCCCGGCGGGACCGAGCACGTCGACGCCCAGCTCGGCGATGGTCTGGGACAGGTAGCTCCACTGGAGCTTGGCCAGCGGGACCTCGGGCCAGTTGGGCTGGCCCCGCAGGATCTTGGTGAGGGCGCGGGCGTTGAGCAGGCGGGTGAGCTCGAGCTGGGTCCAGGCGCGGGCGATGCGGTCGCGCAGCACCGGGTCCTCCAGCGCGGCCGGGTTGTGCTCGCGGGCGGTGGCGATGAGCTTGTCGAGCTCGATGCGCATGGACACCGACAAGCCGGCCGTGCCCACCCGTTCGTGGCCGAGGGTCCCCATGGCGACCTGCCAGCCGCCGTTCTCGTCGCCGAGGCGGTCCCCCGCCGGGACGCGCACGTCGTCGAAGGTGACCTCGCAGAACAGTTCGCCGCCGGTGATGTCGCGGATCACCCGGACGTCGATCCCCGGCAGTTCCATGTCCACGATCAGGGCGGTGATGCCCTCGTGCTTGGCTCCCCGCTCGATGGCGGTGGGGTCGGTGCGCACCAGGAAGAGCCCCCACCTGGCCAGGTGGGCGGTCGAGATCCAGATCTTGCGGCCGTTGACCACGTACGCGTCGCCGTCGAGGATGGCGCTCGTGCGCAGGTTGGCCAGGTCCGAGCCCGCCTCGGGCTCGGTGAACCCCTGGCACCAGTGCTCGGTGGCGTCGAGGATGCCCGGCAGCCACCGCCGCTGCTGCTCGTCGGTCCCCCAGCGCAGGATCATGGGGCCGATCTGCCAGATCCCGTTGGCGTTGTAGATGCCCGGGGTCTTGGCCCGGGCCATCTCCTCCGCGTAGATGGCGTTCTGCGACACCGTGGCCTCGCGCCCGCCCCAGGACACGGGCCAGTTGATCGCCGCCCAGCGTCCTTCGTGCAGCCGCCGTTGCCACGCTTGGCGCCTCGCCATGGTGCGCCGGTCCGCGTTCGTCTCGTCGCCGATCTCGCCGCGCTCGATGAACTCGGGCAGGTTGGCGGCGAGCCACGCCCGCAGCTCGGCCCGGAAGGCCTCGTCCTCGGCGGTGAGCGCGAAGTCCATGGTGGGCTCCCTCAGCTGCCGCGAGGTGCGAGCACCTCGGGGTTCACGATCGTCCGAGGGGTGGCGCCGGCGAGCAGCCGGCACAGGTCCTCGGCGATGATGCGGGTGTGGTTGGCCTCGGTGTCGTAGGTGGCGCCGCCGACGTGCGGGGTGAGCACCACGTTGGGGAAGGTCGTGAGCGGATGGTCGGGTGCGAGGTGCTCCCCCACGAAGTGGTCCAAGCCGGCCGCACCCACCTTGCCCGAGGCGAGCGCGTCGACGAGGGCGTCGGTGTCGTGGAGCTGGGCCCTGGCCGTGTTGAGGAAGACGACGCCGTCGCGCATGGCCACGAACTCGGCGGCGCCGATCATCCCCGCCGTCTCCGGCGTCACCGGCGCGTGCAGCGACACCACGTCGCTCACCGCCAGCAGCTCGTCGAGCGAGTGGGTGGCGTCGGGCGCGTAGGGGTCGCTGGCCACCACGTGCATGCCGAGGCCCCGCAGGCGCCACGCCAGCGCCCGGCCCACCGCGCCCAGGCCGACGATGCCGGCCGTGCGCCCCGCCAGCTGCCAGGCCCGGAACCGCTGATAGGGGATCGTGCCGTCCCGGTAGACGGCGTCCTCACGCACGTCGCGGTCGGCCCGCACCACGCCCCGGGTGGCCGCCAGCAGCAGGGCCACCGCCAGCTCGGCCACGGCGTCCGCGTTGCGCCCCGGGGCCCGCAGGACGGGGACGCCGGCGGCGGTGGCGGCGGCCACGTCGACGTTGTTGGGGTCGCCGCGGCAGCTGGCCACCGCCACGAGCTCCCGGGAGAAGACGGGTCCCGCACAGGTGTCGGCCTCGACGACGAGGATCGACGCCCCTTCGGCCTCGGCCCGCTCGGCCAGCTGCTCGGCCGAGTAGATGCGCAGGGGCCGCTGCTCGATCCAGGGGTCGTAGACGACGTCGGCCAGCTCGCGCAGCAGGTCCAGGCCGTCGCCCCGGACCGGGGCGGTGACGAGCGCTCTCGGGCGGGCTGCCACCGGGTCGTCCCTCCTTCCGCCGGCGTGGCCCTCCACGGCCGTGCGGTCCTTCATAATGGCCGATCATGACGACGGCGTCAGGTTCGATCACCGTGGGCATCGACATCGGCACCACCGCCGTCAAGGCCGTGGCCGCGGACGAGACCGGCGCCGTCGTCGCCCGCGCCCGCGTCTCCCACGAGGTGCGCAGCCCGGCCGCCGATCTCCTCGAGCACGACGCGCTCCGGGCATGGTGCCGCAGCCCGCGCGTGACCCTGGCCGAGGTCGGCGCCACCGCGCCGCACGTGGCCGGCGTGTGCGTGGCCAGCATGGTGCCGTCGTTGACCGTGGTCGACGATCGGGGCATCCCCCGCTCGCCGGGCCTCCTCTACGGGGACGCCCGGGGCCGCGTGGTGCACCGCAGCGGCGACCCCACCGAGCCCGCCGGCATGCCCGACGCCGAGGGGTTCGTC
>Ga0187770_10001241_pt1 | contig 13384 bp, 11 predicted proteins | sample 0116_SJ02_MP02_2_FD_133154 | JGI IMG/M metagenome (GOLD analysis project Ga0187770, IMG submission 133154) | Tropical peat soil microbial communities from peatlands in Department of Meta, Colombia - 0116_SJ02_MP02_20_MG | ecosystem: Environmental > Terrestrial > Soil > Wetlands > Peat | place...
CGCGTCGGCATCCTGATGTACGGCAAGCGGCCCACCGTGCCTGAGCTCGTCCGCTGGATGCGCTACAGCTAGTCCAGAGCCCACCTGGCGGCTCACCCTTGGCGTTTCGCTCGCTCTCCGAACAGCGCTGTGCCCATGCGAATCTCTGTCGCGCCTTCCTCGATGGCGACTTCGAAATCGTGGCTCATCCCCATGGATAGGACGGGCAGAGGTCGGCCGATTCGCTAGCTCAATTCGTCGCGCAACATTCGCAGCTTCCGAAAATATGGCCGCGCCTCCTCCGGGTCATCGGAATAAGGCGGGATCGACATGAGGCCCTGTAATTCGAGGTGAGGAAGCGCGACAATTTTCTCTGCTAACGCAGGCAAGTCACTTTCCCCAACGCCGCTCTTCGTCGCCTCGCTTCCGAGATGGACTTCAATGAGGACGGGAATACGTTTCCCTTCTGATGCCGCCGCAGGATCGATTCTCTTGGCTATCGCGGCTGTATCAACGCAATCGAGACGATCGAATAGACGGACTGCTCGGTGCGCCTTGTTGCTCTGAAGGTGCCCGATGAAATGCCACGTCGCATCGAGGTCCCGCAGCTTCTCCCGCTTGGCCTCAAACTCCTGCACACGGTTCTCTCCGAAATGCCGCAAACCGGCGTCGTAGGCCGCACGAATCGCATCAGCTGGGAATGTCTTCCCCACGGCCACGACGCTAATCCCACTCGCGTCCCGGCGAGCTCGTGCAGCAGCCTGAGCTATACGCTCGTGCACAAGTTTCAGGTTTGCCGCAATTCGATCGCTTTTGTGCATCGCGGGCGCGATTCTAGCATGCAGCGACGGGCCACTCATTTACCCTGAGCGGAGCCGAAGCGTCTCTAGCCACCACCCACTCCTCGCTGCTAGACTGAGCTTCACTTCCATGTCTGCTCGCGGGAAATTCATCGTTCTCGAAGGAATCGACGGCTCGGGAAAGCGCACGCAATTGCAAGCCCTCGCGCGCAGGCTTTCCGCGCAGGGAACCGCATTTGTCGAGATCAGTTTTCCCAATTACAGCGGATTCTTCGGCAAAATGGTCGCGCGCTTCCTGAACGGTGAGTTTGGCCAGCTCTCTTCCGTTGATCCGCACTTTTCCGCGCTGCTCTATGCCGGCGACCGCTTGGAATCGAAACCTGTGATTGAAGCCGCGCTCGCCTCCGGCAAGACCGTCCTCGCCGACCGTTATATCGGGTCAAACCTCGCGCATCAGGGCGCTCGCGTGCCGCGCGAAAAGCGCGAGGAGTTCATCTCCTGGCTGAAGCATCTTGAGTACAAGATCTACGCTCTGCCGGCTGAGGACCTCGTGATCTACCTACGCGTTCCAGTGGCCGAAGCGCACCGTCTGGCGGGCGAAAGAGGGGATCGCGCGTACACGAACATGCGGCGCGACATCCAGGAATCCGATATTGAGCACCTCGAAGCCGCGTCGCAGGTCTATGACGAGCTCGCCCGGCAATCCAATTGGGTCAAAATTGAGTGTTTCGATGCCTCAGCGAGCGCTCTTCGCTCTCCCGCGGCCATTCACGAAGAAATCCTCGCTGCTGTCGAGGCGCGCATCTCGCCTGCGCTCGGTGCTAGGAGCTGATCGCGTGGGCTTCAGCGAATTCTTGGGCAACGAACGGATTGTCCGCGCGTTGCGCGGCATGCTTCAGCGCGGGCGCGTGCCGAGCGCGCTCCTGTTCACCGGCCCTCGCGGCATTGGCAAGTACACGCTCGCGCGCATGTTTGCCCAAGCCGCCAATTGCGAGCGCCTCTCCGATGATTTCTGCGGGGAATGTGGTTCGTGCCTTCGCATCGGCCGGCTCGCAAACCCCGCGCCGCTGATCGAGGCCGGGCTGACGGAGCGCGGGGAATCCGCGGACGCAGCCACCGTCGAGCGCATGCCGCTGATTCTCGAGACGCATCCCGATGTTTGGGTCGTAGTTCCCGATCCCGTACGCCTGCGCACGCCTGTAGCGCGGCCGATGATTCGTGTCGGCCAACTGCGGGCCGTGCAGCGCGCTGCCTATTTCAAGCCCCAGGGCAGGCGGCGGGTCTTCATCCTCGACGGCGCGGATACAATGCGCTGGACTGACGCCGACGTCTTCCTCAAGATTCTGGAGGAGCCGCCGGAGTCCGCGACGCTGATTCTTCTCGCCCCTTCCCCCGATTCAGTCCTGCCGACCATTCGCTCTCGCTGCCTCCAGTTCCACTTTGGGCCAGTTCCAGTACATGACATCGAGGAGTTTCTGAAGACTCGGTCTGGGGCGAAGGCCGCCGAGCGGAAACTGGCCGCGCAACTGTCCGACGGCTGCCCTGGGGCTGCCCTATCTCTCGATCTCGGGCAGTCAGAACGCCTCCGCCGCAGCGCGCTGCGCCTGCTCGAAAGCGCCGCCGGAGGGGACAAACTCTCCGACGTTTTCGCAATCACCGCTCAGCTTTCCAAGCAGGAGCAGGAATCGTTTGAAAACATTCTGTATCTAATCTATAGTGTTCTCACAGACCTGCTCGAGCAATCCCACAGCCCAAAGAGCAGTCTTCCACGCAATCCGGATTTGCGCCGGGAGGTGGAGACCCTTGGTAAGAAAGTCGACTGGGAGTGGGTATTACAGGCCACACGCGGCCTGGATGCGCTTGAGGGGCGGCTGCGCCGAAACGTCGGCCGCCAGTTGGGTTTGGACGCCCTTGTTGCCTCCCTCAGCATCCGCTGAGGCGACAGGTAGACCCGGGATTTTCTTTCGAAATACTTGGAACCGAAACATTCATACCGTAGTCATACGTATTAGCATACTGAGGAGTTTTTCATGGTTAATCGGAAGCTGTTTCGGCCTACTCTCACGGACATGAAAGAGCAATTCTCACCGCGCCCGGCCCAACCGGCCCCGCAAGAAGCGGCCCCGCGGAAGAAGCCCGCGCTGCCGGATCAGACGTTTGCGGAGAATTTCTACTACGTCAAGCAGATGCAGGCGCGCACGCCCGTGGCTGTGGTCCTGACGGACGGAGAGGTGCTTCACGGCGTCGTCGAGTGGTACGACCGGGACTGCATCAAGCTCACGCGCTACGGCAGTCCGAATCTCATGATTTACAAGCACTGCATCCGCTACGTCTACAAGGACGGCGAAGACGCGGCAATGGGCGGCACGAACAACGGCCAATAAGATTCGGCCAGCCTGAATCCGGCAGTCACTCCGCGTCCCCGCGCGGCTCAATCGGCTGACGGCGACAGCCACAATGAAAATCGGAATCACCTGCTACCCAACGTATGGCGGCTCCGGCGTCGTCGCCACCGAACTCGGCATGGAGCTTGCCGCGCGCGGGCATGAAGTTCACTTCATCAGTTACGCGATGCCCATTCGATTGAATGAGGCGAGCGACAACATCCGCTTTCACGAAGTCGAAGTCACCAACTACCCGCTGTTTGATCACCCGCCTTATACGCTGGCGCTTGCCACGAAGATGACGGAGGTCGCAGAGGAAGCGTCGCTCGACCTGCTTCACGTGCACTACGCAATCCCTCACTCCGTGAGCGCGCTCCTTGCGCGGATGATGGCCGCGCCGCGCCGGCTTCCTTTCATTACGACGCTGCATGGCACGGATATCACGCTGGTAGGCAACGACCGCAGCTACCTTCCGATTACGCGCTTTTCCATCGAGCAGAGCGACGGCGTCACGGCCATCTCGAACTACCTGCGCGATCGCACGCTCCGGGAGTTCGAAATCAAGCGGCCCATCGAGGTTATCCCGAACTTCGTCAACTGCGATCTCTACAAGCGCGCCGATGCGGCCGCCCGCGCGCAATGGGCGCCCAACGGCCAGCGGATCCTGATGCACCTTTCGAATTTCCGCCCCGTGAAGCGCCTCACGGACGTCGTCGAAATTTTCGCCCTCGTGCGCGAGAAGATTCCTGCGAAGCTCGTCCTGATCGGAGACGGCCCGGACCGGGGCGTGGCGGAATACCTCGTCAGGAAGTTGCGGCTGACAAAGGATGTCCGCTTCCTGGGGAAGCAGCACTCTGTTCATGAGACTCTGGGAGTTGCCGACCTGTTTCTTCTCCCGAGCGATGAGGAATCCTTTGGCCTCGCAGCGCTCGAAGCGATGGCCTGCGAGGTCCCTGTGATTGCCTCAAACGTCGGCGGCATTCCGGAGGTCGTCACGCACGGTGTGGACGGCTATCTCTTCGAGCCGCGCGACGTCGCGACCGCTGCGAAGTATGCGCTTGAAATACTCACGCGGCCCGACCGCGGCAGGATGATGGGTCAGATGGCCCGCACGAACGCCCGCCGCAAATACTGCTCCAACGACATCATTCCGCGCTACGAACGCTATTACGAACGCGTCTTGAACTCCACCGGCGCCGCCGCGCACGCCTGACCCGCTCTCTACAACTCAGAAGGAGGTATCTCCCGCAAGGACTGGATTACCGAATCTACGTCGTCCTGTGTGATTGTCGCGGATGATCCCTGGGCAACTAGGAAGATGAGCCGCAATTGAGAGTCCTTCTCGTCGAAGACCCGCACTGCGATTGGCCGCCCATTCGCCGGATCCCCAAATTGAAATCCCCGGTTCGGTCCGAAAGCAAAGGAAGATATCCCCGAAGGGGCATCAAATCCGAAGGACAGCTTCCACAGCAGGAGGGCATTCGTCCGTCTCGCACCGTCTGCGGACATAAACGCCGAAACTTGCGCTGGAGATACGCCGTAAATGGCTCGATAAAGCTCGTAATTCGACTCTATCGGCTGACTTGCGAACGTCCGCTGAAACTCAAGGTACCTGGCCGGCTCAGCCTTTTTTAGAGCGCTCAGCGCGTCAACCTGCGTTTCCGGGTCATAGAAAAGTACCACCTGGCCGGAGTCGAACCGAACCTCTGTACCCACCGGCGTGGACTCCTGCTTTGACGGGCTTGCCCACGGAACCGTGAATTCGTACTGGTAGAGCTGGATTTGATTCTTGTTCGGCAGTGTTTTCGCGGAGCGTGCCGCAGCGGGCGGAGCCGATGGCGGTGGAAGAGGCTTCGGAACGTCATTCAGCCAAGGATTTTCCGATGCCCAGCTTCTGCTCTCGATCGCCAGGAGTATCTGCAATCCATACTGCAGCCCGATGATGGCAACCAGTATGACGGCAATCGTCAAGATGATCGCAAACCGCGCACTGCTCTTATCGGAGTCTTCTGGCATCGGGTCGCCGGCTCTCGCGTGAAACGGGTGCGGTTATTCTACGCCGTTCCATGCACAGGCATTCAAAAAAGGGATGAAGGCGGCACGTCGGTCGTGCCCTTTCTCCGGCCGCGGGCTGAGGAGGAGCTCAGCGCCGCCGGAGTGCTACGACTTCTTGTGGCGGAACTTGCGGTGGATATCTGGCCAGAATTCGCGAATGAAGTAGGTCAGGGCGTCATAGCTGACTTGAGTTCCCCACACGCTCATCGTGTTTGACGCCGTGCGTTCAGAACTGGGGTGATAAGAGTACGTCGAGATCGCCGCCGAGGCTCCGCTGCCAAGGACTTCAGAGAAGTTGAACTCGGTCCGCCCGGAGTCGGAACGCGTGATCACCAGTCGGCTCAGAGCATAGCCCGTGCGGTGCCAGAATCCGCCTTTGCCCAATTCGTAGTATCGCGGATCTTGGTGAAGCAAGGACGGCAAGGCGGCGCCTACCATGAAATTCTCGATAGTTCCGTCCGCAAAGGACGTGCCGTAGCGCTTTCCATATCCCTCAGCGCCTTGCCCATATGCTGGTTCACTATTCTCCGCTTGCCCGATACCCGCAATCGCTGCGTACCAAGGATACTCGATGTAGTCGAACGCCGAACGCGCCACGACTTTGAACTTTTGTCCAGCGCTCAGTGGCGGGATGTTTTGCGTGCCCACGGTGAGGAAATTCGGGAGAGTCCAAAATAGCCTGTCGTTCGACGTGCCAGTTTTCTCCTCCTCCTTCTGCTCTTGCTTTTCCTCAGGGGTCTGCGCTTCGGCCTGCTGCGCTTGAGATGGCTGCCCACCCGTACCGGATTGTTGTGTGCTGGTGGCCGAGGCCTGTTGGACGGTCGAGATCTCTTCTCTCGCCCGTATGTCAGGCACGACAAACAAGAGTAGCAATGCCGTTGCAATCAAGGCAGGCTTTAGCCCGAGACGATTTTGAACCATACCTGCCTGGTTAGGCCCCCGACCCGACACCAAAGATTTTCCTCATTCAAACCGCGCACCGCGTCCCCTAATTTTCGCGTGGCTCATAAGATGCGCGATTGCCCCCAGGTGTTGGAAGATGAGAAAAACAGAAGGCCCGCCTTACGGCGGGCCTTCAAGGGGAGAAAGCTCGTAGGCCAATGCGCGGATGGCCACGTAACTCTTTCCTCGACCGCAGTCTAGTGGCCGTTGCCTATGAAGTCAAGAAAGAAACCACAGTTCTCATTGGGGTGTAAGTCATTCATTTTCAGCGGAATATGCGCAATGCGATCCGATCGGGTAGATTCTTGTCAACTTGCCCTGTTGGAACTGGCTCTCCCGCCGAGGCATAGAAGTCCTCTGCATTGATAGGCTTACTTGATAGTCCCAGCTGCAGAACCTGGAGTTGGCTGCCCCGATCAAAGACCTTATTGGGCAAAAAGCGCTTCGTTAAGACACGAAATCCTCCGAAAGCGAGCCCCGCAATGAGTGTGAAGCCGCAGATGATGAAAGTCCCAATGATGGTGCCCACGACCATGACCCCGATCGTTGGCTCCTTGAACTGGAACGTAGGCTCGTTCCACGTCAGCTCCGTGCCGTAATGGACCTGATCGAGCAGGGTGTCCGCCTCCGCTTGCGATCGAGCGCCAGAGATAATGGCGAGCAGTGTGAGCGAGCGCTTTGCGAATAGTGGCGACGCGTTTGTTCCCGGGCGCGAGCCGTTCACGTCCAATTGTTTTTGAAGATCTTGCAACTCTTGTGCGGCAAGTTGCGGTGTGGGGAAGTCAGCGATCAGGAGAATAGCGTCGTGGCCATTGATCTTGTAGTTCGCTATCTCGGCCTCCGCACCTTTCGAAAAGCCGAGCCAATCCCCTTGCGCGAGAGGCAGCAACTGATTGAGCGCTAAGGGACCAAGAATATAGCGATCGGAACGGGGAACGAGACTTTTCTGCGGCAGGTGCTGCCACAGCGTCGGAAGCCCGCCTTTCTGTGCGTGGCGCTCGACAGTTGCGAGGAGAGCCTTTAGATCGGATGCATGCGTCAGCAGTTCCTTGCTTCGAACCTCCAACACGAGATTCCCTGTAAGAATCAGGCCATGTTCATTCGAAATCAGGGAATGCTCGGCCAGGTCCGTCCTGAGCATATCCGGGGTATGAAGGTACGAATATGCTCCGTACGCTCCGCTTGGATCTTTGAAGTGAAGCAAAACGGCAGTGAGAACCTCGCTTCCGCGTTTGTAGAGGACATCCTCGCGCCTCGTCATGCCGTATTCGCGCAGAACGGCCATCGTCTCATCGCGGCAGTCGCACACCGCTGCAGTCCCGTTCCACCCGGAAAAAGAGGGCGGCAGAAAATCGCCTGCCCCTTGTGCCAGCGCGGCAGAGGACATCAGAAAAGCAAGGAACAGAGACACACACATACGCCTAGTCACTCGCATTCACCATTAGACTCCTAAATTCTACTTGGAGTTCCCAACCGGCGCTACTGCTCCGCTTTTGTGGGGGTTGTGCCAGCGTGATTGTCTGAAACGAGCCTCTGCTTGTTCAACGTAAGGCTGTTCAGATTGTTGAGGTACGTCACGATCCCGCGGTAAAGACCCTCTGCGATCCGCTGGCGTTGATCAGACTTGCGCAGGAGGCGCTCATCCGTCGGATTGCTGACGAAAGATATTTCCGTCAGCACGGAGGGCATGTTCGCCCCGATCAGAACGACGAAGGGAGCCTTTTTCACGCCGCGGTTCCGCTCACTGTGAGTCACAAGCTGCAGCCGTTCTGTCAGATTGTCCTGGATATTGCCGGCGAGTTCTTTGGATTCCTCGATCTTCTCATTCCGCGCGATCTTCTTGACCAGGTCATCGAGATCGTGGATGGACTCTTGCGAATCCGCGTTTTCACGCGCCGCCACTTCCATGGAGTCTTGCGACGTGGCGAAGTTCAGATAATAGGTCTCGACGCCCCGAGCGGCGGGATTCTGGCTGGAGTTCGCGTGGATCGAAATGAAGAGGTCTGCCTTCGCGTCGTTCGCAATCTTCGTTCTATCTTCGAGAGGAACAAAGCTATCGTCCTTGCGCGTGTACACGACCTCCGCGCCGGGCAACTTCTGCTCGATAATGGCGCCCAGGCGCAAAGCCACGTCGAGGCAAAGGTCCTTCTCCATGAGGCCGTGCGCCCCGATTGTCCCAGTATCGTGCCCCCCGTGGCCCGCATCAATTACGATCCTGCTGATTTTGAGCCCCAATGCGCGCGTCAGCGAACGCTGCCCTTCGCTGTCTGGTTTGGGCACCGCGGGCGGTTGCAGCGCGGCAATCTTCGTTGGGTTCGTCTTGGGCGATGGAGTGACGGCTTTCGCCGGGACTTTGGCTACTGGCTTAGGATCGGGGGAGGCAGCCGGGCCCTTGCTCTTTGTGGTGACGGAGACGGTCTCATCGGCTGTTGCGGTTGGGTTGGCTGCGGGCGGCTTCGGGGCAGGTGCGTCAGTGGGCGGCGCAGTAGAAGCTTTCTTCGCCACAGCGACCGGCTGCGCGTGAAGCTCGATCACGAGCCGATACGGCTTCGCGAGAAGGTACGCCGAGTAATCCTTCGCCCCACCAGCATCGAGAACCAGACGCACGACGCCCTGCTTGTTCTGCGCGATGCGTACAGATCTCAAAAGGCCGCTCTGCACATCCACCGGCTTCACCGTGAGCTTGGGACTCAGATTCGTCTTGTAGAGATCGAAGTAGATTCGCTCAGGAGATTTGATATGCGCAGCGTTGTAATCGATCGTGTCGCTGAGCGTCACCAAGATGCGCGCCGAATCCGGAGAATTCCACGCGCGAACGCCTGTCACGCTGGGTGTATTTTTGTCGGCGACGCGAGGCTCGACGCGATCTCCTTCCAATTCCGGCAGCGCTTCCGGTTGCGGAGTCGTTGGCTGCAGAGCATCCTTCGCTTTATCTGCCGCGATTTCCTTCAGCGCAGCGCGTGCATCATCGGCCTTGTCGGACCGGGGGAACCGCTTCAAATACTCTTCGTAAGTGGCCTCCGCCTCGTCTGCCTTCTTTAGATCGTCCTTCTGGATATCGGCGATGGAGAGCAGCGCCTGCCCGCGATAGCGGCTTCCGGGATACTGCTTGAGCAGGAAGTTGCACGCATCGATGGCGGACTGAAAATATTTTGCGTCGAAGAGGCGCCCCATTTCGCGATAAAGCTCAGCTTCAGCAATGAGCGACGGGGTCACTTCATCTGCTTGAGGAGTAATCAGGTAAACCTTGTGATAGGCCGCGACGGTTTGCTTGTAATCCGAGAGCGTGCGGTCCTTTTCGAGATAGCCCTCGAGCATCGTCCGCATCTTAACGGCATGTTCAAACTGATCGCGCGCGTCCGATCTCTTGTCCGCGCGCGCTGGCCTGCTCGAGCAGACGAGCAGCACAAGCGCCAGTGCAGCGGCGCAGATGGCTTTCAGCGTATCGAATTGGATTCGGTCGGAAGCGCCCAGTTTCATTCGTTCGTATAAACTACCCGGCCCCCCGGATCGATCTCCTTGCGCACTGGAGCGCTTGGCGGGCTCCAAAGGCTTAGATCACGACCCGAACCGGGTTGGAAGTATGCGTCGGTCACTTTCTGTATGTACCTGATCGTTTCCGGAATCTGCGGAACGCCTCTGCTCTGATCCACGGCGTGCTCCCCCGCGTTGTAGGCGGCGAGCGACTTCGTCAAGTCGCCGTTGTAGCGATCAAGAAGAGACTTCAGGTACATGGTCCCGCCCTCCACATTCTGGACAGGATCGAAAGGATTACCGACGCCATAGCGTTGCGCCGTCTCCGGAATCAATTGCATCAGCCCGACGGCTCCCTTGCGGGAAACCGCCCGCGGATTCCACCCGGACTCGGTGCGAATCACGGCCTTGACGAGCGCCGGATCCACATTGTGCCGTTGAGCGGCCGCCTGCACGATGCGATCCATCGGACCATCCTGCGCACCGAGCATCGAACCGTAGGACGGCGCCGGCGCAGCCGTCAGAGCATGAGACGGCATCTGCCGGTCATCCGGGGGAGAACTTATAGTACTCCGGCTGCGGTGGCTGAGGGAATCCCCGTTGATGTAGATCAGCTTGCCGTGATCATCGACAAGTGGCGCAATCTGGGCGCGGACTGGCCGAGACAGCGAAAACCAGGTTCCCGCCGCCAGGACTGCAACGGTGATCCAAGTCCTATTCATCTTCGCTCCGCAGCGCCGTGGGGAAGGCAAACGCGTACTTCCGAACGAAACAGCATCTCGGACAGATAAAGCTACGCTCGGGCAGGGATACCCCTCCCTGCGTAAACTTCTGGCGCGGTGGGAATTATAGTAAGCGCTCGATGAGGGGGTAAACGGTACTCAAGGCCTTTTCTATGCCGGATGTGTCTTTTCCGCCAGCCTCTGCCATGTCGGGCTTTCCGCCCCCCGAGCCGCCTACCAGTTTGGCCAGCTCTTGGACAATCTTGCCGGCGTGGAGCTTGGGGATGAGGTCTTTCGTAACTCCTGTAATTAGAGCAACTTTGCTGTCTTCTGCAGAGGCGAGAACGACGACTCCTGAGCCCAGCTTTTGGCGGAGGGAATCGACAAGCTGGCGAAGGGCCTCACGGTCGAAACCGCTGACTTTGGCTGCCAGCACGCGGACGCCTTTGACATCCCTTGCCTCGTCCAAAAGGCCGTCCGCTTGGGACCCGGCGGCCTTGCGTTTGAATGTTTCCAGCTGCCTTTCAAGGGCCTTTAAGGCGTCCATTTGGCGCTCAATTGCGTCAATTAAGCCCTCTTCAGAGGTATTTAAGAGGCCTGCCGCTGTGCGCACTGTTTGCAGCAACCGCTGGTAATCCGAGAGAGCGCGGTCGCCGGAAATAGCATCAATGCGGCGAACGCCTGCAGCGCTCGATTGCTCGGAGATGATTTTGAAGACGCCGATCGCGCCCGTATGCGCGACATGCGTGCCACCGCACAATTCCTTGCTGTAGAAGCCGCGCGGCGAGGCAGCATCCGGAATGGTGACGACGCGGACGTTTGCCTCGGGATACTTATCGCCGAAGAAAGCGAGAGCGCCAGAAGCCAGCGCGTCGTCAATGTTCATGATGTCCGTGCGGATCTCGAGGTCCTTGCGAATCTCTTCGTTGACCTGTTCTTCGATTTCGGCCAGCTCGCCGCGATCGACTGCGGCGAAATGGGAGAAGTCGAAGCGAAGATGATCCGGCGCGACCAAAGAGCCGGCCTGCTTCACGTGTGTGCCGAGGACGTCGCGCAGCGCCGCGTGCATCAGGTGCGTGGCAGTGTGATTGCGCATGTTGCGAGCGCGGCGCTCGGGATCGGCGGCGGTGGAGAGGCGATCGCCCACGTGTAGATCCTCTTTCGCAATGATGCGGTGTGCAATGAGCCCGGTAACCGGATAGTAGGCGCCCTTCACTTCGGCGACTTCAAGAGACATCGAATCGTCCAGGAAGACGCCAGTATCGGCGACCTGTCCGCCGGACTCGGCGTAGATCGAAGTGCGTTCCAGAACGACCTCGGCTTCCTGGCCCTTCTTGATCACGTTCACTTTGCCTTGCTTCGTGACGATGGCTTCGACACGGCAGTCGCGAACACTTGTGCCGAAATAAAAATCGGGCTCCGTCCTGTACGTCTGTGCCAGCTTCGCATATGCCGGATTTGCAACATCCTTCGCAACGCCTTTCCAGGACGCCTTCGCCCGCGTGCGCTGCTCCTCCATGGCCGAATCGAAGCGCGCCTGGTCGAATGCGATGCCCAGATCGCGGCAGGCATCCATGATGAAATCGAGGGGAAGCCCGTAGGTATCGTAGAGCTTGAATGCACGAGCACCGTCGTAAACAGCCGGCGTCGGCGAAGGCCCTTTCGCGCCTTGTACGATTGGTTCCAGGTCTTCGTCGAGCTTGGCAAGACCGACGGAGAGCGTTCGCGTGAAGCGGTGCTCCTCCTCGGAGACGACCTTCGGAATGTGCGCGCCCGCCGAGCCCATCAACTCCGGGTAGGCGTCTGCCATCAATTCACGAACTGCAAGAACCATTTCTGAGAAAAATGGCTTTTCAGGATTGAGTATGCGTGCATGACGCATGCCCCGGCGCATAATCTTGCGAAGAACGTAGCCGCGGGCTTCATTCGAGGGCATCACGCCATCGCCAATCAGGAATGTGGTGGCGCGTGCGTGGTCGGCGACGATCCGGAATGACGGATCGAGCTTCGGATTCCGGCCGTATTTTGCAGGTGCGCACTCCTCCGCTTTGCGAATCAAAGGCATGAAGAGATCCGTCTCGAAGTTGCTGATCTTGCCCTGGAGGACGGCTGCAACGCGTTCGAGGCCCATGCCGGTGTCCACGGATGGTTTGGGGAGGAGATTGAGATTGCCGCTTGCGTCGCGGTTGAACTGCATGAAAACGAGATTCCAGATTTCCACGTAACGGCCGCACTCGCAGCCGAACTTGCAGTCCTTGTGGCCTTTGTCGGATGCGGCTGGCCCCATGTCGTAATGGATTTCACTGCAAGGGCCGCAGGGACCCGTATCGCCCATGGCCCAGAAGTTTTCTTTTATGCCGAACTCATAGATGCGGTCGAGCGCAACTCCATGCGCAAGCCAATGCTTGTGGGCTTCCTCATCGCGGGGAATCCCTTCCTCCCCGTTGAAAACCGTGACGTACAGCTTTTCCTTGGGAATTGCGAACCAATTCTTCCCGGTGACAAGTTCCCACGCATAGCCGATAGCTTCCTTCTTGAAGTAGTTGCCAAAGGAGAAGTTGCCGAGCATTTCGAAGAATGTGTGATGGCGGTTCGTGAAGCCGACGTTTTCGAGATCATTGTGCTTCCCGCCGGCGCGGACGCATTTCTGGCAGGACGTAGATGTGTGGTAGTCGCGCGTCTCCAGGCCGAGGAAAACGTCCTTGAATTGGTTCATTCCCGCGTTGGTGAAGAGAAGCGTTGGGTCGTTCGTCGGGACGAGCGAGGAGCTGCGGACAACGCGGTGGCCGCGCTCCTCGAAAAACCCAAGAAATGTTTTGCGGATATCGTTCCCGGTCAAGTTGCCCTCAGGCCCGCCTGCCGGCGCGGCAAGCCGAACAATTCATTATACCTGCAATCATCAGAGGACAGGCCAGCGAGGCACGGAGGCAGAGGAAGTTAAGGAAACAGAGGAGGCATAGGAGAGCCGGCAGTGGAGTCGACGAAAGTGCCTGTAAGTAAGAGGCGACGTGCCCGCGTTGCAAGGCAG
>Ga0187770_10001242_pt1 | contig 13381 bp, 13 predicted proteins | sample 0116_SJ02_MP02_2_FD_133154 | JGI IMG/M metagenome (GOLD analysis project Ga0187770, IMG submission 133154) | Tropical peat soil microbial communities from peatlands in Department of Meta, Colombia - 0116_SJ02_MP02_20_MG | ecosystem: Environmental > Terrestrial > Soil > Wetlands > Peat | place...
GGGGTGACGGACCATCCTTGGCGAGGGCTGCAATGGCGAGCAGGTAGTGCGCTCCAGAGTGTGTGATCTCGTTCGCCTCGAACGCACGCCAGAGCTTGAGCGCTTCACTCACACTCGCCCCCGTGCGCGAGGTGCACCGTGTCGACACGACGCTCGCCCCATGTCACCACTCCACCAGCGGGCGCAAGTAGATCCCCTGAGCGATCTCGTCCTCGAGCGCGAGGAGGGTGCGGTCAACCTCGACCACCAACGACGGCTTGCGCTGCCGCAGCGTGATCACGGCTCCCGGCGTGACGCCGAGATCCGTGAGTTGCTCGAGGCGGTCGCGGTGGCGAGGCGCCAGAAGCACCACCCTTCCCCGCTCGCCCGGGGTGAGATCCGACAGCCGACAGATAAGCGAGGGAACGCGACGCGAGAGGGCGGAGCAGCACTCCCCAGGCGGGATCGGCCGTCCGTGCGGGCACACCGGGGGGTGACCCAGGAAGGAGCACACGGCCGCGGTCGCCTGTGGCGAGAGCACATGCTCGAGCTGGCACGCTTCCGCCTCGGTCGCGTCCATCGGCAGCTCGAGCACCTGGTAGAACAGTACCTCGGCGAGCCGGTGGCGACGCACCACCTCCCGCGCCTCAGCCTCGCCGGTAGCCGTGAGGTGGACCCAGCCGCCGGCTTCGGTCGCCAGTCCCGCAGCGAGGAGATCGGCGACCACGCCGCGCCAGTCTTCACGAGAATTACCCTCAACCCCTCCACCTAGCTCCTGGACCGAGACCGCCGCGCCCGCCTCGTGCGCCGCCCACAACTCCTCGAGCAATTCCTCGCGCGCGGCCGAAATCGCATGGCGAGCCAGCACGACCGGCCCGCTCACAGCCACCTCGCCGGGACCACGCGGCGAATGAGGCGCGCCACGGTCGAGTCCTGGACGAACCGGTACGTGCAGTACGGACAGCAGAGCGACCGACACGAGGCCGCCAGCGGGCAGCCGTGCGGACAGGAATCGCGAGCGGGGAACATGCTGCCGCAGAGCGGGCAGCGCACCAGGGCGGGTTCGTTGTTCACAGCGTCACCCGCAGCGCACGCAGCACCCAGTTGAGAGCCACGCCGACCGCGAAGGCGAACGGCACGATGAACGCTACGATGGCTGCCGCCGCCTTGGTACCCCGCTCCTTGATCATCACGAAGAAGTTCGCGACACAGGGCACGAACAGCGTGATCACGGTGAGAGCGACGATCGACTGGACGCCGTCCAGGCGTCCGGCACGCTGCATCGCGAAGAACCCGGCGGCGCCGTAGTCGCGGCGCAGGAATCCGACCAGGAACGCATCCGCCGCCTTGGCTGGCAGGCCGAGGCCGCCCATTACGAGCGGCTCCGACCAGCGCTCCAGGCGCGGCAGCGCGCCGGACTTGTCGAGCACGAAGAGCAGGAGCGTGCCGAGGACGAACAACGGGACGGCCTCCTTGAGGTACCACTCGGTGCGCGCCACGGTCTTGATCAGGATGTTGGCGAAGCTGGGCACCCGGATCGGCGGCACCTCGAGGAGGAAGTCCGAGCCTCGGCCGGGGACGACCTTGGCGGCCGCCCAGCCCACCCCGAACAGCGACGCGGCGACGATCCCACACCAGATGAGCGTCCCGAGCGGAGCCATTGCGCCGAGCATGGCGAGAATGACGCCGAGCTGGGCGGAGCACGGCACGCCGAGGGCGAGGAGAAGCGTGACGAGCACGCGCTCCTTGCGCGTCGGCAGGATGCGGGTCGTGAGCGTCGCCATGGTGTCGCACCCGAGGCCCAGGATCATGGGCAGCACCGCCTTGCCGTTGAGCCCCATGGCGCGGAACACCCGGTTGACCATGACGGCCAGCCGGGGCAGGTACCCCGAGTCCTCCAGAACGCCGAAGAAGACGAAGAATGTCCCCACCACCGGCAGCACGATCGCGATCGCGTACGTCAAGGCCATCGTCACGACACCATACGGCCCAACGAACAGCTCCCGCGCCGACGCCCAGGGCAGGAGCGTGTTCGCCACGCGAACGGCGAACGGGTTGACGACCTTGCCAAACAGGCCATCCTCCACGAGGCCGACCAACGTGCCGGCGCCGAATCTGCCCACGAAGACATACGCCACAGCGAGCACCACGGCCAGCACCGGCAGCCCCCATACCGGGTGCATCGAGACCGCGCCGAGCCGCGCGCGCAGCGACCCGGCGGTGGCCCGCCTGACATGGAACACGAGGCGGAGGACCTCTGCCACGGCGCGGTGGCGAGCGCGGGCGATCGCGGTGGCCGCGTTGCAACCAAGCGCACGGTCGACCCCGGCACGCAGCTCCTCGACCTGCTGCCGCCCACTGGCGCTCAGGTGGATCCGCACCCACGATGCGAGCGTGCGATCGCCTGCCAGCAGCATCAGCGCTACGCCACGTCGCGCACGTCCGAGCTCATGGGGGAGCAGCGCCGTCACCTCCGCTGCGGCCTGCTCCACCACCGCGGGGTAGGCACACTCGAGGCGAGCGACGCTCGCCGCGTGCAGGCGGCGACCGATCAGGCCCAGACCCGCGCCCCGCGTCGCGGTCGCGGGTATCACCGGCACGCCGAGATGACGCTCCAGCTCGACACACTCGACGCGCACGCCGAGGTCGCGCGCCTCGTCCTGGAGGTTGAGCACGAGCAACTGGCGCCGGTCCAGCTCCGCGAGCTGAACGGTGAGGTACAGGACACGGCGCAAGTTCTTGGTGTCGCCCACCTGCACGACCACGCTGTCCGGCTCGGCAAGGAGGATGTCCCGGGTAACCTGTTCATCCTCAGACTGGGGCGTGAGCGAGTTCGTGCCGGGCGTGTCCACCACCTCGCCGCCGTCGGGCAGTGCCCGGGCGTCGCCGCGAGTGATCTCGACGGTGGTACCCGGGTAGTTTGAGACGGTGACGTACCGCTTGGTGAGAGCGCCAAAGATGACGCTCTTGCCGACGTTGGGGTTGCCCACGAGGAGCAACGACGGGGAGGCCGCGGGGGCCGCAGGTTCGGGCGCTTCGTGCCTCATCGCAGCGGCGGGACGACGCACGCCTACGAGCATGGTACGCAACGACCCGGCGCTCGTCAAGCATGCTTAACAATCACGCCGGGCCTCCCCTGGGAGCAGCGAGCTGCTTATTCGCTATGCTGGCAGTCGGCGCACAGGCCCTGGATCTGCAGGCTGTAGAAGCTCGGGCGGAAGTTGTGCTCTAGGCACACCTGGCGCTGCCGCTCGTCCAAATCGGCGTCGTAGAATTCGATGATCCGCCCGCAGCTCGTGCACACCATGTGGTCGTGCCGCTTGCCGGGCGTCACGCGCTCGTACACGTAATGCTCGCGCCCGAGGCGCGACTTGCGGGCCAGACCGCACTGGACCAAGAGGTCGAGCGTGCGGTAGATGGTCGCGCGCGACACCCGCTTCCCCTGATTGCGGAGCTGGAAAAGCAGGGAGTCGGCGTCGAGGTGACCCGTGGAGTTGAACAGCTCCTCGAGCAGCATGAGCCGCTCCTTGGTCACCTTGAGGTTGTTGTCGCGCAAGTACTGGACGAAGAACTTCTCGGCACGTTTCATCGTGGCCTCCAGATGAGCGTCTCAATTTCACCTGGAAACCAAACTAACCGTTTCTGCGTCTCATGTCAAGGGCTGCCGGTGGCGACCTTTTCCGTCCGCGCCATGTGGACCACACCCTCCAACACACCCCCCTCCTCGACCACCAGCGTGGGAGCGAACACCTCCGCGAGCACCCTCCCGGTCCCGTGCACCACCAGCCGCCCTGAAACCCGCACGGTGCCGCGCACCGTCCCTGCGACGGCGAGCCGCGCGACCGTGATCTCTCCCTCGACGACGCCACCCTCACCGACCAGGAGCTCGCCGCCGCTCGCCACCGTGCCAACCACCTGTCCGTGGATGCGCAGCAGATCCGCGAACACGACGTCGCCCTTGATCGTGCACCCCTGATCGAGAAAACCGTTGAGTGTGCTCGGGGCCCTCTTCATCGTTTCTCCCGCGTCAGCCACTGGAAGAGGCGGATCAGCTCGGCCTCGCTTGCGAAGTGCAGGCGGATCTCACCTCCGCGCCGGCGGCGTCGGATCTCGACGCGCGCGCCGAGCGCCGTCGCCAGCCGGTCGACCGCCGCCTGCGTTTCGGCGTCGAGCCCGCGCCGCGCCCGTCGCGGGGGCGCCTCCAGCCGCCGCTCGAGATCCCGCACGCTCCATCCATCGCGACGGCACCGCTCTGCGAGTTCGCGCTGCCTGTCGGCGTCGGCCAACCCGACGAGTGCCCGGCCGTGCCCCGCCGAGAGCTCGCCGTTGTCCACCAGCGCCTGCACCTCGAGCGGGAGCTGCAGCAGTCGGAGCGCGTTGGCGACCGTCGGGCGCTCCTTGCCGACGCGCTTTGCGATCTCCTCCTGCGAGAGCCCGAGCTCGCTGCGCAGGTGGTGGTACGCGCGCGCCTCCTCGATCGGCGTGAGATCCTCTCGCTGCAGGTTCTCGATCAGCGCGAGAGCCAACTGATCCACATCCGGTACCACCTCGCGGACCAGCGCGGGGATGCGCTCCAGTCCCGCCAGCTTCGCCGCCCGCCAGCGCCGCTCGCCTGCGATCAGATGGTAGCCACCGCCTCCGGCACGGCTCACCACGACCGGTTGCAGCAGACCGTGCCGCCGGATCGACGCTGCCATCTCCTCGAGCCCCGCCGCGCCGAACTGCCGCCGCGGCTGCAACGGGTTGGCCTCGATCTCCGTGACGGGCAGCTCGACGAGCCCGGCACGCCGCGCCGCGGCCGCCTCCGGGATGAGCGCCGCGATCCCCTTACCGAGCGCCGGCCGCTTCACGTTCCCCCCGTCGGCCCAGCAGTTCCCGCGCCAGTTCCAGGTACGCCTGCGCCCCTCGGCTGCGCAGGTCGTACTCCAAGATCGTCCGCCCGAACGAGGGGGCCTCCGCCAGCCGCACGTTCCGCGGAATCACGGTCGAGAACACCGCCTCGCCGAAGAAGCGTCGCACGTCGTCCACGACCTGACGAGCGAGACTCAGGCGGTCGTCGAAGAGGGTCAGCACGGCGCCTATTATCGCCAGGTCGGGGTTCCAGGCATCGCGCACGCGCTCGAGCGTGCGCATGAGCTCGCTCACGCCCTCCAGCGCGAAGTACTCGCACTGGATCGGTATCAGCACCGCATCCGCCGCCACCAACGCGTTCACGGTGAGGATACCGAGCGACGGCGGGCAGTCGATCAGCACCCACCGGTGCGGCGGTGGAGAAGTCGCCAGCGCCTTCCGCAGCCGCTCCGCGCGGTCGCCCACGCCTAGGAGCTCGACCTCCGCCCCGACCAAATCGCGCCCCGAGGGAACCAGGTCGAGGAGCGGGAAATGGCTCGCCACAGTCGCATCACGCAGCGTCGCCAGGCCCTCGAGGACCTGGTAGGAGGTCGGACCCTTGCCACCCCAACCTAGGCCCGAGGTGCAGTTCGATTGCGGATCGAGGTCGAGCGCGAGCACCGCCTCGTCGTTGGCTGCCAGCGCGGCGCCCAGGTTCATCACGGTGGTGGTCTTGCCGACCCCGCCCTTCTGGTTCGCGACCGCGATAATTCTCTGAGCGCTCACCACTTCTCCAGATGTTTCACGTGGAACACCGCTGCCAGATGGCGATGCTGCCGATGGCCGGGCTTGGCAGCGGGCACTGTAGCACACGCCCATCGCTCGCCATCCCGGCGAGCTGCTCGAGCTTGCCCCCGCTCGTCCACCACAGCGTGGCCCCGTCCGGGCGCAACACTCTCCGCGCATCCGAGAGCCACGCCGTGGCGGCCACCCCTCGGACGGTCATCACGTCGTACCCGTCCCCGCGATGCGCCGACAGGCGCTCCCGCCGCACCTCGGCACGCAACGCCAACTCGCGCGCCACCTCGCGCAGGAACGCCCACCGCCGCTCGCGCGGCTCCAGCAGCACGCCCTCGACGCCAGGCCGCGCCAACAGCAGCGGCACCGCGGGGAACCCGTTCCCGCTCCCCACATCGAGAAGCCTCCCTCGCGCGGGCACCCACGGCAGGCCCGCGAGCGCCTCCCGGACCATCCCGATCAGCACCACGACCTCCAGACTCGACACCAGGTCCACCGCCCCTCCCCACGCCACCAGGAGCGCAAGAAACCTCGCAAGAGCCGCCGCCAAATCCGGCCCCACGTCGGCGCCGCGAAGACGCGCCTCCCACCCCCGGGGGGCGTCTGGGTCCGCTCCGCGGCTCACGCCGCCGGCGCCGATCTCGCGAGCATGCGCTCGGTGAGGAGCTGTTGACCGATCGTGAACAGGTTGTTGACGAGCCAGTAGAGCGTCAGCCCACTGGCAAAGCCGTAGAACATGAACGTGAAGAGGAAGGGCATCACCATGAACATGCGCCGTTGGGCGGGATCACCGACCTGAGGCGCGAGCCGCTGCTGGAGGAACATGCTGCCACCCATGAGCAGGGCCAACGGCCGCAACGGAAGGCTGAACCCCCCGAGCGGGATCGAGAACAGCGTATCGGGGATCGAGAGATCGCGGATCCACAGTGCGAACGGCGCCTGGCGCAATTCGATCGCGTACGCGAACAACGAGTAGAGCGCCCACAGGATTGGGAGCTGAACGATCATGGGCAAACAACCGCCCATCGGGTTGACGCCTTCCTGCTTGTACATCTGCATCACTTCCTGGTTCATCCGCGCCCGCACCGCGGGGTCCTTCTTGGCCCGCTCCTGGTAGCGCGCTTGGATCGCCTTGAGCTTCGGCTGGAGCGCCTGCATCCGCTTCATCGCCACCGCACTCTTATGGTTGAGCGGGAACAGCAGCACCCGGATCGCCGCCGTCAACACAATGATCGCCACCCCCCAATTCGCCGCCCACGAGTGAATCCATCGCAACGCCGCCAGGAACCCCACCGAGAGGAAACCGAACAGGCCGAACGAGACGGTCTCGTCCAGGCCCCGCCCGTACCCGCTCAGCGTGTTATGTTCCTTCGCTCCGGCGTAGAGCGTTCCGCGCACCACGCCGTCCACGCCCACCAGCGCCACCTCGGGGAGCAGCGCGGCCGCTCCCGGCGAGGCCTGCAACCGAGCCTCGTCGACCCCCGAACTGGGTAGCAGGGCGATCAAGAAGTACTGGTCCTCCACTCCACCGAACTCGACGGCCCCGCGCACGCGCGCCACGCCCTGGAGCTTCGCCGCGGCGACCCGCTCGAGCTTGCCGTTGACGCGAACCACGGCGTCGGAACCTGCGAACCGGCTCCCGGTCTGTGCTGCCGCGGTACGTTCGATCCCGGCCGCGACCACCACGCCTCCCCGCCCCGCACCGCCGCCAGCCTTGACCTCGACCTCGAGCGCGAACTTGCCATCGCCAGGCGCGACCCTTTTCTCAGTCCAGCTACCCTTGCCATCGCTCCACCGCATCACGACCGCGCGGCCGTCTCTCGTCACTTCGTACAGCTCGTCGTTCCACGGCCCCGGCTCCGCGAGCGCCAGCGGCGCTGGCCCCGTCGGCCGCACCAGTTCCAGCGGCGTCCCGGATTCATCGCGGTAGTCGCTAAGCACCCACGACCGCAGCGTGCCGCCCCGTGGGCTCACCACGGCGCGAAACCCCATCCCCGTCACCGTCACGTCGGTGGGATCCGCGCCCACAGCTCGCGCGGGAACCGGACCGCTCGGCGGCGGCGTCTCCTCGCTGCTGCGTGGCGCCGGCGCGCCGGGTGGGGTGGGTGCGCCAGGCGACGGCGTCACGTTCCCCGCAGCACCCGGCGACACCGCGGGACGAGGCGGCGCCACCAACGCGAACCAGAGGATCACGATAATCCCCGAAAGAACCGCCGCCAAGAGCACGCGCTTTTCCATTCAACATCTCCCTCGCTTCGCCGGCACGGGATCATACCCCCCGGGATGCCACGGATGGCACCGCATCAGCCGGCGCACGCCCAACCAGCTCCCAGCAGCCAGGCCATGGAGGCGGATCGCTTCCGCGATGTACACCGAACAGGTTGGCTCAAACCGGCAGGCGGGCGGGAGCCACGGCGACACCCACCGCTTGTACACCCGTAGGACCTTGATCACGAAGCCTGCGAGCGGAGCCGTTCCCTTGCCCGCCGCAGGCACTTGAGGTAATCCTCCGTCAGCGCCGTCCACGTCGCCGCGTCGCAACCCCGCCGCACATTGAGCACGAGATCGGCCCTCAGGCCCGCGAGCGGCTCCTGATGCTGCCGGAAGATCTCGCGCAAACGCCGACGGGACCGGTTGCGCTTGACGGCACCGCCTGTCTTCCGGGTCGCGGTGATCCCGAGCCGGCAACCGCTACGCTCCGTTGGGAGGGCGAACAGCACCAGGAACTCGCCCACCGCCTTGACCCCGCGCGAGTACACGCGCTGAAACTCCGCGCGCCGCAGCAGCCTGTCCAGGTGACACCCGTCCGGCTCTAGACCGTCAGGCGCTTGCGTCCCTTGCGGCGTCGGGCCGCAAGGACCCGCCGCCCGGTCGGCGTGCTCATGCGGGAACGAAAGCCATGCGTCTTCCGGCGGCGCCGGTTGTTCGGCTGAAAGGTCCGTTTCATCGCCTCACCCCTCACGACCGCCCGGTCGTTGCCCCGAACGGAACTTGCAGTTTACGTGGCCAAGACCCGCCGGTCAACCGCCGCCTGTGCTAAGCTTCCCGCGCCCATCGGGCACGGCGGCACATGAACCCATCCGACCTCTGGTCAACCATCAAAGGCGCCCTGCGGCGCCGCGTGTCCAGCGAGGACTGGGAGGTCTGGCTCGTCCCGCTCGGCGGGCGCTTGGCGCATGGCCGACTCACGATCCTCGCGCCCTCGCACGCCTACGTCGACTACGTCAGGGACCACTTCACGTCACTCCTGCAGGAGGCCGCCGACGAGGCCGCCGGTGCTCCCGTGGCGATCACGTTCGAACTTGGTGGTGGCGACGCAGCCGCCGAGCCCGGCCCCGCGGCCACCGTGTCGTTGAACCCGCGCTACACGTTCGCGGCCTTTGTGCCCGGGTCATCCAACCAGTTCGCTCGCGCCGCCGCGCAGTCAGTCGCCGAAAACCCCGGGCGTGCCTATAACCCCCTCTTCGTGTACGGCGGCTCGGGCCTCGGCAAGACGCACCTCCTTCATGCCATCGGTCACGAGGTCGGGACGCGCAGCCCGCGCACCCGCGTTCGCTACGTGCCGACCGAGCACTTCGTCAACGAGCTCATCAACTCGATTCGCCTCCAGCGCATGGCGCAGTTCCGAGAGGCGTATCGGTCCGTCCAGGTCCTGCTCCTCGATGATGTCCACATCCTCGCCGGCAAGGAGCGCACACAGGAGGAGTTCTTCCATACCTTCAACGCGCTCCACGAGGCAGGGCACCAGATCGTCGTCACCTCGGACACCTCGCCTGCCTCGATCCAGGGTCTCGAGGAACGGCTCCGCACGCGCTTCGTGTGGGGTCTCGTCGCCGACATCCAGCCTCCCGACCTCGAAACCAAGTGCGCAATCATCCGCGAGAAAGCCCACAGCGAGACCATCGAACTGTCCGACGATGTTGTCCTCTTCATCGCGCGGCGCGCGAGAGAGAATGTGCGGGAGCTCGAGGGCTACCTCAACCGCGTGATCGTCTATTGCACGTTGACCGGTCAGCCCGCGACGATCGATACCGTGAGGACAGCGCTCACCCCACTCCTTCCCGAGGACCGCCACGTCACCCCCGCCGATGTCGTCCGCTTCGTGGCGCACCACTACGGCGTGAAGGTCGCCGACCTCAAAGGTCGCGACAACCGTCGCTCGGTGGCGTTTCCTCGCCAGGTGGCCATCTATCTTATTCGCGAACTCCTCGACCTGTCGTACCCGGAGATCGGGAAGCTGTTCGCCAAGCACCACTCCACCGTGATGTACTCCGTGGAAACGATCAGCGAAGAGAGGCGCTCCAACCCCTCTCTCGACGCCACCCTTACAACCTTCCTCGAACACTTTCGCTGACGATGCCGTAGCGCACCTGTGGACGGCGCGCCGGGCGCCACGGTGTTTTCCACATCCTCCCGCAGCCGCTTTTCCACACTGGTTCACAACCAAAACCCGTCCTACCCTGTCCACTGCGCCCTCCTCCTCGCTTCTCCACACGCTCGACGGCGGCGACGGAAGCCTGTACAATCAGTTGGTTTCTTAGAAGCCGTCGGGGGAGCGAACCCATGGATGTGACACTTAACCGCACGGTTCTCCTCGATGAGCTCCAGCTCATCCAAGGCGTGGTCGAGCGCCGGACCACCATCCCAATCCTTTCGAACATACTGCTCGCCACCGAAGGTGACCGTCTCAACCTTGCGGCGACCGACCTCGATGTCACGGTTTTCACGCGCTGCAGCGCGGTTGTCCGCGAGCAGGGCCGGACCACCATTCACGGCAAGGTGTTCTTCGATCTCGTGCGCTCCCTCCCCGCTGAGACCCTCGACCTGTCGTGGAAGGAGGGTCGCATCGAGGTGAGGTCGGGCTCGTTCACGTCACAGCTCGCGAGCCTGGATCCGGCCGACTTTCCGACCCTTCCAGATGTACCAGAGGGGCAGGGGTTTGCGGTCGACCTCGCGATCCTACGACGGCTGATCGATCGCTCGATCTTCGCAGTATCCTCGGAGGAGGGCCACTTCCAGTACAATGCGTCGCTGCTGCTGGTTTCCCAGGACGCCTTAGGCATGGTTGCCACCGACGGCCACCGCCTCGCTTGGGTGCGCGCGCCCCACGTCGCGGTGAATTCCCCGTTCGAGCAGCAGCTCCTCCCCAGGAAGGTGTTGAACCAGTTGCGCCACCTCGCCACCGAGGAGGGAGCCCCGCTCTACATTGCTCGGGGGGAGAACCACCTCGCGTTTCGGCTCGCCAACCGGGTCCTGCTCTCGCGGGTGCTGGAGGCGCGCTTTCCGCAGTACGAGCGCGTCCTGGTGCGGGACAATCCCCATCGTGCCAGAATGCAGCGGCAGGAGTTGGTTGCCTCCCTGCGACGCGTCGCCCTCCTCGCAAGCGAGCGGACCCATGGGGTGCAGTTTGGCTTCGACAACAACTCGTTGTCGCTTACCTCGGTGGGGTTCGACCTCGGCCAGGCCGCCGAGGAGGTCGCCTGCAGCTATGGTGGCGCACCACTGAAGGTCTTCGTCAACGCCAACTACCTCATCGACTTCCTCAACGCAATCGACTGCCCGGAAGTGGAGTTGCAACTGCGCGATGCCGACGGGCCGATCGTCGTGACGCCGATTGGAGACCCGCCCGAAGCCGGCGAGTGCCTCTACGTGATCATGCCGATCCGGCTGTGACCTCGTGCCGCTCCGCCGTTTTCGCGTCGTTGGGTTCCGCAACCTCGAAACCCAGGATCTCGCCGCGGTGGGCGGTCTGACCGTCGTCCTGGGCGAAAACGGCGCCGGCAAATCCAACCTCCTTGAGGCGTTGAGCGTATTCGGCAATCTCGCCTCCTTCCGCTCGGGCCCGGCTGCGGCGTGGTTTCGCACCGGCGCCCGCGGGTTCACATTGGAGGGCACGGTGGAGCGGGGCGGCGCGCTCGTCGAGGTACGCCAGCAAGCGACCTTGGGATCGACGGCCGCGCGCGACCTCTTTCGGGGCGGGCGGCGCCTCGACGCCGCCGAGTACCTAGCGCTCTTCCCGGTCGTGTCGCTCTCGAGCAGCGATCGGATGCTGGTCTGGGGGGCGCCCGAGGAGCGGCGGCGGTTCCTCGACCGGCTGAGCTTCCACCTCAAGCCGGAAGCCCTCGCGGTGATGCAGGGGTATCGCCGCGCGCTCGCACAGCGCAACGCACTGCTCACGAGCGGCGGGAGAAGCGACGAGTTCGACGCGTTCGAGCACGACCTTGCGCGCCTGGGGGCCGCGATCGTGGGGTTCCGCGCTGCGGCGCTGGCCGAGCTCGAAGCGTTCTTCGCGGGCGAGTTGGAGGCGTTCGGGTGGTCGCTGGGAAAGGTCAACTTGAGCTATCATTGCACCGACGGCGTCGCGGTCGCAGATCCCCCGACGACTGCCGCAGGTTTACGCGCCGCGCTCGTGCGCTCCCGTCGAGGTGATCGTGCTCGCGGCTACACGACGATCGGGCCGCACCGCCACGACCTCGGGCTCGGCGTAGGAGGGAGGGCGGCGCGACAGGCGCTGTCGGCGGGGCAGGGAAAGCTGCTGGCGACGGCGCTGAAGCTCGCTACGACGATGTTGCTGGATCGGGCAAAGGGGCAGAGCCCCATGGTGGTGTTCGACGACGCGGACGCGGAGCTCGATGCCGGGGCACTGCGGCGGCTGTTCGATCGGTTGAGCCTCCGGGGGCAGAGCGTGGTCTCCTCAGCCCATGAGGCGATGGTTCGTCCCCACCTCGCAGGGGCGAGGGTGTGGCGCATGCAGGCCGGGCGCGTCGTGGTGGACGGCCCGGAAAGGAGTGGGGTTTGACGACCCAGGGGTACACGGCGGAGAGTATCCAGGTCCTCAAGAACCGCGATGCCGTTCGGAAGCGGCCGGGGATGTACATCGGCGACACAGGTGACCTTTCGGGGCTCCACCACATGGTCTGGGAGGTGGTCGATAACGCGGTCGACGAGGCGCAGGTCGGCTTTGCCACCAAGATCAGCGTTCGGGTCCACGCGGACAACTCGGTGAGCGTGGAGGACAACGGGAGAGGAATCCCGGTCGATATCCACAAGGAGACCGGGCGCAACGCCGCCGAGTTGATCATGTGTGAGCTGCACGCGGGCGGCAAGTTCGACAACAACGCGTACAAGGTCTCCGGCGGCCTCCACGGCGTCGGCGTCTCCGTGGTCAACTTCCTCTCCGAGTGGCTGCGCCTCGAGATCCGGCGCGACGGCGGTGTATGGGAGCAGGAGTACCGGACCGGGGTGCCGGTCGCCCCGGTCGCGCGCGTCGGCAAGTCCGCCAAGACCGGGACCACGGTCACGTTCAAGCCCGACGCGGAGATCTTCTCGATCTTGGAATTCCATCACGACCTCCTCGTCCAGCGCCTGCGCGAGCTGGCGTTCCTCAACCCCGGCCTGTGCATCCGCATCACCGACGAGCGCAACGGCGAGGAGCAGGAGTTCCAGTTCAGCGGCGGGATCTCGGCGTTTGTGGAGTACCTCAACCGGGCGAAGAACACGCTCCACAACAAGCCGATCAAGCTGATCGAGGAGAACGAGCAGGGCGAGCAGATCGCGATCGCGCTGCAGTGGCACGACGGCTACAACGAGAACGTGCTGGCGTTCACCAACACGGTGTTCAACGCGGATGGCGGCACGCACCTGTCCGGGTTCCGCGCTGCCCTCACGCGCACGATCAACAACTACAGCCAGGCCAACGCCCTCCTCAAGAACCTCCCGGAGGGTCTGACGGGCGAGGACGTGCGGGAAGGACTCACCGCGGTGCTGTCGGTGA
>Ga0187770_10001243_pt1 | contig 13373 bp, 8 predicted proteins | sample 0116_SJ02_MP02_2_FD_133154 | JGI IMG/M metagenome (GOLD analysis project Ga0187770, IMG submission 133154) | Tropical peat soil microbial communities from peatlands in Department of Meta, Colombia - 0116_SJ02_MP02_20_MG | ecosystem: Environmental > Terrestrial > Soil > Wetlands > Peat | place...
ACCTTTGACCGAGCGGCCTCATCGATCACCCGGATCATATCGATCGCATAGGGCTCCCTGGCCAAAAGGAGGCGTCCCGTGGGGTGTCCGAGGATGGTCGTGTAAGGGTTTCTCAATGCCTTGATGACCCGTTTCGTCATCTCCTCTGAAGGCATGTTAAAATTGGAATGGACGGAGGCGATCACGAAATCGAATCGTTTAAGGATGGCCTCCTCGTAATCCAATGATCCATCAGGAAGGATGTCGGATTCTGTCCCCTTAAAGATGTGGAATCCCTCTATTTCCTCGTTCAATTGGTTGATGTCCTGCCACTGTTTTTGGAGTTTCTCCCAGTTTAAGCCTCCTGCATAACCGGCGGATCGGCTGTGGTCGGAGAGGCCGATATAGGAGAGCCCCATCTCCTTCGCTGCTCGGGTAAGGGCTTTAATGGAAGTCTTTCCGTCACTGTATAAGGAATGGACATGGAAGACTCCCTTGATATCCTTGTCCTCAATCAGGCGGGGGAGTTGGTGGATTGCTGCAGCTTCGATCTCCCCTTGATTCTCCCGCAACTCCGGAGGGATAAAATCGAGCTCCAGCGCGTCGAAGATTTCCTTCTCTTCTCTACAGGAGATGAACTTGCCATTTCGGCGAAGATCGCCGTCATTGAGCGTCAATCCTCTGGTCTTCGCCCTTTCAAGCATGGAACTCCAATGGTTGGGGCTTCCGGTGAAGTAAAAGAGGTGAAATGGGAAGGTCTGATCCGAAGCGATTCGTAGCTCCACCTTGACCCCTGAGAAGAGGGAGTAACGGCCACTTAACCGATCTCTGAATTGAACCATCTCCACCTCGGGGAGTTTCGAAAAAAAGGCCAAGACATCTTTTGGATGTTGGGTGCTCACGACCAGATTGATATTTCTCACCACCTCCATCTTTCTTCTCAGGGAGCCCGCGAGGTTTGCCCGGAGGACTTTAGGATGAGAGAGGAGCTTGTTCAAAGCTCCCTCAGCGGCATCGATCACCTCTCCGTAGAGATATCGACCTTGATATTTTTTGATCTGTTGAATGCCCTGAAGGATCTTTTCCTGCGTTTTCTGGCCGAATCCTTCAAGTTCAACCAATCGGTTTTCCGAACAGGCATATTCTAACTCTCCAATCGTTTTGATATCGAAGGCATCGTAGAGGGCCTTGATCTTTTTGGGCCCAAGACCGGGAATTTTGAGCATTTCTAGATGGCCTGGAGGAACGGAAGTCCGTAACTCTTCAAGAAGTTGGAGCTTCCCGGTGGTCACCAATTCAATAATCTGCTGGGCTAATGTGTCACCGACCCCTTTCATTTCTTTGAGCCGGTTTTCATGGATCATCGTCTTCAGGTCTTTTTCCAGAATTTCGATCGATCTGGCCGCGTTGGAATAGGCCTTCACCTTGAAAGGGTTTTCACCCTTCAACTCCAAAAGCAAGGAAACCTCTTGAAGAACCTTGCCCACCGCTGTGTTATCTGAGATTCCGTCAGGCATATAAGAATTTTAACCGGTCTTTTTTTAGCGGAACAATAAAATATGCCATGAAATAGAGAAAATTTTCCAGCAAAAAGACAAAAATTGTCATTTGAGTCCTCGTAGGCCCGAAGGCATAGTAGCGAATTCCTTTTTAATATTGGCAAATTAGATCATATTCACCGGCTTGGTATGGAAAATGCTATCAATTGATGTAAACTCCAATAGAAAGGGTGGAAAGCCATGCTAAGAGAGAGGGAAGATGTTGTCCTGACGACCCAGGAGGCCTGCCATTATCTTCGTATCTCAAGGCCTACCTACCTAAGGTACCTTTATATGGGCAAAATCAAGGGTGCAAAGGCGGGAAAAGGCTGGAAGGTTCTCAAATCTGAACTGAATCGATTCCTAAAAGGGGAGAGCCAAATCAGCCAGATGGGGAACACTGGGTTCTGAGATGGATAAGAAAAATATTGCGCCGCCGAAAAAAGAGGGGAAGAAGATTCTGGCGAATCGTTTAGAGGATAAGCCAGATCTTGTTGAAGAGAAGTTCGTCGAGGAGGGAGTGAAGTCGACGAGGGCATTGATTCAAACCTTCCTTCAGGCGGTGAAGGCCTACCGCCTCTATGAGGCAAACCATCCCATTCTCTTCAAGTTTTTGGATCGGCTGAAAAAGGATTTTGATCGCTACTTTGATGAATTCGATTCCTTTTCCCTACAGATCGGTGAACATCGACTCCTCTATCAAGGAAAGGTGGTCTATGAAAGTGAGGATGTGAAGGACAGCTTAGCGTTTTTCTTTTTTAAGGATGGGGTTCGTGAAATTCGATTCTTAAAGGGACTGGAATTCCGGGAGGTCGTCGATTTCCTCTATGTCGTGAGGAAGGGCGACTCCGTCAATCGACTGGAAGATGATCTCGTCACCCTGCTCTGGGAGAAGGATTTCTTTCATATCGCTTTTACGACAGTGGATGAATTTTTGGAAGAAGGGAGCAGTTTGGTTCCTGCAACGGAGGAGGACCTGCTGCGAGGATTGGAATATAGAGGGTCTGGGGAGGAAGGGTATAAAGAAATGGGGGCTCCCGGAGGGGCCGGAGGTTCTCATGTCCTTGCAGCGGATGGGCTGAAGGAGGTGATGAATCTCTCTCCGGGGCAATCCTTGGTTCAGGCCTGCCAGCTCAATCCTGTTGAGCTTGAGAAGATCAACCAAGAGGTTCAGCAGGAGCATCGACCGGAATACGTACCCGTTTTGATGGATAATCTGATCGAAATTCTGCTCCATCTGGGTGAGGACATCGAGGCTTATGAGAACATGATTTCCTATTTCGAACGAACGATCGAACTCTTCCTCCAACAGAAAGAGGTGGGAAAGGCCGTCACGATTTTGAGGAGCCTCGGGGAAACGGTTGAATCCATCGCCCTCAAGGACAAACAAATCTTTGCGATTCGCCGCATCCTTGAGACTTCCTCCGGTCCCCATGCTATCCAACTTTTAGGGGAAGTCATGAAAGGTAACGGAGAAATTGAATCGGAACCGATCCTTCATTACCTCCGACTCCTGACGAAGCAGGCCATCGATCCTCTCTGTCTTTTGTTGGGCGAGTTGGAGTCTGGAAAATGGAGAAAAGTCATCTGCGACCTTCTCGCTGGCCTCTCTCAACAGGATATCCAGCCTTTGACCAAATTCTTATCGGACCGTAACTCCTTTCTGGTCTCCCACGTCCTCCATGTGCTCGGAAAGATTGGACATCCTTCTACAGTGAAGTATTTGGGGAATTTGGTGAATCATCATGATCCGAAGGTGAGGGAGGAGACGCTTCAAGTTTTAAGCAAGTTTGGGGAAAAGGGAGGTAATCTCATCCAGAAATTTTTAGGGGATCCCCTGGCCCAAATCAGAGCAAAGGCATCCCTTCTCTATGCAAAAATGGCGAAGGAAAATGCGGTCAATCCGCTGCTCGCAATCATCCTCTCCCAAGATTTTTACAAGCGAGAGTATGATGAAAAGGCTTCTTTCTTTAGAGCCCTCTGCGAGACAGGTTCGAAAGAGGCGATACCGACCTTGAAAAAGATTGCCCAAAAGAGAAGATGGCTCCAAAGGGCGAAATGGAATGAGATGCGACTCTGCGCAGCCAGTACACTGAAAATGATGGAAGCGGGTGAAAAATCGGATTCCCCAAAGGTGAAAGATAGATTAGATCATATCAGACGGTCGATCCATTAAGGAGATAAAATGGAAATGGCGCCATCCACAATCCAGTCCCCGAGGGGGGTTAAGAAACCATCAGAGACGATGGAGCCTGATCTATCGAGACTGGGGAATAATCTTGTCACGAAGCTTCATGTGTTGATGAAGATCTCCCAAATTTATGATTCCAAAAATGTTGCTCTTCATCAGTTCATCCAGGAATCCCTCCAAACCATTAACGCTTTGATAAAGAAGGAGGGGGGGCTCTCCCTCAAGATCGTGAAGAACGACCTCTTCCTCAACGAACACCGATTGCGTTATTCGGTGGAGGGATTCACCAGTTTCAAATATCTTCTCACCCAATGGGAAAAAAGGTTGATTGGAGAAGTGATTTTTAAAGAACCCATGGACGAAACAACCTTGAGGGAATTTGTTTACGCAATGATGAGCTTGGAAGAGGGCCGCGAGGAGAACGCTTCGGTTTTCACCGAGCTTTTGGCGAACCTCAGCATTCTTTCGATCGAGGTGAACGCCTTGGAGGTTTTTGAGGGGGAGGAAGAAGGGATAACCCTCCACAAGGAGGATCGTCGAGAGGTCGCGAAAAAGGTATTTTTTGAGACGGTTGGGACGATTGAAGAAGTGATCACCCACATCAAAGGGAAGCAGCATGCGGATGTGAGGAAGTTAAAACGGTTGGCCCAGAAGGCAGTCCATCTCGTCATGGAGGATGAATCGATCCTGCTGGGAATGACGACGATCAAGAACTATGACGAGTATACCTTCAACCATTCTGTCAATGTCTCGATCTATTCCTTGGCGATGGGAAGGAGACTGGGTTTCTCCAGGAAGACCTTGACAGAACTGGGGATTGCCGCCCTGCTTCATGATATCGGAAAGTCAAGAATCCCGAAGGAGATCTTAAACAAACCCACCAGCTTCGATGAGGGAGAATGGGGTCTTATGAAAAAACATCCTCTCCTGGGAGTGGAGATTCTCCTTAATCTGAAACAGTTGGGCGAGATCAACCCGAGGATCGTGATCGGCATCTTCGACCACCACCTGAGAAAAGACTTTGCTGGATACCCGAAACTTTTTCGGAAAAAGGAAGTAAGCCTCTTCGGACGGATCATTCAGATCGCAGATTCTTATGATGCAATGACGACCCCTAAAAATTACAGAAGGACTCCCTACACGCCGGAACAGGCCTTGGCGATCATGATGAGAGAGAGGGGCGCCAAACTTGACCCCATTCTTCTGAAGATCTTCATCGGCGTCGTGGGCATTTTTCCTGTCGGATCCTTAGTCCTTCTCAATACCCATGAACTGGGAATTGTCTACAAGGCTAACCCTGATCCCAAGTGGATGGATCGTCCACAGGTGATCATTGTGGAGCGGGCGGGGAAGAAGGATGTGAAAAAGGAGCTGATCGACCTTACGAAAACCGATGGAGCAGGTCAGTTCAAGCGGAGCATCGTCAAGACGTTGGACCCCAATATATACCATATCGATATCGCCAAGTATTTCCTATAAAAAGTTCAGAGTTCGGAGTTCACAGTTCCGAGTCCAAAGTTCGGCAAAATCAACAATTTGCCATCTCCTGTTTCGCTCCCCATCACCCTATCGCCTCATCTCCCCATCATTTCTTTTTAGTCTCCCTATCCCCTTATCGCCTTATCTTCCTTTTTTCCTCTGAGGTGGGGGCGTCTCTTTACATTGGGACCGATTCCATTCCTCGGTCAGTCTGCGGATGATCTCCTGCTGCTGCCGTATGGAAAAATCGGCGTACCGAGGATCCCTTTTTCGGTAAGTCCTTTCGACGAAGGCCATGGAATTCTTAGCGCCTCGGATTTGAGAGAGGATCATGTCGCACTTCTTCAGCCCCCAACGGGCCTCAATAGAATCCTCCGGATGAGGGGAAAGCCAAAGATAGTTCTGATAGACGTGGTAGAATGTGACGGAACGATCCTTTGAGATAGGGATGAAGATCGCCTCCATCTTTTCCTTCACTGCCTCTTTATCGAGGTGGTTCGATTCGATGATCTGATGGAGGTGGTCCATCAGTAAAGTGATCATTCCGTCACGGCCGGGAGTGCTGTGAATCTCCCATAGGGCCGAACCCTCTGGACAACCCCCTTTGCGGCACCTTTTGTAGCCATCCAGCACAACAGGGATTCTGTCTTTCAGAAAGGTTGTGATCGTTTCCAAAACTTTTCCCATCTTTTCCCAAGGATCATAAATGGTCGGGTCGATCCTTTTAGCCACTGCCTCAACGAAGTCAGCATAACCTTCATAGAAACCCGAGGTATATTGTTCTTCCGAGTAGAAAGGATGTTCCTCGGCAGGGAGATATTTCCATTGCCCGCCCTGGATCACCGGCCAACGGAATTTTACCAGACCTGAATGGGTGGTCGACTCCGGCCTTGCGGAGAGAAAATTTCTCTGACTCATCTTCTGAATCTTTGCTGGAACCGTTGCCTCCCATGTCTGGAGGGGATGGGCATAGCTTCCGTCCAAAGTCACGCGCCCAATGATCCCTGAATGAGATTCGGTTACAAAAAAGACTGTGCCAGGCGTAACAGAATCCGGTGCGATTCGAATCGGGTAAGTATCAAGAGGGAGTGTTCTTGTCGTCGTCTCAGAAAGCATATAGAGAAGGGCCCTTCGAAACCGGAGATCCCTGTGCCACTCAGGATGAGTTGGCAGATGCGCCCACCCCGTAGACCAGTGACCGATCAGTTTGTCATCCTTCGTCGTGGCAGCTGCCGGAAGGTGGGCGATCCGTGCGTAGATCCAGCGTATGGCATAGGGGACATCCGCACAGTCAACGGGGATCTTATAACGGATAAAGAAGTCCTCGGTAACATTCGCTTCGACCCATTTGCCATAATTGGTTTCTTCCTCAACTGTCCACCGTCGATCCCCTACGCTCCAGACCTGAGAGGGTGATTCGTTGATCGGTTGGCAAATGGACGGAGTGGAAAAGAAGATGAGAAGTAATAAGAGAAGAAACGTCATGCCCCATATTAAAAAGATTGATAGAAGATTGTCAATAAGAGGGGAAGATCGGGGATTTTTAACGGGAAGATGACATGGCTGAGAATTATAGGGGAAACTCAAATCCGAAAGACGGGTCTCATCTGTAATGGGATCTGAGCTCTGAGAAAGCAGGGAAATCTCTGGTTCTTGGCAATCGGCTGTTATGGGTGAGTATTTCAAGGTGGAGACTGATTCTTCTTCCTCAGAGCATCCAGTGCCATTTTCTATTGAGGATTATCGAGTGACAGGATTACCTTTGCGGTAATATCCTTGAACCCCAGAATTCTCTTGCCTTGATGGTCTTTTACGAACTTCTTTGCATCGGCTTCTTTTTCAAAAGGAATGGGTTCATGACCTATGGGTCCGTAAACATCGCTCCAAATAACAAAGAATGCCCGCAGAGCATCGGCCGATGTTTTAGAATAGTTAGTTCTTACGGAAGCTTGGGAGGAAATTGAGCAAGACTCGAGACCCATAGGTGATGTATTAGCACTCAAACGAATAATGGAGCGAAAGCCCCCCACTCAACTGATAGACCCTCGTCGTCACACGCGAATAATGATCTCTGTCTCATGAAACCCGGCCTTCGAGGAATGGACCGAGATCCTTGGTTCCGAGAGACTCGCCGGTGCGCTGCTTGACCGGCTCACTCACCGATGCTACATCCTGGAAGCTAATGGAGAAGGCTATTGACTGCGGTGGGCCGGGAAACGATCTAACTTCGAACTCTTAATACAACACGACCCAAAACAGGAATTACCTAAAGCATGAAAATGTAATAGACTTGACAAATAAACCGAAATTCAGACAAGATAGTACAGGATAGGTGCCATAGTTTTCCTCCGCCCGCCTCCCTAATTACTCTGGCCTTCAAAATGGCGCTGGAGATTGAAGGAAATCGGATTCGGAGGCCTGGGTTAATCGCGGATGGCGTGAGTCAATATAACTACTTACCCAACGGGGTAAAATCCGTTATGCTTAGGTTTTGTGGTAGGTGGACACCAACCGATGCCACGAATCGTAAGACATCGGACATCACAGCACCGGTGAACCTTTGTAAAGCAGTGGGTGGCTACTGGGTTTTAGAAGCAGAGCACCTGACGGGCACCACGACGGATTCAAAAATCTTTATGGACGATTCTGAGGTGTTACATGCAAACCAATGACAGAGTCAAACGAATGGCCACCATGGGGGTACTTGTGATGGGACTGATAACATCTGGTTGCGGCTCGCAGCAGGCTGCTCCGCCGCCTGTTCTCCCTGAGGTTGCCATTGTGACGGTCAGCCCGGAGAGAACGGTCCTGACCACCGAATTGCCGGGCCGCACATCCGCCTACCTCGTTGCGGAAATTCGTCCGCAGGTGACCGGCATCATTCAAAGGAGGTTCTTCGAGGAAGGATCGGATGTCAGGGTCGGTAAAGTGCTCTATCAAATCGATCCCGCTCCCTTTCAGGCCGCCTACGACAACGCAGCGGCCAACCTCTCCGGGATGCGAAAGGCGGCCGATCGGGCTCGGGCTGCGTTGGAGACGAGCGAAGCCAACGTTGCGCGACAACGGGCCACCCTGGAACTCGCACGGACGAATCGCTGGCGCTACGAAGAACTTTTTAAGAGGAGCGTCATCTCTGTTTTACAGCGGGACCAGGCTGTGACTGACGCCGATGTCGCCGAAGCCACACTACGGGCTGACGAGGCGCAGGTAAAAAACGACCAAGAAGCCGTGGCCGTCGCTGAGGCGGCCGTTAAGCAGGCGGAAGCGGCAACAGAAACGGCTCGAATCAACCTGGGATACACTCAGGTCGTGGCGCCGATCACAGGACGCATCGGCAAATCCAATGTCACAGTAGGCGGACTCGTGACCGCTGGAGGACCTACCCAACAACCCACGGCTCTAACCACCATTCAACAGCTGGATCCCATTTACGTCGATGTGCCCCAATCCACCGCCGACTTGCTACGTTTGCGGCGCCGAGTGGAGGAAGGCCGAATTCATAATAACGGAAAGGACCAGAGTAAGGTCCGACTCATCCTTGAAGACGGCACCACGTATCCGCTGGAAGGAACGCTTCAGTTCCGCGACGTCACCGTGGATTCGACAACCGGCTCTGTCACTCTGCGGGTGATCGTTCCCAATCCAAAGGGCCTCCTCATGCCAGGCATGTACCTGCGCGCCGTGGTGCAAGAGGGCATCAATAACGAGGCCATCCTCATCCCCCAGCAGGCTGTGTCGCGGGATCCGATGGGGAATCCCGTTACGCTCATCGTAGACAGCGAGAGGAAGGTCGCCCAGCGGATGGTGACGCTCGATCGAGCCATCGACGACCGATGGCTCGTAAGCTCAGGGCTTGCACCGGGCGAGCGCGTCATAGTCGAGGGTGTTCAAAAAGTTCGGCCCGGCGCTACCGTAAAGACTGTCCCGTTTGAGGCGGGCGGAACAAGCGGTGCGGCGCCTAAAAAGACGGGTCAGCCAGCCCCAAAATCGAACTGACGGAGGCACGTAATGTTATCGAGATTCTTCCTGGACCGTCCGGTCTTCGCCTGGGTCATCGCCATTATCCTAATGGTGATGGGTGGCCTGGCGATCTATAAGTTGCCCATCTCGCAGTATCCCCCCATTGCCCCGCCTTCCATCAGGATTGGTTGCCTTTATCAAGGGGCCTCGGCGGAGACAGTGGTAAACAGTGTGACGCAGATCATCGAGCAGCAGATGACCGGCCTGGACAAAATGCTCTACATGTCCAGCACCAGTGATTCGTCCGGTCTCTCCACCATCGAGTTAACATTCGCCCCAGGGACCGATCCGGACCTTGCCTGGGCCAAGGTGCAGAACAAGCTCCAACTCGCAATGGCAGGGCTGCCAGATGTAGTGCAGCGCCGGGGCATCTCGGTCCGCAAATCCACCAGGAACTACATGATGATGGTGGGCCTGATTTCCGAAGACGGCAGCATGACTGATATTGACTTGAGAGACTATCTTATGACCACCGTGCAGCAGGTGCTGGCACGGGTGCCGGGCGTTGGGGAGGTGGAAGGATTCGGTGGCGAGTACGCCATGCGTATTTGGCTCAACTCTGACAAGTTGACGGGTTACGGCCTGACAGTGGATGATGTGACCCAGGCGATTCAAGGTTACAACGTGGAGGTCTCTGGCGGCCAGTTTGGCATGGCGCCGGCCGTCAAAGGACAGCGTCTCAATGCCTCCATCATCGTCCACAATCTGCTCAAAACCCCCGAGGAGTTTGCGGCCATCCCTGTCTACATGAATCCGGACGGCTCCATCGTACGAATCAAAGATGTGGGGCGAACGGAACTGGGGACCGATCTTGCTGATACCATTACTAATTACAACGGGATGCCGGCGGGCGGGCTCTCCATCCGGCAGGAGCCCGGTGCCAATGCCCTCGAAACGGCCAACCGGATCCGGGCCAAGATGAAAGAGTTAAGCCGGTACTTCCCCCCCGGCGTGAAGGTCGTTTATCCCTTCGACACCACTCCTTTCACCGTGGTAGCCATTGAAGAGGTTTTCAAGACTCTTCTCGAGGCGATCCTGTTGGTCTTTCTGGTGATGTATCTTTTCATGGGAAACATACGGGCCACCTTCATTCCGACCATTGCGGTGCCGGTAGTCCTTCTCGGCACGTTCGCAGTGCTGGGACTGTTGGGGTTCTCCATCAACATGCTGACCATGTTCGGCATGGTGCTGGCCATCGGCCTGCTGGTGGACGACGCCATCGTGGTGGTGGAGAATGTCGAACGTATCATGAGCGAGGAAGGGCTCCCGCCCAAAGAGGCTACCGCTAAGTCGATGGACCAGATCACCCCCGCCCTGATCGGCATCGGGTTGGTGCTATCGGCAGTCTTTGGACCGATGGCGGTCTTCACCGGGTCCACCGGGGTCATCTACCGTCAGTTTTCCGTGACCGTCATCTCCTCCATGCTCCTTTCGGTGTTGGTGGCCTTGATCCTGACGCCGGTCCTCTGCGCCTCGTTCCTCAAGCCAGTTCCGAAGGGGCATGAACCGGCGGAGAGCGGCATATCCCTCCTTCGCCCGTTTTTCAGGTGGTTTGATCGCATTTTTTTCCGAGTCCGAGAGCTGTATGTGAGGCTGGTCGGCCACTCGTTCAACAAGAAGGCGCGGTATGTGGTTCTTTACGTTATCATTGTCGCGGGAATGGGACTCCTGTTTCTTCAGTTGCGTACGAGTTATCTCCCGGATGAAGACCAGGGAATACTGCTCTGCCAGGTCACGCTTCCGGTGGGTTCCACGCTGGAACAGACCGAGGCGGTCATGGGGAAGATCAGGGACCGATTCCTAAACAAGGAAAAAGACGCGGTGGACTCAATTATGACGATTGCCGGTCAGAACCAGACCGGCCGGGGCCAGAACATTGGTATGGCCTATGTCAGGCTCAAGGACTGGAAACTGCGCGCGCGGTCGGAGATGAAGGTGACCGCCGTGGCCGACAGGACCATGAAGGCTTTTTCACAGATCCGCAACGCCATGGTGTTCGTCTTCCCGCCCCCGCCGGTCACCGAACTGGGCAATGCCAAGGGCATTGATTTTCAGTTGCAGGACCGTGGCGATTTGGGTCATGCGGGTCTGATGACGGCACGCAACCAACTCCTCGACATGGCGGCCAAGGACCCGAGATTGGCTCGGGTGCGGCCCAACGGGCTCGACGATGTTCCGCAATACCGGATCGCCGTGGATATGGAAAAAGCGGGCGCCCTGGGGGTTCCGATCACGGCGATCCACAACACCATTTCGACGGCCTTTGGCAGCTTCTATGTCAACAACTTTCTCAAGAGCGGACGGATCAAGCACGTGGACCTTCAGGCCGATGCCCCCTACCGAATGCTGCCCGGGGACTTGGAAAAACTTTACGTGCGAAACACGCAGGGCAAGATGGTCCCCTATTCCACTTTTGCATCTGGACGGTGGACCTATGGTTCTCCCAAGCTGGAACGCTACAATGCCTTTCCGTCCGTCAACATCTGGGGCGAGGCAGCGCCGGGCAGGAGTTCCGGTGAGGCGATGCAGGCCATGGAGGATTTTGTCTCGAAGTTGTCTAAGCAGATTGGTTATGACTGGACGGGGATTTCCTACCAGGAGCGAGAAGCCCGCGCCCAGACCGCCCCGCTCTACGCCTTTTCCATTTTAATCATCTTCCTGTGCGTAGCGGCCCTGTACGAAAGTTGGACGATCCCTTTTGTCAACCTGCTGATGTTACCGCTGGGCGTCTTTGGCGCGACGGCGGCGACATGGTTGTGCGGTATGCCGAACAACGTTTACTTTCAGATCGGATTTCTCACCACCCTGGGATTGTCCACTAAAAACGCCATCCTGATCATTCAATTCGCCCAGCACCGTATGGAACACGGAGAGAAGATTGTCGAGGCGACCCTGGGAGCGGTAAGAACTAGGTTCCGGCCGGTCATCATGACCTCGATGGCGTTCTTCTTCGGCGTGTTGCCGCTTGCCGTATCCAGAGGCGCCGGAGCGGGAGCCCAAAATGCCATCGGGACGGCGGTTGTCGGCGGGATGCTTTCGGCCACCTTCATTGACCTGGTTTTTATCCCGCTTTTCTTTGTCCTTGTTTCCCAGATGTTTAGAAGAAGGGGGCCGAATCAAACAACCGGGCATCTGGCGGATTCCGCGAATCCTCGAGAGACAGGTTAGATCGGGTAAAAAGAAATACCAAAGCATGGGAAATAGGGACACATACCATTTAGTAAACGGGCGGCCTTTAGATAAGGGATACAGTTTAGCAGGATAGGTGAAGCTCAAACGAGGGAGAAGCAATATAGGATGTTTCCTTCATAACTGTTTATGGCTGTGATTTGGGAGGGCGTTTGATCCAGCGTTTCAGGCGGTTCCAGAGGGTGAATCTTTCGAAGACATAGAGGCCTTCCTGGGTGTTAAGGTAGACATTCTTGCCCATCTTCAACTCTTTTGGAGAGCGGTAATCCGGGTTGCAGGCCATTACCATTTCTCCCCCCTTGGTTTTGACAAAACCGAGAGTGAGAGGCGAGCGGAACCCTTCTGGCGGCGCATAGAGGGTGGTAAATGTTTCTAAAAGGCCGACTCCTTCTTTGACTGAAGAAATAGAAGCCTTCCTTGAGGTGTTCATCTCTGGATGATAATCGGGGCTCCAGCCTTCCCTCATCACCCGTTTTCGATCACTCCGTTCCAGGAGGGTGACTAAATTGTTATTCCCCAGACCTCCAATGCTTTGGGCCAATCCAATCTCTGCCCTTTCCAATTGCCTCCCTTTCCCTGCCTCACCCCTGAGTTGAAGGACAATCTCCACCAGTTGAGCGAGGCCAGAAGCACCCACCGGATGTCCCCTTGACTTCAAACCCCCTGAGGGATTGATCGGAAGACTTCCTTTAAGCTGGGTCTTCCCTTCTTCCAAGGCCTTCCAACCCTCTCCAGGCGGGAAGAAGCCTAAATCCTCTGTCCCAATAATTTCAAAAAGGGTGAAGGCATCGTGGACCTCTCCAAATTGGATATCGGAGGGATTGACTTGAGCCATTGTATACGCCTTTAACGCGGCCTCTTTTGTTGAATTGAAGGAGGTAAGGGATGCTCGATGGCTGACTGCGGAGGTGTCGGTAGCATGACCGATAGCAGAGACCTTAATAGGAGTACGCTGGAGAGTCAGGACAATGGCCGAT
>Ga0187770_10001244_pt1 | contig 13358 bp, 9 predicted proteins | sample 0116_SJ02_MP02_2_FD_133154 | JGI IMG/M metagenome (GOLD analysis project Ga0187770, IMG submission 133154) | Tropical peat soil microbial communities from peatlands in Department of Meta, Colombia - 0116_SJ02_MP02_20_MG | ecosystem: Environmental > Terrestrial > Soil > Wetlands > Peat | place...
AATCTAAATGAAATCCAAGCTCTTTAGAAATGTCGCTCAAGGCATCATTGTCGCGGTTGCCCTCCTGCTCGTCGGAGGCGTGGCGCAGGCCGACACTTACATGAATATGTACGGCACCAGCGAGGAAGCGAACCTCTGGACCGGCTCCAGCGGACTGGGCATGACGCTGCTCACCAATCTGGGGTGCACTTCAAAAAAATCTTACACTACGATCACCGATTCAAACAACACCAAAAGCACCCTTGTCGTCGGCGGCGGTTGCACCGGCACGGACGGCGGGTTCATTTTTCTCACCTATACCAACAAAGCTTCCTGGGACGGGATCGACGCCATAAACGGTGTTTTTGATACTGCGAACTGGGGGACTTATAACAGTACCTATACCACTCTGACCCCTACGGCGAATCCCTGCGGTGCGGGTAACGGTGATCAGCGCCCCGTGGCCACCGCCGCCAGCTGCCCCGGTGACGCCACCTCATGCACAGGCATCGCCTTTAGCTGCCAGCACATCCAGGTCGGCGTCTCCAACCTGGAAGAAGCCGCCATCATTCAGACAACGCAGGGAAGGCTGAAAGGCCCCATGGGCGGCGCCTATACATGTAGAGGGTCCCAGAGTCAGTGTAACCAAACCACAGCGACTGCCGCCTGGCCTCCCTACGCCGGCAGCAGCGCAACTGCGCAACAAATGCTCGCATATCCTTTCGCCATTTATGTTAACCCGGGTGTTACATCATACCGTTGCAGCTCAGCGTCCGGCACGACCTACTATAACAATTTCTGCATAGACGACAGCAATTGCGGCGGCACGGGTGGGAACCATACCTTATGCATCGCCCAGACAATCGATAACCTTTCAAGACAGCAAATCGTTGCCCTTTTGAGCGGCCAAATCAGTAATTGGGACCAATTCGGCGTGTACTATCCGTCAAAGCCGGTCACGGTTTGCATGAGGCACGCTGGCGCCGGCACTCTGAGCGTACTGGACCTCGGAGTTATGCAGGGCAGCACCGACGGAAAAGGCTGGGGCTGGGATATGACGACGTCGGAAAACCCTGTCACGTCCGCTGCCGGTCCTCCCTATTTCTACTTTAACGATCTGCAAAGCGACGAGACCAATTGCCTTGCCTGGGCGGACGGAAAGACTTTTAGCGGCCAGGATTCACTTCCATCGAGTGTAAAAAGCGGCGCCATCGGTTATGTGGACGCGGATAACGCCGACGTCTCAACGAGTTGTGCCAACAGCCCGTTGAACCCGGGTAGCTGGACCAATGTGGGATGCTACCAGAGGATCAAATACAACGGCTGGCTGCCCACCAGGATAACCATGCATGACGGCATCTATGACAGTTTCTGGACCGTGGACCGCATGTATTATAACACTTCCGGCGCCAATGCTCTGTCACCACAGCAGACCACTATAATGAACCAGATGATCTCGCTTGCCGGGAATCCGACCAATCTCAATTCCACTACCATTCCCAACCAATACCTGTACTACGCCTCGCCGGGTGAACTCAATTTCATAAGGCCCGGCGGCAATACTTTTGAGTATCCCCTGTACCAGGGATGCACGAACTGCGCAAGCCCGGATGTCGTGCTTAAACGAAAGGTCAAATAGCTGCAGTTTAGAAGATTAATCGCATGATGTTATGTGTCGGCCCGGCGCTTATAGTCGCCGGGCCGCAAACTTTGGACGCGCCCTATCCGGCGGAGCGCGCAATCCCCCGCAGCACATATGCCAGCTACCCGCCTCTACTCGCTCCACGTCCGATCCACGGCCTCCGCGATCAGTCCCTTCCGAACGGGGTTGTTATATTGCATCATGGAATGTGGCGCACACCTATTGCGGCCAACTTATGAAGCGATGGGCTGAAGGGGCGCGGTTTTCCTTCATTGGGGCCCGAGAGGAGTCTTATGTCAAGAAAAGGAGTCATCGTCGTCCATATTCTTCTGACAATCGCCACTCTTGCAGCGCTCTGGCAGCTCAACGACTGCAAATTCATCGACTATGACGACGGGACCTACATTACCGGGAACAGCCATATCCGGCATGGTCTTACGACAGACGGCGTCCGATGGGCGTTTTCGGCAGCTTGCGCAGCCAACTGGCATCCCCTTACATGGATTTCCCACATGACGGATGTCCAACTGTTTGGCTTAAACCGCCGCATGCACCATCTTATCAATCTTTTATTCCATATTGCGAACACACTGATGCTTTTTTTCGTTTTTCATCGTATGACGAAAGCACTCTGGCAGAGCGCCTTTATTGCCGCGCTGTTCGCCCTTCACCCTCTGCATGTGGAGTCAGTTGCATGGGCCGCCGAACGAAAGGATGTGCTCTCCTCGTTCTTCTGGATGCTCACAATGATCGCGTATGCTCATTATGCTCAAAACCCTGGCCTTCGGAGATATTTGCCGGTTCTTCTTTTTTTCATTTTGGGCCTGATGGCAAAACCGATGCTGGTCACTCTTCCTTTCGCCTTGTTGCTTTTGGATTACTGGCCTCTGAGGCGTATCCTGCGAGTCGGACCCAGCTACGCTCCTCATATATCGGACGACGACCGTCGCGAGTCGAAATTCGACGTCACAGACCCTATGCCGCCCATTGATAAGAGGAGCGATCCCCACATTCATGCTCGCGTGCCTTTGCCCGAGAAGAAAAAGAAGAAATTGAACAATAGGAATGCCGTCCAGGGTGTTGCTCAGGCCTCAGTCCCCGGACCAATCCAGCAAAACGGGTGACCGGGGAAGGCTCCCAGTCCTTCGAGTTCCGTCCTCCGTCCTCTGATTTTTGAAAAAATTCCTCTTTTTGCGCTCTCCGCTGTGTCATGTATCCTCACTTTCATCGCTCAGCAAAGCAGGGGAGCGATGCAGTCCCTGCAAACGCTGCTTCTAGGCGCCAGGATTTCAAATGCATTTGTTTCTTATCTCGCATACGTTGCCAAGACAATTTGGCCGAATAATCTGGCGATTTTTTATCCTCATCCAAAATTTTGGCCATTTTGGCAGGCTGCGGGGGCTGCCCTCTTCTTCGCAGCTGTGACCGGGACCGTTATTATGGCAGCAAAGAGATTTCCTTATCTGTTCGTTGGGTGGCTATGGTATGCAGCCACGCTTGTGCCTGTAATCGGACTGGTCCAGGTGGGCGGCCAGGCGAGAGCCGACCGTTATGCCTATGTCCCTCTGACAGGATTATTCATCATGGCCGCGTGGGGTATTTCGGAATTGTTGGGAAGATGGCGTTACCGGAAACAAGCGCTTGCCGCATCTTCAGTATTGACTCTTTCATCTTTCTTCATTATTACCTGGATACAGGTTGGTTATTGGAAGGATGACTTTACGTTGTTCAATCATGCGTTGGATGTGACGAATAATAACTATTGCGCTTACTACAATCGAGGGAATGCATATAAGATCATTGGCAATTACGAACGAGCGATCTTGGATTACGACAACGCCATCACGATCTATCCTCAATATGCAGATGCATATAATAACCGTGGAAATGCATATACTAAACTCCGCAATTACGAACAGGCAGTCAACGATTATAACACGGCAATCAGGTTCGCTCCCCAATATGCCGACGCCTATAACAACCGGGGATTTGCCTATCGGAGACTTGGCAACTACTTTCAAGCCATTGATGATTTCAGCGTAGTAATCGATTTGAATCCTGAATACGCGGTTGCCTATTATGGCCGGGGGAACTCATATTACAATATTGGCAACCTGCGGCAAGCAATTTCCGACTATGACAAGGCTATAGGCATCGATCCCCAGTATGCAGACGCATATACTAATCGCGGTCTTGCATATTCCAAACTCGGGGACGGCGAACAGGCGGCTGAAGATTTTAAAGCAGCAGCAAGACTCGGAAGCGAAGAAGCCAAAGGCATTTTGAGGACCCGAGGAATAAAGTGGTGAGCTTGAAAGACAAGCAAATCCCGGTGATTTACTTTCTTCTGGCTGCTGTTACGTTTACAGCTTTCCTGCAGCTCAGTCAGTGCGAATTCATAACATATGACGATCCTGCATACGTGACCGAGAACATCCATATTCGGCACGTCATTACGATGGATGCGATCCGGTGGGCATTTACGTCCGATTACGCCTGCAACTGGCATCCCCTGACCTGGGTGTCGCACATGCTCGATATTCAACTTTTTGGCTTGAATCCACATTGGCATCATTTGACCAATCTGTTGTTCCACATTGCAAATACGCTGCTGCTCTTTTACGTCTTTCACCGTATGACACAAGCACCATGGAAAAGCGCCTTCGTTGCGGCGCTGTTTGCCATTCACCCTCTGCACGTGCAATCGGTCGCCTGGGTGGCCGAACGAAAGGACGTTCTTTCAACTTTCTTCTGGATGCTGACCATGGGGGCTTATGTCCACTATGTGGAACGACGCTCTGTCGCCCGTTACGCAACCGTGGTCGTGTTTTTTATTTCAGGACTTATGTCCAAGCCAATGCTTGTAACCCTGCCTTTTGTCCTGCTTCTGCTGGACTACTGGCCTTTGAGACAGAGGCCGGAGGTCGCAAGTCAGGTGACGGATGGCGGAGGTCAGAGGTCAGAGGTCGGCGGTCGGATGCCGAATGCTGGACGTCTGTGCGCTGTCCGGATGCCGCGCTCGTTCAGCCTACGCTTTCGGCAAAAAGAAAAGGAAAATCCCGTAAGAAACTCCCCAGGCGGGGCAACGATCCTTCCTCCCCGGTCCATACTCACTCCTCAGTCCTAAGGCTTGAGTCTTCACCCTTTGCTGCCCGATCGTCGCTCCTCCGTCCTCCATCCTCCGTCCTCCGTCCTCTGTTGTGGGAGAAAGTTCTGCTTCTTGCTCTTGCAACTCTGTCGTGTATTATGACATTGTTTGCTCAGCAGAAAGGGGGGGCGGTCATATCGAGCGCCGACTTTCCACTGGGTGTCCGTATTGGAAATGCAGTTGTTTCCTACCTCAATTATATAAGAAAGACAATTTGGCCTGGCGGCCTCGCCGTCTTCTACCCTCACCCGGAATCATGGTCTGTATGGCAGACCATAGGCGCAGTTTTTTTCCTTAGCTCTATATCTCTGGCACTTATCCGAGGGAGAAAAAGATTTCCGTACCTGGCAGTGGGCTGGCTGTGGTTCACGGTTACGCTTCTGCCTGTGATAGGTTTTGTACAGGTCGGCTATCAGGCTATGGCTGACCGGTACACGTACATTCCCCTGGTCGGGCTGTTCATAATGGCGGCATGGCTTATCCCGGACCTAACGAAAAAATGGGCCTGCTGCGAGCAGGCGCTTTTTGCCTTAGCGGCACTCATTCTGGTTCCTCTTTTTGCGGCTACGTGGATACAGACAGGCTACTGGCGTAACAGCATCATTTTATACAACCGCACTCTTGAAGTTACTGGGAGCAACGCTTTTATCCTATATAACCGTGGCCTTACCTACTCAGTGCTCGGCGACTACAGGCGGGCTGTTTCGGACCTTGACAGTGTTATCGGAATGGGCCGGTTACAAACAGATGCATATTACAAACCGGGATCCATTTATAGCACACTTTGTGCACAAGCCTATTACAAGCGAGGCATCGCCTATGGCAAACTCGGAGATTACACGAAAGCTATCCAAGACTACGACAAGGTCATCGAGATAGGTTTTAGGGATGCGCAAGTCTATAATAGCCGAGGCGTTGCCTATGACAGGCTGGGCAACTTGACACATGCGATTGAAAATTACAACACAGCAGTTGGAATCGACCCTGATAGCGCCATGGTCTTTAACAACAGGGGAAACGCTTATCGTAAGCTGGGAAACCATGCGCGGGCCATTGAAGATTATAACAGGGCCATTGCGCTCGACCCCGAATATGAGCTGGCCTATTATAATCGGGCCGTTGCCTATACCGACATTGGTCAGAACAGTATGGCGACCGACGACCTCAAAAAGGCAGCCCAACTGGGCTGCGAAGAAGCCGGGAACATTTTGAAAAGCCGGGGGATAATTTGGTGACCTCAGTTAATGAAGGCGATCTTTTCGGCGCAGGATGAACAATTTGCCCAACGGCGCCTGTCGTGTCGCTTCCGGCATGATGGTCTTAATTTCCTGGTAATTTCCAACGATCCAGGAGGCGAGTTCTTCGGCATAGCCCTGCCCGAACCCTCTGACGCCATATTCGCGAAAGGAGCGCGGCACGGCGACTATATAGTCCGGCGGGTGGACCTTGAAAGCCGCAAGCATCGCTTTTTCGCCAAACATGGACACCTCGGGGGGCAGGTAACTGACGTAGGGGGTCGGGTTCTCCACGCGCATCAGGTAATTGAGCATCACCCCTTCGGGAAAAACCGCGATCGTTTCGCCTGGCCTGATAAGAGTGCGCAGTGTCGAGAGCCCCTCGTTTATAACAGCGCCCGATTGATAGGTCAGGACCGTATCCGAGCCATTGGTCACCTGAGCTGTTTTTTTCGCAATGTGACTGTTGCCTACCAGAATGAATCCGCCAACCACCACTGCCAGGACCGCAACTCCCGCTGCCCGGGTGACAGCGCCAACCCCCCCTTTCTCTGTGACCCATCGCGGCAGCCAGTCATCGATCAGCAGGGTCAAGGTCATTGCGGCCGGCATCGCCAACACGAAGCCGTATCCGTCGATTCTGCTGCTTAAAATCATTTTGCCGAGCAGCAAGAACGAAAAAACAACGAAACCAAGTTTGTCAACTGCACGCAGATCGGAGCGGCTTCCTTCTATTTTATTCTCGATCTCCCTCCGGGAGAGGGCGCAGCCGCCACGTCCGTTCCCCCTCTCCTTCGGGCGCCGAGAGTGTTTAACAATTGTCAGAACAAGGGTCGCTGCGATAATGAGCATAAAGAGAGGAAATGGACGAGCGATGGAAGTGAGCCATTCAAACCGGAAGGCAAACCGGAAGACGAGCCCGAACACAATGAAGACTGCGGCAGGGATAGCCGCGTGGCGCCGCTTTGTATAGCGAAAGAGAATACCGAGCGTGCCCGCGCCGGCGACGAGACCCGCCGTTACCGCCGCTGCCTTGAACATTCGCATCAGGTTTCCCCCAATATCGTCGGCGCCCATTCGCTTCACATAAAAGGGAAGTTTTGAAATCTCACTATTTGTTATAAGGTAGTAAAAAGACCCGGTTACTCCTTTTAACGCACCGCCGGGGCCTAAGGCGGGGACCAACCAAAGCATTCCGATGACGGGCGGAATCGTGGCCGACGCCGACAAGACGAGGGCAGCCTTCAGCGACGTCGAAGTCCTCGATCTCCTCAGCAGGTGAGCGGCTATCAGCGCTGCGCCCACGGCGCAAAACAATGCCAGAAAAATCTCAACCTTGGTGAGAAAAGCCAGACCGGTCAACAGCCCCGCAGCGACCAGCGCCTTTCTGTGCATGCAATCGCAATAGGCCGTCATGCAACGGAGGGCGGCAAAACTTAAAAGAGTCCCGTGGACCATCTCATGAGAATATGGGCATATATAGTTGTAGTTGCCTATGTCGGAATAATCCCCGAATGCAAATACGGAGACGAAGACCAGTGAAGCCGCGATAGCACCTTGTCGCCCCGACATTTTCCGCGCCAGGCCATGGATAAGAAAGATTACCAAGAACAGCAGCGCCAGGTTGACAAACGCCAACACAATCAGACGCGGGCCCAGGAGGCGAAACCACAACGAATTGAAGCAAGGAGAAAGGGGGCCGTTAAAATACGCCACATCGAGGTAGAGTGCTTTACCAAGGCTGAGCTGCCAGGGAATATAGAGTTCCCTTCCAAAGTCGACCAGGACGTCGGGCCATTTGTGCCATGTCCGGCAAAACATGCCGATAGCGACAAGGAACGCCGGAAAGAGATCGAGCCAGGGCGGCAGGTTTGACGTTCTGAATGGGCGGGGTTTTTCTTCGAGCATGAGCAGATAAAATCTAATTCATCCCATGGATGAATGGTCGCGCCTTTTCAGCCGCTGCCGGATCGAGTTCCATGATCCTGTCGTACTCGCGCAGCGCAGCGGTGGAATCGCCGAGCTGGCTATAGCCCAATAACAGGTTGTAGTGGGCCCCCGTGTAATCAGGAGCGACCTCGACCGCTTTAGCCCAGTGTTCGACAGCCTCCTTAATCCTTCCTCTTTGGGCCAGCAGGCTCCCGAGATTATTCAGTGCCTTCTCGAAATCCGGACGAATCCTTAACGCTTCTTCGTAATTTTCAATGGCCTCATCGATCTTTCCAAGCGCCACGAGTTCGATTGCCATATTATAATGGGGCATTTCGTTGTTCGGCTGGAGCCTGAGCGCTTCCGCAAAATGCGCCATCGCCTCCTGGCGCCTGCCCTGTCCGGAAAGGATCCTTCCTATGTTGTTATGGGCCAGAGGCGAGCCGGGGTTCTCCTTCAGAGTTTCGCTATAAAGCGTCCATGTGTCGGCATAGATGTTTCCCTGGCGCCACGTCTTCACGGCAAGGACCGTCACCACCAGGACCGCCGCAACTGTTAGCAGTCTCAGCTTTGTCCCGTGATGTTTCGAAATATATGCGGATGTGCAGGCCGCAGCCAGCGTTATGGGACCAATGCTTGCGAGGTATTGAAAATGGTCAGCGACATAGGAATAGCGGAAAGGGAAAACATCGAAAAAGCCCAGGGCCGGGAAAAGAGAAGCCGCAAAAAAAAGGGCCACAGCCAGTGGCCCGCGCCCGATGCGGCCGCGGCCAGCCCAGAGCGCAAACAGAAACCCTGCGCAGGCGAGCGCATAAAGATATTCCCACCATATCCCCCTGTCGATAGCCCAGCGTTCATAGTTAAAGCTCAAATGGACAGGCCACAGGAGCTTCCATGCGTAGAAGCACAAAGCCCTTCCGGCCAAAAGAAACCGCTCGATGAAACCAAGGCCCCAGTCCGCGCCTCGCGCGCCAACGTGGGTCCGTTCGAGCCATGCGGTCAAAAGGCCCATTCCGGCGCCGAGGGCGAAAAGCGACGCAAGGCTCAACGCCTCCGTGCGAGTAATCCTCCCCCTCTTCCACCATAACACGATCGCCAGAGCAACGGGCAGAGTGCAGGTAACCGTTTTGGATAAAAGCGCAAATGCGAAGTATAACAGTCCTGTCCAATACCAATTCCGCTGTGGAGGCGCGATGTTCTCGGAGATAGAGATTGAGTTGTCTGGCATGGTCTGTTTGTTTATTAAGCGGCTTTTCCGTGCGTCCGTGGGTCTCTGCGGTAAATTTTCCGGTTTCGGCTTTGCTGTGCCTGGCTTTTCATGAACCTTCGCAGGCCGTCCCAGCCCATAAAACCTCAAAAATGCGATGGCCGAGAGCATGTAAAAGCACGCGGAGAGCACGTTTTTGCGCTCCGAGACCCATGCGGCCGACTCGACATTTACGGGGTGAACGCAGAACACGAGCGCGGCAAGCCATGCTCCAGGTACTTCGAGCCTTAGCAGCAGGACATAGAGCAGACATGCCACACTCGCGTGGAGTAAGACATTAAGCAGGTGATAACCGAAAGGATTAAGGCCCCAGAGGTGTCTTTCGATCCAAAAGGAGCTGAACACCAGGGGATAATACTGCGGACTGGCATGCGGCTCGGTCCAGATGCGCGACAGCCCATGCAGCGAGGTGAGATTCCGGTTTTCATTGACATATATGTCATCGTCCCATATGAAGCCGCCTTTCAGGGCCGAAGTATAGGAGAGGACAGTAATTGCGACGAGCAGCAGAATTTTCCGGCGCAGGGCATTGGCGCCTGAATCACTCATAGTGAGTCAGTCCTGATCAATTATCCGTCTTCTCCCACGAACCGTCGTCCGGCTCCACGTCGAAGACGCTCAACGCCCTGACCTCGATCCATGGGGCAGTGAAGGAATCTTCCGGGAGCGAAAAAAGCGAAGCCGGCTTGTTGGCTGCGGCGCTCATGGATGCGGCCTGCGCCATTTGCATTTGCTGGGTTACAGATCCGGTCCCCGATAAGACCGAAAGCCCGGAGAAACCTGTCGAAGCGGTGGGTACCCCAATCTCACCCTGAGAAAAGACGATATTATTCGCATTGAGCACCTGCACGGCCCCAAGGATAACGTTTCGCCCGGCGATGCCGGCCTCTCCGGCGTTGATGTCCCCTTGCGGGGCGAACAGGTAGATGTTGCCTGCAAGGGGCGGCTCCGCATCAACCTCGGGGTCGGGATTATAAGTGACCGCGCGTATGCCGCTGCCCACGGAAGGAGGACTGAATACAAGGACCTCTTCACCGTTGACGTTTTCCAGGGCCGGCGGGCTCGCAACAATAGCGGTTTTGGAACCGATGCCCGCGTTGATACTACCGGTATCGCTCCAAACGATGATGTCCCCGCCCATGAAAGTCATCACCCTTGATTCGTTAACGTTGACGTCCCCTACGGCAAAAATGTTTATGGCGCCGCCCTGGGCGGTGAAAATACCCGTGCTCTGTCTTTGCGTATCCGTAATGAAAGTGCTCTGGCCTACGTTCAGGCTGCCGTTTACAAAGACGAAAACAGGGGCAACCCCACACAGGCTGCTGACCTGCGAAAGTGTCATGTCTATATCGCCGGAGCCTGCGGCAGCCGATTTCCCGAAGAACGGCGCAATGACATCGGCCCTGGCCTCGGCCACGATCTGTTGGGCCTGGGCGGTGTCGCCGGCGGCCAAGTCTATGCTGTAATTGGTGCCCTCAGTCTGGATGGAGTTGAAGAACCGCACATCGGCTGAAACATTGGAGAAATCTTTCGAATAGCCCGCCGCCACGATCAATGTTGCCCCCGCATCGGGCAACTGCAGGGGATCCCACACATTTCCCACGGCCTGGATACCAGCCGTCGTTCCCAAATCCATCGACCCGCCTGCCTCGACAACCAGCGTCCCCGGCCCGCCCACCTGTATTCCGGTGAAATCTCGTGCACCCTGCACGTCGTAATTTGGCACCGAGCTGAAAACGATATTTCCGCCCGCCCTGATAGCGGTGACGTCCGACGAACCGTTGTTGTGGCCGAAATAATAGATATCGCTAATGTCCGCCCCGGCCGTAATCTGTGTCTCTTTAGGCACGAACAGCGCCAGGTTGCTGATGTCGCCGCCTGCGCTTATTATGATCGGGGTTCGATCGCCGGTATGGAGGATGCCGTATGGGTCGTCATACCCCAGGCTGTTAAGAATCCGTTGCCGATATCCGGGCCTGTCCCCCCGATCCCCTGCGGCCCGTAAACCTGGTTATACAGGCTTCCCCAAGGCTCGTCCGACTGCTCCGACATGTGGATTTCAGCCCGATTGCCGTTAGGCTTCAGGCCGTCGATGTTTTTCCCCGCTTCCAGGATAAGCTCCCCGTGTCGGTAAGGCGCAAGGGCGAAGTCGCTGAGGATGTTGATGTTGCCGGCGGCTCTGACTGCCACGGTGGGAGGAAGAATGAGCAGGTCATAATCTTGAAGATTGAAGACACCGTAATAAGCGTCATCCCCATAGAGTGAAACGTTTCCAGTCACCGAAGTAAAGCTTGCCGACGTCTCAGGGCTATACTCCAGATCCCAGTTAATCGCGTTAACGGCAGGCCGCGCTATCGTCGGGTTGACCACAACGCCGATGTTGATGTCTCCCCGGGCGGTTACGTTAAGCGTCGCGTTGAAAAGTTCGATGGGAGGGTGGTTGGCGTTGGCGCCGGAAACGCCGAAGTTGCCCATCGCGTGCAGTTCGCCGATTCCGTCAGCAATGAGGAACCTGCCCTCCATGTTGCCGCCGGAAAAAATCGTCAGGTTCCCTCGATCGTTCATTGCCTTTGAAGTGAGAACGGTCCCGTGGCTGGTCGTGTAGGCATAGGGGGAGAAAGTTCCCGCCTGGCATGTAAAATCTCCGCCGGCATAAACCGTGAGGTTGCCCCCAGCCATTGTCGCCAACCCTTCGGTAACTATGTCAGAGCTGCCGCTTCCATAGTCGGCCGACCAACCATACTCAATGTTGTTTTTGATATTGAAGGAATCCCACCCCTCGGCCCAGATGCTTGTTTGATTCAGAAGGTCAGCGCCGTTGACACTGCCTTTGACTCGGATTTCAATGTTGCCCCCGTTCCCATAATGCCAGTAATCCCGAATGATTTGGTCAGGACCAGTCACTTCGCCCGTCGTCCGAATGCTGCCGAGGTAACCATTTAGCAGGTTCAGGTTCAAATCGTGGCCAGCATTTACGGCTATGCTCCCCGTGGCCGATTCGATCGCCCCTCCATTAATGGTTACGTCATGACCTGCCGTTGCGCTTATGGCGCCGCTGTAAGTGGCCGCGCTGTAGGAAATCGCGTTTATCATGTACCCGAGCGCCGCCCCCGATCCGATGATAAGGTCCACACCCGCCGCAAGGTAAAGGGGTGCATCTTCCGTATAGACGACAGCCTTGTTTGCAATCGTGAGATCCTTAACGCCGCTTTCGAACGCTCCGGTTTGCGCAGCGATTGCAGTGGGGTTTGCGCCGGCGAGATTTGTGCCCGAAACCAGGGTCATGCCCCACGTCTGCTTCGCGTTGCCCGAGTTTAAGCTGACCATATTGGTTGGATGGTCCACCAGGTTACAGCCTGTATCTATGCTGAGGTCGCCTGTCGCGCGAAGGGTCAGAAAGCCGGGGCCGACGGCGGAATCCCAGCCCCCGGAGGTGAAGTCCCATGCGTTTCCGACCGTGAGATCGCCTGTCGAGCGGACCTCAAGGCCGGGCATGAGCTTGAACGGTCCTGATTCCACTAGGTCCAGTTGGTCCCGGAGCCTTTGTGCGCCTCCCCCCGCCGAATCGGCGGCGCTCATGTAGTTCGTCAAAGCTGAGAGCCACGCGCTGACGTTCTGTTGATCGATGGTGTGGCAGCCGGAAAAGGTGACAACTTCCGTCGCCTCAGCCTCCACCTGTTTTGCCCCAACGATTTTCCCGCCGGAAAAATCCATGTAGGCATCGTTGGCGCCGTCTTGCAGCGCCCTGAAGTGGACGGTCCCTCCCGCCTTCCCGGAAACATCGATCAGGCCGTGGAAATTCAGCCATCCGGGTTCACCGCAAGCGCCGTCCGCCGTGTTTAAAAACACGGTAGCGCCGGGGCTGAGGATTTGGCTTCCGCTCGCAAGGGTAAGAGCGCCGCCCGTATTGAACTGGATGTCCCCCCCGCCGCCAAGCCCGGTCGAATCGATCTTTCCGGTGAAATCTATGGACTCCTTATCGGCAGTCAGGTTGAAACTGCGCGCAACGATATCACCTGATACGATCAAAACTCCATTTGGACTGTCGATGCCGCGCACCGTTACATCCTCGTCCTCCGTAAATCCCCCCTTGTAAAGGATACTGTTCAGGGCGGCGAACCCGGTTTTGCCGTCCTTGGTCGAGATGTTTGACAGGCC